>Ga0105248_10005583_pt1 | contig 13826 bp, 11 predicted proteins | sample KBSS34metaG_FD_81524 | JGI IMG/M metagenome (GOLD analysis project Ga0105248, IMG submission 81524) | Switchgrass rhizosphere microbial communities from Kellogg Biological Station, Michigan, USA - KBS S3-4 metaG | ecosystem: Host-associated > Plants > Roots > Rhizosphere > Soil | place...
CACACTCTCCGACGCGCTCGGCGACGAGCTCGACCTGACTCTGATCGACGCGGGCGAGGCGTTCGTCTTCGGCTACTCGAAGCTGGACGTGATGTTCGGGCGGACGCCGCTCGACGCGGTTCGGCTGCCCTACTCGGCGATCGCGAAGCCGGGCCTGCGCTTCGTCCAGGAGCGCGTGACCGCGATCGACCCCGACCGGAAGAGCGCCATGACCGACAGCAGCACCTACGAGGCCGACTACCTCGTCGTCGCGCTCGGCGCCGACTACGACTTCGCTGCCACACCCGGGCTGGTCGAGGCGGAGAACGAGTTCTACTCCGTGGCCGGTGCGAACACCCTGCGCGACGTGCTGCCGGCGTTCGCCGGCGGCCGCGTGGTCGTCGGAGTGTGCGGGGCGCCGTTCAAGTGCCCGCCCGCGCCCAGCGAGTGCGCGCTGCTGCTGCACGACTACTTCCTCGCACGCGGCATCCGCGAGGACTGCGACCTGAAGCTCGTGATGCCGCTCGGGACTCCGGTGCCGCCCTCGCCCGACACCTCGCAGGCCATCCTCGGCGCCTTCGCCGAGCGCGGCATCGAGTTCGTCGGAGGCCGGCGCGTCAGCTCGATCGACCCGGCACGCAAGGTGGCCGTGCTCGACGACGACAGCGAGCTGCCCTTCGACCTCTTCCTCGGGGTGCCCAAGCATCGCGCGCCGGACGTCGTGATCGCGAGCGGGATGAGCGAGAACGGATACATCCCTGTCGAGTCGCGCACGCTCGCGACGAGCTATCCGGGTGTCTACGCCCTGGGTGACTGCGCCACGGTGGGCGTGCCCAAGGCCGGCGTCTTCGCCGAGCGCGCGGCGCGCGTCGTGGCGAAGTCCGTGATCGCGAAGCTGCGAGGCGAGCCGGAGCCGGAGGGCTACGACGGCCGCGGCTCCTGCTACATCGAGTTCGGCCGGGGCCGCATCGCGCGCGTCGACATCGACTTCCTTTCGGGACCGAAGCCGACGGGTGTCTTCCAGGAGCCGTCGGAGGCTCTCGCCGCGGAAAAGGAGCACTTCGGCTCGAGCCGCAAAGCTCGCTGGTTCGGGGGTTCGTAGCCCGGCACGGGCGTTTCACCCTCTTGGTGTGAGGCTCTGCGCGGATGGCGACGGTTGGATGCCTCTCGGGCGTACGTGACGGCCGAGAGAAAGGGACACCATGCCCGCGTCCGAGAAGCCGAACATCCTCGTCCTCTGGGGCGACGACATCGGGATCAGCAACCTGAGCTGCTACAGCGACGGCCTCATGGGTTACCGCACGCCGAACATCGACCGCATCGCGGACGAGGGGATGCGCTTCACCGACTCCTATGGCGAGCAGAGCTGCACCGCGGGCCGCTCGTCGTTCATCACCGGGCAGAGCTGCTTCCGGACGGGACTGAGCAAGGTGGGCATGCCGGGGGCGGATGTCGGACTGCACGCGGAGGACCCGACGATCGCCGAATTGCTCAAGCCGCTCGGGTACGCGACGGGGCAGTTCGGCAAGAACCACCTGGGCGACAAGAACGAGTACCTCCCGACCGCGCACGGCTTCGACGAATTCTTCGGCAACCTCTACCACCTCAACGCCGAGGAGGAGCCGGAGGAGCCGAACTATCCGCCGGCCAAGGACTTTCCGCGCTTCCTCGAGCGCTTCGGCCCGCGCGGAGTGCTGCATTCGTGGGCGACGGATACCGATGACGCGACGACGGACGAGCGCTGGGGGCGGGTCGGCAAGCAGAAGATCGAGGACACAGGGCCCCTGACGAAGAAGCGCATGGAGACGATCGACGACGAGGTGCTCGAGCACGCGATCGACTTCATCGATCGCCAGCATGCCGACGGCACGCCGTTCTTCGTCTGGTTCAACACCACCCACATGCATTTCCGCACGCACACCAAGCCGGAGAGCCTGGGGCAGGCCGGGCGCTGGCAGTCGCCCTACCACGACACCATGATCGACCACGACAGGACGATCGGGGCGGTCCTCGACAAGCTGGACGAGCTCGGGATCGCCGAGAACACGATCGTCATCTACAGCACCGACAACGGGCCGCACATGAACTCGTGGCCGGACGCGGGCATGACACCGTTCCGCAGCGAGAAGAACACCAACTGGGAAGGCGCCTTCCGCGTCCCGGAGATGATCCGCTGGCCCGGCAAGATCGCCGCCGGCGTCGTCTCGAACGAGATCGTGCAGCACCACGATTGGCTGCCCACCTTCGTGGCGGCCGCCGGCGAGCCGGATGTGGTCGAGAAGCTGAAGTCCGGACACACGATCGGCGACACCACCTACAAGGTGCACATCGATGGCTACAACCTGCTGCCGTACCTGACCGGCGAAGTGGACAAGAGCCCGCGCCAGGGGTTCGTGTACTTCTCCGACGACGGCGACGTGCTCGCCATCCGGTTCGACAACTGGAAGGTCGTGTTCATGGAGCAGCGGTGCCAGGGCACGCTGCAGATCTGGTTCGAGCCATTCACCGTGCTGCGCGTCCCGAAGCTCTTCAACCTGCGCACCGATCCCTATGAGCGCGCCGATGTCACCTCCAACACCTACTGGGACTGGTTCATCGAGAACGACTACCTCGCGCTGGCGGCCACGGCCCTGGTCACGCAGTTCCTCGCCACGTTCGCGGAATTCCCGCCGCGGCAGAAGGCCGCGAGCTTCACCATCGACCAGGTCGTCGCCAAGCTCGAAGCGGTGCTCACCTCTGGCCATTAGGACGGGCGTGGCTGCTCCGGCCGGCACGCAGTGGGTCCCGGGCGGGACGTTCCGGATGGGCTCGGACGAGCACTATCCCGAAGAAGCCCCGGCCCACTCGGTCGCCGTCGACGGCTTCTGGATGGACGCCGTCGCGGTCACGAATGCACGCTTCGCCGAGTTCGCCGCCGCGACGGGGCACGTAACGGTCGCCGAGCGCCCGCTGGATCCCGCCGACTTTCCCGGCGCCCCGGCCGAGAACCTCGTGCCCGGCTCGATGGTGTTCCAGCGCACTCCGGGGCCCGTCGACCTCCGGCATCTCAGCCAGTGGTGGGCGTGGACGCCGGGCGCCAGCTGGGCGCACCCCGAAGGGCCCGCATCGTCGCTGGAAGGCCGCGAGGACCACCCTGTGGTGCACGTCGCCTACGAAGATGCCGTTGCCTACGCCGAGTGGGCCGGCATGTCACTGCCGACAGAGGCCGAATGGGAGCATGCCGCTCGTGGCGCTCTGGATCGCGTCGCGTACACGTGGGGAGACGAGCCCGAGGCACCGGGCGAGCGGCTTGCGAACTACTGGCACGGAGACTTCCCGTGGCGACCCGAGGCCGGGTACGGGACGACGGCGCCGGTCGGCTCCTACCCGCCGAACGGCTACGGCCTCTTCGACATGGCCGGCAACGTCTGGGAGTGGACGACGGACTGGTACACGGCGCGCCACCCCGAGGACGACGACAAGCCCTGCTGCGTGCCTCGCAACCCGCGAGGCGGAACCGAGCGCGACAGCCTGGATCCCGCGCAGCCGCAATTCGCGATCGGGCGGAAGGTCATCAAGGGCGGCTCCTTCCTGTGCGCCGACAGCTATTGCCGGCGCTACCGCCCGGCGGCACGCCGGCCGCAGATGATCGACACCGGTATGAGCCATGTCGGGTTCCGCTGCGTGGTCAGGGAATCGAACGCGGTCGACGCCCCGGGCGCGACCGCACGCTGAGCGGTCGCGCCCGAAGGCGGCGATCGGGCGGGTCTAGTGCAGGACGCCGGTCAGTTCGAGGGTGTCCTTGGAGGTGTTGTCGTCGATCGTCGTGATCGTGATCTGCCCGCTGACGTTGCGGTAGATCCCGGTGCCGCCGACCACGGCCAGCACGGTGACATCCGCTTCGGAGGGACCGCCCCCGGCTACGCGGATCTGCCCACCCTCCAGGATTCCGCTCGCTTCGCAGTCGTTGATGTCACCCGACTCGGTGATGAGCATGCAGTGCCCCTCGACCGTGCCGAGCTTGGCGTTCGTCGCGGGATCGAGCAGGTCGGACTGGAAGACGAACTCGTCGCCGACGCTCGGCCCGCCGCTCTTGTCGACGTCGACGAACGTCCCGGCCGTCGACTTCTCGATGAATGTGAGCCGCACAGCCCCCTTGCCGGAGCCGTGGTTGGCCGAGGCTGTGGCGAGCGACCCGGCGCTCAGCGCTAGCGCACCGAGCACGACCGGCACCATCCATGTGGTCAGTTTCCTGGACATGAGGCCCTCCTTGTCGTTGCGGCGGCGCAAGCGATATAGCACCGCGACGAGCGCAACGCCAAAGGGGGGTTTCGGCCACCCGATCCGGTCGGGATCGGAGACTTACCTCGATTCGGAGAGGGCGTCCCGGCCCGACTCTGCGGCGGCCTTGACGCGCTCACCCGCGCGTTGCGCGGCTTGCACGGCTTGATCGGCGACATCCGACTCCCGCACCTTCTGCGACGCGCGATCGACGTAGTCCGCGACGCCGTGCGCGACGCCCGGAGCCTGCGCGCCGACCTCGTCGGCAGCACGCTTCGCGCCCTGCGAAGCCAGCCTGAGGGCCTCGAGTGCGAGTCCGACGAGCGCTCCGAGGAACGCTCCGAGAATCATTCCCTTCCAGGTCTCACGCATTTGGGGCACTCCATTCGTGTGGGGTATCTCGAGAGGCGACGCGTGGCTCTTCTGCCCCGTTGCGCGCTTCCCAATCTTCGGCCGCCCCGAAAACGGGAAAGGCCCGCCGGAGCGGGCCCTTCCATCGAGTGCAGCGGTTAGGCGCGCCCGGCGCCCCGAAGCAACCAACCGGTGTGGCCGCGTCTAGGGCAGGCGGGTCTTGATCTCGGCGATCTCGGTCTCGAGCCTCTGAAGGGCTTCGAGGATCGAGCTCGATTCGTCCTGGCGGTCGGACTTCACGAAGGCGCTGGAGACGGTGGCAGTCAGAACCGCGAGGAAGCCGATACCCGTCAGCATGAGCACGATGCCGACGACGCGACCAACGACCGTAGTCGGATAGAGATCGCCGTATCCGACCGTCGTCACGGTGACGAAGGCCCACCAGACGCCATCCCAAAACGATTTGAACTCGCCCTCGTCGACCGTGTTCTGCACCGCGCCGGCGACGACCACGAGGAATACCGTCGCGAGCGCCGTGAATCGGAATGCACTGGCGGTGGTCAATCGACGCTCAGCCTGCAGCGCGCGACTGATGACCACGACAGCCCGCACCAAGCGCATCAAGCGGGCAAGTCGCACGAGTCGCAACGAGGAGAGGAGGCGACCGTAGAGGGGCGCAGTGACGACAACAATCGCCGCGTCGAGCCAGTGGGCACGGAGCGCAAGGCGCTTGTTGGGCGCAACCCAAAGAACGAAGATCAGTTCGGCGGCAAAGATCGCCCAGATGGCCCAGTTCGCTGCGACGGCAAACGTGTGCCAGCCGGCGGAAGTCGTGTCGTACTCGACTATGAGCACCGGGATCATCGCAAGCGTGGCGACGAGGATGACGGGCTCGAACCGATGGCTGACGCGCCCAGACTCCGACTGCTCCCACATGCAGCAACTTCGTTCGCCCGAGAAGAGTCCGCCTCCTGCACCGTCCCCGCGAAGTGGCCAGTACGAGCTCAGTGACACGGGCTCGCGCCCCTCGGGGCGCGAGTGCCGGTTTCCGCGCGTTGCAGGCGCACCTTCGCCAGAGCGCAGAAAGGCCCGCCGAAGCGGGCCTTTCCAGCAAGCGCGACTCGGGTATCAGGCGTCGCAGCGGCCGGCGAACTGCGCGGCCTGCGGCTTCCCCTTGTGCCCGGCTTCCTTCATGATCGGCGGAACCTCGGGGTCACCCACGAAGCTCTGCCAGCCCTGCTGGTCCCAGTCGAAGATGACCCAGACGCGATCGTCCTCGGCGGGATCGCGGAAGACCAGCGCGCCCTTCGAGCCGTGCTGCTTGCGCTTGTCCGCGCCTGCGTTCGAGAAGACTTCCATGAACCGGTCGAAGTCCTCCACCTGCGTCGTCGCGAGTAGCATCTCTCTCTCCTCTTTCGTTGGTGTGTTGCCGTGGTTGTCGGGGTGGTCGTGGGCTAGGCGGTGAGAACGGGCGAGCCGACCTGGCGTTCCTGCGGATCGATCGCGCCGAGGCTCTCGACGACCTCGAAATGGCCGCCTCGCGCCTGGGCGATGTACATGTTCATGCGCACGTGGTGCTCGCCGGGCACGACCGACGCAGGCCCGCCGGGCCCCTGGTTGATGGCCGCGTGATCCAGCGCGGCGATGACGTCGTCCTGCACGAGCGAGCCCGCTTCCACCACGGCAGCCGCCCACAGGCGCAGTCCGCGGTACAGGCCCGAGCACGCACTGCCGCCCGTGAACTTCGCGTCACCGGGATAGAGCGCGTCGTACTGCGCGAGCAGCTTCTCGCTGAACGGGTCGCCGATGGCTTGGTAGTAGTCGAGGCAGCCGTAGAGGCCCTCGACGTGAGCGGCCGGCACCATGTTCAGGAAGTTCTCGTCGAAATACGTGCAGACGAGGTGTCCGCCGCGACCGGCGAAGCCCGACTCGTACAGCTCCTCGAAGAACGGCGAGACCCCGGGGGGCACGATCGTGTTGAACACGACGTCGGCACCGCTCGAGTTGATCCTCTCGACCGTCGCGCCGTACTCCATGTGGTCGAGCGGGAAGTACTCCTCGCCGACGATCGAGCCGCCGTTGGCCGTGACGACCTCGCGGACGCGCTTGTTCAGCACGTGGGGCCAGATGTAGTCGGCGGACGGGAAGTAGAACGTCTTCGCCCCGGTCTCCTTCATCAGCCACGGAATGAAGCGATCGATCTGCTGCGCCGGGCCGGGGCCGGTGCAGAAGATGAGCGGATCGGACTCGCCGCCCTCGTACTGCTCCGGATAGATGTAGAGCGTCCTGCCCTTCACCACGGCCTCGCCCTTGATGGCCTGCCTGGTCGAGCTGAAGATGCCGCCGAACACGACGTCGACGTTGTCCTGCTCGACCAGCTTTGCGGCCGCCGCCGCCGCGACGGCGTCGTCGGTCGCCCCGTCCTCGAGACACAGCTCCAGATTCCGCCCGAGCAGCCCGCCCTTGGCGTTGATGTCGCCGATGACCATCCTGGCGACGTTGGCGTTGGCGACCCCGACGAACGAGAGCGGGCCCGTCTGGTCGGCGATCACTCCCACCTTGATCGGATCGGAGCCCTGGGTTGGCGATGGCGACATCGTGTTCTCCTTTGCGTTGAGCGTGTCCCGCGCGACAAGCAGTCACGCGCCGTGAGAAGATCCTGCTCCGCCGGGATCGGCGATACATCGGGAGGACTCCCCATTTCTGACAAATCGCTTCGCCTCAGTGAGTTCGTCGCCACGCTGGCACTGGCACAGGACAACGCGTTCGGGCAACCGCTGGAATCGCAGCTGCGCTCGTGCCTGCTCGCGAACTCGATCTGCGAGGCCGCCGGGTTCGACGACGACCTGCGCGAGACCGCGTACTGGGTCGCGCTGCTTCGCTACGTCGGCTGCACCGGGCATGCCCATGAAGTCGCAACCGTCTTCGGCGACGAGATCGCGATCCGCGCCCAGACGCTCGTGCACGACTCCGCGAACCCGCAGGAGGTGATGCGAGACGTCATGGCCTTCGCGACGGCAGGTCGCAGCCCGGAGGAGCGAGACGAGATCGTCAAGATGATCCAGGAGACGGCGCGCGAGTGGGCGGTGTACAACTTCACCTCCGGCTGCGAGGTCGCCGACATGCTCGTGCAGCGGCTCGACTTCGGTCCCGACGTTCGCGAAGCGCTGCGCTTCACGTTCGAGCGCTGGAACGGAAATGGCTATCCCGACCACGCACAGGGGGAGGCGATCCCGCTCGCGATGCGCGTCGTGCACCTGAGCCACGACATGGAGGCGATCGGCCGTCTGTTCTCACCCGAGCACGCCATCGAGGCGGCCCGGGATCGACGCGACCGCACGTACGACCCGGCTCTCGCCGACCTGTTCGTCGAGCACGGGCGCGCCTGGTTCGATCAGCTCGCCGAGTCCGATCCGTGGGACGCCGTGCTCGCGCTCGAGCCCGAACCGCGCCGCGTGCTGTCCGGCGAGGAACTCGACGACGCACTGACCGTCGCGGCCGACTTCATCGACCTCAAGTCGCCGTACATGGGCGGGCACAGCCGTCGCTGCTCGGAGCTCGCGACCGATGCCACCCGCGTGCTCGGGCTCGACGAGGAAGCGGTCACCGCGGTCCGCCGCGCCGCGCTCGTGCACGACTTCGGGACGACCGTCGTACCGAACTCGATCTGGGACAAGCCCGGGCCGCTCACGCGGACGGAGTTCGACCGCGTCGAGCTGCACCCGATGCTGACGGAGCAGATGCTGCGCCGCTCGCCGGCTCTGTCAGTCCTCAACCCCGTGGCGTCGGCGCACCACGAGAAGTGCGACGGGTCGGGGTACCACAAGCGCGTGCAGGCCGACGCAGACCACCTCGGAGCCTGCGTCCTCGCGGCCACCGAGGTCTATGTCGGAATGACGACCGAGCGGGCAGACCGTCCGCCGTTCTCGCCCGCCGACGCGGCCGCCGAGCTTCGCCGACTCGAATCAGACGGCGTGCTCGAGCCGCGCGCGAGCCGGGCGGTCCTCGTCGCGGCCGGACACGGTGAGCCGCCGGCGCCCACGGGCAAGCGGCAGCAGCATCCGGGAGGGCTCACCCGGCGCGAGGTCGACGTGCTTCGACTCGCGGCCAGGGGACTGACGACACAGCAGATCGCCGATCGCCTCTACATCTCCCCCAAGACGGCGGATCACCACATCCAGCACATCTACGGCAAGATCGGCACGTCGACACGCGCCGGTGCCGCTCTCTGGGCGATGCAGCACGCGGTCGTCCAGTGAGTGCGCGCCCGTAGCCGGGCTAATAGATGTGCAGCTTGTCGAGCAGCGCAAAGGGATCGTCGATGCACTCGAACAGATCCTTGTTGTGCTTGATCATCTTGCTGCGCATGTAGACGCGTAGCCACTGCTTGTACATGAACAGCTCGTAGCGATCGAGCATTTCCGCCACTGGCATGTCGCGCTGCGAGATCAGTCCCGCCATGTACATTGCGCATTCGAACCCGAGGGAGATCGACTGGAAGTACGGCGATCCGATCGCGGAGTCGCCCGCAAGGAATACCGGCGATCTGGTGAAGGGATGATCGCTCGGCCCGGCAGCTCGCCAGCGCCGGCTGGTGGCATTCCGCGCCCGATACAGATCCAGCGGAATCCGGACGACTTCGAGGTCGCCGATGATCTCACCCTGAGTTTCCTGCCTGATCTTGTCGATGAAACGATCCATCGACTCGGCGACACCAGGACGATTGCTGCGTAGCCACTCACCGTCGAAGCGCGGCGGCATCGACTCATAGTCCTCGGCAGTGATGTTGACGATGCCCGATACGTGACTGACGCTGCCGTCGTAGTGCGTGCGCTGGACCATCGGAATGAACTTGTAGCGAGCGTTCTCGCTGTTCTTGTAGTACTTGCAATACTCGTTGCAGTCATATTGCTGGCCGTACAGGAAGGTGATGACGAGCGCATACTCGAGTCTGATCTTGAGCGTGTTTGCACCGCCATTCACTCCCGCCCAGCCGGGTGTCAGGTGATCTCGCAGCAGCGAGTTGCTGCCGGTGCAGTCGATCAGGATGTCCTCCGGCTCGAGCATCGCCATCGCATCGTCTGCCGAGACGACGGCCGCGGTGCGCTGCACTGCCGCGACGCGCTGTCCTGCGTTGGACACGCGCGAGTCGATGAGGTCGCTGATCGACCGCTCGATGGAGTTGAGCGGGCAGAACCCGAGAGACCAGTCGCGAAGCAGCGCCATCAGGTCCGTCGGAATCGACTGCCTGAAGGCGAGACCCTCGTCGAGCTCCGGCGGATCGAAGACCGCCTCGATGCTGTCTGCATCCAGGGAATCGACGCAGTAGCTCTCGACTGAATCCGCCACGAGGTACGACGCGAGCTGCACCATCCGGGTACGCGTGTAATCGCGCCGCTTCTCGTAGAGGCGTACCGAAACGCCGTCCAGCGACTGCAGCAGCGCCGTCAGCATGAGCCCTACGGGCCCAGCGCCGATCACGTGCACTCGGCCTCTGGCAGGCCGGTATTCAACGCCGGTGGACCCGATTGGGCGAGTATACGCTCTCGCTCGCCGCGAGCGCCCGCCGGATAGGCTCGCGCCGATTCGAGGAGGCGCCGGGTGTTCGAGTGGCTGCACGAGGTTTCGGTGTGGTGGATGATCGCGATCATCTTCTCGGCGACGTTCGCCGTCACCGCAGGCATCTTCGTGCTGGTCATGGTGCTCGCGGTCGGTGAGCGAGGCCGCTCCTTCAAGACGGTCTCACCCGGAATGCTGCCGCCGATGGGCCTGCTCTTCGCGCTGCTGATCGGTTTCCTCGCAGCGCAGGTCTGGAGCGACACGGGCCAGGCCCAGGGCGCTGTCAATCACGAGGCCAGCGAGCTGCGCTCGGTCGTCCTGCTCGCGCACGCCTTCCCGGGAGGCACCGAAGCGCGCATGGACGCGCTCGTCCGCCGCCAGATCCGCGGCGCCGCCGAACAGGAGTGGCCGGCAATGGCCGACCATCGGGCGACGCTCACCGTCATCCCCGTCCCGCTCGCGCAGGCCCTCCAGCTCGCACTTGTCCTCGACCCGCAGAACGCAGGTCAGACGACGGCCCAGCGCGAGATCGTGACGGCGCTGCAAGGCGCTCTGGACGCCCGCCGCCAGCGCATCATCCTGAGCGAGTCGAGCGTCAACTGGGCCAAGTGGGCGGGCGTGATCCTGCTGGCGATCCTCACGCTCGTCGCGATCGCTCTGGTCCACAGCGACAACCGTCTCGGAGCGGCACTCGCGATGGGCCTCTTCGCTGCAGCGGTGGCGACGTCGCTGGTACTGATCGCCTCGCAGGACCACCCCTTCAGCGGGCCGTTCGCGGTAGGGCCGGATGTGCTCCAGCAGGTCATGCCACACTAGGCACTCGCGAGATAGGACAACGACTCATCAAAGCCACGGGATCAAGGAATGGGCATGCCGGACGACACGTCTCCTTCTCAGCTGATAGACGCGAGAATCGAGGAACTCGGCGACTGGCGGGGAGAGTTGCTCGGCCGTCTCCGTGCGCTGGTCAAGGAGGTCGACCCCGAAATCGTCGAAGAGTGGAAGTGGCGAGGCGTTCCCGTGTGGTACCACGACGGAATCATCTGCACGGGCGAGACATACAAGACCATCGTGAAGATGACCTTCTTCAAGGGGGCGGCGCTCGATGACCCTTCGGGGCTCTTCAACTCCAGCCTCGAGGGCAACACGAGGCGCGCCATCGACTTCCAAGAAGGCGAGAAGATCGACGAGAAGGCGCTGAAGGCTCTCATACGCGCGGCCGTGTCCCTGAACGAGTCCAAAGCTCGGACTAGTCCAAACTGAGCCGCACCGACCCCGTCGTGCGGTCGTGCGCCTTCGGCCGGTGATCCCTGCCCATGGGACGCAGAATGCCCGCCAATGGCGGGCATTCTGTGATGGGTAGCATCGAACCCGTGCGTATCTGCAGCACGTGTGGCCACGAAAACCGCGACGGCGCGAAGTTCTGCGAGGAGTGCGCCGGATCGCTCGGCTCGGTCGCGCCACCCGAGACGCGCAGGACCGTCACGGCTCTCTTCTGCGATCTGGTCGGATCGACCAGTCTCGGAGAGCGCCACGACCCGGAGCTGCTCCGCCCGATCCTGGAGCGCTACTTCGCCGAGATGCGCTCAGCCGCCGAGCGCCACGGCGGCCGGGTGCAGAAATTCATCGGAGACGCCGTTGTGGCGATGTTCGGCGTGCCGCGTGCCCACGAGGACGATGGACTGCGAGCAGTGCGGGCCGCGATCGAGATGCACGAGCGGCTGACAACGCTGAACGAGAGCGTGCCGATCCGACTCGCCGCCCGAATCGGGATCACGACCGGCGAAGTCGTGCTCTCGGGCGAGGACGCGCCCGTGGTCGGCGACGCCATGAACACCGCCTCGCGCCTGCAATCGGCCGCCGAGCCCGGTGGCGTGCTGATCGGGGAGCCGACCTGGCGGCTCGTGCGCAGTGCGGTGGTGGCGGAGGCGATCGAGCCACTGGACGCCAAGGGCAAGGCCGCTCCCCTGCCTGCCTGGCGCGTCATCGCGATCGCTCCCGTGGCACCCCGGAATGCGACCCCGTTCGTCGGGCGCGAGCGCGCGCTGCGGCAACTCGAGGAGGCGCTGGAGGACGCGATCGATGCCAGAGCGAGTGTGCTCGTCACGATTCTGGCTCCACCCGGAGTGGGAAAGTCGCGGCTCGCCGCGGCGTTTGCGGTCGAAGCTGCGAAACGGGCGACGGTACTCGTGGGGCAGACTCCCTCCTACGGCGAGGGAGTGACGTTCGCGCCGCTTGTCGAACTCCTCGCTCAGGCAGCGGGAACACCATCCGGGGACGCGGCGGCGGTTGCGAGCGCGCTTCGCGAGCGAATGGTCTCGCAGCCGGACGGGCCGTCCGTCGGTGACCGCCTCGCGCAGTTCCTCGGAGTCGGTGCCGCGGTCGGGGCCGACACCGCGTGGGCGGTGCGCCGCCTACTCGAGGTGCTCGCCGCCGAGCGACCGCTCGTCGTGATGCTCGACGATCTGCACTCCGCGGAGCCGCCGATGCTCGACCTGGCCGACGCCGTCATCGAGCGAGTGCACGGCGCCGTTCTGTTCCTGTGCCTGGCCCGGCCCGAGCTCGTGGAGCAGCGCCCGACCTGGGCCTCCGGCAAACCGCGCGCGATCACGTCGACCCTCCCGCCCCTCGCACCGGAGCACGCCCGCACCGTCGGCGAACTGCTGCTGGGCGGGAACGCCCCTCCGTCCGTCGTCGACCGGATCTGCGAGACGGCCGAAGGCAATCCGCTCTACCTCGAGCAGCTCACGGCGATGCTTGCGGATCAAGGACTGCTCATCGACGGCCGCTGGCACGGGTCGGACGATGCCGACGTGGAAATCCCGGGCTCGTTGCAGGCGCTGCTCGCCGCCAGACTCGACCGCCTTGAACCCGGCCCGCGCGTGATCCTCGAACGAGCTTCGATCGAAGGCCGTCGCTTCCGGACGGCGGCCCTGCAGGCCCTCGCAGCCGAGCTGGCGCCCGACGAGGTCGAAGCCGCGATCTCGTCGCTCGATCGCGCAGGCCTGATACGGCCCGAAGACGAGGCGAGCGGGCGGTGGCGCTTCGCGCACGCGCTGGTCGTGGACGCCGCGTATCGAGGCCTCTCGAAGCGACGGAGGGCAGAGTTCCACGAGGAGCTCGCGGACTGGCTGGCTGTGGCGGATGCCGAGCAGCCTGACGTCGGCGAATCGGTGGCCAGACACCTCGAGCGCGCCCTCCGGCTGCACGAGGAACTCGCTGTTCGAGACGAGCATTCTGCCGCGCTCTCGTTGCGGGCAGGCGAGTTGTTCGCGTCGGCGGGGCTGCACGCGTTCGCCGCGCTCGACTTCATCACGAGTCGCGACCTCCTCGGCCGCGCCGCCGTCTTGCTGCCGGAGTCTGATCCGCGCCGCCTGGATCTGCTGCCCAATCTCGGGGTTGCACTCACGGAGACCGGCCGACCCGGAGAAACCGAGCTGCTCCTGGCCGACGCAGCCGGCCAGAGCCGTGCTGCCGGCTCGGAGCGCGACGCCCTACGGGCAACGATCCAGCTGCTGTCCAACCGGGTGTATCGCTCGCCCACCGATCGCGAGATCGACGCCGCCGTGAGCGAGGCGGAGCGCGCAGTCGACACGCTCGACGCGATGGCAGACGATGTCGGCATCGCCGAAGCCGCGATCGCGCTGGAGTACCTCGAATTCCTCCGCGGGCGAATG
>Ga0105248_10005586_pt1 | contig 13824 bp, 6 predicted proteins | sample KBSS34metaG_FD_81524 | JGI IMG/M metagenome (GOLD analysis project Ga0105248, IMG submission 81524) | Switchgrass rhizosphere microbial communities from Kellogg Biological Station, Michigan, USA - KBS S3-4 metaG | ecosystem: Host-associated > Plants > Roots > Rhizosphere > Soil | place...
CCCGACGTCAGGTCGGTCTCCGACCTGGCTGGCAAGACGATTGCGATCGACGACAGATATTCCGAGCAGTCGATCAGCCGCGTAAGGACCGCGATGGCGGCGGCGGGCGCGCTCGAAGTCCAACTGAGCAAAGGTCAGGCCACCGCGATCAATCGGCTGGTAGCCAAGGAAGTTCCGGCCGCGGTCGTCGGGCTAGTCTCGGTCAGTGCAGCGGACGGCTTTCCCGAGCTTGCACGCCTCCGGACCTTTCGAGTCCCGCTTTCGCCTCGCTCCTCGAACAAGCAACCATAAACGGGGCTGCAGTCGGGCTTCATGAAGGGAAAACCTATTCCCAACCAACGAAGCGCGGCGCCAAAAACCCAATAAAAACAAAGCTGATTTTCTAAATGGTAGGACCCCGGGGGGACCTCGGATCCCCATGGTGCTGCTCACTGCCACCTCAAGGCAGCGCGCCTGCCAATTCCGCCAGACCCGCGGCCTGGGCCGGGGTCGTATGGCGCTTGTCGTGCAAAAGTCCGTCGCTGTTCTTGCGCTACTCAAGAGCCCCGTACCAGAATTGAGCCATCTTTTTTAGATGATATTGCAGAATCAAACGATACTGCAGAATGCGGCGCTCAACGTCATCCTCACACGCAACTGACGCCAGTCTGGTTGAAGTTAGGCGATTGGTCGTGCAGCCACGATCCGCGGGCGCTACAAGGAGCCGACCAAGCTTTCCGAATTGCAAAATGCTTTCATCAAACCATGATGTGACCGATGGCAGGATCGGTCTTCAACCCAGAATGCATGCATGTTTGATTTCATCAAATCGGTCATCGGCATAGGCAAACCGGCGGGAATTCCTGCCACAAACGCCGACAATGCCACGGTCAGGGAAATCGTGGTTGACCTCAAGCGGCTGGAGACGGTCAGCCCTGACCTCGCACAGCGCGCCATAGCCTACGTCCTGACGGGCGAAGGCAGTTCCGTGCTGCTTCAGATCGAGCAACAGGCAAACGCCGCTCAAAATGCTCTCCGCCACTACCACTATATGACTCCGACGACTGCCGCCCAGACCGAGGCGCAGACTGCTGCCAAGGCGCGCAACAATGTTGTTGGGCGCCGACACGGACCCGAAGCGACGTGGATACGTCGCTATTTCGAGGTGCTCACGCTGCCGTACAAGGGTTCGCGCTGGGGTATGTTCGCCCACCAGGGACCAAGCCCATTGTGGCTTCGTGGCCTTTTTGCCCAGGGGGAGCTCGGCCTGCAAACGAAGCTGGCAACCGATCTCAACACGGTCCTGAACTGGCGCGATGCTGAAGATAGCGCGACGGTGTTCGCGTTGGACCTGCTCGTTCTGGAGAAGGTCAACCAATACTACTTTCGCGGCCACGACATCGGATCGAAGTTTGATTTCAAGAGCGGCCTGCTCGCGGAAAAGCAGGCGGTCATGGAGGCGTTTGCGAAATATGACCGCCCGGGCCAGGCCATTTTCATTCATATCCTGAAGCAATTCGACCTGGTCAAGGACGAGTATTTTCACTTCATCTACCAGCAGTATCTGCAGACGACCAGCAAGGCGGTTCGCGAGGCGGCTCAGAACGCGTTGCTCGCCTCACCGCCCGAAACGTTGGCCGCCAGCGCCACCCAGACCCTGGCCGACGGCAATCCGACCGCGCGTGCGCAGGCCGCGCAGATCCTGCCGCTCGTCATGGGCGAACGGGCGCGGCCGCTGCTCGAAAATCATCTCGCCAACGAAACATCGAAGACCGTTCGCAAGGTCATCGAGCTCGGGCTGGGATCGGCGTTTGTCAGCGATGACGCAGCGCAGACCGCGCGCACTTTGAAGGGCGATGGCGCCGAAGGCTACCTGGCCGCTGACGGCACCGAAGTGCTTTCGCCGCCACTTGCGGCGCTGCCGGGACCGACGCCACTGCCCGACAGTGTCAAGGCTGGCTATTACGGGCTGCTCGACAAGGCTCACGCACGGCAGGTGAAACACTACGAACAGCAAAAGGCACGCTACGAGCAGGCCACGGCCGAGCAACGGAAAGCCTGGTGGAAATCGAGCCCGCCAACGCCGCCCACGCCATTCGACCGCTCCATTGCCGACCGGTACTGCGCGTTGCTGGCTTCGGACCGTCCGATCGACAAGGCCGCGGTCGACAAGGTTGGCAACGTCTCCCTGTTCACCTCATACCTCAGCGAGGTCGCGGCCGACCCGCCGTTCAACAATCCGGACCTGACGCTATGGCACCTCTGCCGCGCGCGTGCTGCTGAAGGATGCGGGAGCAGCAACGCATACTGGTTCCTGGGGAATCTGCTGAATGGCCAGGGGGCCATCGCCGCCGCCATTCATGCGCGGCTTGTCAACGGCGTCGATCTGCGCACCGTGACGACCTTGCTGCAGGAGAGCCTGGAAGCCAAGGAACTGGCGATGCACGCGCTGAACGCCGGCGTCTCCGAAAACTTGTCTGCGGAGGCTATCTGGCCCTGTCTCGCAGCTCAATTTGATGTGCTCGACCAGGCCCTCGGACAAGTGGCGGCAACGGATTTTCGCGATCCACCGATCCTGAATGCATTGAACCTGCTTCGTCTGTTTCCAAAATTGCCGGCGCGCTATTTCAACACCGTCCTGATCCATGCGCTGTCGTCCAAGAAATCAGTCAACAAGCCGGCCCGCGCGCTGTTGCTCGGGATCGACGGGATCGAGCAACGTCTGCTGCCGTTCCTTTCGGACAGCAAGCAGGATGTCCGCTCGGGCGTGGCCGAGATGCTCGGCGCCATCGGTGCCGAGGGCGCAATTGAACCGCTGAAGAAGGCGCTCGGCAAGGAGAAGTCCGAACTGGTGCGGGCAGCGTTGCTCGGCGCGTTGCGCAGGCTCGACGTCGATATCTCCAGCTACGTCTCACCGGAAATCCTGATCAAGGAAGCCACCAACGGCCTGAAGGGCAAGAAGGTCAAGGATATCGGCTGGTTTCCGCTCGACACCCTTCCCGCCCTCAGTTGGGCGAGCGGCGGCGCGGTGCCGTCAGACGTTCCACGCTGGTGGATTGCACTGGCGGGAAAGCTCGCGCAGCCGGCAGGCAATGCCTTGTTCTCGCTCTGGCTCGACCAGCTCACGCCCGAAAGTGCCGAGGCATTCAGTCGTCACGTCCTCGGCAGCTTCCTGCGCTACGATGCAACGCACTGCTCCGAAGATGAGGCCAACGCCCACGCGAAGGCCCATGCCCAGCAGCGCTACGAGCAGTACCAGGACTATGCCAAGCGTTGGAACCAGGAGTTTTACCGCTCCTATACGTATGAGAAGGCCTTCGCCGATCTACGTGCCGAACGGATGGCGATTTATCCAAACAACGCCCAGGCCGACCGCGGCATCCTTGGGCTCGCGACACGCGCAGAAGGCACCTTCGCTGTCCAGATGGTTCGCACCTATATGCGCGATCACTATAAGAGGACCGCGCAGGTCAAGGCGCTCACCGAATATCTGAGCGGCAACCCGTCGTCGGCCGCGCTGCAGATGCTGCTGTCGATCGCCCGCCGCCATCGCACCAATGCAGTCCAGGTGCTGGCGCAAGCGCTGGTCGAACGCCTTGCCGACGAACGGGACTGGACCACCGACGAGTTGGCCGACCGCACCATCCCGACCGCGGGCCTCGATGAGCGCGGCATTCTCGACCTCGAAATCGGCACCCGCCTCTATCAGGCAAGGCTCGATGCGGAGGACGTGCTCACGCTCTACAATCCCGACGGCAAGGTGGTGAAAAGCCTGCCTCAGATCAGCGAAGGGCCCGACAAGGAGAGTGCCGCGGAAGCCAAGAAGACCCTCTCCAACGCCAAGAAGGAATTGAAACAGGTTCACGAATTTCAGGCCAAGCGACTATACGAAGCGCTTTGCATCGGCCGGCGCTGGCAGCTTGCCGAGTGGCGGCGCTTCCTGCTTGAACACCCGATCGTTGGACGACTGGTGCAGCGCCTGGTCTGGCTCGGTCTGGACGCCCAGGGCGAAATCGTTGCGTCGTTCCGGCCGCTTGAGGATCTGTCCCTGACCGACAGCGCCGACAACGCGGTCGACCCCGCCTCTTTCGCCGGCGTCCGGCTGGCGCATCGCTCTCTGTTCACCGGCGAACAAAGCGAAGCCTGGAAACAGCATCTCGCCGACTACAAGATCGAACCGCTCTTCAACCTGCTGGATCGTCCGGTGTTGGCGAGCGTGACGGGAACCTCCATCGAGGATCGCAACGGCCACATCATCGAGGCATTCAAGCTGCGCAGCGCGGCGCAAAAGCTGGGCTATGAGCGCGCGCAGGCCGAGGATGGCGGCTGGTTTACGCAATACATCAAGCCCTTCGCCGGCATCGGGATCAACGCCGTGGTCGAGTTCACGGGATCTCCGCTGCCTGAAGAAAATCGTGCGGTGGCTCTCCTCGAGACCAAATTCGTTCGCGTGCGCAAAGGCCAGCGGTCGGGTTACGGCTCGCAGGTTGCGCTCAACGAGGTGCCGCCGGTGCTGCTGAGCGAAGTCTGGAACGACCTTCATCAGATTGCGAACGCTGGCAGCGGATTTGCCGCCGACTGGCGCAACAGGGTGGCCTGGTAATGGAACAACGACATCCGTTGCAACTGCGCCCCAGCGCCGAAACCCGGTTCGCCGACGAACTCGCGGCGCTGAAGGCCGCCGATCAGGGGCGACGACCGCCGGGGTGGGCGCTCTCCGCAAGAGCGGTCCGCAGTTTCATCCTCGGCGACAGCAAGCTCTCCATTCGCCGCAAATTCTACGGCGACGATGCGCTGGTCGAACGTGCCTTGGTCGGCTTGATGAGCGAGCAAGGCCTGATGCTGGTGGGCGAGCCCGGCACGGCCAAATCGATGCTGTCGGAATTGCTGGCTGCAGCGATCAGCGGCTCCTCGATGCTGGTGGTGCAAGGATCGACCGGCGTCACCGAGGATCATGTCCGCTACGGCTGGAATTATGCACTGCTGATCGCCGAAGGGCCGAGCCTGCGCGCGCTCGTACCCTCCCCAGTGATGGAAGCGATGCGTCTTGGCCGCGTCGTGCGCGTCGAGGAGCTGACGCGATGCCCGCCGGAGATTCAGGACGTCCTGATTTCCGTGCTGTCGGAAAAGGTAATGGCGGTCCCCGAACTCGGCGAGGGCGCCAGCGTCTACGCCGCGCCGGGCTTCTCGGTGATCGGCACGGCCAATCTGCGCGACCGCGGCGTGCATGAAATGTCGAGCGCGCTCAAACGCCGTTTCAACTTCGAGACCGTGGTTCCGCTGACCGATCCGGCCTTGGAAATCGAGCTGATCCGCCAGGAAGTCGACAAGCGGCTCGGCCAGGCGGACATCGCTGTGAACTTTCCCGACGAGGTTACCGATCTCCTCGTCACGACGTTCCAGGATTTGCGCCGCGGCCAGACCAAGGACCAGGTGCCGCTGTCGAAGCCGTCAGCCGTGATGTCGACGGCGGAGGCCGTGAACGTCGCGCATGCGGCGGCATTGGAGGCGGCGTTCCTCGGCAATGGTGATGTCGGCGGCGCCCATATCGGGCGGCAATTGCGGGGCGTCATCGTCAAGGATAATGCGGAGGACGTGAAGAAGGTCCGCGCTTATGTCGATCATATCGTCAAGGAGCGCGCCCGCCGCAGCAAGGTGTGGGCGGATTTTCACGGCGCAGTGAAGGCGTTGAAAGACGACAGCTGAGGCTCACCGCATGAGCGTACTCGATCCCGCCGCAACCGCCATCCGCCTGTTTGATACCGAGCGCAACCTTCACTTCTTCCCGATCCGTCATCACTCGCCCGCCTGCGCGCTGCATCTGCGCGAGGCGCTGCGGGCCATCCGTCCCGCCGCCGTGCTGATCGAGGGACCGGTCGATTTCGAACCTCTCATCGGCGAGTTGCTCGCGCCGGGCGTCGTGCCGCCGGTGGCGATGGTGGCGCTGCCCGATAGCGAAGCACGTGCCGAGAAAGGCCGCGCCGGCACCACCTATTATCCAATTTGCCGCCATTCGCCCGAATATATCGCGATCCAGCAGGCCAACGAACTCGGCGCCACCGTCCGCTTCATCGACCTGCCGTCCCGCCACCCGTCCATGCTGTCAGGCAGCCGGGACAGGCAGGACGAGCCGCTGCTGCCGATGCGGGAGACCATGTTCGATCGCGGAAGCTATGTAGAGGCGATGTGTGCGCGGGCCGGTTTTCGCGATGGCTTGGCATTGTGGGACGGGCTGTTCGAGGCGCGTGCCCGCAGCACCGACTGGCGCGGCTTCTTTGCCAGCGTCGGCGCCTATTGCTCGGCATTGCGAGGCGCGTCAGACCCGGACGAATTGCGCGCTGACGGGACGCTGGCGCGCGAAGCCATGATGCGTGCCTGCATTCATGACGCGATTGCAGCGGCCGCCGGACCAATCGCCGTCGTGACGGGCGGCTTTCACACGCCCGCGCTGATCGATGGGCGACCGGAAGCGGCGCGGGCGGCCGACAGCACCACACGTTCGAATGCCTGGCTCATTCGTTACGACTTCCGCGCACTCGACCGCCTGAACGGTTATGGCGCCGGCCTGCCGCTGCCGGGCTTCTACGAGCGTGTGTGGGAGCGCCTGACCGGAGCGGACGGCGATAGCAAAAGCTCGCTGACCGAGGATATCCTGACAGGGTTTCGCGCGCATCTCACCGCAAACGAACCGGCCCTGACGTTCTCGTTCCCGACCCTTCGCTCGATGGTCGAGACGGCAACACGGCTTGCCGATCTGCGAGGGCTTTCCGAGCCTGGGCGAAGCGAGCTGTTCGACGCGCTGCAGTCTTCTGCCATCAAGGAGGAGATCGAAGTCGGCAGTCATCCGCTGCTGGCCGCGTTCACCGCCTTTCTCCAGGGTGACCGGCTGGGTGACTTGCCGCCCGGCAGCCGGCTGCCTCCCCTGATCGAGCGGGCCCGGCGCGAAGCCAGAGCTCACGGCCTGTCGCTCGAAGACGCCATACCCAAGACCCGCGAGCTCGATATCTACCGCAAGCCTCGCCATCGCCGGTGCAGTCAGTTTCTGCACGCGATGCGGCTGGTCGCGCCAGCCTTCGCCGAGCGTGTCAAAGGCCCCGACCGGGTGCATGGCTTTCGCGCCGATGTCCTGCTGGAAACCTGGACCTATGCCTGGTCCCCCGCCGTCGAGGCAGCCCTGATCGAGCGGGCGGCCGATGGCGAAACTGTCAGAGATGCTGCGGCCACGATCCTGATACGGCGCCTCGACGATCTCGAGAAGGAAGGCCAGCGCAATAACGCCGAGGCGGCGTTCAACCTTTTGAGCGTCGCCTTCGACGCCGGGATTGGCGACGCCGCCGAGATGCTGGTCGAAGCCGTCGGCGCCGCGGCGCGCACGGACGGCAACCTGTTGCGATTGGCCAACGCCTTGATCATCGGCCAGGCCCTCGAGAGCCGGGCCAGGGGGATGCAGTCCGAGAGCAGCGTTCAGGCTTTCACCTCGCTGCTTCCTGCCCTGCTCGATCAGTTGGCGCGACGCATCGCCGAGCTTCTGGGCGACCTTGCCGCGGTTGGCGCCGACAATGTCGGCGAAGCGATACGCTGTCTGGCGGCACTGGCGGAAGCGATGGCCGATCCCGATCCGACATTTCCGACGCAACCGCTCCGCGATGCCCTGCAGGACCTGATGACCGCACAGCTCGATCCCGAGCTTAACGGCGCCGTCATTGCGCTTGCCGCGTTGATCGGCCTGATCGATGACGCCGAGGCAGGAAGGCGTCTGTCGGCCGCCCTGGCCGGGGCGTTCGAGCGCCCCGGCGAGGCCGTCCGCACGCTTTCGGGCGTGATGGCGCTGGCGCCGCAGCTGTTCATCAATGACAGCAGCGTCATCACAGCGATCGATGATTTGTTCGGTACCGTGGACGACCAGGGATTCCTCGCCCTGCTGCCGCAACTGCGCATGGCATTCGCCGAACTGAGCCCGCATGAGACCGACCGGGTTGCCGCAACTGTCGCGGCAGCACATGGTGCCGGCGAAGACGACATCGCTGTTCTGCAGCAGGTCCCGGACGCGCGCGTGCTGTCGGACCATTTGGCGCTCGGCGAAAGGCTGCGCAGCCAATGGCTCCAGGACGGATTGGCAGCGTGGCTGGAGACCCCGCCATGACGGCAACGGATGACACGGCCAGACAGCCATTGTCGGCGGAGCAAACGCGCCGTCTGTTGCGCTGGCGCATGGCATTGGGACGCTATGCAGACAATCGGCTCGGCAGTTCGGGCCTCTCGGCGGAAGAGCTGCGTCGCGATCAATTGCTCGAACGCATCTATGCAGAGCGCGGGCGCAAACGCGGGCTGCGCCTGGGCGGCGGCCGCAAGGGCTCGCTCGATCCGAGCCAGATCACCATTCCCGACTGGCTCAGCGACAGCCGCCGGCTGTTTCCGGCCTCGGTATTCGAAACCATTCAAGGCCATGCGCTCAATGATCTCGGTCTTGCCGGATTGTTCGCCGATCCGGCCGCGCTGCAGAAACTGCAACCCAATCTCGATCTGATGAAAGTGCTGCTGGCCTTCAAGGGCAAGGCGGACGGAAATCTGGTCGAGGCGATCCGCAGGGTTGTCGATGTCGTGGTCGAAGAGCTCAGGCGCAAATTGAAGGCCGAGATGGAGCGCGCGTTGTCGGGCCGTCGCGATCGCTTTAGCCGGGGCAAGCTGCGATCTGCGGCCAATCTCGATCTTCGCCGCACGGTCCGCGACAATTTGCGGCATTACAGCCCCGAGCGTAAAGCCGTCATCGCGGAACGGCTGCATTTTGTCTCCCGGAAGAAGCGACGCATGCCCTGGACGATCATCCTGTGCGTCGACCAGAGCGGCTCGATGCTGAATTCGCTCATCCACGCTACCGTGATGGCATCGATCCTGGCGGGGTTGCCGGCTGTCGAGGTGCGCTTCATAGCCTTCGATACCTCAATCGTCGATATGTCCGACAAGCTTGCCGATCCGGTCGACCTCTTGCTCTCCGTCCAGCTTGGCGGCGGCACCGATATCGCGCGGGCCATGACCTATTGCGAGAGCCTTGTCGTCAACCCGAGCCGCACCGTCATTGCCCTGATCAGCGATTTTGAGGAAGGCGGCTCGCTGTCTGACCTGTTGCGCTGCGTCCGACGCCTGGCGGAAGCCCGCACCAGGCTGATCGGTCTGGCCGCGCTCGACACCGACGGCGCGGCAATGTTCAATCGCTCAGCCGCCGAGAAGCTGGCAGGTCTCGGCATGCATATCGCCGCGATGACGCCCGATCGCTTCGCCGAATGGCTGGTGGGCATTATGGACTGAGGATCTGCTCACGATCATGCCCCAGCTCATCCCGCTCTACGCCCAGATTGACGACGCGACCCTGGAGGCAATGGCCTCCAAGGGCATCGTTCGTCGCGCGCGCGCCGATGCGGTCAATGTGCGCTTTGAATCCACCGGCGCCGATGAAATCGTCGGTACCATCGAGGGCGCGACGGTGCGCTTGGACGACAAGGGGCTCGCCAAGGCGCGATGCAGCTGCCCGGCGGCGACCGTCTGTCGGCACAAGATCGCCGTTGTCCTGGCCCTGCGGACCCAGGCTGGCGAGCAACAGGCCACGCCGACGGTCGAGATCGATTGGCCGACCCGCCTCTCGACGTTCGACCGCAAAGCCTTGCAGAGCGCCGTCGGCAAGACTGGTCTGCGCGAGGGCATACGGCTCATGGCGCTGGCGGAAACAACGCGTGTCGAAGCCGAGAGACTCTCGCTCAAAGTGGTCCTGCAGTTGAACGCAGAAGAGATCGAGGTTGCGATCCCGGCCCAGGGCGATTTCAGCTCCGTCGTCTCCAGCCTGCCCGAGCGCCGCCGACCGGCGAGCCATGCCGCCGCCATTCTCACGGCACGCCGCCATTTCGGCCACCAGGCCATCGAGATCGACGAGGCGGAAGCCGTTGCCGATCAAAAGGCGTTCGTTCCCGACGGTCCGTTGCTGGCCGCCATGCAAGAGGCGATCTGCCGCACCTATTCGCAAGGGTTCGCCGTACCGTCTCGCGCACTGGAAGAGCGGCTGATGTTGCTGGCGATTTCCAGTCGCGCCGAGGCGATGCCGCGTCTTTCCGCCAGTCTGCGGCGCATCGCCGAGGGGCTGGAGCAGCGCCGGTCGCGCAATGTCAACCATGACCCGGTGGAGCTGCTGCGCGAGATCGCGTTTGCACACGCCCTGCTCCATTCGGTTTCGCAGACCCAGGATGACGGACGTTTGCGCAGGCTTGCAGGAACGGTGCGCGCTGAATATGAGCCAATCGGCGATGTCGAGTTGATTGGGCTTGGCGCGACCCTGTTCGAGACGATCGCCGGCGCGGTTGGCGTGACCGGCCATTTCGTCGAACCGGCAACGGGACGCCGGTTCACGGCCTCGCTCGCCAGGGGCACAACCCACGACACGCGATTTGACCCACGCGCCGCCTATCGCACCCAGTCGGTCTGGGGCCAGACGCTGGCCCGGCTTTCGACGGCCACATTCCGACTGTCCGGCGCGCAGGCATCCTCCACCGGCCGGCTCTCTTTGTCGCAGACGAGCCGCGCCGATTCTATCGAGCCGTTTCGGCCGAACCGCGAGGGGATCGCCGCCTGGGTTGAGGATCGCGCCGGTCCGCTCGGCGATCTGGCCCATATGTCCTGGCCGATCCTTGCCGACCATCTCGCCCGCAGTTTCGCGCCTTCACTGGATATGCCACCGCTTGCGGCGCAGCCGGTGGTGCTTCTTCCAAGCCGAATTGCACCCGTGGCTTTTGACGATCTGACTCAGCGTTTGCGCTGGCCGCTCATGGACCAGGGTGGCGCCTGGATTTCGCTCACGCTCGATCATAATGACGAAGGACGCGGCGTTGGCGCCAGTCGCATCGCGGCGCTTGAGGCCGCGCTCGGCGATGGCGGCAACAAGCGGCCGTTTGCAATTGTCGCGATCGCGCGGCCCGAGGCCGGAAAGATGACGCTGGAGCCGATCACGCTTTGGGGCGAGACCCAGACATCGCTCGATTTTCCCGATCGAAGCCTTTCGCCGGGCACCGAAATTGTCTCCCGCATCATCGCGGGCCTGCGCAGGAAAGTCGCCCAGTTTGCCCCACCGCCGCCGGCCGATGTCTCAGTGCGGCAGACGTCTCAATTGCTGCAAACCGGCGTCGATGCGTTGATCGGCTTTGCGGAAGCAAGTCTTCACGGCTCCGCACGGGAGCGGCTGCTGGTGCCGCTCGCAAAGACCTATCAGCTTGCGTCACTGACCCCGCTTGCGCAGCTGTTTTTGCGGACCATCGGGAGCCGCGAAAGCGACATCTCTTCTGCAGCGCTTGCCGCCGCCCAAGGACTGTTCACGCTGCAGGGTTTCACCAGCCGGCTTCAGGTCTGGTGAATGGCGAGAGCAGCGTGGCGATTTATCCCGCGCAGTTCCACGAGGTCTTGAGGCGACGCAATCTCAGAGACTGGTGGTGATCCCGCCATCGACATAGAGCGTATGTCCGTTGACGAACGACGACGCGTTGCCGGACAAGAACACGGCAGCTCCGACCAGTTCGTCGACGTTTCCCCAACGCCCGGCGGGTGTCCGCTTTTCGAGCCAGCCCGAGAATTCCGGATTGTCGACCAGCGCCTGATTGAGCGGGGTTTTGAAGTAACCCGGTGCGATCGCGTTGATCTGAAGGCCGTATTTGGCCCAATCGGTGCACATGCCGCGGGTCAGGTTCTTTATGGCGCCCTTCGTTGCCGTGTACGGCGCGATACCCGGTCGTGCAAGTTCGCTCTGCACCGATGCGATATTGATGATCTTGCCCCTGCCGCGCGGAATCATGTGACGGGCGACAGCTTGGCCGACATAGAACGCGCTCGAAACATTGGTGGTCAGCAACTGCTCCCACTTCTCGACGGGAAAGTCTTCGAGCGGCGAACGGAACTGCATGCCGGCATTGTTGACCAGGATATCGATCGGACCGGAATTCTTCTCGATCGCCTCGACGCCGTCCTTGGCGGCTTGCGCGTGCGTCACGTCGAAGTTGGCGACCGATACCTTGTGGCCAGCGGCCACCAGTCTCGCGGCTGCCGCCTCGAGCTTGGCTGCGTCACGGCCGTTGAGGACAATTTCGGCGCCATGTTCGGCAAGGCCTTGCGCGAGCGCGAAACCGATGCCTTGCGACGATCCCGTGACGAGCGCCCGCTTTCCCTTCAGGTCGAATAGTTCAAATGCCATGTAATCTATCCATCACGACCGAATTTCGACCGGCCACCGCGAAAAACGCAGCTTTGCACGACGAAGCACGATCATCTTCCAGGACTTTCACTTGCCGCGCAAGTTACTTGCGATTGCCGTATGAACTGCAAGTATCCTGGTCCTGATCCAATTCACGCCATCTGATGCGAAGCGTTGGGGATAGACGCGATGGGACGCTTGCTTTCGATCAATGTGGGGTTGCCGCGCGATATCGCCTGGCAGGACAAGACGATCCACACCGGAATCTGGAAGATACCGGTTCAGGGCGCACGCATGGTACGCCGCCTCAACATCGACGGCGACGGCCAGGGAGATCTGGCCGGCCATGGCGGCGAACACCGGGCCGTCCTGGTCTATCAGCAGGACTCCTATGTATTCTGGAAGCAGCAGCTGGGTCGAGCCAACCTCGCCTATGGCGAGCTCGGTGAGAATTTTACGGTCGAAGGCCTGCCGGACTCAGAAGTCTGCATCGGAGATCGCTACCGGATCGGCAAAGCCTTTTTCGAGGTGACGCAGCCACGCGTCACCTGTTACCGGGCAGGCATTCGCGTGAACGAGCCCGCGATGGCCGCGCTGCTGGTTAAGCACCGCAGGCCCGGCTTCTATTTCCGTGTGCTGGAGGAAGGCGAAGTGCAAGCCGGCGACGAGATCGAACGCGTCGCCGAAGGACCTGAACGCATGAGCGTGGCCGAGATCGATGCGCTGCTTTATTTACCCGGCCACCCCCGCGATCGGCTGGTGCACGCGCTGCGCATCCCGGCGTTGTCCGCCGGCTGGCGCCATTCCTTCGAGGCGCTGTTGAAGCAGGAGCCAACCGATGGCGCAGGAGGAAACGCGGGGCTCTCTGCAGCGTCCGGCCCGCCGCCGGCATGGCGCGGATTCCGCCCGCTGCGCGTATCGCGCAAGACGCGCGAGAGCGGCAACGTGATTTCGCTGGTGCTCGAATCCCAGGACGGGCAGCCGCTTGCCACTGCTCTCCCCGGACAGTTCATCGTGTTGCGGCTTGGGCCTAAATCTGCGCCTACGCTGATGCGCAGCTACTCGCTGTCGGGCGAGCCCCGCGCGCCATATTATCGCGTCAGCATCAAGCGCGAAGCCCATGGCGCAGCCGGCGCCTACATCGATAACGAATTGCAGGTCGGCGACATCGTGCCGACCGGCGCGGCCCGTGGCAGTTTCACGCTACGGTCCGGCAACACCCCGGTCATCTTGATGAGCGCCGGGATCGGCGTGACCCCGGTGCTCGCGATGCTTCATGCGCTGGCGGCCGAAGCATCGCCGCGGGAAGTCTGGTGGCTGCACGGAACCCGCAACGGCCGCGAACATCCTTTTGCCGAGGAGGCGCGCGGCCTGCTCACAGGCCTTCCCCGCCGCCACAGCTACATCTGCTACAGCGCACCTGATCCCGCGGACCGGCCCAATATCGATTTCGACGCGCGCGGACGCTTGGATATCCGCGCGGTCGAGGCGCTCAACCTGCCGCACGACGGCGACTTCTATATCTGCGGACCGTCCGCTTTCATGAACGATCTCACCGCCGGGCTCGCGACCCTGGGCATCGCGCGCGATCGCATTCACACCGAGCTGTTCGGCGCCGGTCC
>Ga0105248_10005587_pt1 | contig 13822 bp, 16 predicted proteins | sample KBSS34metaG_FD_81524 | JGI IMG/M metagenome (GOLD analysis project Ga0105248, IMG submission 81524) | Switchgrass rhizosphere microbial communities from Kellogg Biological Station, Michigan, USA - KBS S3-4 metaG | ecosystem: Host-associated > Plants > Roots > Rhizosphere > Soil | place...
CACTGGAACGCATCGCCAGGCGTTCCGCGAATCCTTGATCGTTCGCTCGGGCCTTGATTTGGGCGCGAACTGCTACGATTGATCCGTCATGCCCAAGCACGCTACTGAATGCACCGATCCACGGCACCATGTCCACGGTGCCGACGACTATGTGCGCGAGGTTGGGCAGGCGTGCGCCGAACGCGGCCTGCGCCTGACGCCATTGCGCGCCGACGTGCTGCGGCTGGTCGCGGATTCGAAGCGGCCGGTGAAAGCCTACGACCTGCTCGCGCAGATCAGCGAATCGAAAGCCGCTTCCGCGCCGCCGACGATCTATCGCGCGCTGGATTTCCTGCTCGACAACGGTTTCATCCACAAGCTCGAATCGATCAACGCCTTCATCGCCTGCCACCATCCGCGCGTGCAGCACACCGTGCCGTTCCTGATTTGCGACAGCTGCCACGCGGCGATCGAGATGGAGGACGAGAAGGTCAGCCACCTGCTCGATGAAAAAGCGCGCGCCCTCGGGTTCACGCCGCAGGCGCAGACGCTCGAAGTCCATGGTCTCTGCGCGGATTGCCGCAAGAAAGGCTAGCTGAACGGGTGCGCCTGCACCGTCACGGTGGCATGCCAGCTCCTGCGGATGAATGTTATAGTGTTGCAATGGCAGCCGTCCTCCAACCGCCGCTCAAGCGCAAGGGTTTGCTCGACCGTGTCGGCGCGACCGGTTCGATGCTGTGCGCGGTGCATTGCGCCGCGCTGCCGCTGGTGCTGGCGATCGCACCCGCGATCGGCGCCGGATTCGCGAGCCCGACCTTCGAAATCGGCTTCATTGCGTTCGCGAGCGTGCTCGGCCTGACCAGCCTGATCCTCGGCTATCGCCAGCACCGCGTACACCGCGCGCTGCTGTCGTTGGTGCCGGGTATCGCGCTGCTTTGGGCAGCCGTGCTGATCGAGCCCTTGCACGAGAACCTGGTCGGCCACGCCGTCGCAATGGCTTGCGGCGGCAGCCTGATCGCGATCGCGCACCTGCTGAACCTCCGGCTGGCGCATGCGCATGTTCACGGCGTCGCTTGCGAGCACTGAGCTGGGCGAGCGATGTTGCCCGGACCATGTTGGTGTTAGGCTACGCGCCACTTCAACGCATCACAGGAACGAACATGGGCAAGGGCGACAAGAAAACCCCGAAGGGCAAGCGCAGCGCAGGCAGCTACGGCAACGCGCGTCCGCACGGCGCGGTCAGCAAGGCTGCCCCGAAATCCGCGGCGAAGTCGGCAGGCAAGACCGTCGCGAAAGCCGCAACCAAGACCGTCGCGAAGGCTCCGGCCAAGACTGTCGTGAAGAAGGCGCCGGCTGCGAAGAAGGAATAAGCCTCGCCCGGTGCAGCCAAGAACCCCGCCTAGTGCGGGGTTTTTTGTGCCCGATGAAGGACTGTCCGCGATGCGCCGCCGGAGACGATGACGACCTTTTGAAAGATGGTGACTTCGTTGCGAAAGATGGATCTTGCCAAGGCAAGAGAGCATCTCTCGAAGCCAACGGAGCATGTTCCCAAGGCAACGAAGCAGCTTTCGAAGGCACTGAAGCCCCCATCCAAGGCAACGGTGTTCCTTTTCGGGACGAGGGAGTCTGATGCGTAGACGCGAAAGCGTCAGGCTCGAAGGACGACTCCGAAACGCAGAAGCTGCCGGGCACCAGCCCTTGGTGCGACGCTCGGCAACTACTTGCGAAGTCGCGCCGCCCGCCGATTCGCGGGCGCACTCTTTCGGCTCTTCGGTACGGGCTTGCTTGTGTCGGCGGCCTCAAACAGATGTCGAATGCCGTGTTCCAGGAATCCGACGGCGTTCTCCAAGGCCCCAAGTTGCCCAACCCGGACTGTCGCGACGGATCGGTGCAGGTCAAACGATGGGGGGCGCAATACTTTCACGGAATCGACAGAACGATTCCTGGCAATGAAGCGAGCGGGCAGCAGGCCGACACCATAGCCGGATTGAACGAACGCCATCTGCATGTGCATGTTGTGGATTTCAGCCGCAATCATGGGGGTGAAGCCAGCACGCTCCATCCGATCGATGAGGCTCGCGCGAAGAAAGCACCCGGGTGGATTGAGAACCCAGGATGCCCGGCCCAGGCTTTTCCAATCGTTGTCGACGTGACCTGCCGCACCTTGAACGATCTCCATGCGGTCGCGAGCGACGATATTCGTCAACAAAGGTGCAGGCGCGGTCTTGCCTTCGGGCAACAGCACGGCAGCCACATCGAGTTCACCTGCGAGCAGCCGCTGAATCAATTCACCGGTCAGTGCGGTCGACAGCCGCAGCCGGACCTTGGGGTATTTCTTCGTCAGCGCCTGGATGGGTTCGATCAGCGTCCCCTCGGCCAGGGCATGCGCGAGACCGATGCGCAAAAGGCCGTGCGGTTCGGCGTCGCGCGACGTAATCGATTTCAGTCCTTCCGTCCGCAGCAACAGATCTCGCGCCTGTTCCAGCACCCTGGAGCCGAGCGAGTTCAAGCGCGGCGGCTTTACCGAGCGATCGAGCAACTGGGCACCCAGTGCAGTCTCCAGTCGTTGCAGTTGCCGGGTGATGGCGGAAGGCGTCCTGTAGAGACGATCGGCTGCACCGGCGATGGATCCGGCGTGGGCAAACTCTACGAGGGCGCGCAAATCGTCGAGCATGGGAGTCTCCTGAAGCGCTCTTGCAACGTGTTCCACAGAATAACAACATCGTGCTTCACACGCACTATTATGGTGATAATAATGAACTTGTAGAATCATTCATTGTTCGCTACAAGAGCAAGCGAGATCAAGCTCTTGTGGAAACTCCGATGCCTCATGCGATCCAGATTCGCGAAACTGGCGGTCCCGAGGTCCTGAAATGGACACCGATCGATGTCGGTGATCCCGGGCCGGGTCAGGTGCTTCTGCGCCAGGCGGCGGCGGGCCTCAACTACATCGATGTCTATCACCGCACGGGCTACTACCCGCAGCCGCTTCCCTTCATTCCGGGTCTCGAAGGTGCCGGCACCGTCGAGGCGATCGGGCCGGATGTGCGTGGCCTGGAAGTCGGCGATCGGGTGGCCTATGCCGGCCCCGCCGGTGGCTATTCGGAGGTGCGGCTTATCGAGGCGGATCGACTGGTGCGATTGCCCGATGCGATCTCCTTCGATACCGCCGCTGCGATGATGCTCCAGGGCATGACGGCGCAAGTGTTGATCCGGCAGGTTTATCCCGTCAAGGCAGGTGACCTGATCCTCGTGCACGCCGCGGCGGGCGGGACCGGGCTCATTCTCAGTCAGTGGGCTGCGGCACTCGGCGCGACGGTCATCGGCACCGTTTCGACCGAAGCCAAGGCCGAATTGGCCCACGCCCACGGCTGCACACACACCATCGTCTATTCCAAACAGGATTTCGTGGCGGAGGTTTCTCGCATATCCGGCGGCGAAAAGCTGCCGGTGGTCTTCGATTCCGTCGGCAAGGACACCTTCTTGCGCTCGCTCGATTGCCTGCGGACGCGTGGATGGATGGTGACGTTCGGACAAGCTTCCGGTCCAGTCGACCCCATCGCACCCGTCCTGTTGTCGCAGAAGGGTTCGCTCTTCCTGACGCGGCCTTTGCTCCTCCACTACATCGCAAGACGAGAAGAGCTTGAAGCTTCCGCCAACGAGCTGTTCGAGGCAGTGGCTTCCGGAAAGGTGCGCATCAACGTCAATCAGCGCTTTGCACTCAAGGATGCCGCAGACGCCCACAGGGCATTGGAGGCGCGTGCCACCACCGGCTCCACCATCCTGACCATCTGACCCCTGGCCATCCAACACGGCCCCACAGGAATTTGCCATGAGCAAGATTGCGATCACCTCGCCCGAACTTTCGCCGCCGGTCGGCCCGTTTTCCCAGGCCGTTGAAGTCGGCGGTTTCATCTATTGCAGCGGACAGGTCGGCCAGGACCCGGCCACTGGCAAGGTGGTCGAGGGCGGTATCGTGGCCGAGACCGAGCGCGTCTTCCGCAATCTCTCGGCGGTGCTCAAGGCGGCCGGCAAGGGTTTCGATGATGTCGTGCGCGCCGGCGTGTTTCTCACGAACATGAGCGACTACGCCGCGATGAATGGCATCTACGCAAGGCATTTCAGTTCGCCTTTTCCCGCACGCACGACGATCGGGGCGGCCGCGTTGCCGCTTGGGGCCTGCGTCGAGATCGACCTTGTCGTCAAGGTTTGAGGCGACACCCGGAGGTTGATCCCATGAAGTACCCGTTCCATATCGTCGATGTGTTCAGTTCGACACCGTTCGGCGGTAATCAACTCGCGGTGCTGCCTGACGCGGCCGGTATTTCGACCGAGGGCATGCAGAAGATTGCCCGCGAATTCAATTTCGGCGAAACGACCTTCGTCCTGTCGAAGAACGATGCGACGAACACCCATCGCGTGCGCATCTTCACGCCGCGAGCGGAACTCGATTTCGCGGGACATCCCACGATCGGGACCGCGTGCGCGCTGGTGATGACACAACAGGTCCAGACTACGGATCCCGTCCGACTGATCCTGCAGGAGAATATCGGTCCCGTGACGGTCGATGTCGTTCAGCGGAACGGCGGATACCACGGCACGTTGACGTTATCAGGAAAGATCGACGCACCGGCTGGCGCACCTGCTCCAGCCGATCTCGCCGCCGTCCTCTCCATCGAGCCTGCGGAGATGAGCCAGGTCTTTTTCGCTGGCGTCGGTGTTCCATTCTGTTTCGCGCAATTGAACTCGAGCGCGGCCGTCGATCGGGCGGTCCTCAATCGAGCTGCGTGGGCGGAGACGCTCGCGCGCGCGTGGTCTCCCCACATCTTCTTCTTCGCGGGAGATCTCCGCGATGGCGGCAAGCTCCATGCCCGCATGTGGGCACCCGCGTTGGGCGTCGAAGAAGACCCCGCGACGGGTAGTGCATGTGCCGCCCTCGTCGGAACCGTGGCTTCGAAGCATGATTTTGGCGGGACGGCCTATCGCCTTTCGATCCGGCAAGGCGTGTCGATGGGGCGCCCAAGCGACATCGAGGCAGAGGCGCGGAAAAGCGACGGCGTCGTGACCTCTGTCAGCGTTGCTGGTGCCACGGCTTACATCGCAAGCGGCGAAATCGAGGTGCCGCCGTCTGCGCTTGAGTCGTAGGGCGACGCCGCCAAGAGCTGCGCGCTGACGAGCAGAAGGAGTATCGAGGAATTCAGGTTCTTCGTGGAAATCCGGATTCATCACCAGAGGAGAAACGAAAATGACCAGGACCATTGCGTTGTTCATGTGCCTCGCGGTCTCGTCGGTTTCGCTCGATGCACGTGCTGCGGATGAGCGCGCGTATAGCTATGGCCCGGTCACCCAGGTGGACTACATCCACGTCGAGTACGGGCATTTTGACGAGTACATGGCGTGGGTCACTTCGACCTGGGTGCCGACCATGCAAGCAGCGAAGAAAGCCGGGCTCATCATCGATTACAAGGTCTTCCAATCCGAACCGAAATCACCGGATCAGGCCAATGTGTATCTCGAGATCACTTTCAAGGACATGGCTGCTTATGCCGGGGACATCGGCGATCGCGCCGACGCGTTTGAAGCAGTGACCGAGAAAGTCATTTGCAGCAGCGCGTGTCAGAACCAGGCCAGGGTGCACCGGAATGAGATCAGAAAGGTTCTCGGCGTTGAAGTGACTCGTGAACTCATATTCAAATGAAATTGCCAAGAGAGCGCGTGTAGACCGACGGCCCGGTCGACGTCTCGTGACAGCGGGACCAGCATCAGCTTGCGTTTCCACAATCGGCATCGGGCGGCATGGGTATTTCAGCGATGCTGGTCCTGGCGGCTGGCGGACACTCTCGGATGGCCGCTGTCGGCCAATTCCGGTCACTGCCGACCCTGAGTGCTGCCCGGAAGCTGCCTCCCGCGGCTTCGGGCAGGCTAGTGGCAAGATAACGAAGAGACCATGCAGGCCGTGTTGCCGCCGATGCCAGTGTGCTAGCGCATTGAGTTTCCGCCGACGAACACTTGCTTCGTCGTTGTCCCCCCGACCCAGTAGCTCAACTCCGCGGGATCGCGTGCGTCCCACAGCACGACATCCGCGCGCATTCCGACGGCAAGCCTGCCGCGATCGGTCAATCCCAACGCCTTCGCGGCGTTGACCGTCGCACCGCGCAGCGTTTCCTCGGGCGTCAAGCGGAATTGCGCGCAGGCCAATGCCATCGCGAGCCGCAGCGACAGCAATGGCGACGTCCCCGGGTTGCAATCGGTCGCGACCGCGATCGCGACGCCATGCGCGCGCAGACTGTCGATAGGCGGCAGTCTTGTTTCGCGCAGGCACACGAACGCGCCGGGTAGCAGCACCGCGACCGTTCCTGATGCAGCCATCGCCTGCGCGCAGCCATCGGTGATGTATTCCAGGTGATCTGCCGACAATGCGCCGCAACGCGCCGCCATCGCCGCGCCGCCGAGCAGGCTCAGTTGCTCGGCGTGCAGCTTGATCGGCATCCCATGCGCGCGTGCCGCGTCGAACACACGCTTCGTCTGCGCGAGCGTGAAGCCGATGCCTTCGCAGAACGCATCCACCGCATCGGCAAGTCCCGCTGCAGCAACGGCAGGCAGCATGCCGTTGCATACGAAATCGATGTAGTCGTCCGCTCGACCAGCGAATTCCGGCGGCAATGCATGCGCGCCGAGGAAAGTCGTGCGCACGCCGACACCGAGTTCGACGCCGATGCGGCGTGCGACGCGCAGCATCTTCAACTCGGTATCGGTATCGAGGCCGTACCCGGACTTGATCTCCATCGTCGTCACGCCATCGCGCAACAACGCTCGCGCACGCGGCAGCGATGCGGCAAGCAATGCGTCCTCGCTCGCGGCGCGGGTCGCGCGCACGGACGACAGGATCCCACCACCCGCCTTGGCGATTTCCTCGTAGCTCGCGCCCTGCAGGCGCAATTCGAATTCGTGGGCGCGATCGCCGGCGAACACCAGGTGCGTGTGGCAGTCGATGAGTCCCGGCGTGACCAGCGCGCCGTGCGCGGATTCGACGCGTTCGGCCAGCGATTCCGGCGTGCCGGGCAGCGCATCCATCGGTCCGGCGAAAACGATCGCGCCGTCCTTCCAGCCGATCGCCCCGGTCTCGACCAGTCCATAGCCGGTGTCGCCCGCCAGGGTGGCGAGGCGGGCATCGATCAGCAACGCATCCCAGCGGTCGGACATCGCGGCCTCAGTGCACGGCACGGAAATTCATCGCCGCATCATAGCCGCGCTGGCGGCCCGTGCGCGCAGCCGTTACCCTGCCGCGATGGAGACGAGCCCGATGGATCTTCGTGCGGACAATGCGTGGCTGGCCGATGGCTGGGCGCGCGATGTGCGATTGGCGTGCGACGCAAACGGTCGCTTCGCTGCGTCCGCCGCGCCGGACGCGAGCGCAGGCAATACGCGTTGGGCCTTGCCCGGCATCGCCAACCTGCATTCGCACGCGTTCCAGCGCGCGATGGCCGGCCTCGCTGAGCGGAGGGGTAGTGAGGGAGACAGCTTCTGGACCTGGCGCGAAACGATGTACGGGTTCGCGCAATGCATCACGCCGGACGACCTGCACGCGATCGCGGCGCAACTCTACGTCGAAATGCTGCAGGCCGGTTATACCCAGGTCTGCGAATTCCATTACCTGCACCACGCGCCCGACGGCAAGCCGTACGCCGATCCATCGGCGATGTCGCGCGCGCTGATCGCGGCGGCTCGCGAAACCGGCATCGGAATGACCCTGCTGCCGGTGCTGTACATGCGCGGTGGATTCGATGGTCGCGCGCTGTCGTCGCGGCAGGCGCGGTTCGGTCATGAAGTGGATTCATTCTTGAGGTTGTTGCAACTCCTGCATGCCGAAGAAGATCCCCAGCTGCGCATCGGCATGGCATTCCATAGCCTGCGCGCGGTGCCGCCAGATGCCATGGATGCAACTCTAGCGGCGTTGCCCAAAGCCATGCCGCGCCACATTCACATTTCCGAGCAGACTGCGGAAGTGGAAGAGTGCATCGCGCTGCGCGGCGCGCGGCCAGTGCGTTGGCTGCTCGACAACGCAGCGGTTGATGCCTCGTGGACGCTCGTCCATGCGACCCACCTGGACGAAGGCGAACTACGCGGTATTGCCGCGAGCGGGGCGACGGTCGCGTTGTGCCCGACCACCGAGGCGAACCTCGGCGACGGTTTTTTTCCCCTGCGCGCATACCTTGATGCGGGCGGCGCCTGGGGCATCGGTTCGGATTCAAACAGCTCGGTGTCGCCAGTCGAGGAAATGCGCTGGCTCGAATACGGGCAGCGGCTGGTAACGCGCAGCCGCAATGTCGCCGCAGACGTGCGGACGCTTTCCGTCGGCGAATCCCTGTTGCGCGGTGTCTCGCACAGCGCGGCCGCGAGCAGCGGCGTTGCCATCGGCACCCTCGCGCCGGGCCAACGCGCGGACTGGATCGTGTTGGACGAAAATGCTGCCGAGCTCGCTGCGCGCGGTCCCGGACACCTGATCGACAGCTGGCTGTTCAGCGGCAATCGGAACCTGGTACGCGAGGTTTTCGTTGGCGGGCGCCGGGTCGTGTGCGATGGCCGCCATGTCGATGCAGGGCGCATCGCAGCACGCTATCGCGCCTGCGTACAGCGACTTGCCGCAGTGATGTGATGCCTCGGCGCAGCGCAGGCCCGGGCGGGTAGCGCAGGATCGCTCTGTTGGACGTTCACAGGACTGACGCCCGCATGAATGCGCGGCTTCGCCCCTGTGTCGGCCGTTCCCGCGCGGCGTATAAGGGGGGCAGGAGCCGCGGCACGCGGCACTCCCGCCTTCACCGGCCCCGCCATCACCGGATTGGAGAAGCTCATGAACAAGATCCTGTTCCCCGTGTTGCTCACGTTGTGCGTCGGCAGCGCCTTCGCGCAATCGGGCAGCGTGACCACGACCGACGAGAAGGGCAAGGTCGAGGCCGTCACGCCCGCCCAGACCGCAGCCGAAAAATCGGCCGATGCGTTCTGCCTGCGCGAGACCGGCTCGCACCTGCGTGCGATCAAGAACGTCCACAACGACCACGCGGTCGAATGCGCCGCCGCGCCGGGTCGTGCGTATACGCGCGAGGATATCGAGCGCACCGGAGCGACCACGACGGCTGACGCGTTGCGCAGGCTGGATCCCTCGATCCACTGATCGCCCAGGGATGACTCTGCGCGGTTCATTGCTACGTAATGGGCCGCGCAAGCGCTTGGAAGCGGCCACCTAGCCACAGCGGAATCATCGCATGGGCTATCCTTTGGGCATCGCGCTCGGGGGATGGGTTCATGCGATTTGCATTGCGTCTGGGCTCCCTTTTGTTGCTGGCATGGTGCACGGCTGCATCCGGCGCCGATCGCCCACTGACGGTGTTCGCGGCCGCGAGCCTGCGAGAGAGCCTCGACAAGGTCGACCAGGCATGGGAAGCGCAAGGCCACGGCAAGGTCGTGGTGTCGTACGCGGCGAGTTCGGTGCTAGCCAAGCAGGTCGAACAGGGCGCGCCGGCGGACGTATTCATCTCCGCCGACAGCGAATGGATGGACTACCTGCAGGATCGCAAGCTGATCGAACCCGCGTCGCGCTTCGTGCTCGTGCGCAATGCGCTGGTGTTGATCGCGCCGGCGGCATCGCCGTTGAAATCGCTTGATCCGTCGAAACAGGGCGAGTTGCTCGCGGCGCTTGGCACGGGACGCCTGGCGGTCGCGGAAACATCCAGCGTGCCTGCCGGCAAATACGCGCGACAGTCGCTGGAAAAACTCGGGCTCTGGAACGCTGTCGTAGCGCATCTCGCACAAGGCGAGAACGTTCGCGCCGCACTCGAATACGTTGCGCGCGGCGACACGCCGCTCGGCATCGCCTATCTCACCGACGCGCGCGCCGAACCGCGCGTGAAGGTTCTCGCGGTATTCGCGGAGAAAACCCACGAGAAGATCCTCTATCCGGCCGCGCGCACTATTGCAGCCGAGCCGAAAGCGGCAGCGGCTTTCCTCGAATTCCTGCGCGGCAAGCAGGCCGTCGCGATTTTCCGCGGCGCCGGATTCGTCGACGGCCGTTGAACGAGGCCATCGCCCCGCATGATCGCGTTCACCGCCGAGGAAGCCGATGCGATCGCACTGTCGGTGCGGGTCGCGGCGCTGGCGATCGTCGTCGCGTTGCCGTTCGCGGTCGGCGTCGCCTATGTGCTCGCGCGCTGGGATTTCCGCGGCAAGGTCCTGTTCGACGCATTGATCCACTTGCCGCTGGTGTTGCCACCGGTACTGACCGGTTATGTCCTGCTCGTGCTTTTCGGTCGCCACGGCGCGATCGGCGAGCGCCTCGAAGACTGGTTCGGCATCAGCGTCGCATTCCGCTGGACGGGCGCGGTGATCGCCGCCGCGGTGATGGCGTTTCCGTTGTTCGTGCGCGCGGTGCGGCTGTCGATCGAAGCGATCCCGCATGAACTCGATGAGATCGCGGCGAGCCTCGGCGCGGGCGCGTGGCAACGCTTCTGGCGCGTGTTGTTTCCGCTGAGCCTGCCCGGTATCGCCGCCGGAACGACGCTCGCGTTCGCCAAGGCGCTCGGAGAATTCGGCGCGACGATCACCTTCGTCTCCAACATCCCGGGCGAGACGCGCACGATTGCGTTGGCGATCCAGTCGTTGACCCAGGTACCCAGCGGCGAGCCAGGCATCTGGCGGCTCGCGATCGTGTCGGTATTCCTGTCGCTGGGCGCGCTCGCCGCATCGGAATGGCTGACGCGACGCGCATTGCGCCATCGACGCTGACTTCCGGCACACGACGACGCACCGGTATTGCGCGAAATTGATCCATTCACTGGAGATATCGATGAAAACGATACGCCTGATGCACCTGTCGATCGCGATCGCAGGCGCATGGACCGCCATGGCCTGCGCGCAACCAGCGCCAGCGCCGGCAGCGCCGCCCGCGGCGAAGATGAGCGCGGCCGAATGCGAAGTCTGGAACCGCGAGCGGAGTTTCGCCGCTTCGGTCGAGCATCACGATGCGGTCGCGTTCGCCGACCACGTGCATGCACAGGCCGCGTTCGGTGCCGGCTCGATTGCGCCGAAGCACGGACGCGACGCGGTCGTCGCGGACTGGAAGGACATCATCGAGGACAAGGAATTCAAGTTGCGCTGGTCGCCTGGCATCGTGACGATCGGTGGCGACGGCAGCCTGGCGATTTCGCGCGGTCCGTCGTGGATCGAAAGCGATTCATATGACAAAAAACGTTATCGGATCGGCGAGTTTATCTCGACCTGGATCAAGGACAAGGACGGCAAGTGGCGCGTGCTGTTCGACGCCGGCGCCGGACCAATGCACGCGGCGAGTGCGGACGATGTCGCGAAACTCGTCGCGTCGCTGCCGAAGGAATGTCCGCGCGCTGCCCAATGACGCGCGTCGTGCATCGATCGGCGCCGACAGGACTTCAGGCCCGGAGTTTCAGGCTAGGTTGTCCGATGCCTTCGAGCTCCAGCAGGAATCGCTTGAGCGGAAGTCCTCCACCAAATCCGGTCAGGCTGCCGTCCGCGCCGATCACGCGATGGCAAGGCAGCACGATCGGCAGCGGATTGCGGCCGTTCGCGGCACCGACCGCGCGCATGGCTTTCGGCGCATCGATCCGCGCGGCGAGGTCGCGATAACTCCAGGTCGCGCCGAAAGGAATCATTGCGAGCGTTTTCCAAACCTTCAACTGGAACGGCGTGCCTTGCGGTGCAAGCGGCAGGTCGAACGTCGTGCGTTCGCCGGCGAAATACGCGAGCAGTTGTTCACGCGGCTCGCGCAATGCGTTCGCGTCGCGCTTCCAGTCCGCGCGAGCCGGCGCGTCGTATTTATTGCGGGGGAACAGGATGTAGCGCAAGCCGGCGGCATCTGCCGCGACCGTCAGCGTGCCGATCCGGGTGTCGAATGCATCAAACCACATCAGCGTTTCTCCTTCGCGTTATCGTTCGCCAGATGCCACAGGTGCAGCACCGAGTAAGCGCGCCACGGCCGCCACGCCTGCGAGCGCGCGTCCGTGGCGCGCTCGCTCAGGCGCTTGTCGCCGCCCAGGACCTGTTGCAGCACGAGATCCCCGGCCGGGAACGCATCCGGATGTCCAAGTGCGCGCATGGCGATGTAGTGCGCCGTCCACGCGCCGATGCCCGGTAGCGCGCTCATGTGTTCGACGAATGCGTCGAGCCGCTGGCCGACTCTGAAATCGACGCGCCCATCGACAACGGCTGCGGACAGCGAACGCAAGGTCGCGGCGCGCGACCTTGGCAAGCCGATGGATTCCAGTGGCGCATCGCGAAGCCGCTCAGGAGTCGGGAAGCTGCGATCCAGTCCGTCGCGAGTTTGGCCGTCGCACGCGTGCGCACGCGTTTCGCCGTAGGCATCGACGAGCCGTCGCGCGAGCGTGGTCGCGCCCGCGACGCTGATCTGTTGGCCGATCACGGCGCGCACCGCGATCTCGAAACCGTCCCAGCCGCCTGGAACGCGCAGTCCGGGTCGTTTTTTTATCGCCTTGGCGAGCAACGGTTCGTCGCGCAGCGCCGCATGCACGGCGACGAGGTCGGCGTCGAGGTCGAACACGCGCCGCACGCGTCGCACGATGTCGGGAATCGCGCGCGGATCGGTATTTGAAATTTCCAGCAGCAACTCGGGCTTGGCGTTGCTCGCAGTCACGCGGATCCACGTCGATGCATCCGTCGGTCCGATCACGCGCTCGTAGCTATCCGCACCGACGCGTTCGATGCCTGGAATCGTGCGTCGTGCGAGGAACGCAAGCATGGCCTGGAAATCCAGTGGCGGGCGATAGCCAAGCCGCAACGTGAGCGCGCCGCTCGGCGTTTCGCCGCGTTGCCGTCGTATTGCCGTCGGCGGCATTCCGCAACCTTCGAGGAACGCCGTGTTGAACCGCCGCAAGCTGTTGAAACCGGCGGCGAGCGCAACTTGCGTGACCGGCAACGTCGTCTCCGTCAACAGCTGTTTCGCGAGCAGCAGGCGACGCGTCGTGTGCACCGCGATCGGCGTAGCGCCCGTGCGCGCGAGGAAAACGCGGCGCAGTTGCCGCGAACCGATGCCGACTTGCGACGCGAGCGTTTCGATCGACGCATCCTGCAACGCACCGTCAGCGATCAACTCGAGCGCGCGTTGCACGGTGTCTTCACCACCGCGTGCATGCGCTTCCGGCGACAGTTCCGGACGGCAGCGCAGGCACGGCCGGTAACCGGCCGCGGTCGCCGCTGCAGCCGTCGGGTAATACGACACGTTGCTGCGTTTCGGCGTCGGTGCCGGGCACACCGGCCGGCAATAAATGCGCGTGCTGCGCACGGCGGTAAAGAACAGCCCGTCGAAGCGCGCGTCCTTCGATGCGCGGGCGCGGTCGCAGATGGCGGGGGAGGGCATGGATGCGTAGGACATGCCGTCATCCTACGCCTCCGCGCCACCAATACTCGCCGTTTTCGGACATCAATGCCCGGGGGCGTTTTCCCGATGCGGACGCAGCGCCATTGCGATACCGCTTGCGGCCAATGCCAACGCGATCCCGGCGAACCAATCGCCCCAACGGGCATACAAGGTGCGTGAGTCGTGCAATGGAAGATCGCCGACGAGCTCGGCGTCACGGCCCTCATCGTCAGCCTCGGCAACGACGCGGCCGCGGTCGTCGCTGAGCGTCAGTTGGCCAGTGCGTGCGGCGCGCGCAACGGCGAAGCCGCTTTCAACGCCGCGCAGGATCGCCATGCGGCTGTGCAGCCAGCCGTCCGCGCCGAAGTCCCACGCCGGCACGAGCAGCAGTTGCGCGCCGCGCGCCGCGTACGCGCGGCCGATATCGTGGAAGTCCATGTC
>Ga0105248_10005588_pt1 | contig 13821 bp, 10 predicted proteins | sample KBSS34metaG_FD_81524 | JGI IMG/M metagenome (GOLD analysis project Ga0105248, IMG submission 81524) | Switchgrass rhizosphere microbial communities from Kellogg Biological Station, Michigan, USA - KBS S3-4 metaG | ecosystem: Host-associated > Plants > Roots > Rhizosphere > Soil | place...
TGCAGTCAGCACGTTCGCAAAGGCGCCGCGCGGAAGACTCCACGCCTGCATCAGCGAGGGAATTGTCGGTCCCATCAGCTGGTTGTCTACACCGTCGAGAATGATCGTGAGCGCTGTCCCGAAGATAAGGAGTTTCTGATAGCCGCTCCATTTCGACTTATCGAGCAGAGGGCCCACTTCAATCGTTGTCATCAAGGTGTCCTTTCATTTTTGTCGTGGGGGCGCGGCGATTATATCGCGCAAAAAGCGAATCGGGGCCAGATTGCCTGGCCCCGATCGTTTTTATTCGCGTTGGTGTGAGACTTACTGCTGACGGTCTTGAGGTCGCTTCAGGACAGGCGGCGCATCGGTGTCGGGTTCGCGATCCGCAGGACTCGTCGAGGGTTCTCTGCTGCTTGCGCCGGGATCATCGTTCGGATTTGGTCGGCTGCCTGGTGTCCGACGCCTCAAGCTCGGCGCCTGTTCCTTCTGGGATGGCGTTTTCTGATCCTGCAGCTGAGCAAGCCGGGCTTTTACCGTGTCGAATTCCGAAGTCGTAACCAGATAGCGTTCTTTAGGCTTCAGGAAGTTCTCGATGTTCGCCTTGGTCTTGGCGACGCGAGATTCCGTTGGCGGATGCGTCGAGAACAGAGACGACATCTTCTTCTTGGCGCTTTCTCGGGCTTGCAGCTTTTCAAAGAAGCTTACGAATGCCCCTGGATCGTATCCGGCGGTATAGAGATATTGCAGCCCGAGCCAATCCGCTTCTTCCTCAGCGCTGCGATCGAACTTGAGGAAGGTCATCGGAATCAGGATGCTTGACGCCTGCTGAATTGCGGCACCAACGAGTCCACCGGTGAAGATCGAAAGTGGAATCGATGCCAGGTTGAAGGCGTTGGCGCGTCCCTGTTGCTCCGCGGCATGCCGAGCCGTCACATGGGCGATCTCATGGGCCATCACCCCTGCGAGCTCCGCCTCTTCGTCTGCCGCTAGAATCAGTCCCGTGTTGACGTAGAAAAAGCCGCCGGGCAGAGACATCGCGTTAATTTCGTCGGAGTCGATAACCTTAATCGTGAAGGGAATCTTGGAATCGGAGTTCTTGACGATGTTTTGACCGACGCGGTTGACGTATTCGTTGATCGTCGGGTCCTGAACAAGCGTGACCTGCGACTCGAGCTCTTTGGACAACTGCCGCCCCATCGCGATCTCGGTCTCCAGGTTCGGCGTCATGACGCGAAGACCAGGGCCTTTGTTGATATCTCGGTTGCCGATATTCTCGATGTCGGAGTTTCTTTTGGTGGGGTTTTTCTTCTCCGCTTCCCTGGCAGCCTTTTCTTCTTCCTTGCGCTTCTTTTCGGCTTCCTTCGCTTCCTTGTCGGCCTGTTTCTTGGCCTCAGCGTCCGCCTTGGCCTGAGCCTTTGGGTCGACGCTGGTCTGTTCCGTGGTAGTTTGAGCGAAGGCGGGTAAAGTGACTAGAAGCGAAACCGCCAGCAAAGCAATCATCAGCCTTAGTCCGTGTCTCATGGATCGTCTCCAGAGGGGTTGTCTATCCAAACCTTCAGGCCAACACCTCATCCTGTTGTACTTTGACCGGTCTGGCCGAAAAAGGATTAACCTTATTTATACCTTCTCAGGCTTGGCTGCCGCTAGTGATTAATCGCGAAAACACAGAGATCCCGTAATTGAGCTTTCCTGAAGATTCTTTGACACTTCCGCTCTGCTGTGTCATGAATATCCGCGTTCCACAGACAGGAGGAGAACGACGATGGTACGGAAAGCACTGTTCATCACGCTGCTTTTGAGCGTAGCGATCGCCCCAGCGACGCTGTCACAGGGTCCGAAGCTGACCCCCGTGACAACGCAAATGCTGGAAAAGCCAAGTCCTAACGATTGGCTGATGTTCAGCCGAACCTACGATGCACAGCGCTTCAGTCCGTTGGACCAGATCAAAAAGAGCAACGTGGGCCAGTTGAAGCTCGTGTGGTCCAAGGATATGGCGACCGGCTCCCAGGAAAGCATCCCCCTGGTGCACGACGGCGTTCTCTATACCCTCAGCACCGGCCCGGCGGGCGGCCCGGCCGGATCTTACGTCTGGGCGCTGGATGCGGTTAACGGAAATCTCCTTTGGGAATATAAGCGACCTACTGGCGGTGCTAACAACAGCAAGGCGTTCGCCATGTTCGAGGACATGATTTACTACCCGGCGGGAGACACGATCGTCGCCCTGGATGCGCGCACCGGCACTGTCCGTTGGGAGACGGTCGCGGCTCAGGGTGGGCGCCTGAGTTCTGGACTCATGGTGGCCGGCGACAAGATCATTTCCGGACGGACCTGCGGCGGCAATCCCCGCCAGGCCAGTTGCTACATTGCGGCGCACGATGCGCGTACGGGGAAGGAACTCTGGAAGTTCTACACCGCAGCAGGGGCGGACGACCCTATCGGCGACAAGTCGTGGGGAGGCGCACCGGTGGAGGGTCGTTCCGCTTCAACCTGGGGACTGACGGGCAGCTACGATCCGGTCAAGAAAGTTATCTATTGGGGCGTTGCCAACCCCACACCCAACACACGCGCTGCTCGCCACGGTGGAAACTCGAATGCGATTGGCATGTCGGCGCCCGCGGATCTGTACAGCAACTCGACTGTCGCGCTGAATGCGGAAACAGGCAAACTCCTTTGGTACTATCAGCATCTTCCGGGCGATGACTGGGATCAGGACTACACTAACGAACGAATTCTCCTTCGCACGTCCGTTAATCCGGACTCGAAATCGGTGAAGTGGATCAATCCCTCAATCGCCAAGAACTCGCAACATGACATTTCCGTTTCTGTCGGCGAAGGCGGCGGTCTGTTTGCCCTTGATCGAAGCGATGGAAAATTCCTGTGGGCGATGCCCTTTCCCTATGACACGCCGCGATTCCTGATTTCCAGAATCGATCCTGATGGAAAGACCTGGATCAACGAAGATCTGATTGTCGACATCCCCGGCGAACGTCACATTATCTGCGCGTACAACACCAAGAGTTACTGGCCGATGTCGTACCATCCCGGAAAGAACTCTCTCTACATCCCGTATGTGGACAACTGTCTCGATATGCGATCCGCAAATCCCGCCGGTGGTCCGATACCTCCAGCGCCTTATGAAGTCAGTGCGTCAACATGCCAGGGTCCGCCGGTTCCCGCGGAAGCCACTCCTGTTGCGGCAGCTGCCGCAGGTCGCGGAGCAGGCGGCGGAGCCGGAGCGGCTGGCGGAGGAGCGCGGGGCGGAGGGGCTGCAGGTGGAGGAGCTGCCGGTGGGGGCCAGGGCCGGGGTGGTGGTGCTGCAGGAGGTGCGGCCGGCGGTGCTGCGGCTGGCGGTGGACGTGGCGGCGGTGGTGGCGGAAATCCGGAAAGCCGCACCGCGATCCGTCGTGAGGGTTCCGATCCTCAGAAGTTTGCCGGCGTCGCCAAAGTCAACATGACGACAGGTGAAATCACGCGCTTGTTCGAAACCTGCTCTCCTGGAAATGGCGCGACGCTGACAACTGCCGGGGACCTCGTTTTCTGGGGAGATCTTGCTCGCAACTTTCGGGCGATCGATGCGGACAACGGAAAGGTTCTGTGGCAAACCGTGTTGCCTGGAAGCATTCAGAACAGCACCATTACTTATTCCGTCAATGGGAAGCAATACGTTGCGGTGTTGACAGGACGAGGCGGCATAACCAGCGGCTTGATCACTCAGGCCAACATTCAGCCGCCGCCGACGAATACAAATGGCGTTTATGTTTTTGCGTTGCCCTAAACGGTTAGAGGTGAAATCGAAATGAGACATCTAATTCGGTTTGTTCTTATGACGGCAGTAATCGCGGCTCTGCTCGCAACTGCTGCCGTCGGTCAAAATCAGGATTTTTCAGCTGTCCAAATCAAGGCGACAAAGATCTCGAACAACTTCAGTACGCTTGAGGGACAGGGTGGAACGATCGGAGTTCTTTCGGGGCCCGACGGCATTCTCATGGTCGATTCGCAGTTCGCTCCTTTGACGGACAAGATCGTTGCCGCGATCAAGCAGATTTCGCCGAGTCCCATTCGGTACCTGATCAATACGCACGTTCACGGCGATCACACGGGTGGTAACGAGAACCTTGCAAAGCTCGGCGCGACGATCTTTTCCCGCGACCAGTTGCGGCAGCGTCTTGCTAATCCGGCTCCTGGCGCGAACGGCGCGCCGGGAACACCGGCGCCGGCAGCAGCGCTTCCAATCGTCACCTACGATCAGAAGATCACATTCCATCTAAACGGCGAAGATGTCGAAGCCATCCCGGTTCGTGCCGCCCACACCGATGGCGATACGCTGGTTCGCTTCGTGAAGAACGATGTTCTGATGACGGGTGATTATTTCAGATCGCTGGGCTATCCAAACATTGATCGCGCGAATGGCGGGACGCTTCAAGGGATGCTCGACGGACTGGCCCAGACCATCGCGCTCTGCGGACCGAACACAAAGGTTATTCCGGGGCACGGCACGACGGTTGATCGTGCCGGGCTTGTCGCGCATCGCGACATGATCGTTGCAATTCGTGACAAGGTCGCTCCCCTGGTAAAGCAGGGAAGAACTCTCGAGCAGGTGATCGCTGCAAAGCCCACCGCCGATTTCGATGCAAAAGTTCCGAGTGTCGGCACGACGGGTGATCGATTCATCGGCCAGCTCTACGCGGAGCTGCAAGGCGCAAAGTAATCGTTGATCTTTTGGTTCCTGGTGCGAATCCTACAGGGCTTCGTACCAGGAACTGCGTCCTCTTCCCAGTAGCCTCAATCGTCCCGCCTCAACCAGCTGGCGCAAGTGAAGCTTCAAGGTATTTCGATTCGTCTTCGTCAATTTCAACGCAGAGGCCAACGTAAGGCTTCCATGTGATTTCGCTAAGGAGAGGAGTTTTTCGTCGATAGGAGAAAGCGCGGACATGATCTTCTCGCGCTGAACTTTATCGGCCAGTTTGTTTTTCTGTTCGACGAGACACAGCAGGAAGAAGCGCAACCAATCTGAAAGCCGCGATTCGTCCTTATCAAGGGTGCTCTGCGCGCTTCTCAACGCGCGGTAGTACTGCTCGCGATTGTCTTCAATGACTCGTTCGAGAGAACTGTATGGCATGTAGCCGTAACCCGTCCTGAGAAGAATCAGATTTGTGAGGACCCGCGCCAGTCTCCCATTTCCGTCCTGGAAGGGATGGATCGCCAGGAAACGGACAATGAACGCGGCGTTGACGAGCAGAGGGTGATGCTCCTTTCCTTCCAGTTCGCGCTTCGTCCACGCGACAAGCTCATGCATCAACCGAGGTGTCTCGAACGGCGTTGCCGTCTCGAAGATGACGCCGACACTCCTGCCATGCTCGTCGAATGCTTCAACGTTGTTCGTCACCTTCTTGTACTCGCCGCGATGACGTTCGTCGCGCGTCGAGAATTTCAGAAGCACCCCGTGGAGTTGCTTGATGTGGTTTTCGGACAGGGGAATGTCAGGCCACGAATCGAAGACCATCTTGGTTGCTTCCGCATATCCGGCGACTTCCTGCTCGTCTCGACTCTTGAAGGAACCGAGATCCAAATTAGAAAGAAGCGCGTCGACCTGGGCATCGGTGAGTTTTGCACCTTCGATTCTTGTCGATGCGCCCACGGATTCCACAGTCGCCACGCGCCGCAGCGTAGCAAGTCGATCGGGAGCAAGATTGCCGAGCGCTTTCCACGCGCCCTTGAATTCATCGATCTCTCCGATGAGACGGAGCAGATCGGATGTGAATGCCGTGTACTTGAAAGGACTGAGCGCGGCGCCTCGCATACCCGTAAATATACCCTTAAATACCCGAAAGCATATTGGGTATCTGCGGGTATATTTGCGGGTATGCAAAAGTTCGGATCACGGAATATTTTTTAGCACTCGTGCAGGACAGGCGAGGTCCCTTTAGGGTGAATCGATTGTTTGACGCTTTAGAGCTGCAGTTAGTGGGTCGCCGCGTAGATCATGAAATTCAGCCCGAGCCGGTAAGCCTGGCCGGAATACTTTGCGGGGTAGCAGGGAAGATCCATGTACTCCCAGGCATCGCCCAAATCCGAGTTGTACGTTGCAACGATCATGAGCCGTCCGGTGTCATTGCGCATGCCATAGACGCGTGGCTCCTTGTCGTCTGGTCGCTCGTAAGTGGGGCCGCCCGCGCAGCCCGCGTACTGTCCGGGAATTTGCATGATCTCGTCGATGTCGAAAAACGTATGGAAGATCTTGTCTGAGGGTTTGAGTACTTCGAACGTATATTCCGGAAAGACCTTCTTCATCTGATCCTGAAAGTTATGGAGCTCATACAATCCCCAGAAGTCATCTGCGTGAATGAAGCCTCCGCGTAACAAGTATTCGCGAAGCTGGTCGGCTTCGTTTTTCGTGAGGTCCATTCCGCCTGGCTCGACAATGTAGGCATAAGGGAACTTGAAGAGAGCTTCGTCGAGCACTTCGATCATGTTGGGATTGGGGTAAACATTGAGCCCTGTCAGTCGATGAACGCCACCCATGAACTTGCAGTCTGCTCCCGGTGAATCCATCGACCAACCAGTTCCTTGCGGAGGAAAGAAATTGCCGCCGCCGAATTCCGGGCATCGATAGTTCGGGCCCACCGAGCGTCCGAATCCGCGTGAGCCATCCTCTGTATAAGCGAGTCTCGTGAAGTAGAACTCCGGCGCACCGTCGAATGAGGATTCCCTTACCACGGCGGTAAGCAGTCCTGAGCATGCCAGGAGCAGCACCAGCACGAGTACAGCAATTCGGTTCATGCGTGGCGCGATTCTATCAGGAAGTGGAATGCGGGGCTAAACTATCCCTCAGACAGCGTGGACGAAAGCGTATCCGCGTTCCTGCGCACGCGCGACCGCGACAATCCCTGCAGGAACCATGTGAGAGTTAGGAAGCAGGTTGGCAACGATTTCGTTGTAGATGTCATCCGTGTTTCCGTTAACAGTCCTTGCAATAGATCCGGCGACTGCTCGCGTTGCCATTTGGCAAACCGCAAGCTGCGTCCCTCGACCGATCAGGCCGGTCAACTGCCTTGCATGCGCATTCTTCATCGTGGGCTCTTTGCCGTTCTCCGCAAAGTTCGCGATAGGGACACCGTACTTGGACCACACCTCATCCCTAAAGGCATAAACGGTGGAGAAATGCCGCGCGACAATCACAACCGCGAGATCGTTGTTCTGCAGCCCATATCCGGAACTGTTCGCTAAGTAATAGTTGGTGGCGAAGGTCAACGCGGAAGCCATACCGTTGGATTCTGTGGTATCGAAAACGAGGCGGTGTTTGCCCGGAACCTGTTCCAGCCAGTCATCCTGTGAATGACGCTGGGCCTGCCATCGCGATGCCTGTGGTGTTTGAGCAACAGCGGCCGGGACTCCAGCGGCTGCGGCCGCACCAAGCACGGTCATTCCTGTACTTACTTGCGTTAAGAAGAAACGCCGCGCAAGAGATGATGAATTGTTCTTACTCATTGAGACCTCACTTTCGTGTCGTCGCGAGGATGTTACACAAGACGACGGCAGATTGCCCACTTTCGGTTCAGCGATCCATCAACCCTGTGAAATTTTCTCGGATTCAGCCCACAGCCAGCGCGCAGCTGCATCGTCCAGGGCATCCTTTGTGGGGGAGGTGGGTGCGCACTTGTAGAAGTATTCGCCCGTTACGCCTTTCACCTTTTCGGCGGATGCAAGGAATACCGGAGTCTCCGCGCCCTTCTCGGGCGTGATGGCAAATCGTTTGACCACTTGAAACAACACTCCTCCCGCCCCTGAAGTGTTATCGCCAAATCGTGATGCCACAAAACCGGGGTGAAGACAATTGGCTGTGACTCCCGTTCCCTGAAGCTGGCGGGAGAGTTCACGCGTGAACAGAATGTTGTAGAGCTTCGACAGGCAGTAAGCCTTGAACATCCGATAGCCATTCATCATCTGAAGATCGTTGTAATTGACATGCGCGCCCCGATGAGCATTCGATGATGTGTTTACAATGCGCGCATTCGGAGTCGCCAGTAGTCGCTCCCGCAGGAGCTGCGTGACGACGAAGTACGACATGTGGTTCAACGCGAACGTGCGCTCGAGGCCGTCTTCCGTGATGTGACGCCGGCTGAACATGGCTCCGGCGTTATTCATGAGGACATCGATACGAGGCTCCGCCCCCGCAATTTCCGCAGCAACGCGTTTCATTTCCGGGACGCGCGACAGGTCCGCGTAGTGCACGCCATGCTTAACGCCCGAATTCTGTTTGCTCAAACGAGCCAGGGTGGCTTCGCCCCTGGCTTTATCGCGCGCGACGAAAACAATGCGAGCGCCCATCGCTGCCAGCTTTTCAGCGGCGACCTGACCAATGCCGGAGGTCGCGCCGGTAATAACGACTACTTTGCCTTTCATATAGAGAGGGAATGAGGGGACGGGAGATCTCCCGTCCCCTCATTCCTATTTCTTAAAATCTCCGGCCTTGAAGTAGGAAATGGTTGACGGATCGATCCACTTCCGAAAGACAGCTGTGAGCTGTTCCGGCGTAGCGTCTGCAATCTTCTTCTCGACGTCGATCTCCCGCTGCATTGTTCGCCCGAGTTCGGCCTGGCGCGCGAGAAGTCCGGCCAGAGAATTGTCCTGCGATCGGTTGACCTGCGCATCCTGAAGGTAAGCAGATTTTGCAACCGCAACTTCTTCGGCTGTGAATCCGTCCTTCAGCAATCTCTCGAGTTCCTCTTTGTATGCGGCTTCGACCTTGGGGGTGTTTTCCGGATTGGCGATTCCGGCAACCGCGAATTGGGCGAACTTCTCCTGCGCTCCGGCGGAGAATCCCGTATTGATGCCATAGCTAAGCCCGTCTTTTTCCCGTATGCGTTTCCACACGCGGCTCTTTGTGTCTCCGCCAAAAATGATGTTGCCGAGAAACACTAACGGATAGTCGGGGTCCTGTTGGTCCATCGCGATTGTCGTCGCGGCGGTGAAGAAGGCATTCGTCTTGTCCGGGGTTTCGAACGTTTCATTGGCGACTGGAAGCTTTTGCCAATCACGTCTGATCACGGCGTAGGGTTTCGGACTTTTCCAGGCACCGAAGAGTTCTTCGGTTACGGCGCGAACCTCCGCAGGATCAAAATCTCCGACCACGGCAAGTTCGACATTCGACGCCCCATAAAAATCGGAATAGAACGACTTCGCCTCATTCAGAGTGACCTTCTTCAAGGCAGCGATCGTTTCGTTAATCGAGAGCACGGCCCTGGGGTCGTCTGCGGGATAAGGATTCACGTGACGGCTGCGTGCCAATCCGGCGATGGTCTGGGGTTCACTGCGGCCCGCTTCCTGATCCGCGATGGATTGCTGGCGGATCTGTTCAAACTCCGCCTCAGGGAATGAAGGACTCTTCAGAATCTCGCCAACGAGACGAAGAGAACCGATGAGGCCCGCGCGCACTGTATTGATCGATGCGCTTGCAGCGCTGATCCCGCCATTAACCCCGACTCGCGATTTCAGCTTGTCGAATTCGTCCTGCAGTTCGGCGCGAGAATGTTGCGTTGTCCCACGCATCAGCATTGATCCGGCCATTTGTGCGGCCATGGCGCGTCCGCGGAGGCCGTCGACTGTGCCGAAGTGCAGGTTGAGAGTTGCGACGACCGTTCCACCTCGTGTTTTCTTAGGCAGCAGTACCAGCTTGATGCCGCTCGGAAGAGTGACGCGCGTTACCCGAGATTCGATGTTTGCCGGGGACGGATCGAAAGCCTCTCCCGCCTCAATCTCCGCCTTCCCCTTGAAGTCCTTCAACAGTTCGGCAACAGGCGGACTTTGCGGAACGTCCACGCGATCCGTTGCGGTTTCAGGAATGAATCTTCCAATTGTGCGATTCGTGGACTTCAGGTAGGTTTTTGCAACTCGCAGCACCTCTGCAGGTTCAATCTTCTCGAGTTCGTCGCGGCCCAGGAAGAGCAGTCTCCAGTCGCCTGCGGAGATAGACTCGCTAAGCGTAAGACCCACGCGAGCAGAGTTTGTCAGAGCGAGCTCGAGGCTCTTGAGGATCCGGGTCTTGGCGCGGTCGACCTCTTCCGCGGTGGGCGGATTGGCGATGACATCGTCGATCACTTTCTTCATGGTGGCTTCGACGTCTTCAATTGAGCCGTCCTTGAGCAGATCCGCACTCACGATGAACATACCGGGATCGTGGAGTTCGAGTTCTCCAGCGTCTGCCGACGTTGCCTTCTTCGTTTCGACCAGAGCTTTGTAAAGACGCCCGGTTGGTTCATCTCCCAGCACAAAAGTAAGGACATCGAATGCCGCAGAATCCGGATGGGTGACGGCAGGGATGTGGTAGGCCATCATCACAGACTTCGTGTCACCAACGCGACGCAGTTCCACAACGCGTTCGCCGTCCTGCGCAGGTTCAGCGGTGTATGTTGGAATCAGTTGTCTTGTGGGTTTCGCGACTTTCCCAAAAAACTCCTGAATCCACGCCAGCGTCTTCTCAGGATCGAACTTCCCTGCAACGACAAGCGTCGCATTGTCGGGCTGGTAGTAGTTTCTGTAAAAGGCCTGGAGTCGAGGTATCGGCACATTCTCGATGTCACTACGAGCGCCGATCGCGGAACGACCGTAAGAGTGCCAGAGGTATGCCGTCGACATCACACGCTGAAAAAGCACAGTCGACGGACTGTTTTCGCCTCTCTCAAACTCGTTGCGAACGACCGTCATTTCTTTATCGAGGTCTTCGCGAGAGACTCTCGAGTTCACCATGCGGTCGGCCTCCAGATCGAGAGCCCAACGGAGGTTGTCGTCGGTCGCCTGCAGCGTTTCGAAGTAGTTCGTGCGGTCGTACGACGTGGTGCCGTTAAAATCCGCCCCTCGCGACTGCAGTTCCCCCATGATCTCATTATGCCGCTGAGTTCCCTTGAACAGCATGTGCTCGAGCAGGTGGGCCATTCCGGATTCTCCGGCGCCTTCGTGACGCGAACCCACCATGTAAGTCATGTTCACCGTGACTGTGGGTTTTGATGCATCGGGAAAAAGAAGTACTTGAAGACCATTCGCAAGGCGGTACTCCGTTATTCCCTCCACAGACGTCACCCGGGCTGGCGCTGCCGACGCCTGAGCCGGTTGAGCCGCCTGTGCTCGCTGCGTCTGCTGGACGCGCGATGCCGACAGGGTTGGAGCAACAAGGAGACCAACAGTGACGACAAGGCGTGCTAGTTTTCTCATGCGAGTAGGCTACCACCCGCATTAGAGGTACCGAAGGATTTCTTAAAAATCAGAGGTCGTTGAATTCAATGACTTCTATAGCAGTCGGTATCTTAACGTGGCGCCTGACACTAGCACTTTAGGACCATGGTACAACCTAAGTGCTATTCCTAGTCCCATAGCCCGCCCTTACGATGCCCCTCGCGAGTCGAAATCTCGATTTCCAAAGGATTGGAGATATGGACCCATTTCAAGATGTGCCAACGGACCAACTTGCAGCCAAGGACAGCCGCCTTCGCCTTCTGTTGGTCGAGCACAATGAAAGTGACGCGAGGATACTTCTCAATCTGATCAGGCGCGGCGCCGGTGAGACCGTGGAAGTCGTATGGGTTTCTTCCTTTCTCGACGCCCTCGGACATCTCCGCAAGGATGTGTTCGATGCGTTGCTGCTCGACCTTTTTCTGCCGGACTCCGAAGGAATCGAATCCATTCGCCGCGTAAGTGACCGAGCGGATATTCCCATTATTGCGCTTACTCGGGAGTCTGCAGGCGTTGCGGGCATCGACGTTCTCCTGGCGGGCGCCGAAGACAGCTTTATCAAGGAGTCCGTCAACTCGCACAATATGATTCGCGCGGTCCGTTATGCGATTGCGCGCCATCGCCGTATCGGTGAGCTTCAGGTACTTTCGCAGACCGATGAGCTCACCGGCTTGTACAACCGCCGCGCCTTTATGACGCTGGGAACTCACCAGATCAAAATCGCCCGGCGCGAGCATCGGGGCGTGACTCTCGCCTTCGCGGACCTTGATGGTCTTAAGGCCATCAACGATCAGTGCGGGCATATGTGGGGAGACTTCGCACTGAAGGATATCTCAGCAGTACTGAAAAACACGTTTCGTGAATCCGACATCATTGCGCGAATCGGCGGAGACGAGTTCGCGATCCTATGGGTTTCACAGTGTCCCCCAACGCCGGAAGCACTCCATGAACGCCTCAAAGCCGGTTTGGAGAGTTATGCGGAGTCGGAAACCCGACCTTACCGGTTGTCCCTGAGCATCGGCTTTTCTCACTATCCCGGCGATTCGGAGACTTCTCTGGAAGACATGCTGTTTGAGACAGATCAGCGGATGTATGTTGATAAAAGGACAGGGACAGCCGGACAGTAGACCGTACAACTAACAGACCTCACAGAGCGTGCCGATAAGGTTATTGACAGGCTTATGACCTGCGTTTACTTTATGGGACCTGAGTCCCGAGGACACGGATGACTCTCAACCGGTAGCATTGAGGCTCCGGACTCATAGGAAGGTTTTTCGCTACATGGAGGTAGCTCTGTGACATCGAATTCCTCGTTACCGATCCTGTTAGCCAGTGACTTCCCCATCCTGAGGGACAGCCTGAAGTCGCACTTTGAACAAGTTGCGGGTATTGAAGTTGTGGGCTGTGCCAGTAGTGAAGCTGAAGTCGTGTCGCTCTTGCAGTCGCTCGATCCAAAACTAGTTGTTTTGGACCTCAATGTCGAATGGGAAAAGCTCTGCGCTCTTCTTGACCAGATTCACACAACTCGCCCGGTACGGTCGCTCGTCATGTCCGATGTACTGGACAGCAGCCGCGTCATCGAAGTTCTCCGGCATGGCGCTCATGGAGTTGTTCCGCGGCGTACAACACAGGAGTTGTTGACCAAGAGTATCTATACCGTCCTTGAAGGCGGCTTCTGGGTAAGTCGCGCGATGGTCGCTGACTTTGTCCACATTATTCGCGAGGGCGGAGCGCTTCAGAGACGTTCAAAGGGTGCGGATGGAGAGGGTGCGGACGCCACGGGTGCGGCAACAGTCATTCAGACTGCTGGTCCATCTGAAGTGGAGATCGCGCGCCTGGGCCTGACTCGCCGCGAAGTTCAGATCATCGGAGCACTGGTTGACGGCCAGACCAACAAAGACATCGCGACGACCTTCGGCATCAGCGAATATACGGTGAAGCATCACCTGACCAACATCTACGACAAGCTCGGCGTCTATAACCGCGTCGAGCTGGTCCTGTTTGCAATAAACCGCGGCTTGTGCCCCCTGACTCCGACAGCCGCGCTATCCAGCTAAACACCCCTGGCCTTCGCATCAAGTTTGGTAGCGCCAAACTTGATGCGCGCTCTGAAGTGGTTCCCGCACAGCAACACACCAAAAGAAATACCCGCAAAAAGAAGCAGCCCTGTAAACGGTTCGGGTACCAACGTTACTGTTAGCGTGCCTGTGTTGGAGCTTGGGCTGTTCGTGTAGGTTCCTGGGGTACGGAATGCTGCCGTAGGAAAGTCGAAGGCATAAGATACGTTGTTGTTAGAGGTGAAATTCAGCAGGGCCGAAAACTGGCTTGGTCCCTGGTTTGAAAAAACGATGGCTTGTGAAAAGGCACTACCGCCGCGAATTCCTGCGGTCGCTCTGAACGTCGAGGACCGAGCGACCGTTTGCAGTAGCGCCTGGGACAGAGCCCCAGGCGATTGTGCGCCGCCGATGTGGCGGCCTCTTACGTCTGTTGTTATCCTGAGGCTACTTCTTGCCCCAGCTGAAGACGGGGCCGCCCGTAAACTCTGCCCACGTATTTCCGCGACCGAAGAAGTTCGGCATTGTTCTGCCCATGATGTTGAATCTCAGGCCGACA
>Ga0105248_10005589_pt1 | contig 13820 bp, 4 predicted proteins | sample KBSS34metaG_FD_81524 | JGI IMG/M metagenome (GOLD analysis project Ga0105248, IMG submission 81524) | Switchgrass rhizosphere microbial communities from Kellogg Biological Station, Michigan, USA - KBS S3-4 metaG | ecosystem: Host-associated > Plants > Roots > Rhizosphere > Soil | place...
CGTGAACCATGCGGGCCACAGCGCCAGCCTGACGACGCCGAGCGGCCCTGCCCAACAGCGAGTGATTCGCCAGGCGCTGGACATGGCGGGCCTCGAGCCCGCTGACATCGACTATCTCGAAGCACACGGAACGGGGACCAAGCTGGGAGACCCGATCGAGGCCACCGCGCTGGCGGCGGTGTTTGGCGGGAGTCATTCGAGCGACGAGCCGCTCTGGGTCGGCTCCATCAAGTCCAACCTCGGGCACACGCAAGCAGCCGCGGGTCTGGCTGGCGTGATCAAGACCATCCTGGCGATGCAGCACGACAAGCTGCCGCGAACCCTGCACGTCGCCGAGCCAAGTCCTTCCGTGGATTGGCAGGGTGCGCAGATGGCGTTGGTGCGTGAGGAACAGCCGTGGGTGGCGAACGGCCGGCCACGTCGCGCTGGGGTGAGCTCCTTCGGCATCGGCGGGACCAACGCGCACGTCATCGTCGAAGAGCCGCCGACGCAATTGGCTGCCGCGCTGAAGACGGACGCATTGCCGTCCCTGCCGCCGTCACTGCCGTTTCTCGTATCCGGTTTCACCGAGGCCGCCCTGCGAGCGCAAGCCGACAAGTTGCACGGCCACCTCGGCATGAACATCGAGGATCGATTCGTGGACGTGGCCTATTCACTCGCAACCACGCGTTCGCATTTTCGAAAGCGCCTGGTATTGCTGGCTAGAAACAAGGCCGAGCTGCTGGATGCGTTGGCAGCGTTTGCGCGCACCGGAGAAACGCCCGCTGGGGCCGCGCGCACGTCGGATGAGCAAAGCCAGGAGTGCCGTCTCGCGCTGCTGTTCACGGGGCAGGGAAGCCAGCTGCCGGGAATGGGCCGCAACTTGTCCGGCTGCTATCCCGTGTTTCGTCAGGCGCTGGAAGAGATAGCGGGGCATTTCGCCGCGTTGGAGAAGCCGCTGCTCGACGTGATGTGGGCCGAAGCCGGAACCACGGAGGCGGCGCTGCTGAATCGAACGGACTTCACGCAGCCGGCGTTGTTTGCCCTCGAGGTCGCGCTGGCGCGGCTGTGGCAGACCTGGGGAGTGAAGCCCGATCTGCTGCTCGGTCACAGCATTGGCGAGCTGGCCGCCGCACATGTCGCCGGCGTGTTCGGTCTCGCCGACGCCTGCCGGTTGGTGGCGGCGCGCGGACGGCTGATGCAAGCACTGCCGAGCGGCGGTGCCATGGCGTCGCTCGAGGCCGGCGGCGCGGAAGTTCAAGCCGCGATTCAACAGCTCGAGCTGAGCAGGACGATCTCGATTGCCGCGCTCAACGCACCGCGGCAGACGGTCGTGTCGGGCGACGCCGACAGCGTCGACAGGATCGTGGCGTTCTTTGCGCAGGAACAGCGCAAGGCCAAACGACTGGAGGTCTCGCACGCCTTCCACTCGTACCTGCTCGACGGGATGCTCGCGGAGTTCCGCGCGATTGCGGAGACGGTTCGTTACGCCGCGCCTGCGATTCCATTGGTCAGCAGCCTGACCGGGGTGCTCGTCGAGCCGGACGAGATGACGCAGCCGGAATACTGGGTCCGTCAGGCCAGGGAGACTGTGCGGTTCAACGCCGCGATGCGGACGCTCTACGTACAAGGCATCAATGCGTTCCTGGAGGTCGGGCCTCAACCCGTATTGTCCGGGATGGGAGCCGCGTGCCTGGCGGACGATGGCCCGGTGTCGTGGCTGGCATCGCTGAAACCGGGCAAGGACGACGCGTCGGCCATCCAGAAGAGTTTGGCCGACCTGCATGTCCTGGGAGCGCCGCTAGACTGGCGCGGCTACTTCGGGCCGTTCGGCGCCGCCAGGGTCGCACTGCCAAGCTACGCGTTTCAACGCGAGCGATATTGGTTCGAGCCGCCTTCGAAGAGGGAGATCGGCGCGGGACTGACCGACGCGCGTCATCAGTTGTTGGGCGGGGGAGTCCAGGTGGCCGGCAGCGAGATCATGCTGTTCACCACGGTCGTCTCGAGCGACGAACCGGTCTGGGTGAAAGAACACCAGGTGATGGGCGCGGTGCTGATGCCGGGGACGGCATTCTTCGAGGCGATGCGCGCCGCCGGTAGAGCGAGCGACCGTGGCGCCTGGGATGCGTCGGAGGTCATCATCCTGGCGCCACTGGTGCTCTCACCTGGTGTTCCCGTGCGCTTGCAGGTGACTGTCGGAGCGGCGTCCGAAGGTTCACGACCGGTCCGCGTCTACAGCTCACCCGAATCGGCGGAAGCCAACGAGGGCTGGCAACTGCACGCGGAAGGGAGACTCGTGGCCGCCCAGGCGACGACCGAGCCGTCCGTCGTCGTGCCGCCACCTGACGCCGAATCCATCGACGTCACCGCTCTGTACAAGGATCTGGCCGAGCTCGGCTACGGCTACGGGCCGATCTTTCAAGGCATCCGGGAAGCCTGGCATGCCGACGATGTGGTGTGGGCGAGAGCGGCTCTTCCTGAGCTGTCGGCTCCATCTTCGATTCGCTACGGGCTGCATCCGGCGCTTCTGGATTCGGCCATGCACGCGTTGTTGCTGACACAGCGGCTGCGAGACCAGGTCAGCGACGATTTGTATGTGCCGTTTGCGGTGGGCCGGCTGTCACTGTGGCAAGACGGGCTCGCGGAACTGTGGGTCAGGGTCGCGGAGTTCGAGATGGGCGACGGCGAGTTCTGGGCTTCGCTCGATCTCTACGACGCGAAGGGCGCCTGCGTCGGACGGCTCGAGCGCCTTCACGCGCGCCGCGTCGATCGCGCCGTGCTGCGCCGGATGACGCTGGCCGGCGTGGACCGGTTCCAATTCGATCTCGCGTGGCGCAACGTCGAAACCACGGACCTCGACGTTTCTGGAACATGGGGCCTGCTGTGCTGCGGCCAGGTGCCTTGGGCGGGGGATGTGCGCGCCCGTCTGGCCGAGGCCGGAATCGAGGTTGTAGACATCTCGCAGATCAACGAAGCGCAATCGCTCGATGGTGTGGTCAGTTTGTGGGGCGGCGGCGGCGGCGTGGTGGCAGACGCCCACGAACTGTCGGCGATAGCGCTCTCTCAGGTGCAAGCGCTCGCCTCGGCCGAATTCCAGTTGCCGACAGTTTGGGTGACGCGAGGCGCGGTCGGCGTCGAGAGCGGCGATCGGATCTCCGGGTTGGGCTCAGGTCCGCTGTGGGGACTGATGCGTACGGCCCGCAACGAACATCCCGAACTGACGCTACGAATCGTCGACATCGGCGAGGAGCCAGCCGACCTGGACGCTCTGGCGCCGGCGCTGATGCTCGTCGGCGAGCCCGAGTGTGCCGTGCGGCGCGGGCAGGTGTTGTCGCCCCGGCTGGAGCGGCCGACCGCGGCCGCTGGCTTCGTGGTGCCCGCCGACGGGATGTGGCGGCTGGAAATCGCCACCAAGGGCCGACTCGACCTGCCACTGGCGGTCAAACACATCACGGATGAATCGCTCGGCGCCGGCGAGATCCGCGCCGCTGTCATGGCCACGGGCGTCAACTTCCTCGACGTGCTCAATGCGCTCGGCATGGTGGAAATCCCCGCGCTCGGACTGGAATTCGCCGGCGTCGTGACCGCCGTCGGAGCGAGCGTCAAGGGTCTGAACGTCGGTGACCCGGTGCTGGGTCTGGCGCGGGGATCGTTTGGCTCGGTCGTGGTCGCCGACGCGCGGCAGGTCGTGCTCATGCCCCGCAATCTTTCGTTCGAGGAAGCCGCGACCATTCCGATGACGTTCCTGACGGCGTGGTACGGCCTTCACGATCTGGGGGCGATGAAGCCCGGCGAACGGGTGCTCATCCATGCCGCCGCCGGCGGCGTCGGGATGGCCGCCGTGCAACTGGCCCGGCTCCATGGCGCCGACGTCTATGGAACCGCGAGCGAGCCGAAGTGGCCGGCGCTTCGCAAGCTGGGCCTGGACGATGACCACATCGGCACATCGCGCAGCCTCGCATTCGTGGAGAGCTTCAGCAAGACCGCACCTGGCAAGAGCTTCGACATCGTGCTCAATTCGCTCGCCCGCGAATTCGTCGATGCCAGCCTCGGGCTGCTGGGTCGCGGCGGACGCTTCATGGAGATGGGCAAGATCGATCTGCGTGAGCAAACGTGGATCGACGAACACCATCCCGGTGTGAGGTATCGCGTCTACAACCTCCCCGAGGCGGGTCCCGATCGCATTCAGCAGATGCTGGTCTCGATCGCCGCCTTGTTCGCAGAGGGCCGGCTGAAGCCGCTGCCGATCAGGACCTTCCCCATGAATTGCGCGTCGGATGCCCTGCGGTTCATCGCCCAGGCGAAACACGTCGGCAAGGTCGTGCTGGTTCCCGCGCAGCAGCGCCGCCTGATTCGGCCCGACGGTGCCGTCCTGATGACCGGGGGCATCGGCGCGCTGGGCCAGTACGTCACCAGGTGGCTCGCGACCGCGCACGGCGTGAAAGACTTCGTGCTGACCTCGCGCCGCGGCATGGACACGCCGGGGGCGGGATCGCTGGTTGCGGAGCTCGCCGATCTCGGCGTGACGGCGACCGTGGTCGCATGCGATGCGGCGAACGCCGATGCGCTGGCCACCGTGATGACGGCGTTTACGGAACAGCGGCCGCTGCGCGGCGTCGTCCATGCCGCAGGCCTGCTCGACGATGGCGTGCTGACGGGAATGACGCCGGCGCGGCTCGACACGGTGTTCTCTCCCAAAGTTGACGGCGCGTGGAACCTGCACACGCTGACCGAAGACGTGGAGCTCGATTTCTTTGTCATGTTCTCTTCGATTTCGGGAGTGATGGGCACTCCGGGACAGGGGAACTATGCCGCGGCGAACGCCTTCCTCGACGCCCTTGCCTACCATCGGCGTGCCAGGGGTCTTGCGGGCACGTCGGTCGCCTGGGGCGCGTGGGATGGACAGGGCATGGCGGCGCGGCTCAGCGAAGCCGATCGCACGCGCTTCAGTCGCCAGGGCCTGGATGCGCTGGCGCCCGGGGAAGGGACGGAGCTGTTCGAAGCGGCCGTGATGAGCGGCGGGCCGCTGGTGATCGCCGCGGCCTTGGACCTGCCTCGGCTGCAGCGTGCGTTTGAGGAACATGGCGGCGAGGCCCCGCCTCTCTATCGTTCGCTTTTGAGTCGTTCGTCACGCGGGCAATCGCAGGGGGCGGGCAACGGCGGCCACAATCTGCGCAACGTCCTCGGCGGCGCCGCGCCGGAAGAGTGCGAAGCGATCGTGCTGGCGATCGTTCGGGCAGAAGTCGCGAAAGCACTTGAATTCGCGTCGCTCGAAGACGTGGATGTCAGTCTGCCGCTCCAGAACATCGGGATTGACTCGCTGACGGCCGTGATGCTGCGCAACCAGTTGTCGGAAATGACCGGTCTGGCGCTGCCTGCGACGATCGCTTTCGATCACGCGAACCTGCGGGCGCTGGGACAGTTCCTGCTGACCAAAATGGAGGAGTCGGGCCTGGGCGGCCCCTCCGCCGCGCCTGTTGAGGAGACGGTGGTGGCCAGGCCTCTCGCGGCCAAAGGTTCGGAGGACAACGGCGCGAAGAAGGGTTACCTCGAACCGGAGCTGCAATTCGGCAACGCCGCGACGGCGGCGGCCACACCAGAAGCCGTCTTCCTGACCGGCGCCACCGGATTTGTCGGCGCTTTCCTGCTCCACCAGTTGTTGAAATCGAACGTCGCCGTTCACTGCCTGGTGCGCGCTCGGGACGCCGGCGACGCCAGGACGCGTTTGGAGCAAGCCCTCGATGTCTACGGTCTGTGGAACGCGGACCACGCACACCTGCTCGAGCCGGTCGTCGGCGATCTCGCTCTCCCACGATTCGGCTTGAGCGAGGACGACTTCAACCGGTTGGCGGAGCAGGTCGACGCGATTTGTCACTGCGGTGCGTTGGTCGACTGGATGCTTCCACTCGACGCCTATCTCGGTCCCAACGTCGTCGGCACCCACGAGGCACTGCGGCTGGCGTCGCGCGGTCGGGGCAAGGCGGTCCATTTCATTTCCACCGCCGCGACCCTGCCCAAGTACCTGGGCTACGAGATTTCAACCGACGTGCGCGAATACGGATACCTGACCTCCAAGTGGATGGGCGAACAGATGGTGGCCGCGGCGCAGTGGCGAGGCGCACTGGCGTCGGTCTACCGGCTGCCGTTTGTGGGGGCTTCCACAAGCAGTGGACACTTCCGGCTCGATCAGGGGGACTTCCTTCACAACTTGATCGCCGGCTGTATCGAGTTGGGGAGTGCGCCGTCGCTCGATGGCGATCTCGGAGGTGTGTTGCCAGTCGATTACCTGAGCACGGTCATTGCCGAAGTCGTGACACGCGACCGCGAGAGAATCGGCAGGCATTACGACTTCGTCAATCCGAAGGCACCGACCTTCACCGGTTTCGTCGACCTCGTTCGCACGGCCGGCTGTGATATCGAGACCGTACCGTACGAGGAATGGCGCACGAAGGCCCTTCAATACGCGAAGGCGAACCGGCAGAGCCCGCTGGCACGAATCGCCGCAGTGGTCGACGGTCTCACGAAACAGGATCTCGAGGTCATGCTCGCCGGTTCTCCGGTCGGCCGTGACGCGTTCGGGAGTGAGCACTATCCCTGTCCGCCGGTCGACGCCAGCACGGTTCAGCCATACGTCGCCCGGATTTCCGCCGCCCTGTGTCCGCCCGACAAGAAGGCGGCCTGAGCGCATCGGTGTGTGCCCATGCGGAGGCCGCTGCTTCCGCGATTGTCAACGACTACATGAGGCTCAGACGACCATGATCGACTTACAACGTGAACAACCGGCCACCACCTCGTTACAACCGGATCGACCGGCTCCCGGCAGGCTGCAACAGACCGGTACTTTCCTTCATGAGTCCGCCGGTGCGCACGCTCGCGTCCTCGAACGCGTGTTGGACAGGTACAGCGTCGACACGACCGCCATGGCTGCCCGGCTGCCGCCCAACCGGGTGCTGTTCCCCTGCTGCTTCCATCCCGACACGCAACCAACCAAGGTCGTTCAAATGAACGTGGACGACGATCTGGCGGTCAGGCTGCGCCGGCAATTGCGTCTCCAGGCCATCATCGCAGCAAGCTTTTCCGACACCTCGGTGGGCACCTACTTTCCGTTGTCGACGATGTTCGAGAACAGTGTCTTGTTCATCCCATCGGCCAAGCGTTTCTATGACCTGAACCAGGACCTGGTGCGCGAGCATTTCCCGGCGGCCGCGACCACGGTCGTCAACGCCTTTGTCGTGCCGAAGGGCAAGAAACCGTACGGGACGCATTGTGCCGGCGGTATCGCCCTGCAGATTCCGTCGCTGGTGAAAAAGGGGCTCGGTTTTCCAAAACTGTACAAGAGCTTTCACACGGCATTGACGCCCACGCCCCTGGAACGTCAGCCGTTCGTCATCTTCGAGGACGCCGAGGTCGAAGCTCCCAATCTGCAGTTCGTCTATCAAAAACTACGAACCTGCGATCTGACTCCCGAGGAGCAGGCGTCCGTCGACAAAGCCCTGTATCTCTACCTCGAAGGGAAACTCTCGGAAATCGACCTGCCGACGGTGCGGGATTTCCTGATGGCGAAGTATTGGGAAAAGAAATACGCCGCCACCCCGTCCGCCGGCTACTTCTGCGACTCCAGGGTGGGGCAGGCGCTGGTGTTCGACAACTATCGCGCCCATGCCGACAGCACGCTGCCGATTGCGTCCGAGGACCGGGTGACGATCGACTTTCGCTGCTTTTCCAAGGTGCTCTACCCGCCGGGCATGTCGAGCGGGCTCGACTTCATCGTCGATCCGAAAGAGAGAGCGCACCAGACCAAGAGAAAGCGGGCCGCGGTCGAGTTCCTGGTGATGACGCTGGGCTACGAGAACATCGATGAATTCCTCCGCTGTGTGTTCGGCACGCCGTACGGGCATATCAATCCGTTCGAGCTCATGACCGACCTTCAGTTCGGCGTCTACAACAAGACCAGATACCACCTGTTGGACCAGAATCTCGACGCCCACTACGAGCGCGTTGAAACGTTGTACGCGCGCATCGAAAGCGACGGCGAATACGTCTTGCCGGCCCGTGCACGAGAGTGCCTGAAGGCTCTTGGTTCGTAGCCAGGATCAGCGACATGAATCACGATCAACAAGTCACTCTTGCCGTTCAAAAATGGTCTGAAGTACTCAAGGTGCCGCATGATGCGTCCGCGAGGGCCTTCCTCCGGCGCTGTCAGGCCGGCTCGGTTGAGCTGAACAGCCACCAGTACAAGTTCTATCAACGGGGTAGTGGACCGACGATCGTCCTGATTCACGGTCTGTTCAGCAACCTGGGCAGCATGATCGCCATTGCGCAAGATCTGATGGCGCGGGAGTTCCGGGTCGTGCTGTTCGACGCGCCTGCGCACGGGGAGGCCCGCGGCACGAGGACCGACCCCGTGGAGGTGCGTGAGGTCATCCGCAAGATCGGCAGCCAGCTCGGAGACATTCATGCCGTGATCTGCCACTCGCTGGGGGTGATGTGGGCGTTGGCGGCATGGAACACGGAGTTCCGTGCCAAGACGCTGATTTCGATTGCGGGCCTCTCGAGCAAGCGCTACCTGGTCGACCGCTTCATCGAGAGGTATCGAATAAGACACGACATTGCCGAGGGGTTCATCAAGGCACTCGAACAGCGATTCGGCGACACGGTCTGGATCGACTGGTCGCCGGCCGAACTGGTCAAGACGCTCGATATCCCGGGGCTGATCATTCACGGCACCCAGGACGACGTCGTGCCGCCGGCCCATGCTGAACAGCTGCATGCCAATTGGCGCAACGCCAGGGTCGAGATGATCGATGGTGTCGGTCATCTCGACATCGTCGGGTCGCCCCGGACGAGACATCTCATCACGACATATTTGCAGGAGGTTCACTGAGTCTCCGGTGCGAATCGGCACACGCAGTCAGTGCCCCGGGCTTGTCTGCGCCCGCTTCGGTGTCGGATAAGATTCCGGGTTGAGTGCCTGACTCCACCCGGAAGACTCGGAATCCAGCAGAGCCTGCGGGAGAATCGCGCCGAACGGCACGCCGCGCCACGCGGCTCAACTCTTCTCCACGGTTGCCCGAAGCCCAGGGTCAGGACACGCTGCACTCTGCGCTGAACCGGAGCCCGCAGGTTCAAAACCTGGCGCAGCTCCAACAGTCGATCAACGGGAGTGCGCCCATGGTCGCGCAACGGCGGCGCATGGACGGCCTGTTTGGCAAAGCCGCACAACCTGGCGACGGGTCTTCGTTCAGCGCGGGCCCCGGACCGGCGCGTCCGCAACCGGTGCGCGAAGGGTCTCGATCCGTGGGCGCCGCACAAGCCGCGAGCCGCGCCCGCATTCCCGCCAGCCTCGAGATGGTTCCGGTGAACGATGACCTGGGGCTGGGGCGCGAAGCACTCAGCTCCCTTCCCATCCAGAGGTATTTCGCGTTCAAGGGTCACGACGGCCCGCACTGGTTTTGGATCGACACCGACACCGGCGCGCTGTATTGGCGCGACGAAGCGATGATGCACGGTTCCATCACCGCGAACGGTATCCCGGAGTGGATGTTCGTCAGGCGTTCAGATGGATTCGAGCTCTCCATCCGCAGCACGGCGGAGCCTGGTCGATGGGAAGTCGTCGGCACTCTCGACGACGAGGCCGAGCAGGTCCGCATGAAGCCGGGCACCTGGAAAGCGCCTGAGCGCGTCCCGAAACCGACGGGAATCAGGATCGACGACGATTACGAGATGACGGTCGAGGAGGCCGAACCGGTCGGGAAGCCGTCGTTTACGGCCGGCGAAAAACCATCTCCCGACTACCAGGCGCAGGCCGAAGACCCGACGGGAGACTTCATCAGGACTCGCATCGAGAACCCGCTGCTGGCGCAGTTTCACCTCGTCCCGATCGCGCAAGGGAGTCTACGCTCGGGTCCCGCGGAGTATGCCTATGCGTCGAACGCCGTCGCCATCGCGGGCGTCCTCATGGGCGACACCGACCGCACCCTGGTGGGGACCCACCTCGAACCGAAAAAGAGCGGCGGCGCCACGCCGCAGGGACGTCACACGGTCGCGTGGGCCCTGGTACGGAGGTCTATTGGCGCACTCACCGGGCGCACGCTCGAATACGCCTTCAATCACCTCAAAAGTGAGCTGGCCAGTGCCATTCCGCTTGCGGCATCCGGGGATCCGTCGTCATTCAAAGAGGCGGATTTCCTGCTGAAGCGGATGGACTATCCGGGAGGGCTCGATCGCCTACGCGAAGCGCGGTTGCCACTCGACAGGTGGCAGGCGAGCCTTGCCGAGCTGGTGAACGTCTACATCCAGATTTATCACCTGAGCGAAGGCGCTCTGTTCAAAGGCAGTTCCAAGCAGCGCGGGGAGTCGGACGCGGTCTCGACGTTCGCCGCGTCGGAACGCGCGCTTGTCGCTGGACTGGACATGCCCGTCGGAGTCAGTGACCTGGCCGCGCACGCGCTCAACCTGATCGATGCGCCGCTCGGGAGCCTGCCGCCGAACACACTCGCCTACGCCGTCCATCATTGGGTCATGATGCTGCTCAGCACCTGGCCGTCGGTGATGAAGAAACATGGAGAAGCCATCACCAAGGGCTTTCTCGGGCAGAGCTATTCGAAATCCGACGAACTCCCCACGGTCAGCACCGTCGCCGGGCTGGTGGCGCACTTCGGATATGAGCTTCCCGCCTGGGCGGAGATCGAGCCGCCCACGCCAACCAAGGGCGAAGCACATCTCGCGCCTTTCACGATTGAGCGGCTTAAAGCAGACTTCGTGGCAAACGTCAGCGTTTTTCCTGTAGGTGAGGGCACAGCCGCTGCCTACAGCACCACGCGGGGTGACAAGACCGTGTCCGTCCAGGAACGGGTCTATCCGCTGGCGCAGATGGGCTTATCGGCGGTTGACGTTTCCGACGCCGATCGGCCGCCCACCAGATTCCTGGGCGCAGGACAGAAGTCGCACACTGTCGCCTGGACGCTCCTGCGTGCCGATCTGATGGCCTTTGGCGCGGGACGCCTGGCCGCTCTGCTCACGTTCCTCGACGAGGCGCTCAAAACCCTCGAGGGCGAATCGGGTATCGCCGAAGGCAAGGACCTGGCGGCGAAGGCCCGCCAGCAGCTCGCCAACCGGGATTCACTGCAGTTGACGCTGTTCGACTGGCAGAACTACGCCAGCACCTTGGTGAAATGGTACGTGCACGTCTACCAGGCGGCCAAATCGACCAGCTACGCCGACCCGCGCACGCACGGCCGCCCGGAGTCGCACGGAGAAGGCCCGCACATGGCCGCGCTCCGGCGGAATGAACAGAACATGCTCGAGAGCGGCAAGCTGTACGACGATCCAAGCCGCGTCATCGAGGCTGCGCTGGCGCTGTTTGACGTGTGCATCCCGAAGACGTCAACGGTCAACACCAGCCTGGAGGCCACCTTCGTGCTCGCCTTCGATGTCTGGAGGCAGCGTCTGTTCCACGCGTTCCCGAAGATTGCCACGGCCGGATGGCCCCTCATCTATGCGGCTGTCTCAAAGGTCGACGTCGGCTGGAAGGTGTCGGAGATGGAGATGAGATACCGGAATGACGAGATGATCAAGAAGGGACAAGGGCTCGAACACCGGCTTGGCGACATCCTCAAACGAAACGGCCGCAATCAATGAATGGCGTCTCGCCGCAGACTCGTCTTAATCGAATGGACCAGATAGGAGACGACAGCCATGCTCGACAAGGAAACCGCGCAAGAGATGCTGATCCTCGCCGGGCTCACGTACCGGGGCTCCCTGGATCCGGACGTCGCCAAGCTCACGTCGTTGATTGCAAACACCGCGGACCTGGCAGGTGAGCGCCACGATCGTGTCCTGGCGCAGGGCGTGAAATCTGGCCTCGACACGCTGGCCCCCGTGCACGGGAAGTGGGAACTGGTGTGGGGCCCGGCGAGCAGCCGGGCCGATGGCCATTTCGATTCGAGCGCCATGTACGTCGTGCGGCACACGATCGATCGCCACCGCTATGTCGTCGCGGTGCGGGGGACCAACCCCGTGTCCTTGCCCGACTGGCTGTTCGGCGATCTGAACGTCGCCACCACTGTTCTCTGGCCCTTCGACTCGGACGGCGCCGGGGTTTCCACCAGCACCGCGTTCGGACTGTACTCGCTGCTGCAGCTCCAGTCTGCGCCGCTTGGGGGCGACGTCGGCGCGGTGGAACGCAGGCCGGGCCTCCTATCGGCAGCGGTTCGTCAGATCGACCGCATATCAAATCCCCGGCTGCGGGTGCTTTTCGAGCCGTTCGAGCTGTTTCTCACGAAGTCCCTCGCCGACCTGTTGGCGGACACGCGCCTTCCGCAGAGGGTGGGCGCGCGCCTCGGTTCGACCGTTCGGATCCTCTCGGACCAACTGCTGCCGCGGACGTCGTCGGCCGCGTCGCCCGCGACCGGCATGACGCTCTTCGAGTTCCTCTCACAGGAAGCCAACGGGAACGCGGACCCGCTCGATGTGACCGTCACCGGACACAGCAAGGGCGGCGCACTGGCGCCGGCATTGGCGCTGTGGCTGCTGAGCACTCGAACGCCGCACGACGATGCCACGCCCGGATGGGACCGTGCCGGCACCGCCACGATCCGATGCGTGACGTTCGCCGGACCGACGCCAGGAAACACCGCGTTCGCGAAGCGCATCGCGACGGCGTTTGAAGGGACGCACCACCGCGTCGTCAACACCAACGACGTTGTCACCCACGCGTGGCAGGCGAAGCAGCTACAGGAAGTGCCCTTGTTGTTCGGGAACCGGAGTGGCTCGCTGACGAAGCTGTTCGACGCGGTCGCCAGCGACGTGGCGAGTCTGGATTACGCTCACGCCTCCGAAGGCGTGATGACGTTTCCGGGGAAGACGGATCCGCGTCGCTCGCTCGTCCAGGAGCTCATCCACCAGCACATGGACGCCTACTGCGAACAATTCGATCTTCAGCAGCAGGGAATCGACGCGCTCACGTTTTTCCTCGGCTGAGCGGCTATTGGTCGCCAACGGCGACTCGCATCGACGCTGACCCGGGCGCGGAGCTCCGCCCGGTGTCGGCAGCTGGCGGACCCTGCTGCTTGCGGGCGAACCAATACAGTGTCGCCGGTCCGGTTCCTTCCTCAATCACCTCGAAGCCGGCGGTCTTCAGCATGGCGCGCCAGCGGGCCGGGTCGGGCTTGCGGTGTGCACTCAGGCCGAAGTGCGGAATCGGCATCATCAGCTTGACCCAGACATCCGGGTTCACAATCTCGAGCAGGAACTCGCCGTTCGGCTTGAGGACGCGGGCCACTTCCTGAATCGCCTTCGGTGTGCCTTCCCGTCCCATGTGGTCGATGGCGTAGGAGCTGATTGCCGCGTCGTAGCTGGCGTCGGGCAGCGGCATCTTCGTCGCGTCCGCGGTCACGGTGTCGGCGCGGTCGGCGACTCCGGCAATCCGTGCGTTGCGCATCATGCGTTCGGGCGTGTTGTCGGTGATGCCGAAGAAGCCGGTGTAGATGTCGAGGGCGGTGCCGGTCGCCTGCGGGCGCGCCAGCAGCAGTCCGATGAGCGCACGGCCTGAGCCGGCGCCGACGTCGAGCACGCGTCCCTGGCCCGAGGCCAGGAACTGATTCGACGGCACCCGCTGCGGCGCGTTCAAGCCCCCCATCATCGTGTGGGTCAGGATCAGCCCCACGATTGCCCAGATGCCGATGACGCCGCAGAGTCCCACCACCCACCGGCGCCATCCGAGCCTGATCCCCAATGCTGCCGCACCCAGTCCAAGCACAAGTGGAATGACGTGAATCCAGGTGAGCGGCCAGGGGTAGCCGAAGTCGTACACAAATGGTGATGTCATGCGCGGGATTCTA
>Ga0105248_10005593_pt1 | contig 13816 bp, 9 predicted proteins | sample KBSS34metaG_FD_81524 | JGI IMG/M metagenome (GOLD analysis project Ga0105248, IMG submission 81524) | Switchgrass rhizosphere microbial communities from Kellogg Biological Station, Michigan, USA - KBS S3-4 metaG | ecosystem: Host-associated > Plants > Roots > Rhizosphere > Soil | place...
CCGGGAACCGGATGACGACGACGATGTCGGCGAAGACCTCGCTGCCGTCAACGAGCGTCTCGATGCGTTGACGCGACAGCTCGAACGCATGGCACACGGCAATGCGGAACGGCGTGCTGCTGCGGCACCTGCGGCATCGCCTGCAGCGCCCGACCGTGTCGCCGAGGCGCTCGCCCGTCTCGATCAACGCCTCGATCAGGTTATTCATGAGAGTCGTACGGCTGCCAGCGAAGTCCGGCACCGGCCTCGGTATGCGCCGCCGCCGGCGCCGCCGCCCGCGCCGCCAGCCTTCGCCCCTGCACCAGCGCCGCAGACGGCACCCAGCAACGGTCCTGCAAATTGGGCGGCGCAGATTTCCGCGCGCCAACGCGCGCTCGACGGTGGCCCTGTCGCCACGGCGGCTCCGCCCGCAATAGCTCCGCCCGCGGCAGCCCCCGCTCACTGGGGAGCTGGAGCGGATCTGACCGGCTTGGAGCAGCAGCTCCATCACATCAACACCCAGATTTCGTCACTGCATCAGCCTTACGAGGACGCGCTTGGCGCGCTCCGAGGTGATCTCGCGGAGATCACGCGGGCGTTGACCGATGCCATGCCACGCCAGGCGATCGAAGCACTCGAAACCGAAGTGCGCGCTTTGGCCGAGCGGGTCGACCGCACCCGGCAGGCCGGCGCCGACGGCGCGGCGCTTGGGTCGCTGGAACGCGAGCTTGCGGAGGTGCGGAACGCGCTTCGCAACCTCACCCCGGCCGAGAGCCTCGCCGGTTTCGAAGAGGCTGTCCGCGCGCTATCGCACAAGATCGACCAGATCGCTGCCTCCGGCCAAGCCCCCCAAGGCGATCCGATGGCGTTCAAGCAGCTCGAGCAGGCCGTGGTTTCCCTGCGCGGGGTTGTCTCCAACGTCGCCTCCGATGGTGCGCTGTCGCAGCTAGCCGCCGAAGTGCGCGGGCTCGGCGCCCAGTTCGAACGCGCCACCGCCGAAAGCAGCACCGAGGCGCTGGCCAAGCTCGAAGCTCGGATCACGGCGCTGATGGAAAGCGGACGCGCGGTGCCGCCCGAGTTGGAAGCTTCGGTTCGCGCTCTGAGCGAGCGACTCGACCGCATGCAGCTCAGCCAGGGCGATCAGCTTGCACTCGGCGCGCTCGAGGATCGCATTGCCAAGCTTTCGGAAAAGCTCGACGCCTCCGATTCCCGGCTCGGCCATTTGGAGGCGATTGAGCGTGGGCTTGGTGACCTGCTGGTCTATCTCGAGGAGATGCGGAGCAGCGGCTCGCGCGGACTTCGTGCCCCGCCGACCGAGCCGGCTCCCGCCCCGGCTGCTCCACAACGTCCGGCTCCCGAAGCGCCCGCCGTGGCAGCGCCGGCGCCAGCACCAGCACCGGCTTTCGCCCAATCGCCGCTCGATTTGATCCCGGAGGCGCCGCCGACCGCACCGGCGATGCCAACGCCTGCTCCCGATCCAAGCCCTGCTCCGCAGCAGCTTCAACCCCTCGCGCCAAGGGCCGCACCGGTCGAGGTCGAGCCGCTTCCGCCGCCGGAGTCTGCACGCCCGCCCGTCGCACGGCAGATGCCACGCGGCCCGCAGCGTCAGCCGATCGATCCCAACCTGCCGCCCGATACCCCGCTTGAACCCGGAAGCGGCACCCCGCGGCACCGGCCCGGATCGGCGGCAGCCCGCATCGCCGCCTCCGAGGCTGCGCTCGGCAACGCCCGCCCAATGGGCCTGGAGACCGGCGGCAAGTCGGCCGCCATCGCCGCCGCACGCAATGCCGCCAAGGCGGCCTATCTCGACACTCCGGTGAAGGTGCCGAAGTCGCTCGGCCGGAAGTCGCCCGCCTGGCTCAAGTGGCCGTTTAAGAAGGCCGCTAAGGACGTCGCCGCCGACCCGCAGGTCCAAGCTGCCGCTCCGGCGTCGGCGCCAGCGTTGCCGCCCGTGCCGGCTGCGAAACCGCCATCGACGCCTTCGACGATGCCGCCACCGCTGGCGATTGGCGGCGCCGATGCACCGCTCTCGCGCGGCAAAAAGGTAATGAAACTCCTGAAGACGCTGCTGATCGCGGCCAGCGTCGCCATCATCATCGTCGGCGTGGCGCAGACCGCCATGGAATTCCTGTTTCCGGACGCGCCGCCCACGGGCGAAATGCCGGCTAAGGATCAGTCCAAGAGTCCCGCTGCGCCCGCCCCGAAGATACAGGTACCGTCGACCACGCCGAGCCGTCCGATGCCGGCGCCGGAAGGTACGCTGCCGCCGCCGGCAACCGATCCCGAACAGACCAACTCCATCGGCGGCAAATCGCTGTTCGACCCCTCGACCATTATCAAGCTGCCCGACGTTGCCGGCTCGATCCCGCGGAACCTGGTCGCGCCGACAACTCCGGCACCCGGCAGCGCGCTGCCCGCCTCGATCAGCCCGAGCCTGCGCACCGCTGCCCTGGCGAACGATCCGGCCGCCGCCTACGAGCTGGGCGCCCGTTACGCCGAAGGGCGCGGGATGCCGCAAAGCATGCCCGATGCGGTTCGCTGGCTCGAGCGGGCTGCCGACGCCGGCTTTGCTCCCGCCCAATTCCGGCTCGCCAGCCTCAATGAAAAAGGCGATGGCCTGAAGAAGGACATTCAGGCGGCCCGACGGCTGTACCTCGCTGCTGCCGGTAAGGGCCACGCCAAGGCCATGCACAATCTCGCCGTGCTCTATGCCGAGGGCATCGACGGCAAGCCCGACTACAAGGCGGCGTCGGAGTGGTTCCGCAAGGCCGCCAGTTACGGCGTCACCGACAGCCAGTACAATCTGGCCATCCTTTTCGCCCGCGGCATCGGCGTTCAGGCCAATCTGGCGGAATCCTATCGGTGGTTCGCGTTGGCCGCCGCAAACGGCGACAGCGACGCTGCCAAGAAGCGCGATGAGGTTGCGACGCGGCTCGACCAGAAGACGCTGGCTGCGGCGAAGCTCGCCGCGCAGAGTTTCGCTCCCGAGCGCGAGCCCGACGAGGCGATCAATCTCAAGGCGCCCCCGGGTGGCTGGGACCACGTACCGGCGGCACCGGCCAAGCCGCGGCGCTAGGTCGCGATGTCGTCTGCTCCTGCATTCCCAGCAGAAGCCCATGCGTCAACGTCGCATTGAATAACGCGGCGGGCTGCGTTGTTACATTTTGCGTGGACATCCGCGCAATCGAGCCTATACCGAAAGGGTCCGAGTTGCCGCGGTGGGCGTGACGTGACGTTTCGGACCTGACCTCAGAACCCTGCCGGACCGCCTGCGTGCAAATCTATCTTCCCATTGCCGACCTGCCCGTCGACATTTTCCTGGTCCTAGGCATGGGACTGGCGGTCGGATTCATCTCGGGAATGTTCGGCATCGGCGGCGGCTTTCTGATGACGCCGCTCCTGATCTTCATCGGCATCTCGCCCGCGGTCGCGGTGGCGAGCGTCGCCAGTCACATCGCGGCGTCGTCCTGCTCGGGCGTGATCTCGTACTGGCGCCGGCGCACCGTCGATCTGGCGCTCGGCCTCATGCTGCTGGCCGGCGGCATCCTCGGCACGGCGGTCGGCGTCTGGCTGTTCACCCTGTTGCGCTCGCTCGGCCAACTCGATCTCACGATCGGCGTATCTTACGTGTTGCTGCTCTCGGCCGTCGGCGGCCTGATGGTCAACGAGAGCGTGCGCGCGATCCTGCGCCAGCAGCAGGGCAAGCCGGCGACCCCGCGGCGCGGCGGTGCCCACACCTGGCTGCATGGGTTGCCGCTCAAGATGCGGTTCAAGCGGTCGAAGATCTACGTCTCGGCCATCCCGGTTTGGATGATCGGGTTCATCATCGGATTCGTGGGCGCGATCATGGGCATCGGCGGCGGCTTTCTGCTGGTACCCATGCTGATCTATTTCCTGCGCGTGCCAACCGCCACCGTGATTGGCACGTCGATGGTGCTGACCCTCGTCACCATGGCCTCGGCCACGGTGATGCACGCCGCCACCAATCATCTGGTCGACGCTGTGCTGGCCCTCATTCTCATGGTCGGCGGGGTGATCGGAGCCCAATTCGGCGCACGCGCCGGACAGAACATGCGCGGCGAGCGGCTGCGGCTTCTCCTCGGCCTGCTGGTGCTGGCGGTGGGATTGCGGTTTGCGTTCCAGCTCGTGGTGCAGCCCGACGACCTCTATTCGATCCGGATGCTGGGTGCCGAATGACGCGATACCTCACCATCGCCGCCGTGGTGCTGCTCGCCATCCTTCTCGTGGCTATAAAACCCGCCGCGGCCGAGCGTTTGGTGACGTCGATCTCGCGCCACCAGGTACTGGTGAACTCCAACTTTACCGGCACCTCGATCGTACTGTTCGGGACCGTCGAGCCCGACACTCCGACCGCGCGCCGCCGCGCCACCGGTTACGACCTGGTCGTGACCGTCACCGGCCCGAAGCAGACCATTGTCGAACGCCGCAAGGAACGGATGCTGGGAATCTGGACCAATATAGGCGAACGGACATTCCTCAATGTGCCGAGCTATCTCGCGGTGCTGTCGAACCAGCCGGTTGAGCAAATCACCAATGCCGACACGGTGCGGCAGCTTCAGCTCGGTCTTGTCGACAAGATGTTGCCGCAGCAGCTTGGCAGCGACGTCGGGGACGTCGCGCGCGACGAACCGTTCCGCGCCAATTTCATCCGCCTGAAGACCCAGCATCAACTTTATGTGCAAAAGACGAATGGTGTGACGCTGCTGACGCCGACAGTGTTCCGCGCGGAAATTTCGCTGCCGGCCGAAGCGCCGATCGGCAACTACGACGTCGATGTCAAAGTGTTCGCCGACGGTGCGCTGCTGACGCGGACCAGCTCGGCGTTCGAGATCATCAAGGTCGGATTTGAGCAGTTCGTCGCCACCGCAGCGCAGGAATACGGGCTGCTCTACGGCTTGACCACTGCGATGATGGCGATCATGACCGGATGGTTCGCTGCCGTGGTATTCCGGCGGGATTGAAGACTAAGGTCGGTCGAGGCCCTTCGACTGGAGCACCGAAGCGGCTTCGGGCGACGACAGGAATTGAACCAGCGCATTGGCCGTGTCGGGCGCCGCCGGCGCCGCGGACACACCTGCCGCAAACACGATGACGAGCTGAAGCTCCGGCGGCAGCGGCATGGCATCGATGCCGGGAACCGCCTTCAGCTCAGGCATCTGCTGTGCCGCAAGGTCGGCCTCGCCGCGCGCCACCAGTTCAGCGACGTAGCCGGTGTTGACCGGCATCGCCTTGGTCTTTCCTTTCATCTGCTCCGTGATGCCAAGCCGATCGAACACCGCCAGCATGTGCTTGCCGCTCTCGGCGCCCTCGTTGCGGGCAAAAGACTTCGACGCCAGCAGGGCGCGCTTCACCGCCTCTGCGGAGCTCACGTCGGGCTTCGGCGTACCGGCGCGAACGCCCAGCCCGATGCTGGATCGCGCGATATCGACACGACGCGCGACCTTGCCTTGCTTGACGAGCGCGTCGGTCGCCTCCGCTGTGAGGATCGAGACGTCAAAGGCCTCGCCGCCCTGAATCCGCTCGACGATCATCCGCGACGGCGTGTGCACGATCGTCACCTTATGCGAAGAGGCCCGTTCGAACTGCGCGACCAGCTCGACGATGGTCGTTCGCATCGGTGCCGGGCACATCAGCTTGATTTCGGCGGCAACGGCCGCGGTTGCCGGCAGCGACAGAGCAAGCGCTACGATGGTAAAGATGTTGAACGGCCTGCGCATCATGTGATCCCCCGCCCCGAACCGGGCAGGCGATCTTAGCTCAGCGCCCTGCAAGGGTCAGTCCGGCAAGCAATGTTTTGCAGCAACCGCATAGACCCGCTGCTCGCCCAGCATATGCGCGGTGAAGGTCAGCGTCCGGAACACCCGCGCGAAGGCGCGGTCGCGCACATTGAGGCCACCGGCATAGGCGCCGAACGCCGGCATCACCATGCGCTCGCCGTCGCAAGCGAAGCAGCGCCGGCTGACCGCGCGGCCGCGCCGCGACACCCGCGCGACCGGATGCAGGTGGCCGGCAATCTCGCCGCCGGCATTTTCGAGTGGGTCATGGCGAAAGGTCAGCGCGCCGAGCTTGAGTGTCGAAAGAAACCGCCCGCCAATGCCCTCGGCCGGATCGGGATCGTGGTTGCCGGTGATCCAGACCCAGTCGCGTCCGCGTTGCAGGCCTCTGAGCGTGGCGCGATCGGTATCGGCAAGCCGCGCCGGGCCGCGACCATCGTGGAAGCTGTCGCCCAGCGCCACCACGACACGCGGCATATAGCGCGCGATCAATGCTGCGAGCCGCGCCAGGGTGGCCGCCGTGTCGTAAGGCGGCAGCAGCACGCCACGGGCGGCGAAGCTCGAGCCCTTCTCAAGATGCAGATCGGCGACCGCCAACAGGCCTTGCTCCGGCCAATAGACGATCCCGGCCGGATCGGCGGCAAATTCGGCACCCGCGACGGCGAGCGCACCGTCGGAGGGGACGCCGCTCGCGGCGGATCGGGATGCGGATGCAAAAGGCACGGGGATCAATCCGGTTATCTCGGCCGACGCTTGGCCGACTTCTTCTCGACTTTCAGTTCCGCGACGCCGGGTTTCAGCATCAGGCGCGCCGCATCGCCTTCGATAATGAGCTTGTCGCCGTCGGCGTGCCAGCGCTTAGCAGAACGCAGTGAGGTGAGAAAAGCCTCTTCCGCCTTCATCTCGGGCTTGCCGCACATCTTTTTGGTGGTGACGATGTCGGCGAAATCGATCTGGTCGTCGCGCAGAATGACCGCGGCAGTCCAGCTGTTGCAACCGGCGTTGCCCGAGCCCTTGAGCTCGTCGCGACTGGAACCTCTGGACACGAGCAACGACAGCCCCTTGTTTTGCACATCGAAGCCGGAAATCGAGATCGCTTTATAAGACTGGTCTATCGGGAAACGCGCGGCGGTTTGCCCCAACGCCGGGGATGCCAGGGCAGCCAGCGGCCAAATGAGCATCCAGCGCATCATCCCATGGCCTCCTTGATCAGATCGTCGGCCGCCTCCGCCATGACGGTTTCGGACGCCTCGCCATAGACCGTCTCACGGCCGATCTCCAGCATCACCGGCACCGCCAATGGCGAAACCCGGTCGAGCGCCTTATGAATGATTCGGCCCCGGATGCGCGAGAGCATTTCGCCGAGCCGCTTGATGTCGAGGAGGCCGGTTGCTGCATCCGCCCGCGCCGCGCGCAAAAGCACGTGGTCGCCCTGGTGCTTGCGCAGCACGTCATAGACCAGATCCGTTGAAATGGTGACCTGGCGGCGCGACTTCTCCTGGCCGGGAAACCGCCGTTCGATCAGGCCAGCGATGATGGCGCAAGTGCGGAAGGTCCGCTTCATCAGCGCCGACTCGGCGAGCCAGGCTTCGAGGTCGTCGCCAAGCATGTCCTCATCGAACAAGGCAGCAAGCGACAATTCGCCACGCTCGACGTGGAGCGCCACGTCGCCGAACCCCCAGACCGCGAGAGCGTATTCGTTGGCGACGAAGCCAAGCGGCTTCAGCCGCGCGCGCTCCAACCGGCGCGTCAGCAACATGCCGAGCGTCTGGTGTGCGAGTCGCCCCTCGAACGGGTAGCAGAGGAGATAGAACTTGTTGCCGCGCGGGAAGGTCTCCACCAACAGGTCGCGCTCGCCAGGCACCAGCGAGCGCCATTGCTGAATGCGAAGCCATTCGCGGACGGACTCGGGCAAATGCAGCCAGCTCTTCGGCTCGGCCAGCAGGCGGCGGACGCGGTCGGCAAGATAAGTCGAGAGCGGGAACTTGCCGCCTTCGTAGGCCGGGACCTTGGGGTCTTCCGACGAGGAGCGTGAGACATACACCTCGTTCTCGACCAACGCCTCGTATTTGAGGATTTCGCCGGCGAATACAAAGGTGTCGCCCGGCACCAGCATCTCGATGAAATATTCCTCGACCTCGCCGAGCACACGGCCGCCCCGAGCGATCGGGCCGGTATGACCGCGGCCGCCGGCGCGCGAACGCACCAGACGGACCTTCAGCATATCGGCTTCGACGATGGTGCCGACGTTCATGCGGTAGCGCTGCGCCACCATCGGATTGGCGACGCGCCAGCGGCCGTCCTTGGTCTGCCGTATCTTGGCGAAGCGCTCGTAGGCCTTGAGCGCATAGCCCCCGGTGGCGACGAAATCGACCACGGCATCGAAGTCCAGGCGTGCCAAGTTAGCGTAAGGCGCCGCCGTCTTCACCTCGCTATAGAGTTCGTCGGCCACGAACGGCTCGCCGCAGGCGCTGCCGAGCACGTGCTGCGCCAGAACGTCGAGCGCGCCAACTCGCAGCGGCGGCGTGTCCTGCGCGTGGTCAGCGACCGCGCCGATCGCGGCGTTGCATTCCAGCACCTCGAAGCGGTTGGCCGGGATCAGAATGCCCCGCGACGGCTCGTCGAGCCGATGGTTCGCCCGGCCGATGCGCTGAAGCAGACGTGAGGCGCCCTTCGGCGCGCCGACGTTGATGACAAGATCGATGTCGCCCCAGTCGACGCCGAGATCAAGCGAGGAGGTGCACACCACCGCGCGCAACCGGCCCGCGGTCATCGCATCCTCGACCTTGCGGCGCTGAGCCACGTCGAGCGAGCCGTGCTGCAGCGCGATAGCGAGATTGTCATCGTTGATATGCCAGAGCGCGTGGAAGATCATCTCGGCCTGGCTGCGGGTGTTGACGAACACGAGCGTCATCTTGTGCTGCTTGATCAGCTCGTAGATTTGCGGGAAGGCGTGGCGCGCCGAATGGCCGGCCCAGGGCAGATCCTCGCCGGGTGACAGCATGGTGACATTGGGTTCCGCTCCGCCGTCGGCGATGACGAGGTCGGCGTGGCTTCTGCCGCCCTCTGGCTGCGGCACCAGGAAGCGGCTGAGGTCCTCAGGCTCGGCCACGGTCGCGGAGAGGCCGGTCATCGCCAGGCCGGGCGCGAGCCGCCACAACCTGGCCAGGCCCAGCGAGAGCAGATCGCCGCGCTTGGAGGTGACCAGCGCGTGCAACTCGTCGAGCACGACGCGGCGGAGGTTGCCGAACAGATAGGGTGCGTCGGCGCTCGCCAGCAGCAGCGCCAGTTGCTCGGGCGTGGTGAGCAGGATGTCGGGCGGATCGCGGCGCTGGCGCTGACGTTTCGAGGTCGGCGTATCGCCGGTGCGGGTTTCAATGCGGATCGGCAGCCCCATCTCGCGAACCGGTGTTTCGAGGTTGCGCGCGATATCGACGGCGAGCGCCTTCAGCGGTGAGATATAGAGGGTGTGCAGACCTTCCGAGCGCCGCAGATCCCTGCCGGTCGGCACCAGCCGGCGGGACCTGGCGCCGCGCTCATAGAGCTCTACCAGGGTCGGCAAAAAACCCGCCAATGTCTTACCGCCGCCGGTTGGCGCGATCAGCAGCACCGAGCGGCCGTCGCGGGCGCGTGACAGCAATTCAAGCTGATGGGCCCGCGGGGTCCAGCCGCGCGACGAGAACCAGCGCGAAAAATTCTCCGGCAGCAGCGGAGCGGCATCGATCTTTTTCGCAAGACTCATGTCGAACGAATCTACTTTCCGGAAATCGCCTTCTTCACGAAGGTGTCGTTGTAGGTCTTGGTCAGATCGAAGGTCGCGCCCCCCACCACCGGATCGAACACGCGGAGCACAGCATAGGCGGTCCCTACCGCTCCCGGCTCGAAATGGCCGTCGGGCGAATACATCGGCTTCGAAACAGTCAGTGCCTTGATGTAGAGCGGCAGATTGCCGAGCGCGTATTCCTCCGGCATCAGCTTGGCAATGTCCTCGGCCGAATGGCTGGCGATCCATTTCAATGCATTGGTGAAGGCGTTGACCACCTTCTGCACCGTCTGCGGATTTTTCTCGATATAGGCCGGCTGCGCGTAGATCACGCCGCCGGGATATGGCCCGCCATACACCGCTTTGGTGCCGTCCGCGGTGCGCGTGTCGGCGACGATCTTCACCAGCTTCTCGGTTTCCATCATCGTCATCATCGGGTCGGAGCTGACGATGGCGTCGATCTCGGCGCGCCGTGCCGCCGCGACCGCCGTCGAGGTGGTGCCGGTGCCGATGAACGAGGCGTCGTCTTGCTTCAGCCCGGCGCGCACCATCATGTAGGCCGCCATGAAATGCGTGCTGGAGCCTGGCGAGGTCACGCCGATCTTCAGCCCCTTCAGGTCTTTCGGGCTTTTGTAGAGATCGGCCTTGCCCGTCATCATCGCCAGCACGAAGCCCGGATAGCGACCGTATTGCAGAAGCGCCACCACCGGCTGGTTCTTGGCTTGCATCTGGATGGCGTGATCGAACGTGCCGATGCCGATCTCGGCGCTGCCGCCGACGATCGCCTGCAAGGTCCGGCCGCCGCTGGCAACGTCGGAAATCTCGACATCGAGGCCGGCGTCCTTGAAGGTGCCGAGCCGCTCGGCCACCGACAGCGGCAGATAGAACACCGCCGACTTGCCGCCGACCGCGATCCGCACTTTTTCCTGAGCACTTGCGCCAGTCGCGAACAGCGCGGCCAGCGCGACCGCCGTCAGAACTCTTTTTGCATGCTTCATGGTGACCTCCCCACCTCACTCCTGGAACTGGACGGTGAAGATGGCGGCGTCGAGGCTACCACCAACAGACCCGATACGGGCGCGCCCTTCTCATTGCGGGTCGAGGCCGCACTCACTTGCCGCAGTTCCAGCCCAGCCGCGGTGATGGCCTGGCGCACATGCGCCGCGCCGTGGGCGTAACGCAGCGTGCCCTGCAATCGCACGCCGGGATCATCGTGCGTTTCGACGGTAAAGGCGAACAGCCCTCCCGGGGCTAGTACCTTGGCTACGGCTGTCGCGATCGGCGCAAGGTCGCTGCAATAAACAAAGACATCCGCCGCCAGCGCCAGATGATGGGACGCGCCCGCCTCGGCATCGAGGAATTCCAGCAGCTCCGACACCACGAGGCAATCGTACAGGCCCTTGGCGCGCGCCTGCTCGATCATGCCGGGCGAAATATCGACCCCTACCAGCCAGTCGCAAAACGGCCGAAACGCCGCGCCGCCAAGCCCGGTGCCGCAGCCGAGATCGAGCACCGAGCCAAGCCGCAATCGTGTGCCCCTGATGGTCCGGACCGCCTCCAGCAGCAGTTCCGGACCGCGATATTCGAGCCGCTCGACCAGCGCCGTGTCGAAATCCGGTGCATGCTGGTCGAACAGCCGGCGCACATATACGCCGGTCATTGAAGGCGTCGCTTCGCCAATGCCGAGGCGGGCCAGATGCAGCCGCGCGCCGTGATAATCCTCGCGGTCGGCGTCGCGCGCCGCCGCAAACGCGGCGATGGCACCGTCGCGGTCGCCGATAGCCTCGCGGATCGAGGCCAGCGCAAACCACGCGGTGGCGAAGCCCGGCGCGGTCTCCAGCACCTGCACGAGGATGTCCGCCGCAGCGGCCGCGTCGCCGCGCTGCAGATAGTCCAATGCCCATTGATAGCGCCGGTCGGCGACCAGATCGCCGGATGAAACGAACAACGGCTGCGCGGGCATGGTGGACCTTTTTCCAGGGCCGATATGACATATCTGTGCGCCATGCGTCCCACTGCAATGCGCCCCGAAGAGCTTTTGACGCCGACGCCGTCCGGCGTGTGCTGCCAGACCGGCGGTTTCCATATCGATCCGACGCGTCCGGTCGACAAGGCCGTGATCACCCACGGCCACTCTGACCACGCGCGGCCGGGCCACGGCGCGGTGCTGGCCACGCAGGAGACGCTCGACCTGATGCGGCTCCGCTACGGCGACAATTTCGCCGGTTCCACGCAAGTGGCAAAGCCCGGCGAGACGCTCGCTCTGGGCGGCGCCAAGCTGACGTTCCATCCGGCCGGCCACGTGCTTGGCTCCGCCCAGGTCGCGGTCGAATGCAGGGGACTGACCATCGTCGCTTCTGGCGACTACAAGAATGCCGCGGACCCGACCTGTGCGCCGTTCGAACTCGTCCCGTGCGACGTGTTCATCACCGAGGCGACGTTCGGACTTCCCGTATTCCGTCACGGCAACGCCGATGGCGAGATCGCCAAGCTCCTGCACTCGGTCGCGGTGTTTCCCGAGCGCGCCCATCTGGTCGGCGCCTATTCGCTCGGCAAGGCGCAGCGCGTCATCGCACTGATCCGCAAGACCGGATACGAGCGGCCAATCTATCTGCATGGCGCGATGGAGAAGATCACATATTACTACCAGGAGCGCGGCGTCGATCTCGGCGAGCTCCGGCCGGTGCGGGGCGCCGACAAGGCCGAGCTCGCCGGCGCGATCGCGCTCTGCCCGCCGTCGTCACTGCAGGATGTGTGGACGCGCCGCTTTCCCGATCCGGTGCCCTGCTTTGCATCAGGCTGGATGCGGGTGCGGGCGCGCGCCCGCCAGCGCGGCGTCGAACTGCCGCTAGTGATTTCCGACCATGCCGACTGGGATGGATTGACCGCCACCGTCGCTGCGACCAGGGCCTCCGAAATCTGGGTGACGCACGGCCAGGAAGACGCGCTGGTGCATTGGAGCAAGGCGCGCGGCTTAAAGGCGCGGCCGCTCGACATCGTCGGCTACGGTGACGAGGACGAAAACGACGGCACAACCGACGGCAAAACCGGCGAAGCTCCATGAACAAGTTCGCCGAACTGCTTGACCGGCTTGCCTATGAGCCAAGCCGCAACAACAAGCTGCGGCTGATCGCCGATTATCTTCGCACCACGCCGGACCCGGAGCGCGGCTTTGCGCTCGCCGCGCTGACCGGTGCACTGTCGTTCCAGCACGCCAAGGCCGGCGTGATCCGCGCGCTGATCGCGGAGCGCACCGATCCGGTGCTGTTCGAGCTCAGCTATGACTATGTCGGCGATTTGTCCGAAACGGTGGCGCTGATGTGGCCGGCCGATCCGGCCAAACGCCCGAACGCCGTGCCAGCATTGTCCGAGGTGATCGAGACGCTTTCGACGCTCGGCAAGTCGCAGCTACCGGCGCAGTTGGCGCGCTGGCTGGACGGACTGGACGAGACCGGGCGCTGGGCGCTGCTCAAGCTTGTCACCGGCGGCTTGCGTATCGGCGTCTCGGCGCGGCTCGCCAAGACCGCCGCGGCCTCGCTGGGCGGCAAGGAGCCGAACGAGATCGAAATTCTCTGGCCCGGCCTTACACCGCCCTACACTGAATTGTTCGCCTGGCTGGAGGGCCGCGCCGACATGCCGGTGTCGCGCGATGTGGCGCCATTCCGCCCGGCTATGCTGGCGCACGCGATCGAGGAAAGCGACTTTACCACGCTCGACCCGCGGGAGTTCATGGCCGAATGGAAGTGGGACGGCATCCGGGTGCAGGCCGTCACCGGCGTGGACGAGAACGGCACCGCGGTGACGAGGCTCTATTCGCGGACCGGTGAGGATATTTCCAAGAGCTTTCCCGATCTGGCCGAGGTGCTGCGGCGGCCCGGCACCATCGACGGCGAGCTTTTGATTCTCCGCGGCGGCCGCGTGCAGACGTTCAACGTGCTGCAGCAACGCCTGAACCGCAAAGCGGTCACGCCGAAGCTGCAGCTGGAATTTCCCGCGCATCTGCGGGCGTACGACCTGCTGGTCGACGGCACGGAAGACCTGCGCGATCAGCCGTTCATGGAGCGGCGCACGCGGCTCCAGGCCTTTGTCGAACAGCTCGACGATCCGCGGGTCGACCTCTCGCCGCTGGTACCGTTCGGCACCTGGGCGGCGCTCACGGCGGCGCGCGCCGATCCCGCCGCGGCGGGAGCCGGCGCGGACGCGGAAGCCGTCGAAGGCGTCATGCTGAAGCGGCGCGATGCGGCTTACGTGCCCGGGCGACCGAAGGGCCTGTGGTGGA
>Ga0105248_10005594_pt1 | contig 13812 bp, 16 predicted proteins | sample KBSS34metaG_FD_81524 | JGI IMG/M metagenome (GOLD analysis project Ga0105248, IMG submission 81524) | Switchgrass rhizosphere microbial communities from Kellogg Biological Station, Michigan, USA - KBS S3-4 metaG | ecosystem: Host-associated > Plants > Roots > Rhizosphere > Soil | place...
AGAAGGCAGTGCCCCCGCTCTTTGACATATCGAACGACCTGGAAAGGCTTCTCGACAAGCCGGAGAACGTGAAGTTCCTCCATTGGGGAATCCACTACGGAACCAACGAGTTTCGGGATTTTCGGAACCTAGTGGTGATCGGAACCCACTCGTCACGGGATACGCAGTACCAAGCGCTTTGCTGTGCAGCTTCAGGGCTAGCGCCTGAAGCGTTGGCGCCCGACGCATGGGTTAAAATCCGTCCAGGTGAGCTAAAGCAGAACCTTTTGCAGGCCTTCAGCCGGGGTAACCTGCGCAATGGATCCGGAGGACAGTGCGGACTGTCGACGGTCTATTTCGTAGCTCCGAGCAACCCAGACCCGCGCAGTCTCGTGCTGGAAACGTTTCCAGGCGCCACGATTCAAAAATGGGAGCCTTACGAAGCCGAGCTAAAGGGCCAGGCGAAGGCGGTGTTCGACGTGCTTCAAGCCATGCTCGAGTCCGGCCGCTGTGGCAATGTTTCGAAGGAAGATGTCCGTCTTGCCGCCGGCATTTCCGCGCCGACTCGCCTTTCGCAGTTGCTGGCTGACGATCGCCTACGTCAAAGACTCAAGGCAATAGGCGTTACCATGGATACCCATAGCTTCATCCTTCGCGGTATAGCCCTGCTCCATTCGGCCGAGATTATCCTTTTGGAGGAGAGGCGTAAAGTTAGTAAAGATGACGCTGTCTCAGTAGCGGCTTAGCAATACGCCGACTTTTGGAGGTGTATGGAGCCAATTCGAAGCCGTGGGTCAGTTGTATGATAAAATGGCGAAAGGGCGGATGCTGTCCGCCCTAGCTATCAAACTAATCGTAGTCGATATATGTTTCGCCTGTTACATACGGCTGCTGAAGCCAATATTGATTTACGACGTACGAAAGGTCATCTATCGAAATCTCATGCGGACAACTCAAAACGAATTGCGCATATGGATCAAGGCCGCAGGAGCCGCTATAATCAGACGTGTACAGGGCCAAGCCCGGATAGATCATGGCAGCATTTTTCCCAAAATTGCTCACCGCGTATTCGCGAATGAACTTTTGACATGCCTCTTCGATTGACTTGACATCGATCTCCCTAGCTTCGTCGTTTTTTGATATTTCGAAAAATACCGTATACTTAAATTTACTAAAATGCATTTTACTCCTTGCTGCTGGCAACAATAGTATTCCAGCGCAAGGCAGTATATATCACCCGCAGAGCGGGCACAAAGGCTAGTAAGTTTAATATGAAGTGATTTTATAAATCGACGTCTTCGTCGAGACTAGATAACATTTTCTCTTTCCCGCGCTTGTCAATTGTTCACCGTTATGCTGAATATTGAGGCGAGTCCCGGAACCTGTTGTCCGCAGCTTATAGCGCCGTACAGCGGCTCCTATGCGCAGAGGTAGGTCAGGACCTTCCGGCATCGGAATCGCGTCCTACGGGGCTATAAATGGCATTTAGAGGCATATGGCTTCGTGGGCACCGATACCGTACGCACATGACAGGTCGAATGGCATATCGACGGTAAATGGCGGCTAGGACGGTAGCGCAATGTAGCCATTTCCGCAGCGGATGGCATTCTTCGGCCAGAGCATCGGCCATCTGCTCCGCTTATAAGACGCAATTTCGGTCTTATCTTCAATGGACGCTGAATGGTATGCGGTGCCTCTGTCCGGCTCCCAAAGCTCTACCAGCTTCCTTAGCAGCTCGATCGCGAGGGAGTCGCCTATTGCGCGCGTGCTCTCTCCGCCAATGCTAAGAAATGCAGAGTTACTTACCGGAGCGAAGGTTGAGCCGCAATGCAATGAAGTACTAGCTGACAATCCGTTTAGATCGCCATTCCACAGTCTAATTGTCCAACCGAGTTCGGTGATCGCGCTTTTATCTATATCTCGTCGGTTTACGTCCCACAGACTGGCGATAGCCTCGGCTGATTCAACGTCCACTTCAGAGGGGTTCTTCGGCTTTCTCCAAGATGTGCGGAACCATCGGGCTAATCCCTCGTCTCCTTTGGAGAGCGCCCGGAAATGTTCCACGGCCTTTACCGTGCATTCGGGAAGCTCGGCTGGTCGGGCAGACCAATAAACACCGACGAAGGTACCCACCAGCTTACGCACTCCCGGACGAGACGCAGTGCTTAACACGCGACATGATGGCGATATACGGTACGCTTCTAAGTGACATTGAGCCGTATATGGCTTGGTGACGCAGGACTCAGCCGTCAGAGTCCCATCACGGATGCTTCAACAATCCAGGGATTTGATCGAAGATCGGCGGAGAGCTAAGGGCCCGCAGCTTTCGCCACGGGCCCCGCGAGTCCCAAGCACGTTTCTCAAAGGCATTATAGCGCGCGGAGTGCGGCCACGAAAGCGTCGGTTTCCGGTTACAGGTAAGCTGCCTTCGTGAGGCCCGCCGAAATGACGCTCATCGTAAAAGGAGCCTAAATATGAATCTTAGGGCAAGGAAGCCAACATTCATGGCGACCAATCCCAAAATTAGTTCGCCGGCATCCCAAAAAATGCCCTTCTTGCTAAAGTCTAATACCAGAGATATCGGGAGAATTATCAGTATGCCAATGGAGGCGATTTGTAATAACTTTACCGACACCTCCACCGCTGGAACCGCGTAACCATGAATGCGACGGTATTTCATAGGACGGCCCAAGTTAATGGCGAAAGTTTCATATAGGCGCTCGACTGGCGGGGTTACCAAGCGTGTGACTTCTTGCCCTCCAATTATAGCCCCGTACAGCCCGTTTTGCCGGCTAGGCTATGCCCGGGTGCCAAAATCCCAGAATCGCGCTGTACGGGCGCATATCGGGCATTTAGAGGCATCCTAGCTGGACAGGTTGCGCATTCAGCTTCACAACGACCCATGATAACCGTTGTAGAGTGAGATTCGTGGAGAAAATGAATCAAACCTTTGCAGTTGGAGCGTCCTAGGCCTGAAGACGGAACCAAGTTATGATCTCATCAAAGGGCATAGCGGTTGCAGTTCTGTTTTTCAGCGTAGCAATAAATGCGGCAGCCGCGCCTGATAAGCAGCACAAATGCGAAGAAGGAAGCGCTATACAGAATGATGGGCGTGTTTACCTGAAATGTGTCTTGCGAGGTCAAGACAGTCAAGGCAATTTTTCGATCGTACTCGACGAGAGGCGTGGCGTTGTCATTGTCGATGGAGAGGCCACGATAAACGCAAATTTTGGCCAGACCACCGTTACATTCGTTCATGACGAAGACGGGCCATTTTATAAAGAGATGGCGATAAGCCGTATCGACCTGAAGGCGAACGACTACCTGAGAAAGATTGACTATCCAAAGATTCCTGTGCCGTTTGCGTCGGGCACCTGCGCGAAGAGTGCGTCCCCCAAGCGAATATTTTGATTTGGTTCCCCATTAATCGCACTGGCGTCGTGGCGATAACCGTTAACGCCACGGTATAAGCTCTCTCGGCCCGAGGCTCAGCTGCTTAAGCTTAGTGCAATCCTGACTTCGGTCCACCAATAAGCCGAGCTAATATTACTTAGACGTTTGTTCTTTTACGCGCCTGAGGAATTCTTCCGATTCGCGCAAATCTTCTCGTGATAGCAGCAGCATAAATTCAGACGAACACACGCGGTTTGCGGTCGCGTTGAACTCTATTGCCTCCGATTCGTCTTTGAATTTGGGATTTCCGTCTAATACGTAGAAAGCTCTCTTGCCCACATAGGCGCCATACCCATTCTTGCTGTTCACAAATCCACAGACGGGATGGCCCGGACCACCCTCCTGGCTCAAATCGCTGAATTGGGCGCTCATGGGGTCCTTCAAGGTGTCTGCCACCAATTTTTCGGCGTCAGCGTAGCGATTGGAGGCGCTGCAACCCGCGAGCAGCGCCAATGGTAACAGCGAAAGGAATTTCATCTCGATCCCCCCAATGGACCTGTTCGGCGTATCGGTTCAGATTCGCACGTTGGCGGCCTTATGTCCCCAACACGGGGACGCTAGCAAGGATCGATATTTCGACTGCCTCAACTCGATTGGGGCACGACAATGCAGCGCGGATGGGTGGTCTCTCCGGACTACCGAGCCTTAATCGAAGCCCTTGCCGCCATTCGCCAGAGTGAGGGCATCAGCCAGCGCGAGTTAGCTCGCCGCGTTGGCAAAGCGCCGTCGTTCATCAACAAAATCGAGTTGTTAGAACGGCGCTTGGACGTCCTGGAGTTCATCGTGATTGCGGAGGCCATGGGACGAATGCCGCACGAGCTGATGCGCATTCTGAGATTGAATTTGGAGCCCGAAATTTCGTTGTGACCAGTGAGGTGTGAACGCTAGTGAAAATCGGGGGTCAGCTGGGAGTCGACACGATTGGATTATCCCATTGAATTACTAGGACATACGCCTCGAACTTAGCGGATGAACCCGTAAGCGACCGCTTCCGTTGGGCAGGCCGAACGACCGAGGTGGCTGGGAAGCCGTCATTCGATCTCGAAAGCGCGCTGCATCGGAAGATGGCGAGCCATCCGAGCCTCGAGCAGGCGCACTAGGCCAGGGTCCATAAACTCATAGTCATCCGGAATATCTAGACAGATTATGCGCTTCTTACCAAGTGAACGACCGAACCGCTTCTGAACCTTGTTGCGATGAGATTTTTCCATCACAACGATGAAATCAGCCCACTCAATCAGTTCATCCGTTAGCGGGTTCTCGGCATCATTGTTGGTTCCTGCTGATGCGACCTCGATATCGGCTCGTGCCGAAAATACTTGTTCAGCGGTCGGGCTTCGAAGCCGGTTTTGACTGCAAACGAAAAGGAACCGCTTCACCATGATCCTCCGGTAGTGTTCGTTGTACCGGAATCTGTGATGACAGCAACGGAGCGGAAGCCGACAGGCTGCAATATGAGCCTACGCCTTAGCTCTCCCAATATAGCCCGCTACAGACGTTTTGATATCGAGAGCCACCTCGTACCCCGGAGCCTCATATCTCGCTTCCTGAAGCTATTACGGGGCGAATAGGATCTGGCTCCAGCGGTGGGCAATAGACGCGCAGAACCGTAGCATAGGTACGTTCAGGATCGCTCCTATAAGGATGTAATTGTCTTAGCAATCACCTCGTCCGATACTAACCTATAACCGCTAAGTGTAGAGGATGTCTTCTTCGTCACCTTCCGCAATTCGATGAGAGAATTCTTGAAATCGCTCTGAGCCTTTTCTGCTTCCTTCACGGCATTTTCGGCTTCCGCCTTTGCATCATCCGTTCGCTTCTTTTCCCAAGGATAAGAGTATTCATTGTAGGGAGAGCTGGCGAAATCGGCCACCGCGCGCTTGAAATTGTCTGCGGCGTTCGAAACAGCTAATCTCTTTCTCGTGTACATCGATTGCGATCGAAGCGTCTCCTCAAGGGCCTGACCGTATTCCAAAAGCGCCACCTTACTATCAGGGTCCAGCTTTGTCGCTTGTGCAGCCGTTATGGCTGAGTCGATACTCTTATTTCGTTCCGCTGCTTTGTCAAAAAACTCAGCATAGCTGATTGAAGAGGATATATATTCAGTCTTCAGTAAGCTCTCGGCTCCCACCGAGTTCACCGCCATCTTATCTTGCTGCTGCTGAACTGCTTCGCGTTTGATACGTCTCTCGGTTAGGATTTGCGCTATCTGCGCGTACGCAACCATCGCGATCACGATCGCCGCCACTGCCATGGCGCCCATTCTCAACTTGGATTTCATGCGACCACCCCTCTTCACGCTTTGTGACACAGTGGGCAATAGGATCAAGTCACCGGACTCATGAGCAAACTCTAATGTCAGAGAGTGCTCGATAGACACTGCCCCGTCCGATCTTGAGGCGTTTTGCAATGTCGGTTGGCCGAACCCCTTCAGCTTTGAGTCGACGTACCTCGTCAACGGGTACGCTTGGAACACGCCCCTTATAACGGCCATCCGCTTTCGCCTTAGCAATGCCTTCCATCTGACGTTCGCGGCGAATTGCCGTTTCGAACTGCGCAAACACAGCGAGCATTTGCAGGAAGGCAACGCCCGCCGGAGTTGAGGTGTCAATGTGCTGCTCGGTAGCGCGTAGGAAAGCGCCCTTTGCCTTTAGCGTGGCAACGATGCGTTCCAGGTCAGCAACCGAACGTGCAAGCCGATCTATACGAGTGACCATTAAGGTATCGCCGGCACGAATGAACGAGAGAACCGTCTCTAGCTCGGTTCGCCCCTGAGTCGTGGTGCCACTCTTCTTTTCGGTTCGGATGATCGTGCAGCCGGCCGCAGCAAGAGCGGCTTCCTGTATGGCGCAATCTTGATCGTCAGTGCTGACCCGAGCGTATCCGATGATGGTGGTCATATTCGAAGTGTCCCATTTACATCTAAGATGTTATCGGAATATCGTCGCAATAATTTCGAGTCAACCCATATGGGACACAATTCTAGCGCTCTTGTGCTGTCCCGCTAGGGTATACGCAATTGGGATTGGAAAACGCGACGAGTTTCACGTTCTCGATCGCGCCGATAAGAGTCGGGGCGCTCTGGCAAAGACGAATAGCTAACGGTCAGACTTCAGGCGTCAGATTTCGCCCGAATCTTGAGTTCTTTGGCAATGATCCGTCCGCACAGCGTAAGGGCAGAGTTCACTGTGTGTCTGTCGCCAGCTTGTAACGTATGGCGGCCTTCGTGAACGATCTGAGATCGGAGATCATAAATCTTGCGAAAGACGGCCATTATAGTATCTCGGGACGCGGTCGATGTCCCTAATAGAAAAGCGCATCTACTCCCTAATAAATTAGAAATTGCTATACCTTCGGATGCCTTTTTGTCGCCTAAAATAACTTCAATTGCTATCGTGGCCTCGAGAAGGGCGTCGAGGCGTCTGCGATTTATCATGGCTCTGTAATACCAAATGCACGCAGTAAACAGCTTCCGCCTATCCACCGAATCCCCAAATATCGTTCCAATATCTTTCATTGCTATCTGATAAGCTTGCCACAAGTCATCCTTATGGTCCTTTGCGAATGCTACTGTTGAGGTATGGAACGAACGCTCTAAAAGATCGTCTTCCAATTTCTCAGTATTAATGATTTCCTGACAATCTGGCGTATGTATCATCATGAACGGCAGTGTTTCTCCGTCATGGCCCCAGCCATAGTCAATCAATTTAATAGCGAACGCGGCTCCATAAAACGCCCGAATACCATCTTCGAATGTCCTACCTAAATCTGTAGAAGGCCAGTATGAGGCATAACCCAGAACCGGCATAGAGAAATAAAATCGGTCTTCCGCAAGGTCGCGATTTATATTCTCATCTATTATAAAGTCATTGAATAATCGCCTATCAATCCGAATATTATTACTGGTAACTGCAAATCCACCAGGTAACGATCCGCCCGTAGTGACCCAAATGTCCGACTGCAAGTCGAACTTTTCTTGCACCTCACCTATAAGAGGTGCAGAAAACTGTATCGGAAGCTGAGCGGTAATGCGATATCTAATGGGAATTTGCTTTAGGACGTTTACTATATTTCGAGCTAATGAAATAGGCGACCGCGCGAAATCAAATTGAGTAATAGGTTGGCCGCGCTTGGCCATTAAGCCGTCAGTACTTAAGTCAGCGGACCACTTAATTTCAGAGTAAATAAACTGTGATAGCCCCTTTTCTCCCAAAAATCTGTCGATTTTTGTCCTTGTATCCTCTTGAAAGTTCGGAGTTATTTCGTCAGCCCAGGAAAAATCATCCGGGCCAATGTACTCATTCCTTAGTGGCCTGCTTTCAAACTCCTGAGCTAGCTTGACTATTAAGTCATTTTCTTCGGTTTGTGAGAGCTTTATGGTCATTTTTACAGGAAAGCTGTGTTGCGAATTATTCCAAGAAGCCGCTTAAATTCACCATCCTCGCCATCCGATTTCCACCTGTTTAAGAATCTGCAGACTAGCTGCAAATTGCCGGCTTCATAGTGACCATCACTGTCAATTCGATCGAGGGAGCAACACATTTGAATATCGTCTCCATCAAGGAATTGTAACGTTAGCCCACTAAGAGCGCAAAGGCCTTCCTGGCTGTCATAAAGTTTAGAAATGTACTTCTCTAATTCGTAAATATTCTCAAACCTGAACTCCTTCCATTTGGCAATTCGCTTCAGTTCGCGGCCGTCGGCGCTGTGTGCGGTATCTCGGGCACGTATCGCTAAATCAGCGAACGTTCGTTGGCGCGCGTTGAATATCGTTGCGGGCCGGCGCGATCGTGATTCCTCTTGTTTCGCCTTCCAGGCGGGGTGTTCGTGCCACTCTTGCAGCGCCTCACCATTAACAAGCGCTATGGCATAGGCCGCGTAATCCGGACCGAGCTGTTGCAGTGTCGCTTCCGTCATTAGGAAATCCGGCGCCTTTGGATGGAGGCTCCGCCAATCAAGGCGGTTTCCTTTTATGTTGGCTTGCGACCATGGGAGACTGGGTTTTCGAAAGAATACACCGATCTCCGGCTCATCGGGGCGAGAGCTTGGGTCACGTTCGCGCTCGATGCGACCTGGCTCATCCGTTGTTACAGTCCACCATAAAAGATCGCCTTGACGATGAAGCCATAGGTCGCCGCAGCTTTCCATTATAATCGAACCCAGGTTGAACCAGCGGCTTGCGACCGATGGAACTGGGGCCAATCCCTTGGCAGTCTTCAGGTTCTTGATACTGAAATCGATGTAGCCGGCGCGGTCGTCCGCTTCCCAGTAGCGATGGACTCGCTCATCCTGCATGGTTGCGACGTAACTGCCGTTTAAGCAGCCCCGCCATTCGAAGTTTTCTCGTCCGAAGTTTGCCACATAAACGCGACGCGGTGCGATCCGCGTACGTGCTAAAACTCGGTTTTGCCCATCGCTGAGGGGGCGTTTGCGGCGGTTTACGATCAGGTCACGTATCAAACGGTCATTGGTCGGTCCGACATTCGTCGCTGGTTTATAGCCATTGATCCACGGTAGGCCCATGGAATCGAGTACCGCAGAGATGTTTTGCATGCGGTACTCGATCGATCCACGCGTCCGTTCGGACAGGGCGCCCTTCATAAGCGAATCACGAACGGTCGCCTTCGATGATCGGCCACCTGCCTGCTCGTCTTCCAATAGCTCTAAGTACGCGTCTACGGCAGCGCGTATCTCGGCTTCGCTCCATTGCTCCATCTCTAGGCCGCCTCCCCAAAGAGGATGCTAGCCGATCATTTTTGAAGCGCAACACTGGCAAGCGATGACGTTATCCAAATATTTTCAGCGCAAAAGACTGCGACGTTCAACTTCTACGTTTGAGGGGCGCGCCCTCCCCCTAAGGGGCTGATTTAATATGGTTTATAGAATGGCCGGGAGATGAGGATTCCCGTTCGTTCGCCTTGGTTCGCTGGGATGCATCGTGCGACTGAGTTCCGATCGATCTCCAATATAGGTTCGAGCCTGACGGAGCGTAGTCCGCCTTGGCGCCACCACCTCTGTCAAAATGCGAAGGTGTTTTATTCATCGCGCGACGGCACAGCGGCTATCCTAAAATGATGGGCTAACCGAATGTGGGGCGCTATGTTGGGTAGCTAGGAAGTGTCGTAAGAAAAAGTGTGATATTTCAAGCTGTTGCAGCCTATGCTGGCGGCGAGGGTGACACCTACCCCGATGTCTGTGTATTCCACCAGTCATATAGCTGATCGTCCTCAATCCGTCCTTGCCGGTGCAGCCATAGGCCAAGTTCCTGAACTGCCGTCCAACGTGGCTTGAGCAACGCCTCTGACTCCTCCCAAGCCGCGATAAACTCCTCCTCGACAGTATCAGGATTGCGCCAGCGAAGGCGCACAAGCACCTTTTCGGCATCCTCACCCGTCTTGAGAAGTGTGTTGTCTAGCGCCAGTCGGCTCGCGATATCCCGGGCGGTTAGGAGTCGCACCAATTTGCTTTGTTTTCGAAAGCGCCATTCCGCGATCGGTCCAGCAAGAAACTCAACAGCGTCCTGCCATGCCAGCCTTTCGATAAGGGGCCGTCCACCTTCTGCCTGCGCTGCGACGTCAGCAAGGTTAGGTTGGAAACGTGCTTGCGCATGTACAATGCCAACGCGGTCCGCAGGCTGATCAACAATCGAGATGTAATCGATCCTTGGCCCGGGCTGCTGCGCAAGCATGGCGACGGCATGCCCTGCTTCGTGAATGGCGACGTAGAGGGGAGGGTTATCCACAACTTTTCCAGTCCACAGACTGCTACGTTTTTGTGCTACGTTGGCGCGTAGGCTTCCTCGTCCAAGCTGTTGATTTTAAAAGATAAAAAGGAATTGGTCGGGGAGAGAGGATTCGAACCTCCGGCCCCTGCGTCCCGAACACAGTGCTCTACCAGGCTGAGCTACTCCCCGACGGAGGCCGGTCCTTCGCGCCTTCGGGGGCGGACCGGCTAGCTTGGAGGCGCGCCTATAGCCAGCGATTCCCGCGCGCGCAAGCGAGTCGAATCACGATGGCGTCTCGCAGCGGAAACGCAGGATCCAGCCATCCCAATGCTCGTCGTCGAGTTCCAGTTCGACGAAGTCGCGGGTGCCGGGAAAGCCGGTGATCGCGCTCCGCCAGAAGGCGAGGGCGTTGGCGTTGGCGCGGATTACGGCCACTTCCCATTGTCCCGGCCGCTCGGCGAGGATCGCATGTGCGGCGGCGCGGCCGGTGCCGTTGCGGCGGTGGCGGCGCACGATGAAGAACTCGGCCATGCCGCGATCGACCGGCTGGCCGCTCGGCGACGAGGCATTGATCAGCGCGAATCCGACGAGGCGGCCGTCGCGGCGGATCAGCAGCGGTTCGCGGTCGGAGTCGAGCCAATATTGGTCGAGGTAGATCAGTGCACCGAACGTGCCGTCCTCGTGCAACTCGGCCTCGGACTCGCGCGGCCAGAATTCGGAAAAGTCGTACATGTAGAGCTGCGCCATGTTCGCGATGGCGGGCTGCTGATCATATTCCGCGAGTACAACCTCGACGGTGCTCACTGTCGAGCCCCGAGCATGCCGGCGACGTCGACGAACTTCTCGCGCGGCGCGCCGGATCGCGCGCGCGCGATCTCGGCGGCGTCGATCTTCTGCCAGTCGCGGAACGTCACCAGCTCGACGCCGCGGCTCGCCAACAGCCGGTCGAGCCCCGGCCGGCCGGCTTTGTCCGTACCCGCGGGAAGGTCCTCGCCAATCAGATCGGCGATCGCGAAACCATCGGGGCGGTTGGTCCCGATCGTGCCACTCGGACCGCGTCGCGCCCAGCCGACGGCATATAGCCCCGGAAGCACGCGGCCTTCGTCGTTCGCGAACCGGCCGGCGCGCTCGTCATAGGGCACGCCGGGGATCGGCGGCGTGCGATAGCCGATGCAGCTCACGATCAGCTTCGCGGGCACCGCATAGAGCTTGCCGGTGCCGACCGCGGCGCCGCGCGCGTCGAGCCGCGTCTCCTCGACGAGCAGGCGCAGCATCGCGCCGTCGCCTTCGATCGCGATCGGCATTGCGAAGAAATCGAACACCACGCGCATCGGCTTGTCCGCGGCACCGAGGGTGCCGGCGGCGAAGTCGCGCAGATGCTGCACCGATTTGCGCTGTCCGGGCTCGAGCAGCGCGTCGTCGATCTCGGGCGGCAAGTCCGCGGCGTCGACCAAGGGCACAGCGCGCGCGAGGTGGCCGAGCTCGCCAAGTTCCTTCGGTGTCATCGCGATCTGGTGCGGGCCGCGCCGGCCGAGGATGGTGATCGTGTCGATCGTCGCTTCGCGCAGCGCGGTGAGCGCATGGTCGACGATGTCCGATCCCGCGAATTCCTCCTGGGTCTTGGCGAGGATTCGCGCGACGTCGAGCGCGACATTGCCGTTGCCGATCACCACCACGGGGCCGTCGAGCGGTGGGTTGAGGCCGGCGAAATCGGGATGGCCGTTGTACCAGCCGACGAACGCCGCCGATCCGACTACCCCCGGCAGGTCGTCGCCCGGGACCCCGAGCCGCCGATCCGCGGGCGCGCCGGTGGCGAGCACCACGGAGTCGTACAGGTCGCGCAGCTCGTTGACGGTGACGTCGTTGCCGACGGTGACGTTGCCGACGAACCGCACGCTGTCGCTGAGCGCGACCTGCTCGTAGCGGCGCGACACCGCCTTGATCGATTGATGGTCGGGCGCGACGCCGGTGCGGATCAGCCCGAAGGGCACGGGAAGACGATCGATGATATCGATACGCACGTCGTCACCGAACTTCTTCTGGCAAGCTTCCGCAGTGTAGTAGCCGGCTGGGCCAGAGCCGATCACTGCAATATGGCGCATTGCGCCGTCTCCTTTTTTAGGGGCCTCTAGGTAACGCGGCCGTAGCGCGCCGCAAGCTTTCCCGAGCGCGCAGCTGTGGATAGCGCTGCGTTGCGTCCCAGTTCAGGACATATGGTTAACGAGGGGGTGTACCGTTGCCGGACCTCGCGCGACGCCCCAGGGCGTAAACTCATAACCGCCAACGGCCGAGATCGCGCTCAGGAGCCCGCTGGCGAGGAGCGCAGCGCAGACGCGTAGCTGAAGCTACACGCAAGCAAGCGACGATGAGCAGGTAAAACTGCGCCCCGCGCAGTTTTAGCCGTGTCCGGGGGACACGGCGACCTGCTTCATCAGCGGGCTCCTGAGCGCGACCCCTTCGGGGCGGGATGATCAGGTCGCCGTGCCTCCCAGGCACGGCTGAAACTGTGCGGGGCACAGTTTCACCTGATCATTTTGGCGCATGGCGTCGTCACTTGTCGGTTACGATGCGCAAGGCATCGCGCCCTCCTCGTTTCTAGCCCTGCGCCAAAATCCGCTCCGTCTCGGCCATTGGCGGTTATGAGTTTACGCCCTAGCACAGGGCGATGGACCTGCTGACCCGCGTCTTCCGGGAGATGTCACCGCTCGAGGTACTTGCCGCGCTGCTCGTGCTGGTGAACGTCTGGCTGATTACGCGCCGCAGCATCTGGAATTACGCGTTCGGCCTGGCCGGTGTCACGATCTACGGCTGGGTGTTCTTCGGGCACAAGCTTTACAGCGACAGCTTGCTGCAGCTCTTCTTCTTCGTCGTGCAGATCTATGGCTGGCGCGAATGGCTGCGTTCGCAGGCGAATGAAGGTGAGGTGCGCGTCGAGCGGCTCACTGGCCCGCAACGCCTCGCATGGCTCGCGGGCATCGTAGCCGCAGTCGCGGGCTGGGGCTGGCTGATGCACCGCTTCACCGATGCCTCTTTTCCCTGGTGGGATGCCGCCGTCGCAATGACGAGCGTGGCGGCGCAGATCCTGATGTCGGTGCGCAGGATCGAGAATTGGTGGCTGTGGATCGCCGCCAACGTGCTTTCGATCGGGCTATATGCGGCGAAGGCGTTGTGGATCACCACTGGCCTCTACCTGATCCTGCTCGCGATCTCGATTTCGGGACTGGTGGCGTGGCGAAAAGCGGCTCGCGCGTGACACCGCGGAGGATCTGCCTCCACGGCCCCGAAAGCACCGGCAAGTCGACGATCGCGCCGCTGCTTGCTGCGCGCTACGGCGGTGTGGTCCAGAGCGAATATGGCCGTGACTATGCCGAGACGCGCGGCACCTATTTTACCATGACCGATCTCGTCGCGATCGCCGTCGAACATGATCGTCGCACGCAATTGCTGCTTTCGGCGGGCGCCGACCCGCTGATCCTCGACACCGATCCGCTGATGACTGCGGTCTGGGCCGATATGTTGTTCGGCCGGCGTGACCCGTGGTTCGACACCTGGGATCGCACCGCCGATCTCTATCTGTTGTTCGACTTGGACTTGCCCTGGATCGAGGACGGCACGCGGCTGTTCGGCACGCGCGAGCTGCGGCGAAAGTTCTTCGA
>Ga0105248_10005595_pt1 | contig 13810 bp, 7 predicted proteins | sample KBSS34metaG_FD_81524 | JGI IMG/M metagenome (GOLD analysis project Ga0105248, IMG submission 81524) | Switchgrass rhizosphere microbial communities from Kellogg Biological Station, Michigan, USA - KBS S3-4 metaG | ecosystem: Host-associated > Plants > Roots > Rhizosphere > Soil | place...
GCGACGGCGACGGCGACGGCGACGGCGCCGTCGATCTGCGGGGGCAGGTGCTGCTGCCGTCGTTCGTGGAACCGCACGCGCACCTGGACAAGGCGCTCACCGTGTCGTTGGCCCGCAACGCCACCGGGGATCTCGCCGGTGCGATCGAGGCGATCCAGACGCTGCTGCCGGCGATGACCGTCGAGGACTTCGCCGCGCGGGCGCAGGCGGCGCTGCGCATCCACCTGGCGCTGGGCACCACGCACATCCGCACCCACGTCAACGTCGGCGTGCAGGCGGGGATGCGGGCGCTGGAGGCCCTGGTGGGGGTGCGGGAACGCTGGCGCGGGGTGGTCGACCTGCAGCTCGTCGCGCTGGTGTCGAACCCGCTGTCCGGCCAGCCGGGACGCGATCTGCGCCGGGCCCTCGCCGAGGGCGCCGACGTCGCCGGCGGCTGCCCCCATTTGGACCCGGAGCCGCACCAGGCCGTCGCCATCTGCCTGGATGCCGCGGGCGAGGCCGGCCGGCCGCTGGACCTTCACACCGACGAGACTCTCGACCCCCGCCTGCTCAGCCTCGCCACCCTCGCGGATCTGGTCACCCGCACCGGCTTCCCGCACGGCGTGACGGCGAGCCACTGCGTCAGCCTCGCGATGCAGCCGCCGGACGTGCAGGCCCGCGTGAGCGAGCAGGTCGCCGCCGCCGGCATCGGCGTCGTCACACTTCCGCAGACGAACCTGTACCTGCAGGGACGCGCACACGCCATCGGCCCTCCGCGAGGCCTCACGGCGGTCGGGCCGCTGCGGCACGCCGGGGTGACGGTCGCCGCAGGCGGCGACAACCTGCGCGACCCGTTCAACCCGGTCGGGCGCGGCGACGCGCTGGAGACGGCGTCACTGATGGTCACCGCCGGCCATCTCAGCCCGGCGGACGCGCTGGCGTCGGTGAGCGCGGCGCCACGCCGGGTCCTCGGACTGCCGCCGGTCGACCTCGTCCCGGGCAGCCCGGCGGACCTCGTCGCCCTGCCGGCCGCCGACGCCCTCGACGCGCTCGCCGCGGCCGGCGCCGCCCGCACCGTGTGGCGCTCGGGTCGCGTGGTGGCCCACACGAGCGTCCACACCACGCTGCACGCTCCGACCATCCATGCGCGTCCGGACCACCGGGAGGCACCCAGGTGACCGTCACCCAGGCAGGGCCCACCGACACCGCCGGGACGGAGGTGGCCCCGGCACTGCGCTTCGCCGGGTACGCAAGCGGTTCCGGGACGGCACGGTGGCGCTCGTCGACACCGACCTCGCCGTCCGGCCCGGGGAGTTCGTATCCATCGTCGGACCGTCGGGCTGCGGCAAGAGCACGCTGCTGCGCATCGCGAGCGGGCTGGACCAGGCCACCGCCGGGACGGTGGAGGTCGCCTCCAGCAATGTCGGCTACGTCTTCCAGGACGCGACGCTGCTGCCATGGCGCTCGGTCCGCGGCAACGTGCGGCTGCTCGCCGAACTCGAGCATCTCGACGCAGGCGTTCGGGAGCGCCGCGTCGACGAGTCGATCAGCCTGGTGGGGCTCGGTGGGTTCGAGAAGCACCTGCCGCACGAGTTGTCCGGCGGGATGCGGATGCGCGCCTCGCTCGCCCGCGCGCTGGTGCTCGACCCGTCGATCTTCCTGTTCGACGAGCCGTTCGGCGCGCTGGACGAGATCACCCGGGAACGGCTGAACGACGAACTGCTGCGGATGTTCGTCCTGCGCCGTTTCGCCGCCCTGTTCATCACCCATTCGGTGGCGGAGGCGGCGTTCCTGTCGACGCGGGTGGTGGTGATGAGCGCTCGGCCCGGCCGGGTGAAGGCGGACCTCGCCGTCCCGTTCGACTATCCGCGCTCCCCCGAGCTGCGCTACAGCCCCGAGTTCGCCGCCCTGTGCGGCGAGGTCTCGCACCACCTACGGAACCAGGACGACTCATGACGGCTCCCTCCATGGCGGGTACCTCGCCCACCGCCACGCCCACGAATGGCACCCCCACGAACGGCACCCACAGCCGCACGAACGCGGACGTGACACCGTCCCGGAAACGGGCGCGCGGGCGGGGCGTGGCGGAGCGCGGCGGGCTGGTCAGCCCGGTGCTGTTGCCCGCCGCCGTGTTCGCCGTGTTCGTCGGCCTGTGGTACGGGGTGTCGGACGGGCTGCTCAACCGGCAGCAGCGGTTCATGCTGCCGCCGCCGCACGAGGTGGTACGGGTCGGTTTCCTCGACGGGAAGAACTTCTCGTCGATGATGAGCGCGCTGCGGCTGACCTGCGAGGTCACCTTCGCGGGCCTGGCGATCGCGATGGTCGTCGGGGTGGCGGTCGCGGTGGCGATGAGCCAGGCGAAATGGATCGAGAACTCGCTCTACCCGTGGGCGGTGGTCATCCAGACGGTGCCGGTGCTGGCGCTGACCCCGGTGCTGAGCTTCTTCTTCGGGTTCGCGCTGACCAGCCGGATCATTGTCTGCGTCATCATCTCGTTCTTCCCGATCGTGTCGAACACGCTGTTCGGGTTGCACTCGGTGGACCGCGGTATGCACGAGCTGTTCAGCCTGCACCACCCCGGGCGGTGGACGCGGCTGTGGAAGCTGCAGCTGCCGGCGGCGCTGCCGTCGATGTTCACCGGGTTCCGCAACGCGGCGGGGCTGTCGGTGATCGGCGCGATCGTCGGGGAGTTCTTCTTCAAGCAGGGCGAGCCGGGTCTCGGCACGAACCTGTCGGTGTTCACCTCCCGGTTGGAGGGTGAGCGCCTGTGGGCGACCACGCTCACCGCGAGCCTGCTCGGCGTCGCGGTCTTCGTCTTCTTCGGCTGGCTGTCGCGGAGCGTGGTCGGCCGCTGGTACCAGCCGAAGCGCGGCTGACCCGTCCGCCCGTCCACTCCTGGGCCCGCCCGCGGGCCGCGCACATCCCTGGAGACACCAGTTGATCAGATCTCGGCGACGGCCCGTCCGGCTCGTCGCGCTGACGGCGTCCGCTACCGCGCTCGCCCTGACCGCCGCGGCGTGCGGCAGCAGCGGCAGCAGCGGTGACGGCGGGTCCTCCGGTGCTTCGGCGGCGCCGTCCGCGGCCGGCCCGGTACCGGCCCAGTACGACCTGAAGGCGGCCGGCTGCCCGTCGACTATCGTGCTGCAGACCGACTGGAACCCGGAGTCGGAGCACGGCGGCCAGTACAACCTCCTCGGGCCCGACCCGAAGATCAACGCGGGCGCGAAGTCCGTCACCGGCGAGCTGGTGGCGCACGGCGGCGTCGACACGGGCGTCAAGCTGGAGATCCGCGCCGGCGGCCCCGCCATCGGCTTCCAGACGGTGACCTCGCAGCTCTACAAGGACTCCGGCATCACGCTGGGCTATCTGAGCACGGACGAGCAGATCGCGCTGTCGAAGACGCAGCCGACGGTGGCGGTGCTCGCTGGCCTGGACAAGAGCCCGCAGATCATCGGCTGGTCGCCGGACAAGCACCCGGACTGGAAGACGATCGCCGACATCGGGAAGACGGACACGAAGGTCCTCTACTTCCAGGGCGCGTCGTACATGGACTACTTCACCGGCTCCGGCATTCTGAAGAAGAGCCAGATCGACGGCAGCTATGACGGCACACCGACGAACTTCGTCGCCTCCGGCGGCGCGGACGCGGTGCAGGGCTTCGCGACCTCCGAGCCCTACACCTGGGAGCACGAGGTCCGCTCCTGGGGCAAGCCGCTGAAGTACCAGCTGATCGCGGACGCCGGCTTCAACTTCTACCAGCAGGCGATCGGCGTGCGCAAGGACAAGCTCGCCGCGCTGAAGCCGTGCCTGACGAAGCTCGTGCCGATCATGCAGCAGTCGATCGTCGACTTCATGAACAGCCCGGACGCGGCGAACAGGCTCATTCTCGACCTCGTCGACAAGTACAACAACGGCTGGGTCTACAGCGACGGCGTCGCGAAGTACGCGGTGTCGACGATGAAGTCCCTCGGCATCGTCGGCAACGGGGCGAACAGCACGCTCGGCGATTTCGACGACGCCCGCCTGCAGCAGCTCATCCAGATCCTGGACCCGATCTACCAGACGCAGAACAAGCCGATCCTGGCCAACCTGAAGCCCGCCGACCTGGTCGACGGCAGTTTCCTCGACCCGAAGATCGGGCTGGGTACGTAACGCGATGTCGGACTCGACCCTGGCGGCGTCCCGGGGTGGCCTGGCCGGGCAGCGCGTGCTGCCCGGCTTCGCCCCCGCGGCGCTGCCCGAGGTGACCCCGCTCGACCCGGGCGTGCTCGACGCGCTCGCCGCCGAGCTTGCCAAGCTTCTCGGCGCGGACACGGTGCGCCGTGACGAGGCGTCCCGGCTGTCCGCGTCGACGGACTGGGCGCACATGAGCCCGGTGCTCGCCCCGCTGCTGCCCGGCGGGGTGGCCGACGTGGTGGTCCGTCCGGGGGATGCGCCCGGGATCGCGGTGGCCGTCGGGGCCGCGCACCGTCACCGGGTCCCGGTGACGGTGCGCGGGCAGGGCACCGGGAACTACGGGCAGGGCATTCCGTTGTTCGGCGGTCTGGTCATCGACACCTCGGCGGCGGCGCGGATCCTCGCCGTCGAGGACGGCTGGCTGACCGCCGAGGCGGGCGCGTCGTTCGTGCTGATGGAGAAGGCCGCGGCGGCCACCGGGCAGGAGCTCGCGATCCTGCCCTCGACGGTCGGGAGCACGGTCGGCGGGTTCATCGCCGGCGGCTCGGGCGGCACCGGCTCGATCGCCAACGGCGCCATCTGGGACGGCTACCTGCGCTCCCTGCTCGTCGTTCCGTGCACGGATGACGCGACGCCGGTGGCGGTGCCGTTCCCCGAGAACACCGCCATGGCGCATGCGTTCGGGGTCTCCGGCGTCATCGCCGAAGCCACCGTGGCCCTGCGCCCGGCGCGTCGCTGGACCGGGCTGTACACGTCATTCCCGGATCTGGACGGGGCGGTGGCCGCCGGGGAGGAGCTGTTCGGGCTGGAGCCGACGCCGCGGCTGCTCTCCCTGGACGAGGCGGGGATCGTCGCCACCTACCGCCCGGCCGACGCCGCACTGCCGGCCGATCGGGTCAGCCTGCGCGGCATCGTCACCGAGGACAGCGTCTCCGCAGCCGGCGCCGTCGTGCGCCGCCATGGCGGGCGGGTCGACGCGGTGCGGCCGAAGGGACCGGCGCACATCGCGTCGCTGTCCTACAACCACACCACCTACCGCGTCCGCAAGGTGCGCCCGGAGCTGACCCATCTGCAGTGCATGGGGCCTGGTCTGACGCGGCGGCGTGCCGAGGTCGCCACGCTCGCGCCGGAGTCGCTCATCCACCTGGAGGGCTTCCTGACCGCCGCCGGTCACGACTGGGTGAGCATGCTCTTCCTGCGCTACGACGGCGCCGACGACCTCTACACCCGGATGGCACGCCTCGCCGACGTCGAGGTCTACGTCGACGACCCGCACACCTGGGAGCTGCACCACGCCCGCCTCGACGCCGTCCGCGCCGCCGCCGCCCGCTTCGACCCCGACGGCCTGCTCAACCCCGGCAAGCTCCCGGCCTGACGGGCACAATGGACACGACCGGCCCTATCCGACATGCGCGCCTTCATAACCGAAGTGTCACATCACCCTGAGGAGTCGGTAGAGTCCAGATGTCCGCGCGGAGCGTGGAGGTGCTCCGACGGTCGGCGACCATCCGGTGACAGGGGGAACGCGCGGTGGCGGTGCACGACACCCTCCTCGAAACGCTGCTCGAGGACGTGTCCGCGGGCAACATTCAGCTCCCGGACTTCCAGCGGGCGTGGAAGTGGGATGACGAGCGGATCCGTTCGCTGCTCGCGACGGTCACCCGAGATTTTCCGCTCGGGGTCATCATGTCGCTGGAGACCGGCGGTGAGGCGCAGTTCAAGGCGCGCCCGCTGGAGGGCACGACAGTTCCCGACGGAGCGGTCCCCGCGCACCTGTTGCTCGACGGGCAGCAGCGCCTCACCTCGCTCTACCACGCGCTGGTCTCCCGCCAGCCCGTGCAGACCGAGGACGAGCGGCACAACGACCTGTCGGTCTGGTACTACATCGACATCGTCCGGGCGATCGGCAGCGAGGACGATCGCGAGGAGGCCATCGTCTCGGTGCCGGCGAACCGGCTGCTGCGCCGCGGCTCCGGGCCCGGCGATGTCATCGACCTGACCAGTCGGGAGAAGGAGTGCGCGGCGGGGATGTACCCGCTCAACCTCAGCCTGGACTCGATGGAGACCCACGGCTGGGGATGGGCCTACGCGGTCGACAACGACGACCGGAAACACACCTGGGCGCGCTTCAACGGCGAGGTGATCAAGAGGATCAACCAGTTCCGCGTGCCCTGGGTCAAGCTCCCGAAGGAAACGAGCAACGAGGCGGTCTGCACGGTCTTCGAGAAGGTCAACACCGGCGGGCTTGTCCTGAACGTCTTCGAGCTACTCACGGCCACCTACGCCGGCAACCGTGAGTACGCGTCCGAACATGGGTCGGAGTTCAACCTTCAGGAGGACTGGGAGGGGATCTCGAAAGGACTGAGCGAGAAGTACCCGGTCCTGGAGGATCTGAGGAACATCGACTTTCTCCAGGCGCTCACGCTGGTCCTCAGTTACCGTAAGCGCCACCGCTACCTCGCGGAGCATCCCCGACGGACCGCAGACGCGCCGTCAACCAGGTGCAAGCGCAAGGACCTGCTGACGCTGCCCTTGGCCGACTACCGGGCATGGGCCCCCGCGGTGGCGGAGGCGCTCGCGTGGGCCGGCGACTTTCTCCAGGGCCAGTGTGTCTTCCGCAGTAGCGAACTGCCGTACCGGACGCAGCTCGTACCGCTGGCCGCGATCAGGACCATCCTCGGGGCGGTGGCCGACCAGCCGGAGGCGCACGAGAAGATCGTCCGCTGGTACTGGTGCGGCGTGTTCGGCGAGCTCTACGGCGGTACCACGGAGAGCCGGTTTCCGAGGGACGTCGAGCAGGTGATCGACTGGGTTAACGGCGTCGGCAGGGAACCGGACACCGTCACCGAGGCGGCGTTCCAGGAGCAGCGGCTGCACACCATGACGATGAAGCTCAGCGCCGCCTACAAGGGCGTCTTCGCGCTGCTGCTGCAGCAGGGCTGTTACGACTGGTACGCGACCGATGCGCCGATCAACGCCGACACGCTGGTGACCGAGTCGGTCGACTTCCGGCAGATCTTTCCGAAGGCCTGGTTCGATCGCGCCGGAACCAAGGACCCCCGCATGGCCAGCGTGATCAACAAAGCGCCCCTCTCGCTGCGCGCGGCCAAGACGATCGGCGGGCGCTCGCCGGCGACCTACCTCGAGATGTTCGCCCGTGAGTCAGGCCTCCCGGCCGACTGGATCGACGATCTTGTCGACTCGCAGCGGATCGATCCGGCAACACTGCGGGCCAATGACTTCGACGCCTTCTACGCGGACAGGATCCAGCGGTTGCTCACTCTGATCGAAAAGGCGATGGGCAAGCCCGCGGGCCGGGAGTCGCTCTCGCCTGCCGTCGCGGCCGGCTGACCGCCGCCCACAGCACAGAGACCACGGGCACCTCACATGGACGACATCCTCACCTCACTGGTCGGCGGCGAGCTGACAATCCGGCAGCTGCTGGAACGGTTCGGCTACGGCGTCCGCAGCCCCGCGGCGATCTCCGCGATCCGAGTCCAGCTCTCCCAGGCCCGGCTGGCGACCGAGCCGACCTTCGAGGCCGGCCCCCTCGACACCCGGATCAGGGTCCTTCCGGTCTCGCGACCAGCTCACGACGACAGCCCACCCATCCCGCACCAGGCCGACGTGCCGGGCACCGAGGCGCCGACCACCGAGGCGCCGAACCCATCAGCTCCATCCGACCACACCGGGCAATCGCCTGATGACACCGCACGCTCCTCCGAGGAGATCCCGCCAGAGCAGGTCACGGACGACGGCGCGGAGGAGCAGGCTGGGCAGGAGGCAGCGGGCGAGTACCCCGACGAGGAACTCCCCGCAGGGGCGCTGCGGGTCGGCGACCTGCCGTCCGCCCATCGGGAGCTGTGCACCGTAGGTCCGAGGGACAGCCTCCACAAGGCAATCACCTGCATGCTCCAGTGGGAGTACTCGCAGATCCCGGTGCTGGAGGGCAGATCCCATCTCCATGGTGTCGTGACCTGGCAGTCCGTCGCGATGCTGTACGCGCACGGTCACGCGCCCGACCTGGCGAAGGCGACCGACGACGACGTACAGGTCGTTCATGACACGGACAGTCTGCTGTCGGCGCTTGCCACGATCACGGCCTCCGAGTACGTCCTGGTCCGCAACCAGCAGGGGGAGATCTGCGGCATCGTCACGATGGCCGACGTCGCGACCCGCTTCGGCGACCTGGCCCGGCCGTTCTTCGTCATCGGCGAGATCGAGCGGCTCATCCGCGGCCTGCTCACCCCCACGTTCGACCACGACCCGGCCGTGCTGAAGGCCACCAGGAAGAAGACCGACCGGGTCGCGGAGATGATGTTCGGGGACTACATGTTCCTGCTGAAGGTGCCGGCGAACTGGGAGAAGCTCGGCTGGCCGTTCGTCGACCAGACCGCCTTCATCGAGCTCCTCGACGGCGTCCGCAGGATCCGTAACGCGGTCGCGCACTTCCGCACGGCGCCGCTGACCGCCGAGGAGAACCGGCAGATCACGCAGCTCCACGGAATGCTGAAAAAGCTCGCCGTATAGTCGCGGCCTGGGGTGGCGGACGTCGTCGTTCAGGCGTGACGGCAGGAGCAGCGGGGACGGGGAGGCGGGGTGCAGGACAGGCGTTGGACAACGGTCACGGCGTCGCAGTTCCCCCATGAGCGGGAGGCGTTGGAGCACGTCCAACGGCTGCTGCCGGACGCGGAGCCGTACCGGGCGTGGTCGAACTTCACCTTCGTCGCGTCGACCGGGCATCTGCGCGAGGTCGACCTGCTCGTGGTCGGCCGTGGCGGGGTGTACCTGATCGAGATCAAGAGCTGGGCGGGCCGGCTGACGGCCTCCGGGTCGAACTGGGTCCAGCACCGGCCGTCCGGCGGCGATCTGATCTTCGACAATCCGCTGATCCTCGCGAACCAGAAGTCCAAGGAGCTCAAGCACCTTCTGGAGACCGCGGCCCGCGCGCAGGGACTCGGCAAACTGCGGATGCCCTTCTTCCAGCCGGCGGTGTTCCTCTCGAACCCGACGCTGAAGGTCGAGCTGCCCGACTTCCAGCTGCACGGCATTTTCGGCCCGGAGCCCGCCACCGGCGGCACCCCGGTGAGGGCGGGCACCGCGGGCGCCCTCCCGTCGATCTGGTCCGGTCTGCTGGACGCGCCGCTGCGCGACGAACGCCACCGGATCAGCCCGGAGACGTCCCGGCGGCTCGCGACGCTGCTCCCGGCCGCCGGGATCGCGCGCAGCCGGCGCCACCAGCGCGTCGGCGCCTGGCACCTGGAGTTCCCGGCCTTCGAGTCCGGCCCGACATGGCAGGACTACCACGCCCGGCACACCCAGATGGCCTCCGCGCGCCGCCGGGTGCGGATCTACCTGGTGGAGATGGGTGCGGGCGAGGCCGAGCGCCGCGCCCGGGAGGCGGCGGCGAAGCGCGAGTTCCTCGTCCTGGGCGGGATCGAGCATCAGGGCATCGTCCAGGTGGACGGCCTTGAGCAGCATGAGGCCGGCCCGGCGCTGATCTTCCGGCACCATCCCGACGAGATGCGTCTCGATCACTACCTCGCCCGCTACGGCGCTCGGCTCGACGCCGGTGCCCGGCTGCGGATGATCCGCGAGCTCGCCGAGACGCTCGACTACGCCCACGGCCGTCACCTCTACCACCGGGCGCTCGCGGCCCGCAGCGTCCTCGTCGTCCCGTCCATCCGCCGCGGCGACGATCCGGCGGACAGCGAGCGGCGCTGGCTCTCCCCCCGGCTCGTGATCAGCGACTGGCAGGCGGCGGCCCGCGACATGGAGGCCTCGACGGGGCAGCGGACCGCCTCGATGACGAGGACCTCGGTCGCGCTCGCCATCGAGCCCGCGCACCGCTTCCTGCCGCAGCTGGAACGGGCCGCGGAGAGCTACCTCGCCCCGGAGGTGGACGCCCCGTACCCGGACCCGGTCGGCATCGACGTCTTCGGCCTGGGCGCGCTCGCCTACCTGATCCTGACCGGTGAGGCCCCCGCGCCGACCCGCAACGCGTTGAAGGCGCGGCTCGCCGAGGCCGGCGGGCTGCACCCGTCCGCGGTCGTCGACTCGCTGTCCGAGACGGCGAACGACCTGGTCGCGCTGGCCACCCGGGCGAAGCCGGAGGACCGCTTCGCCACCGTCGGCGAGTTCCTCGACTGGCTGGAGCTCGTCGTCGAGGAGTTCACGGCGCCGACCGCCGCGGTATCGCCAGTCGAGGCATCGGCAGTCGGGGCATCAGCGGTCGAGGTCTCGGAAAGCGTGACCACACCGACGGTCGACCGGCCGGAGGAGCCGGCGCCGGAACTGGACCCGTTGGAGGCCGAGCACGGTGACCTCGTCGGCGGGGAGTGGCGGATCAGGAGCCGGCTGGGTACCGGTTCGACGAGCCGGGCGTTCCTCGCGCACAACGAGAAGACGAACCGCGAGGAGGTCCTGAAGGTCGCGCTCTCCGACGAGCGTGCGGCGCGGCTTCAGCACGAGGCGGACGTGCTGGGCCGCCTCGGCGACTCGCGGGTGATCCGGCTGGCCCGGCTGGACACCCTCGTCATCGGCGGGCGCACCGTGCTCGTCCTCGATCATGCGGGCGAGCAGACCATGGCCCGCAAGCTGCGCGAGGGCCGGCTGTCGGTCGACGAACTGGAGATCTTCGCCGGCGACCTGTTCGTCGCCGTCGACTACCTCGACGGCGAGGGCGTCGCGCACCGCGACCTCAAGCCCGACAACATCGTGCTGCGCCGCCGCCCCAACCGGACCTGGCAGCTGGTGCTCATCGACTTCTCGCTGGCCAACCACTCCGTGCGCGACACGGCCGCCGGCACGCCCCGCTACCTGGACCCGTTCCTCGGCGCCGGCACCCGCACCACCTACGACGACGCCGCCGAGCGGTACGCCCTGGCCGTCACGCTGCACGAGATGGCCTCCGGCGAGCTGCCGCTGTGGGGTGACGGCTCAACCGAGGCGCGGTTCACCGAGGGCCCGCCAACGGTGGCGACCGAGGCGTTCGACCCGGCGATCCGAGCCGGCCTCACCTCCTTCTTCCTGCGCGCGCTCCACCGGGACGCGGGCTCGCGGTTCGGCTCGTTGAAGGACATGCGCGACGCCTGGCTGGACGTCTTCCGCGCCGCCGACTCGACGCCGCCGGTGCCGAGCGTCCACCCGGCCGCCAGCGACGAGCCGCTGACCCCGGACCAGGCCGCGGCGCAGGCCACCGAGGACACCCCGCTCGAGCAGGCCGGCCTGTCCCCGCGCGCGGTCTCGGCGGCGCACCGGCTCGACGCGACGACCGTCGGCGATCTGCTCGACCTCGGCTCCAAGGACATCATCAGTCTGCCCGGCCTGGCCGGCAAGACCCGCCAGGAGCTGCAGACCCGGATCCGCCAGTGGCGCCGCGCGCTCGCCCCGGCCCCGCAGCCCCTGCCCGCGGATGCGCCGACCGCCGCTCAGCCGACGTCGGCGGCGGACTACGCTCGCATGCCGGTCGAGGTGGTGGCCGAGCGGCTGCTGCCCCGCTCCCCACGGGCCGCCACCGAGGCCAACGCGACCCGCCTGCTCCTCGGCCTGCCCGACGCCGCCGGCACGCTGCCGGACCTGCCGCTCTGGCCGGGGCAGCAGCTGGTCGCCACGCGGGTCGGGGTGACGCCGGGCCGGATCGCCCAGGTGCTGACCTCGCGGCGCAAGGTCTGGCACGCCGACTCCGCCGTCCGTTCGGTGCACGACGAGCTGGTCGAGATCCTCACCGAGGCCGGCCGGGTGATGGGCTTCGACGAGCTGGTCACCGCGGTGTTGGCCCGCCGGGGCAGCTCTCCGGAGACGGTCGCGCCGCGGGCGCGGGCGGCGGCGGTCGTCCGGGCCGCGCTGGAGACCGTCGACCTGGACTCCGAGCCGCGGATCGCCCGGCGGAAGTACAAGGACAGCGACCGGGTTCTGGTCGCCCTGGAGGTGACCGAGGCCGACGGCCCGACCACCCCGTCGGCGCCGGCGCTGCTCGACTACGCGGTGGCACTCGGCAAGGTCGCCGACCGGCTGGCGATGGCCGAGGAGCTCCCCAGCCCGGCGACGGTGCTGCGCGAGCTCACCACGGACAGCCCGGACGGTATGCCGGCGCTCGACGCGCCGCGCCTCGTCCGGTTGGCCGCGGCCGCGTCCCGCACTGCCGCGACCAACGCCCGCCTGGAGATCTACCCGCGCGCCCTGGACCTCGTCCGGGCGCTGCGGCTCTCCCAGGCCGGCGTCATCTCGGCCCGCCCTGGCGGCGTTCCCGCACAGCCCGACGAGCGCGCCGACCAGGACATCCTGCTCGTCGAGGCGATTCACGACCGAGTGCTGGCCCGGTTTCCGGGTCTGGGGACCGAACTGCCGCCGCATCCGCGGCTCGACGGCCTGTTGCGCGCCGCCGGTTTCACCCTCGACTGGAACGACGCCCGCGGTGGCTACCTGCCGCCGCACGGCCTGCTCTCCTCGACGGGACTGGGCTCCCGGCCGACGCCAGTCGTCCGCCAGCCCACCGATCTGGGAGCCTGGACCGGCCGCTCCCCGCTGGCCGACGACAGCCCCGCCCGGGTCGCCGCCGCGACCGCCGAGCAGCGCCTGACCACGGCCGCCGAGAGCGGCGGGTTCCGGGCACTCACGGTCCTGCGCAGCCACTACCTGACGGCCCGCGCCGAACTGGCGAAGCCGCACCGCTTCGCCGCCGAGCTCGTCGACGTCGCCACCGTGTTCCTCGACGCCCTGCACGCCGAGGTCGACCCGAGGCCCAAGCCGACGTGGGGGACGATCCTGCGCGCCGACCTAGCCGCGCCCGGCAGCCGCGCCGCCGCGAACCTCGCCGAGTACGTGCGGCTCGCCTGGGCACGAGCCGCGCCGCTGCTCACCGACCTGGTCGACGCCCCCGCCAGATGGACCGGGCCGAACGGTCTGCCCGCGCCACTACTGCTGCACGACGCCGGCGTCTTCGGCCGCTACGACGGCCGGGGACTGGACGTGCTTTTCGCGCTCGCCGAGCGGGCACGGGCCGGCGGCCGGCCACTGTGGCTGCTCTGCCCGATGACCGAGCCGACCCTCCCGCCACGGCTCGACGGCGCCCTCATACAACTGGTGACCGGCAGCGACTGGATCCCACTACCGGACGCCTGGGTGACCAACCAGCACCGCGCCGCAGACGACGAGCCTGGCATGGCCGCTTCGTAGCACCCGACCTGACGATCATCCGCCGCCGTAGAGTTGCAGGTGATCGGTTCGGTCGCTGCGCATGGAAGGCTGGTGAGTGGTGACCCGCTGGTTCAACATCACTGGACCCTGCGTGCCGGAAGATCATTACATGCTGCCAGCATCGGCGCGGCTTCCGGAGTTGCCGGAAAATCGGCGGCGCCACCCGCGCCATCCTCGTGAAAGCCAGACGAGAGGCCCGGCTCAGCCTTCCCGCGGAACTGTGCCCTCCAGCCTGGCCTGAGGGTCCGGACGGGGATCTCCTCGGCGGTGCGCTCGCGGCCTGGGCCAAGTCCTGCCCACCGCCACTAGCTACTGTAGCGCTCTTCCTTGACGAGATCGACTCCCTTACAGGAGCGACGCTCGTTGCGGTACTCAGCCAGATCCGCGAAGGCTTCGAGGACCGTCCTAGGGCGTTCCCGGCTTCGATCGCGCTCTGCGGGCTCAGGGACGTGCGGGA
>Ga0105248_10005597_pt1 | contig 13803 bp, 9 predicted proteins | sample KBSS34metaG_FD_81524 | JGI IMG/M metagenome (GOLD analysis project Ga0105248, IMG submission 81524) | Switchgrass rhizosphere microbial communities from Kellogg Biological Station, Michigan, USA - KBS S3-4 metaG | ecosystem: Host-associated > Plants > Roots > Rhizosphere > Soil | place...
CAACTGCGCCGTGTCGGAGGTTCGATCGTAATAAGTTCTGACCATTACGGGCTGACTCACACGATCGGTGTAGAGCGTGCGCGTGACCAGCAACCGCTGTCCGCCTTCGATGGGATCAAACGTGACGGTGAAATCGTTCGCACGTTCACCGCTTCTCGTGATCGTCAACACGTCGCCTTGGAACGCCGCGCGAACTCTGATACTACGTCCGCCCTGCGTCGTTTCAACCTGCTCGCGGCCATCGGCCGTGAAGTTGATTTGCGGCGCACGCGTCGAGGCGATCGTTACGGCAGTGCCGCGACGCTCGATGGCGATCATCTGTGGTGGATCCAACCGTCTTAGTAATGAATCGTAAACACGCTGGCGTTCCGCGGCGGAGAGATTTCTCGTCGCCGCATCAACCGCCTGACGCGCATCGTCACCACGGCTGGTGTTGAGGCGGAACGTTCCGTTTAAATCACGACGCCGTCCGTCGTTGTTTTGGCCGGAGTTGCTGTCGGGAACCGTGGACCAGTTCCACGCGAGGTTGTAAGCACTCGCCAACCGGTCGAGATCCTGCCGCAGGTTAGTCCAGTTGTTTTCCGTCTGGTACGACAACTGGCGATCCGCGACATAGGTGTTCAGATAAGCAGCATGCTCGAGCAGCTCGCGCACGTCCGACGAATTTGACTGCCGGCTGTTCACGCGATTGCGTACCTGCACGAGGGCAGTTTCATACTCGCTCAAGTGACGAAGAATCTGGTCCGTTGAATAGCGATCGTTCACGCGATTGACGTCCGCGCGGAAGGCGCGGCTAAAGGCAGTCGAACGCGAATCCAGGCTGCGAATCAACTGGCGCATCTGGATGTCGTTCAGGTTGTAATCGTTGTTGCCATAGTTACCGCTGGTGGCGCCGGAGCCCCAGCTCGGACTCAGATTGTAATAACCGGCTAATTGATCGACGTCGGAACGGAGTGCTTGCCACTCGCGTTGTGTACCCGCGCCGATGCGATTGTTCAGGAAGAAATTGTCGATGAGCGCCGCACGGTCGAGAACTACTCGCGCATCTTGTGAATTTGCTCGCGTCGAGCCGAGGCGACGATCGAGCTGATTGACTGCGACTTCGAAATCCGAAATCAAACGGTTGAGATCGTCAACGCGATAGGCGTTGCGATCGGACGCGTTTTGCGCTGCTCGCTGTAGGGAGTCAGTGCGGGTTTGAATACGTCGGACCACGTCGCGAATGGCCGACTGGTTGCCAAATTGAGCCATGCCGGTTGCGGCCAGCCCGGTGACGACAAGCGTCACCAAAATACCTCTCATTATCACCTTTTGAGCTGTTTTCATCTCTTCTCTCCTCCTTCGCTCCGTCGGTACGCCTTCAAACATTGTGCCAACGGGGGTTCTGTTGCAGTTCAACGGCGTTTTGGTTGGGATTTGTGAGGCAGAGTGGGGCAAAACCATACGTACGGCTGACTTGATTACCGACAAGTTGCCGCGGAAGCTTTGACGTTTTGGGATGTAACCGCGAGGCGACGAGACCGTAGCCCGAGGGCGACAAAGGCGCGGGTGAGATAGCTATCCGGTTGAGCCGAAGCCACCCGCGCCGCGTGCGGTTTCGTCGAGATCGTTTACCCACACCGCTTTCGGGGTGATGATCTTCTCGACGATGAGCTGGCAGATCTTGCTGCCGGCGGGGAGAGTAATACTCGTGTCACTCGTGTTGTAGAGAACGCAACAGAGTTCGCCGCGATAGTCGGAGTCGATCACGCCGGCGAGTACGTCGAGGCCTTGCTTCGCGGCGAGTCCGGAGCGCGGCGCAACGCGTCCGTAGAATCCGTGCGGGATCGCCATCGCGAGGCCGGTGCGCGCGGTTGCGCGTTGGTGCGGTTCGATAATCACGTCTTCAATCGAACAGATGTCGAGTCCGGCGGCGAAGTCGCTGCCGCGCACCGGCAGCACCGCTCTCGAGTCGAGTTGTTTGAAGCGTAGTAGGTCGAGGGGAGTAATCATCAGAGGGTTTCGTCCGTTGAATCTGTGGTTTACATCTTTGGCAGCGTGACGCCGCGCTGGCCCTGGTACTTGCCGCCGCGATCTTTATACGACGTTTCGCAAACGTCGTCTTCATCAGACTCGAAGAACACGACCTGGGCGACGCCTTCGTTCGCGTAGATCTTTGCGGGCAGTGGTGTCGTGTTGGAAAACTCGAGCGTGACGTAACCTTCCCACTCCGGCTCGAACGGCGTGACGTTCACGAGGATCCCGCAACGCGCATACGTGCTCTTGCCGAGACAGATCGTCAAGACGTTTCGCGGGATGCGAAAGTATTCGACCGTGCGCGCGAGCGCGAAACTGTTCGGCGGAATGATTACCGAGTCACCCTTGATGTCGACAAAGTTTTTCTCGTCAAACTGCTTGGGATCGACGATGGTGCTGTTGATGTTGGTGAAGAGTTTGAACTCGTCGGCGCAGCGAATGTCGTAACCGTAGCTGGAAGTTCCGTAGGAGACGATCCGCTGGCCGTCGACCTGTTTGATTTGTCCGGCCTCGTAAGGCTCGATCATGCCGTACTCGGTGGCCATCATGCGTATCCAGCGATCCGACTTTATACTCATTTCTCCGCACTCCTCTTGATGTTCACCGTTCCATCTCCGACTGTGAATTTGAAGTAAGCGCCGCCGGCGCCGGCGCGTGCGCGCACTATGCGCTCGGTGATGCCCGGTTTTTCACGCGTGATCAGGCCTTCGTAAGTGTTCACGATCTTTCCGTTGCGCAAAATGTCCGCGTCTATGTCGCCACTGAATCCCGGCGCGAGCTCGACATTGAGAACGCCGCCGGCGACGCGAACGTCTGCCCCAGCGCCGCGCCAACTCCGCACCGGAATCGATAACAGCACGTTGCCCGCGGTGATCGTCGCTGACACCGTCCCGCCGGTCAGCGTCAACACAGTCTCACTCTCCGTAGCGCTCAGACGCATTGCTCCCTCGACTCCCGAAAGCTTCACTGGACCATAACCGGCGCTGACTTCCAGATCCGTGTTGGCCGGCACGCGCAGGCGATAATCGATTCGCCACGGCAGGTTGAGCAGCTTCTTCGGAAAGTTCTTCGCCGACTTTTTCATGAACGCGCGGTCGTGGGTGCCGACGGTGAGTATGTTGATGTGATTCAGATCTTCGTCAAAGACGAACGTGTTCACTTTGGCGAGCTGGTCCAGGTCGGCTTCAGTTTCTGCTTTCAGCTCGACGTCGGCGACGACCTCGATTTCGTTGCGGTTCCAGCCTTCGATCGTGACCGAGCCACGCGGCGCGCCGATCAGAGTGACGGTGCCGCCATAACTCAAGCGCGCACTCTCGCGACGACGAGTGCTGCGAGTCAAAAGCTGAACGTTTGGAACCGCAGCCGCAGACTGTTTGGTCGTTTGCGTCGTCCGCAGCGACGGCGGCAGAAGAGTAACCAGCGTGAAAAGCAGGATGAAAACTGAAGTGTGCATACTGAAGGCCGCCCAATAGTAAGCGTCCTTTCACAGAATGCAAAATAAAAAAAACGGACGCTGCTGATGCAACGTCCGCATTCCGGGCTTGCCATTACAACTGCGGAAACTATTTCCGCAAGAAAGTGATCTGACCACTAAAATTCGTTACGGAAACAGACGACCGGCCGTCGCCCACGTCGCCAACGTATTTGCGGCCGTCCTGAGTCTTGAAACCGTTGTTCCAGAAATCGTTGAGTTTGATCTGTCGCGTCGGCGATGCGGCCACGAGGCGAAACGCAGAGTTTCCGGGGATACGGATCGTGATGTCGCCCTTGGTGGATTTGAACTCGTAAGTGCCGCCGCTGGAAAACTCACCGTCGAAAAAGATGTTGCCGATCACGTTCTGCGCGACGACTTGCGTGGCGGAAATGTTCGTCAGCTCGATGTCGCCTTCGGACGAAACATGCGCGCGCACGAGTCCGCTGCGAATGTTTGAGACACTGATGTTGCCGCGACGCGTTTCCACGTCGACTGATGAATTGACAGGTACCTGGAGTTTGAAATTTACGTCGCCGACGTCACCGCGGCCGCGGTTGTCGCTCATCACGTCGACCGTCAGGCATTCGTTAACCAGCTTCGGATCAACCTGGGCTTTCTTCGACTCTATCGTCGCGGTAAGCCGGATTTCGTTCTTGTTCCACGACTCGACAATGATCGTGCCCGAGATATTGCGCAACTCGACACGGACGTTCTTGCCGCCCGGGTAGCGCTTTGACAGTTGTTGTTGAGCATTGACGGAGCCGGTGGTCAGCGCGACCAACGTGAGGAACGTGCCAACCACAAGGAAGCGGGCGCCGAAAAGCCGGCGCCGAGTTAAAAGTCTAATTCTCATCAGTATGGGGCGGTTATACAACAACACTTATAAATCGGAGAATTCTTTCAGCAAAGCCAGCTTGTCGTTCAACGCTTCGTTGAGCATCTGCTCGGAAACCTCGTCGTGAGGATTTCGATTCAGTTCGTTGAGAGAGTTGGCTACGGCCTCGTCGATCACTTTCATGTTGCGCTCGAAGGCATCGCGCATGTCCGGACTCCAGCGAGTTTTGTTCAGCTCGACGCGCTGGTTCCAGTAGTTGATTACCTGCCGGCGCTGGAAAATTCGATCGTTGACGTTGGACGCTTGCGCCTCCGGTACAGGGTCTGACACCGGAGCGCTGTCCCAGCGACGGAGACCAACCACGGTCGTCAACGAGACCAGCAACACGATCGCGGCAGCAAGCGACGCGAGCTGCGGCAGCGAGAGCTCCCACGTGCGGCCCATCAAACGGCCGAGGAACGACGGTTCGCGTGATTCGGTTCGTGCAGCGACGACGCCGCCGTTCTCCGCTTCGATCACGTTGCGAATGCGCAGCCAAAGCGCTTGTTCATTCGGCGGCGCTTCGTATTCGCCGCGGTGCATTTGGCAGTAGGACAGAATCGACGTCAGATCCTGACGGACGCTGTCGCAATCCAGGCACTGTTTGAGATGCGTATTGAGAGTGAGCTCATCCCGTTGGCTAATGCTGCCATCGACTAAATCGTGGATGAGCTCCTGACACTGCTCGCAGTTCATTGGTTATCACCTTCGTTCTGTCGCACTAACGCGCACGATTCCGAATGCAAACTGTTTGTCTGACAGAACCTTACTCCGGTTATTCATCAATCAAGGGAAGACTGCGTTAAAAAGCTGGTGTTTGATTAATTGAACACCTGCGCTCTTCAGCTTCGAGGCTATTCGCTGGCTTTCTGTTGCCTCAAAAGTGTGCGCAATTTCATGCGCGCCTTGTGTAATTGCGACTTCGAGGTGCCGACGGAGCACCCCAGCATCTTCGCAATCTCTTCGTGTTCGTGCCCTTCGATGTCGTGAAGGGTAAACACCGTTCGGTACCCGGGCGGCAGTTGAGCAATCGCCTTGTCGAGCGCGATCCGGTCAACGACGGGCATCGAATTGGGATTTTCCGTGCCTTTTACGATTTGGATGGGCGTTTCGCCATCCTCGGTCGTCTGCTCCATGCGCACGCCCCGTTTGCGGAAGTGCATCAGCACCTGGTTGACGGTAAGCCGGTGGAGCCAGGTCGTAAAAGCGGATTCTCCCCGAAAACTGCCGATTTTTCTAAAGAGCTGTATGAAAACCTCTTGCGCGAGGTCTTCGGCCTCCGAGACATTTCCGGTCATACGCAAGCAGAGCGAATAAACGCGGCGATTATGGCGCTGGTATAGCTGCTCGAAAGAGCCCATTTCACCCAGGGCAGCTTTCTGCGCCAGCTCATAGTCTGAAGTTTGCGATGTCTCGGTTTCGGCTGCGGTCACGTGTTCGCCTGCTCGGGCAAGCGGCAAAGAATCTTACAATTCCGCAGCTTGTTGGGCACGATGTCTCACGCTTCCGCCGGTTCAAGGGAGCGTACTGTCTCCTCAAAAAACGTCCGCGTGGGGATGCGGAGCGAGTGCCAGCGCGCTCAACGCGGGCTGTGATGCGGCGCTTCGCGCACGTCGTTGCCTTCCCGGTCCGTAAAATTACCGATTTCCCTCAGCCGAATCAACACTTTCGCGACGGCTGGGTTCGAAGGATACGGGCAGAGACGCGAGGGTGGCAAGGCCAGATAATGCGAGTCACCATTTAGGACCACGGAACTTCAGGATTTCGTCAGCCCAGGTTTTCCAGGCTGCATAGGTCGGGGGCGGTGGAGTCATGAGTTCAGTGTGCGACGCTGACCGCCGTAGCCTGATTCTTTGAGATGTGGGCTGATCGTTCGGGAACAACTCATCCGACCGCTGAAGAACTCCGTTTACTTCCCCGCGGGTTACAACGCCTTTGAAGGTAAATCTGTCTCGCGCCGGAACGCGGGAATACCCGCGCCCCGTAACCAGTCCCGTCGACAAGCGCGCTGAAAAAGTGAGTTCTCGCGTGCGAGGATCAAACTTCACGTCCTCCAGCAGCCCGGTCGGAGGATCGGACGGTGCTCCCGTGTAAACCATCAGCAGGCCGAAGACGTGATCGCCTTCCTGCCATAACTGCAATACGTGACCGAGAGCATCGTCGCCTGTGTGCCTGACGCTGGAAAAAGCTCCCAGTACTTTGACTGTGTTTTCCGCTCTTGCGGGCGCCCGTGCCTGCGACCCTGCGGTCACCCAAAGCGCGCAACAAACCACAAGCGCATAGCACCGTGATGACTTGAACCACGCGGGTGGCGCCACATCACGGATTCGCCGCTTCATAGTGATGGCCCCCGTCTGCATTCGGACGTGGTCGATTGACGCCGCATTGCCTCATGATTGTATTACGGTTTTGACCTCTCCCAAGAGTCACGCTCATGTCAAAGGCTCGGCCTTCCACGTGGGGACAGTTGGCCCCGTTCAGGCAAGGCTGTTCTGTGATTTGATGTCGCGTCATCTCGGCTTGCACCTGCTGCCGCAGACCTGCGCAATTCGGGTTGTTCGTATGCTGGAGTTGTCCCCACTTGTCCCATACGTCACGAAGGTGCCGTTGATATGTCTCCGGCCTGTAAGCCGAGTTGAGCTGGGTTGTACCGCCACCTCCCCTGATAGTACCTTCAAAACACAGCAGCGCATTCTGCGTTCCCGGGGTCAGACCCATGACATCGACGTTATTTCCCGCTTCGAAATTCTGTGCCTGCTGATCGGTTATCGGATCCAAAGGCTGGACCGGGCACGGCGGGTGTTGGCGCGGCTGCCGTCTTTGTGGCCGGCGTCCTCCACCTCGTGGCGCCTGTGGCTCGGGAGCGAAATCCGGGAACCATATCAGACCACACACTTGTACCTCGAACGTTTGCTGGTGATGCGTGTCGAGACCGGTCGTGACCCACGCTACGGTGCGGCAACTCCCGAGGTCGATTATCCAGAACAACCCGGTCGGATCGACGAGATTCACCGGATCATTCTGCACGTAAGAGTAACGATTAAAACTCTGCGGATCGGTCGCCGTCATGCTCGCCGTCGCGGGATCCGGACTGGTCCAACGACCGCTCGAGCTGTCGTACTTCCGCCACCACGTATTATCAAGACCCGAAGCGGCATCACGCTCCATCAAGCCGAACTTCTGCCTGAGCCCATCGGCGGTACCGTATCCCTGACTGGCCGCGCGCATGCCTGTGCCGGACCACAGCTCCTCGCCGAACGGCAAGTAATCGTGCCGGGCAACGACGCTACTCGTTCCGACTCCGCTGTTGTTCATCACCGCGCGAGTGGAGCCGCGCGTGTCAGAAATTAAATACCTCGTACCGCTGCTGCTGCCGCCCGGGTTCACGCAGACAGACGTCGCCTTGTTTTGAAACTCCGGACTACTGGCAAACGCGTTACGCAGAGTGGCGCGGCTGGCGCCGCCGTTCAGAACGGCCAGCCAGTTGGCATGACCCTCCGCATCCGGCGCGCGTTGTAAATAACCCTCGTACAGATCGGTGATGTACGTCGGATTGTCGGTGCCCAGGCTCGTGTATTCCGTTGAAGCAAAGAGCACTGCTCCCAGGCTTTGCGCAGCGCCGAGCAACTGATTTGCGCCTTGCATCTGCGCCTGCACCAATGTTGCGGTCCACTGTGACAATTCACTCGCACTCGGTTGGCGACCGAGTGCCCCCTGATAAAAGTCCTGCACAAACTGGCCGATCAACTTGTAACAGGAACTGCCCGAACTGCTGGTTGCGCGCTGCCGCAACTCTCGAATGTGAACTCCTTTGATTAATGTGCCATTCGGCGCGCCGGCCAGTGTTGGGTCGGTATAAGGCTGCGTCTGAAGATTCAGAATGATTAACGCATCATTCAACCGATCTCGCAGATCCTGAATGTCGGCCTTATTGATCACGCTGCTGCCGGCCGTGATGGTGGGATTGGTCCACGTGGCTGCCGATAGTTGAGCCAAAGTCCTGACCGCGTTCACGACAGTCCTTAGTTCTGTGATGTGCGCGGCCTTTATCGTCGTCGCGTTCGACGGATTCTCACTGAAAGTTGTAATCGTCGGGTCGGTAAAGCTGAACGCGACGCCCAAACTGATGTTGCTGTAGGCAGACGTGCAGTTGCCCGCGCCGTCAGCAGCGCAGACCTTGTATAGATACGCGGTGCCGCTGGTGACATTCGTATCGTTGAAGGTCGTGGACGACGTAGTCCCGATCTGTGAATAAGGACCTTCTTTACTGGTCGCGCGAGTGACGCGGTAGTTCGTTGCGCCTGAGGCGGCGGTCCAGCTCAGGCTGACGCTGGCGCCCGCGGTTGTGGCTAATCCTGACGGCACCGACGCCGGAGTAGCCGCGGCGTCTATAACCATGAAGAGCTGGGTGTTGCGAAAGATGTTTTCGCGCTCCAATGCGCCATTGACGTACTCAGCTACGTTCTGGCCGAAAGCGTCGTAAACGACTTGATGGGTCGCGCCGTTCGCCGCAGTTTGCACACGCTGGCCTGAGCAGTCGTAAACGGAAGTCTGCAGGTTCGTCGTATCTTCGCGTTGCGACGACGTCTGGCGGCCATTCGCGTCGTACTGATAGTTCAGGCCGCGGAATTTCAGATCCTGCGTGATGTTTCCCGCGGCGTCGTACGTTATCGCTGTCAAACCGGTCGTACTGAAGCGATTGCGTGCGGCGTCAATCTCGCTGGTAACAACGGGCGTGTAAGCCAAGCCAGTGTTTCCGGCGCCGGATTGAAAGCGGTTGCCGTAGCGATCGTAGGTGTACTGCGTTTGCCAGGCTTGCTGCGCATTGTCGCCGCGATACTCAGCCGCGGTTTGCAGCCGCGCCATCGTGTCGTAAGAAAAGCGCTGATCCCATTGCTTGAGGCCGTCGATGAAATTGGAAACCTGACCAACCTGTCCGATGTTTTTGGTCGTGTCTACTGCGCCGGTAGCCTGCGTGACGGCGCCATAGAGATAGTTGAAGCGCTGGAGCTCGCTACCGCCGGCGCTCTGCTTGAGTTTGATCTCGCTGGTCTGCAAGGCACGATTGAAAAGCACCGAATGAACCGCGCCGTTGCCAAACGTCTCCGCGCTCATCGGACCATGCGCCGCGTAGGTGAAACCGCTCGCGTAGACTGAACTGCCCTCGCTCACTTGCGACAGCCGGCCGGCCTCGTCGTACGCGTACGTCAAACTGCGCGTCGTCGGATAGATTTCGCTGGTTAGCAGTCCCGCGAAATTGTAATCGTAGTTGAGCGAGTAAGTGGTTCCGCCAGTCACCTGCTTTTGGGTCTTGACGCGGCCCATGTTGTCGTAGCCGTAGTAATTGCCGGTCAGAGCCGTGCTACTGCCATAGGTCATCGCCACCACCCGGCCCATCGAATAGCCGCGGTCAAAAATGGGCGCGTTGGCAGGTAAAGACTGGGCGTCGTAATAGTAAAACGCCGGAGGCGTCGCGGGATCGGGAGATCCGTTCTGCAGAAAGTATTCAATCTGCGTGATCCGGTTGATGCCGTCGTAAACAAAATGCGTTCGGGTCTGGCGCGCGTTGTACGAATTCTCGAGCAGGCCTTGCGCGTTGTATTCAAACCTGGTCGACCACTGAGTGTTACCGGCAACGGAATCGGAAGTGGTGTAAGGCGCGTCCTGCTCAACCTGCCGCTCGTTCGTCACTCGGCCCAGTGAATCGAACCTGAAGTAACGGTGCTGCGATCCTTGAGTGACGTGAATGAGATTGTCGACCGCGTCATATTCATAACTCGTCGACTGAGCCGGCGCGGACGTCGTGCCGAGACTTCCGTTCGCGTCCGGTTCGTCCACCCGAATCAAACGTCCCAAAGCATCTCGCTTGTGCCGGCGTTGTTTACCAGCCTGATCGGTGATGGTCGTGAATACGCCGCTGTATTCCTTGGTGGAAAACATCATGGTCGGATTCTGAGCGTCGCCGCTTGGCATATCGACGCGCGTCACGCGACCCTGTCCATCGAAGGTGTTGGTGGTCCATAGCCCGGAAGGGTTTATCGCCGACTGGCCATAGCCGGCCGTGTAATACGGATTGCTTTTACGATAGGCCCGGCCCAGGATGTCGAATTCGATATCCAGCGTGACCCAGCCGTTAGCCTGAGTCCATTTGTCGAAGCTCTGGGTTATTTGGCCGCGGCCGTCAAAAAACTGATAGGTGTCCATCGACCGCGTTGCGTCGAGCTTGACAGTTGTTGACGCCCAAAAGTGCGACCGGCCTGCGGCATCGGCTGTGAGGGCTTCGTTGTAGTGAAAAGTGACCCCGCCGCCGTCGGGAGCGTTGATGTGGTCAAGCCGCAATGAATCGCCGTTGTAGAAAGCCTGCGTGATCTGGCCGTTTTCATCGGTGTTCGTCCCAATCAGGCCCGTGTTGAAGTCGTAGCCCACACTCGTGGTCAGGGTCGGCCCGGAGCCGACGGTCATCGATGTCGGGTAGGCAAAATAGAAAGCACTCGAATAACTAAACGACTGCTCCTGACAACAAGCGAGTTGCACAGTGACGACGTTGCCAGCGATATCGCGTGTATTCGATCGTGTAAGCGGCGAAGTGCCGTTGGCGGCATTGGCGTACGAGATCGTGCTGGTAACGTTTCCGCGCTTGTCCGTGGCCGGATCGTATCCCGCGACGAAGGGATTGAAAGCGTTCTCGTGCATGATGATGCCGCTGCGCGCAGTTAGATTTGAACCAGCCGTGTCGTATACGTAGTCGGTGCGCGACGAAGGACTGGTCGCACCGCCGTTATAGACGCGACGACTCGTTGGCAAGTGCAGCAGACGGCGATTTATCCATGCCGCGTTGGTCTCAAAGTCAGTCTCTACGCGTCTGACTTCCACGCCGTCAAAACCGCGAATACTACTCACGGTCACGTTGTTGTAGGTCGAATAAGTGATGACGATCGTCGTTGCGTCTTGCGCGTCGTTCTTGATTACAAACTGGTGCGGCCTGGGGTTTTTCAAATTCGCGTCTCGTTCCCAGTCCGTGTTTATTTCCGCCAGGATTGGGCCGGTGGCTCCCTGCCTGGTGATGGTTTGACTCACAAAACCATCATTCCATTGTCCGGCCGCCACGATGGTATGGGTTTCAGTAACCGTGTTGTCGGGAGCGGTAATTATCGTAATGCCCGTCGACTGACTAAACGAATAAGTGAAGTAAGGCGCTTCACCCGTGCCCGGCATTCCGGTTGTGCGTCCGGCCCAATCGTCAGTGCGGCGCGTGTAGTTCGGCACGTCTGATAGTGCGCCGGCGGTGGTTGGATAGTTGTAAGTAGTCAACGCCGCCTGCGTGCCTTCGGTCGAGACGGTGCCTGTCTGGTCCAAGGCAGTGGAGCTGACAGTCATGCCGTGAAGTTTGGCGGTTTGAAAGATCATGCCGTAGGCCGAGTAGTCGTAGCGATAGCCCAGACGCGCATTGCCGCTTTCAGTATCGCTCGGCAGATAGATGTATTTGACCACGCGCGTGGTGGCCGGCTTGTTCACACTGATACTCGCGTTGAAAAGACCGGAAGGGAGCGTGAGATCCTGGTAGTAAAAGCGCATGATCTGCCGGTCGGACTGGCCGGTCAGTCCGGGCGCGGTGATCGCTACCAGATCGCCGTTGGCCGCGTAGTAGAAACGCACGAAGCGCCCGAGTGTGTCCTGAACCGTATTGATCTTTGGTCCCACACCGTTGACGTAGCTGATCAGCAGATAGTTACCGTTGCGATCGACAATTTTTGTTGGATAGCTACGGATGCCTCCACCCGCCGCTCCAAAGTCGAGTCGCATGCCGTCAGGATAGAAGACCGAACCCCAGCCGCTGCCGCCGGTAAAGTGGATGAAACTTCCATCTTCCGTGTCGTAGTTGTTGGTACTCGTTAGTTTGAGCAGATGGCGCGTGCCGTCGGGGTCAGTCAACGTGAATCCGAGAGACCCCTGGTCTTCGATCTGGCCGAAGCTGAGTCGAAAGCCCGCCGCGGGCCAACCTGAATCGACGTCGAACGTCATTTGGGTAGTGCCATCAAACGGATCGACCGACTTGTTGAAAACGCGACTGTTGTAGCTGAGATTGAGCGAGACATCGAGTCCTCTTCCCGGCAGGCTCACAACCGGGATCGCAAAGGCGAAGTTTGAGCTTCCCGGTAACTCCGTGCCCTCGGTTGCGACTGGCGGCGCGGATGTTTCCGCAGTCGTTCTGCCCGTCGGCTGGCCCACACTGTTGTTCGGGGAAAAGAGCGAACCAGTTTCGCCGTCCGGCAACGGATCGTCGAGTGGATCGCGCAGGAACATTGCCACCGAGCGCACGGGGCGGCTCAGGGAGTGCGAACGTTCTCGTCGGGCTTCCGACTTCTTCGCGAGTTTAGGTTGTTGACTATTCGGAGGCGAAACTGCGGCGGCTGAGTTCCGAGAAGACCTTCGTGAATCCACTTTCTTTTTACCGCCAAACGGTTCACCCGAGCCCTCCACCACCGTCACACGCACGTTCTTTCTTGCTTTTCCCGCGATGGCCGTCAGAATCGCCGTTCCCGGCAGGCCGGCAACTGCTTCTCCGTTCTCTTCCACAGACACTACGCGTGGATTGTTCGACTGCCATTCGGCGATCAGTCCATGAACGGCGCCGTCCTGATCGTCCAGCGGTATCGCACTGAACCACATGGGCTGCTGCGACTGCAGCACGACCTCGCCGTCCGGGTTGATCGCAATCGAGGCAACGCGCGCCTCCTTCTCTTCTCGCGAGAGCGGCGGCGACGGGTGAATGCCTGGACCATTGTCCTGCATTTGCGGCATGCCGCGATTCCGCGCGCGAGACGACGAAGCAAATCGCTTTAATCTCGCGAGCACATCGCCGAGTTGAAACGCAAGCGCGCTCGACCCGTTGAACGCATCACGCAGCGCGGCCGCAGATACCTGGGCCGGCACGGCGCAGATTGTCAGTGAGACAAGTAAAACAAACGAGGTCCAACATCTACGAACATGCCTCAACTGTTGATGGTTTGCAGTCCTCCTGAGGAAGGAAGCCGGAACTTTGCTTGCCAACATGTCAGCACTCCCGCGAATGAGGGTTTCGGAAACCTGGCGTCGGGACTCGTAGATTTATTGCAGACTCAGCAACACCATTATCTCGCCCGTCCCCTGGGCCAACGGCTCGAGCGCTTTGCCGATGAGCGTTCCCGGGCGATGCATGCGCATGCCGCCAAACTTTACCGGCACAGACTTCATTGCCACGCCTGTTTTATCGCTTGTCACGAGCAGATCACCGATTTGAATCGGACCATTGCCGGCGTCAACCTTCACCTTCACGCGCCCTGAATTCGCCACCAGCACTCGCCCGTGGCCGGCTTCACCCAACACCAACCCTGGTTGCTGCGAGATCACACCTGCCACACGCATGTCGTAGCCTCGGGTTGACGCAATCACTTGATTG
>Ga0105248_10005598_pt1 | contig 13803 bp, 10 predicted proteins | sample KBSS34metaG_FD_81524 | JGI IMG/M metagenome (GOLD analysis project Ga0105248, IMG submission 81524) | Switchgrass rhizosphere microbial communities from Kellogg Biological Station, Michigan, USA - KBS S3-4 metaG | ecosystem: Host-associated > Plants > Roots > Rhizosphere > Soil | place...
AGTGCGCTCCGGCCGTCGCGAACGCCTCCTCGAGGAGCGCGAGCGCCTCGTCGATCTCGGAGCGGCCGACGGTCAGGGCCGGCGCGATGCGGAAGCAGTTGCCCTCGAGTCCGCCCTTGCCGATCAAGAGCCCCGCGTTCCGGGCCTCCTCGAACACCCGCGCGGTCAGCGCGCGGGCGGGCGTGCGGTTGCCGATCGTCTCGTCCTCGACGAGCTCGAGCGCCTGCATCAGTCCCATCCCGCGGACCTGGCCGATCGAGCGCGGATAGCGCCGCTGGAGCCGCTCCAGGCCCTCGCGGAGGAAGCCGCCCATGCGCTCGGCGTTGTCGACGAGCTTCTCGTCCTCGATGATCGCCAGCGTCGCGTTGGCCGCGGCGCAGGAGACGGGGTTCCCGCCGAAGGTCGAGATCGTCAGCGCCTTGAGGGACGACGCGATCTCCGGCGTCGTGATGGTCGCGCCGAGCGGCAGTCCGTTCGCGATGCCCTTCGCCATCGTGAGGATGTCGGGCTCGACTCCCCAGTGCGTGATCCCCCACATCGTCCCGCCCGTGCGCCCGAAGCCGGTCTGCACCTCGTCGCAGATGAAGAGGCCGCCGTACTTGCGGATGATCGAGACCGCGATCTCGAAGTACTCCGGCGGCGGCGTGATGAATCCGCCGACGCCCTGGATCGGCTCGGCGAGGAACGCCGCGATGCGTCCCGTGGTCGTCGTGCGGATGAGCTCCTCGATGTCCTTCGCGCAGGCGATGCCGCACGAGGGATAGGTCAGCTTGAGCGGGCAGCGGTAGCAGTACGGCGAGACGGCGTGCTTGACTCCGGGGACCTGCGTCGGCAGCGGACGCCAGGTCGAATGCGCGGTCAGCGACTGGGCGAGCATCGAGCGGCCGGAGTACCCGTGGCGGAGCGCCACGATCTCGGTCGCTCCGGTCGCGAGCTGCGCGAGCATGACCGCCGTCTCGTCCGCCTCGGTCCCCGACGTCGCGAGGAAGCACTGCTGGAGCTTGCCCGGAGCGAGGCGCGCGAGCCGCTCCGCGAGCTCCACGACCGGAAGCGTCGGGTAGAGCGAGGACACGTGCGAGAGCCGGCCGAGCTGCGCCACGATGGCGGCGTTGACCTTCTCGTTCGCGTGTCCCACCGAGATCGTCAGGATCCCGCCGAAGAAGTCGAGGTAGGTGTTGCCGTCGGCGTCGCGCACCCGGAGTCCCTTGCCCTCGGTCAGGACCAGCGGCTCCTTGTAGTAGAGGATGGTCGCGGGGAGCAGGTACTCCCTGTGCTTGTCGCGCACCGATCGCGACACGTCGCTGGCCGGGTTGATCGTCTGGTCCCTGGCGATGCTCATGCGAATTCCTCCGCGGTCACAGCGTCACAGCGTCACAGCGTCACCAAGATCGGTCACCACCACCGCGTCATGACGACCTTCTTGTCGGTGTAGAACTCGTAGGCGTCCCGGCCGTGGGCCTTGAGATCGCCGAAGAAGCTGTCCCGCGCGCCGCCGAACGGGAACTGCGCCATGGGCGCCGCGACGCCGATGTTCACGCCGACCATCGAGGCCGTCGCGAGCCGCGCGTACTCGCGGGCCGCCTTGCCGCTCGAGGTGAAGATCGAGGTCGCGTTCGCGTTGGGGTGCGCCTGCATGACCGCGATCGCCTCCTCGAGGGACTTCACCGGCGTGATCGACGCGACGGGCCCGAAGATCTCCTCGCGCCCGATCGCCATCCCGGGCGAAACGCCGTCGAAGAGCGTCGGCCCCAGGAAGTATCCGTTCGGCCGCTCCGCGACCGGATTCTTCCGGCCGTCGACGAGAAGACGCGCCCCCTCGGCGACTCCGGCCTCGATGTAGCCGAGCACGCGGTCGCGGTGCTTCGCGCTGATCAGCGGCCCCATGGAGACCCCCGGGTCCATCCCGTCGCCGACGCGGAGGGACCGGGCGGACGCGGCGAGGCGGTCTCGCGCCTCGGCGTGCGCCGAGCCGACCGGCACGAGCACGCTGCCCGCGAGGCAGCGCTCCCCGGCGCAGCCGTAGAACGACTCCGTGACCACGCTCATCGCGCGGTCGAAGTCCGCGTCCGGCATCACGACGACGAAGTTCTTGGCCCCGCCGAGCGCCTGGACGCGCTTGCCGGCCGCCGTCCCGCGCCGATAGACGGCCTTCGCCACGGGCGTCGACCCCACGAAGGACACCGCGCGGATACCGGGGTGGTCGCAGATTCCCTCGACCACCTCGCGTCCGCCGTTGACGAGGTTGACCACGCCGGGCGGCAGCCCGCACCGCTCGAGCAACCCGGCGATCAGCCGCTGGGTCAGCGGGACCTGCTCGGAGGGCTTGATGAGGAACGTGTTGCCGGTGGCGACCGCGAACGGCAGGAACCAGAGCGGCACCATCGCCGGGAAGTTGAAGGGAGCGATCGCGGCGCAGACGCCGAGCGGCTGGCGCAGGACCTGGCAGTCGATCCCGTTCGCGATGTTCTCCTGCGCGTAGCCCATCATCAACGACGGCGCCGCGCAGGCGGCCTCCACGCACTCGATCCCCCGCCGGACGCTGCCGCGCGACTCCTCGAGGGTCTTGCCGTGCTCGCGCGTGACGGTCCGCGCGAGCTCCTCGAAGCTCTCGTTCAGGAGCTCCCGGAATCGGAACATCGCGCGGGCGCGGACGGTCGGCGGCGTGTCGCGCCACCCCGGGAAGGCCTTCTCGGCGGCCGCGACGGCGGCATCGAGATCCTCGCCGGTCGACAGCGGCGTCCGCGCGATCACTTCGCCGGTCGCGGGATTGTGGACGTCGAGGAACTCGGTGGCGCGGGAGGGCACCCACGAGCCGCCCACGAAATTGGTCAGAGGTTCCACGTCAACAGGCCTTCCGGCTGAGAGCTGAGGGCTGACAGCTGAGAGCTGGATTCTACTCGTCGCAGTCGGGGCAGCCCAGGAAGGGAATCCGATCCGACGGCGAGGGGTGCGCGTCCCCCGCGATTCCGGCCCAGGAGCCGCCGTGGGCGTGCCAGAGGTAGCACTCCAGCTGGTAGGCGTGGTTCGCGTCCTCGGCGAGGACCCACCCGAAGAGCACGTTGGGCAGCCCCTCTCGGGCGTACCGCAGCAGCCGCTGGCGCAGGTCGACGTCGTCCCGTCCGACCCGCTCGGCGACGTGCCCGTCCGAGGACACGCTCTTCAGGAAGAAGACGCCGGGCCGGTCCGGCGGCACGGTGCGCGCCACGTTCGTTTCGGTCAGGCGGATCGCCGGCTGGATGTCGAGCGCGGGGGGAAGGCCGGGGAACAGGGACAGTTGTGCCGGATTCGGAGGAGGCGCACTCTGGCGCGGCCGCCCGGCAACCCGCATCGTTGCTCGTATTTTAGCAGGCCGCCGCGCGACGGGAGTAGACTCCTCGCCAAATTCGAGGAGGAAAGAATGAAGACGCGTTTCGTTTCGCTTCTGGTCCTGGGTGTGCTCGTCTCTGCGGGTCTCTCGGCGCAGACCAAGATCTCGGGCACGCTCTCGTGCGCGAAGGCCGATCCGATGAACTCGATCGAGACGGGCGACGGCTCCGGAACCGTCATGAATCTGGTCAAGGTGCAGTGCACGTGGACCAAGACGTTCGACATGGCCGGCGTGGCCGTGAAGGACGGCTACAGCGTCTCCGCGTCGGAGGCGCAGGCGGGCAAGACGAAGGATCACGGGATCCACGTCGGCACAATGGCCAACGGCGACAAGTACTACGTCCACTTCCAGTCCACGGGCATGGTGAAGCCCGACCACAGCGGAACGTCGAGCGGCACGTGGACCTTCGAGGGCGGCACCGGCAAGCTCAAGGGCCTGACGGGCAAGGGCACCTACAAGGGGACGAACAACGCCGACGGCACCGGCGGCGCCGAGGTCGAGGGCGAGTACTCGGTTCCGAAATAACGCTTTCCCGGGCATCGCGCCGGGCAGGAGAGCCACATGAAGAAGACGAGAACGATCTCGATCTCGCTGATTGCGATCCTGCTCGGCGCGGCGATTCCGGCCTTCGCGGCCGACCCGCCGCCCGCGTACGAGATGACGACGTACTACGTCGCCTTCCTCTACAGGGGGCCGGCGTGGTCGCCGGAGGAGACTCCCGAACGCGCGAAGATCCAGGAAGGCCACATGGCCAACATCCAGAGGATGGCCGCGACCGGCAAGCTCCTCGTCGCCGGCCCTTTCACCGACGACGGCGACCTGCGCGGACTCTTCGTCTTCCGCACCGGCACGCTCGAGGAGGCGAAGGCCATGGCCGAGCAGGATCCCGCGGTGAAGGCCGGACGGCTGCGCCTCGAGTGGCATCCCTGGTTCGCCGCGAAGAACATCGCGGTGACGGCGAAGGCGGAAGCGAAGTAGAACCGACCGCGCGGGAGGGGGCGAGCCCCTCCCCTACGCGCCGGCCATCTTCTCGATCTCGCTCCACTCCTTCTCGGAGACGGGCATGACCGAGAGCCGCGAGATGCGCACGAGCGGGAAGTCCCTGAACGCGGGCTTCGCCTTGATCTCCGCGAGCGTGACCGGGCGCGGCAGCTTCTTCACCGGCACGACGTCGACGGCGTAGAGCTTGCCGCTCTCGTCCGCGGGGTCGGGGTAGGCGTCGGAGGCCGCCCTCGCGATTCCGACGACCGCCTTCTCGTCTCCCGTGTGGTAGTAGAAGATCGCGTCGCCCTTCTTTGCCGAGCGCAGGTGCTTCTGCGCGAGCGGGTTCTTCACGCCGCTCCAGCGCGTCTTCTTCTCCTTGACGAGGTCGTCGTACGAGAAGTGCGTGGGCTCTTCCTTGAAGAGAAAGTTCATGGCTCGGCTCCTTTTTTGCGAAGGGTTCACTGGCCCTCCGGCCCGTCGAGGATCAGCGGCGGCTCGGTCTTCTGCAGCTGTGCGGCGACCTGCTCCATCCGGCGCATGGCGCGAAGGTGGTTGCGCCCGGCGATCTTGAGGACGTCCTCGTCGGAATAGCCGCGCCGGAGCAGCTCGGCGAACAGGAACGGGTACCGCGTGACGTTCTCGAGCCCCGAGGCCATCGAGGCCGAGCCGTCGTCGTAGAAGTCCGAGCCGATCCCGACGTGGTCGATCCCGGCGACCTTCACGATGTGGTCGATGTGGTCCGCAACGAGGGCCACGGTGCCCGCCGGCTCGGGGTTGGCCTTCTCGAAGTCGGCGACGGCCTTCGCGACGGCCTTCTCGTCGTCGGTCTTCGCCTCGATCGCCTTCCTGGCCGCCTGGTGTTTCGCGTCCCAGGCGGCGTGGGCGGGGTCGACGAACTCGCGGATGAAGTTGACGTGGACCACGCCGCCGTTCGCGGCGAGCGCCCGCAGGACGTCGTCGGGAACGTTGCGCGGATGGCCGGCGAGCGCGAGCGCGTTCGAGTGCGAGAAGATCACGGGCGCGCGCGTCACGCGCAGCACGTCGCGCATCGTGTCCGCGCTGACGTGGGAGATGTCGGCGAACATCCCCAGCCGGTTCAGCTCCCGGACGATCTTCTCGCCGCGCCGGGTCAGCCCGCCGTGCTCCGGCCGGTCGGTCGCGGAATCCGCCCACTCCACGTTGTCCCAGTGCGTCAGCGTCAGGTAGCGGCCGCCCAGCTCGTAGAAGAGACGGAGCGCGGCGGCGGACTGCTCGATCATGTGGCCGCCCTCGACGCCGATGAGCGACGCGATCCGGCCCGACCGATGGATCCGCTCGATGTCGTCGGCCGTCAGCGCGAGCTCCAGGCGGGGCTGGCTGCGAATGAAGCGGCGCGTCACGTCGAACTCGCGCAGGGCCTCGTGCAGCGCCGTGTGCGTGGACATCGTGGAGGACTCGACGAAGACGGCCCAGTACTGCGCCCCGACCCCGCCCTCGATGAGACGCGGCACGTCGGCGCAGAGAGCGGCCTGGGCCTGCGAGAGGTCCACCTTCGTCAGGTCACCCTTGTACTTTTCGAGGAGCATCGAGGGCAGGTCGTTGTGGGTGTCGATCAGCGGCGCCGCGGCGAGGAGCTTCCGCGCGCGCGCCAGGAGCGCCGGATCGGCCGTCTGCCCGGAGGCGAGCGCGGCGGCGAGGAGGAGAGCGGGGCCCATCCGAATCGCGCGGGAGGCGAGGCGTCCGCCCACGATTCCGCCTAGGGCCGGCCGGCCGGCTTCGGCCGGTTCCGGTACCGCTCGTACAGCCGCTTCTGCTTGTCGGTCAGGTCCAGCGCGCGGCCGTCGAGGTACGCGCCGACGACGCGCGAGCGCATGTCGAGGATCTCGCCGTCGGTCAGGATGAAGGTGGCGTCCTTGCCGGGCTCGAGCGAGCCGACACGATCGGCGACGCCGAGCAGGCGCGCGGGCTCCAGCGTCATCGCCGCCACCGCCTTCTCGCGCGGAAACCCGAATGCGACCGAGACCGCGGCGAGGTGCGGAAGGTTGCGCACGTTCGAGCCGTCGTTGCCTCCCTCGTTGAAGAGCACGCGCACGCCGGCCTTGTCGAGGAGGCCCGCGCCGGCGAACCGGACGTCGTAGGCCTCGTCCTCCCGCTGCGGAAGGTCCAGCGGCGACTCCACGATGACCGGCACCTGCGCCTTGGCGAGCTCGTCGGCCATCCGCCAGGCGTCGGCGCCGCCCCAGATGGCGAGCTTGAGCTTCTCGTCGGCCGCCCACTTCACGGCGGCGCGGATCTGGTCGAGCCGGTCGGCGAGGACGATCACCGGGATCTTCCCGTCGATCGCCGGGAGCAGCGCCTCCATCTTCGAGTCGGCGTCGTGCTTCGGAACCCCCGCCTGTCCCTCCGCGGTGCGCGCCTTCGCATAGGCACGCGCGTCGCGGAACGCGTTGCGGAGCCGCTCGAGCGCCTCGTCCCGCTTCTTCTGCTGAAGGCGCACGGACAGCCGCGCCTCGGGCGACCGGTCGATCCGCAGGTCCGGCCAGACGACCGCGAGCGCCGCCGGCGCCCGCAGCGACGCGTCCTCACGGGTCCAGCCATCCAGCCGCATCGCCGCGACGGTGCCCGACAGGATGCCGCCCGTGGGAGTGATCCCCGCGATCAGAATGCCGCCGGAGCGCGCCACGGGAAGGAGCTCGGAGTCGAAATTGACGGCGACGTCCGCGCGCGAGTCGGGGTTGATGTCCCCGAGCTCCGTCGTGTCGACGGTCGATCGGACGGCGTTGATCTCCTGGAGTCCCAGGACCGTCATCGGCGGGAAGAGCGACGGATAGACGTGCCGGCCCTTGCCGTCGACGACGGCGGCGTCCGGCGAGCCCGCGGGCGAGCCCGAGGAGACCGAGACGATCTTTCCATCGCGCACGGCGATCGTTCCCGACGCGATGTCCGGGCCGGCGACGGGATGGATCGCGACGTGGGTCAGCGTGAACGTGTTCGATGACGGCGTTTGCGGCGTCGGTGCCGGCGGGGTCTGCGCCCGGGCCGGCGCGAGCGACGCGCACAGGGCGAGGACCGCAGCGAGAATGCGCGTCTTCATCGCTCGTCCTCCCGCTGCGGCCTGGCGGAATCCTTCTGCTCCTTCTCCTTGTCCTTGCCCTTCTCTTCCAAGAGCCGCGCCTTCGCCTTCGCGACGAGCTCGGCGCGCTCCTTCTCGAGCGCCGGCCGCGCCGCGAGATCCGCGGCCCGGTCGAAGTACTTCTTGCCTTCGATCCACGTCTCGAGCGCGACGCTCGTCGTCGACAGCGGGTCGCCGCTCCAGACCACGAAGTCGCCGTCCTTGCCGGCCTCGAGCGAGCCGACCCGGTCGGCGATGCCGAGCTGCCTGGCGGGATTCGACGTGACGAACGCGAGCGCGTCCTCCGGCGGGACGTTCCCGTACTTGACCGCCTTGGCCGCCTCGATGTTGAGGCGCCGCGCGAGCTCGTCGGAGTCGGAGTTGAACGACACCGTCACGCCGCGCTCCCGCATCAGCGGGAAGGCGTACGGGATCGCGTCGATGACCTCGTACTTGTAGGTCCACCAGTCCGAGAAGCCCGAGGCGCCCGCTCCGTGTCGCGCGATCTCGTCGGCGATCTTGTACCCCTCGAGCACGTGCTGGAACGTGGCGACCTTGACGCCGAAGTCCTCGGCCGTGCGGATCATCTGGAGGATCTCGTCCTTGCGGTAGGAGTGGCAGTGGATCTGACGTTTGCCCTCGAGGATCTCGGCGATCGCCTCGAGCTGGAGGTCCGGCCTCGGAGGGATCGCGTTCGAGCCCTTGAGGGCCGCGGCCTTGCGGTATTCCTCCTGACGGCGGCGGTAGTCGCGCGCCGCCTGGAAGCGCTCGCGGATCAGCTCGGCGACGCCCATGCGCGTCCGGGGATACCGCGGCGCCGGGTTGCGCCAGTTGGACTGCTTGGGGTTCTCGCCGAGCGCGAACTTGATGCCCTCGGGAGCGCCGGCGAAGACCAGCTCGTCGGGGCCGCCGCCCCAGCGCCACTTCGCGATCTGCGTCTGGCCGCCGATCGCGTTGGCCGACCCGTGGAGGATGTTCGCGACGGTCGTGCCCCCGGCGAGCTCGCGATAGATCGCCACGTCGAGCGGATGGAGGACGTCCCGGATGCGGACCTCCGCCGTGACGTTGTGCGTGCCCTCGTTGACGTCGCCGTCGACGGCCGTGTGCGAGTGCGCGTCGATGATGCCGGGCGTGACGTGCTTGCCGCGGCCGTCGATCTCGAGGGCGCCGGCCGGCGCGGCCAGGCCCTTCCCGACCGCCACGACCTTGCCGCCGGAGACGACGAGGTCGGCGTTCTCGAGGATCCCGGCCGAGCCCTGCGTCCAGACCGTCGCGCCGCGAACGACTACCGCCGCGGGAGCGGCGACGGGCCCGGCCTCGCGAGCGGGCGAGGGACGCACGTCCGGCGCCGCCGCCGGCGACTTCACGGCCGCCGCGCCCTTCTCGGCCTCTTCCCGCTCCCCCGCCGTGAGGAGGGGCTCGATGCGCTCGCCATCGATCCAGATCTCCGCGACGCGCGCCTTCTCGGCGAACGGCTCTCCGGTCGCGACGACGAGGCTCGCGATCTTCCCCGCCTCGAGCGTGCCGAGCCGATCCGTCAATCCGAGCTGCCGCGCCGGCACGGTCGTGACCGCCGCGAGCGCGTCCTCTCGGGAGAGCCCGCGCGCGATCGCCTCGCGCACGCGCTTGCCGAAGTCCTTCGGATCGTCCAGGTCCGCGGTCGTGAACGAGAACGTGACGCCCGCGTCCTTGAGCCACTTCGGATTGGAGCTCGCGCGGTCGAACGCGCGCAGCCGCGTGAGCGGGACGTCCAGCCACTCCTCGTCGCTCTCGAGCTTCTTCGGCTGCGGGAAGTTCACCCGCAGGACCATGTCGGGCTTCGCCGCGGCGACCTCGGAGAGGAGGCGGTACTCGTCGTTGCCGCCGACGTAGCGCGCCTTCAGCTTCGCCTCGCGGGCGACGCGCGCGGCGCGCAGGAGCGCGAGCACGTCGCCGGAGTCGAAGACCACGGTCTCGCGGCCCTCGGCCGCGGGCACGAGCGCCTCGGCGGCGATGCGCGCGGGGCGCCCTCGCCCGCTGGGCTGCTTCGAATAGGCGGCCTCCGCATCGCGCCACCAGAGCGCGTCGCGGAAGGCCTGGCGCGCGACGGCGACCGCTCCCATCTTCGAGTCCGGGTACTCGTCCTCGTTCGGCGGCTCGAGCGAGACGACCTGGCCGTTCTGCGGATCGATCACGCGCGCCGAGATCGGCGCGTCCGAGAGGCTCACCACGGCGCCGCGGCCGCGCATCACGCCGGACGTCGGAACGGCGGCGACGACCGCGAAGCCGAGCCGGCGGTACGTGTCGGCGACGGAATCCTTGACCACGAGGCCGTCGACGGCCCGCGCCTCGGCGCGCACCGGAGGTCCGGCCGGCTGGGTCGCCCGCGATCCCCGCTCGCGCGGCGCATCGCCCTCCGCCTCCTCCTCGTCGCGCGGCTTCTTCGGCGACCGGCCGGCGAGCCGGTCGACCGTGACGTACGGATCGAGGAACGCGGCGTAGACCACCCTGCCCGTCGTGTCGACGGCGCTCGCGTCCGCGGGAACGCGGGTCGAGCCGACCGGGCCGACCGCCTCGATGACGCCGCCCCGCACCACGACGACGCCGGGATCGAAGACGCGGCCGGGGGCGGCGATCACGCGACCGCCGGTCAGCGCATGGGCGGATCGATCGCGCCCCGGGGACTCGGCGGCGACGAGGGGAGCCGGAAGGGAGAGCAGAACGAGCAGACAGGCCGCGAGCAGGCGCCGAAGGTTTTTTCCCATGCGGCGCGGGATTCTATATGCTTCGCGCTCTTGGAACGGCCCGACGACGCGGCCGTCCCTCAGTGGGACAGGAGGACACAATGATTCGGAAGGCATCCAGTCTCGGACTCACCCTGCTTCTGGCCGGAGCGACCCTGGCGACGGCGCAGGACCGCAAGCCGCTGTCGCCGGCCGGCACCTCGGCGACGATGGTCGGCGGAACCTGGAGCGCGCCGGACAAGGACGGCGAGCGGCGCTACACGGGCGGCAAGTGGATCGAGGTCAGCTACAGCCGGCCGATGCTCCGCGGCCGCACCGACATCTTCGGCAAGGGCGCGGACTACGGCAAGACCGTCGCCGACAACAACAAGGACAAGGCCGGCGACTTCATCTGGCGCGCGGGCGCGAACGCGACGACGAAGCTGACGACCGAGGTCCCGCTCATGATCGGCGGCAAGCGCCTCGAGCCCGGCACCTACGACCTCTTCGTCCTCCTCAAGGAGAGCGGCTGGACGCTGATCGTCTCGACGCAGCCGACCCAGGAGAAGTACGACGCGAACGACAAGACGAAGATCTGGGGCGCCTACGGCTACGACCCCAAATACGACGTCGCGCGCGTTCCCATGAAGATGATCACGCCCGCGGTCAGCGTCGACCAGTTCACGATCGACTTCAGCGACATGAGCGACGCCGGCGGCAACATCGGCATGGTCTGGGGCAAGACCGGCGCGGTCGCTCCGTTCACGATCGCCAAGTAACCCGGATGCGTCTCGTTCGGGGAGGGGTCCGTCCCCTCCCCTTCGTTTTTCTGCTCGCCGCTGCGCGCATCGCCGGCGCGCAGGAGCCGGCGCGGAATGCCGGCGCTCAAGAACGCCTCGTTCCCTTCTTTCCGGATGCGATCCCGGCCGCGATCCGCGCCGAGACCGACGGCGCGGCCGCGCTCGAGACCGTGCGGGAGCTCGGACGCTTCCATCGCGTGCAGGGCTCGCCGGGCTACGCCGCGGCGGCCGAGCACATCCGCGCGAAGGCGGCCGCCGCGGGCCTCGCCGACGCGGCGATCGAGCGCCTGCCGGCCGACGGCAAGACTCGCTACGCGCACTTCCTCTCCTACCTCGGCTGGGATCCGCGCTCCGGAGTCCTGGAAGAGGTCTCGCCCACTCCGCAGACGATCGCGTCCTTCGACGCGCTGCCGGTGGCGCTCGCGGACTACAGCCAGGACGCCGACGTGACGGCCGAGCTCGTGGACGTCGGGAAGGGCGCCTCGGCGAGGGACTACGAGGGCCGGGACGTCCGCGGCCGCATCGTTCTCGCCGACGGCGACCTGCCCACGGTGCACCGCCTCGCCTGCGAGGAGCGCGGCGCGGCCGGCTTCCTCTCGGACTACCCGAACCAGGCGACGCCGTGGTCCGGAGAGGACGAGGATCAGATTCGCTGGGGACACCTCTCGCCGTACCAGACGGCGAACCGGTTCGCGTTCATGCTCTCGAAGCGCCAGGCGAAGGAGCTTCGCGCGCGGCTGTCCGGCGGCGAGAAGATCAAGCTGCGGGCGCGCGTCCAGGCGAAGATGGTTCCCGCGAGCTTCGACGTCGTCGTCGCGACCATCCCGGGGACCGATCCGGCTCCGTCGAGCGGCGAGGTCGTCCTGACCGCTCACCTGTGTCACGAGTCGGCGGGCGCCAACGACAACGCATCCGGAAGCGCCGCCATCCTCGAGGTCGCGCGCGCGCTGTCGGCGGCAATCCGGAGGGGCGCGCTGCCGACGCCGGCGCGAACGATCCGGTTCCTGTGGCTGCCCGAGATCTCCGGATCGCAGGCGTACCTCGCCCGCCATCCCGAGATCGTCGCCCGGCTGGTCGCCGGCGTGCACATGGACATGGTCGGGGGGCTCCTCTCGACGACGCATGGCACGTTCCATCTCTCCCGGACCGCGGAGTCGCTGCCGCACGTCGTGAACGCGATCGCCCAGGCGTGGTTCGACCAGGTCGTCCGCGCCTCCGCGCGCTACGCGGAGGGCCGGGGCGACGCGGCCACGGGCCTCGTCTTCGCTCCCGGCTCGCGCGACGCGTTCCTCGGCGACGTGCGCCCGCTCGAGCTCGGCAGCGACCACGAGGTCTTCGAGGCGGCCGGGTTCGGCGTGCCGATGGTCTACTTCCACGACTACCCGGACGTCACGATCCACACCAACAAGGACGTGCCGGAGAACCTCGACGCGACCAAGCTCGGCCGCGTCGCGTACATGGGAGCGGGGATCGCTTACACGCTCGCCGCCCTTCCGGAGACGGAGCAGGACCGCATGTACGACCTGGCCTTCGCCGACGCGACCGTCCGCGTCGCGCGAGCGCCCATGGCCGGCGACCAGGGTCTCGCGATGCGGGAAGCCGTCATGGCGAGCATCGCCGAGCTCGAGTCCGTGGCTCGCCTCTGGCCGTCGACGACCGACGCCGTCGAGGAGGAGACCGCTCAGCTGCGCGCCGAGCTCGAACCGGCGCCGAGGCCGGCGGACCCCCGCGTCCCCGTCCGCAATCCCGAGATCCGGGGACCGCTCGACGTCTACTACTTCGACTACTTGAAGGAACGCCTCGTGGATCCGTCGAAGACCGTCCTCGCGAAGCGCGAAGATGGAGCGCTCCTCGCGTACGAGGCGCTCAACTTCGCGGACGGGAAGCGCTCGATCTCCGAGATTCGCGCCGCGCTCTCGGGACGCTACGCCTCCGTTCCGCTTGCCGCGGTCGCGGAATACTTCGAGATGCTCGCCCGCGCGGGGGTCGTGCGGCTTCCCTGAGCGTGAAGACGTGAAGATCGCCCAGATCGCGTCCATCGCCTTCTCCGTTCCTCCGAAGTCGCATGGCGGTACGGAGATCGCGATCGACCTCCTGACCCGCGGCCTCGTCTCTCGTGGACACGACGTGACCCTCTTCGCGTCGGGCGATTCGCAGGCGCCACGAGGGGCGAGGCTCCACGCCGTCGTGCCGCGCGCCACGCAGGACGATCCGGCGTCGACGAGCTACCTCGAGCGCGACTTCGAGGTGAGGAATGTCTCCGAGGCCTACGCGCTCGCGGACACCGAGAAGTTCGACGTCCTCCACTCGCACTGGCCCACCCCCGCGCCGTACTTCTCGGCCGGCACACGAAGGCCGTCGCTCCTCACGTGCGCGTACATCGAGAAGCCGCTCTACGACTACTACCGCGCGCACGACCCGCGGCTGCGGTTCGCCTGCGTCAGCGAGGCCCAGGCGCGGATGCTCGGCGGCGGCCTTCCCGTCGTCCCCTATGGCATCGACGTCGGCACCGTGCCCTTCCGGGCCCGGCCCGGGGAGTTCCTCCTGACGGTCGGGCGACTCGTCCCGACGAAGGGCGCCGACCGCTCGATCGCGATCGCACGCCGCGCGGACCTCCCCCTCGTCCTCGTCGGCGACGTCACGCCGTACCTGTCGGACAGCCGGCCGTTCTACGAGGAGCGCATCCGCCCGCACGTCGACGGAGTCCGCGTACGGCACTTCCCCACGCTGCCGAACGCGGAGGTCGTCGCGCTCATGGGACGCGCGCGGGCGTTCCTCTTCCCGATCTCGTGGGAGGAGCCGTTCGGGCTCGTGGTCGCCGAGGCGATGGCCGCGGGCACGCCGGTCGTCGCGACGCCG
>Ga0105248_10005601_pt1 | contig 13800 bp, 10 predicted proteins | sample KBSS34metaG_FD_81524 | JGI IMG/M metagenome (GOLD analysis project Ga0105248, IMG submission 81524) | Switchgrass rhizosphere microbial communities from Kellogg Biological Station, Michigan, USA - KBS S3-4 metaG | ecosystem: Host-associated > Plants > Roots > Rhizosphere > Soil | place...
AGTGTTGCCGCTTTGTCGGCGAACGGTGCGGTCAGTATAGTGGCCGCCGGAACCGACTCTAAAACCACTCAGATTGCCATAGCCAGTTCCTCGGACGTGAGCGCAGGCAAGTCGGTTACGATTACCGCGGCCAAGGGCTCGGTGATAATGGACTCTATAGGTGTGGTTGTTCCGGCTACAAAAGTCGTAGTCTCGGCTCTAAACAAAATCCAGACTGGCACAATTCAGGCTCTGTCCTCTGTTTCCCTGACCACAACATCCAAAAGTGTCCCGGCACTAACTTTGCCCATCTCAACTTTAGGCGATGTAGCTGCTCTTTCTCCCGGCGGTACCGTCGTTATCACCGCGGCTAACGGTGACGTTACTGCCGGTGGAGATCTGAGCGCCGGTAAATCCGTAACGGTGAGTGCAACTACCGGCAATATCATTATCGGCACAGTTGGTCAGAGAGCAACCACCGGTACGCTTAGCGTAATTGCAGGTGGGAGGATAACTGCTAGCGCTGATGTAAATGTGGTTTCCAATCTCTCTCTCCTGGCAAAAACCACGATTGCAGGGGATATTTCAGACATAAATGGAAATCTTATCGTTTCCAATGGTTCAATTAGCATCATCGCCGGCGGTGGCGGTCTGGACCTGAGTGGTAATGGTTTGCTGGCTCCTATTAGCGCCATTTCCCAAAGCTCTAAGACCAAGTCCACTATTTTGATTGAGGCCAGCGATAAGGTAAACGGCAATATCATCATTAACAATCGCAATATTGCTACCTCCGGCCCGGGAGGCGGCGACATTAATATCGCGGTAGGCGCACCCGGCAAGGGAGTGACGTCAACACCACCGAGCAATATTACTGTTAACGGCAATCCAGCCAATGTGTTTTTTGGTCCGTCAGGAGCGGTGGCTAACCCGCCAACGAAAAATGTCACGGTGGAAGACCTGAATGCAAAATTGATATTCAGTGCTCCTGCCGGAAGTACAGACGTAATCAAAATGGATAACGTGAACATATTGGCGGATCCACCGAATGCGCCTGCTGCAATCCAGGCGGTCACTTCGCTCTCATCCTTAAATGTGGCGGCAGCAACGCTGTCTACAGCGCCGACTCTTTTAGAGTCGTCGCCTGTTACAGTAAATTCGAGGTCCTTTTCTGACAATGTAATTGCACTACCGGCTCTTACTGCATTCAACGCTGCGACTTTCGCTTATCCATTGCAAGGGTCTGTGTCTCAGGCTGAGGGTTGCTACGACAGTTCTGCCTGGATCAGTGAAACCGAAATTGACGGCGGTGAAATACCTGTGGCTCTGCACAGCGACAGAACTCTTGCCTTAAGCGGTACACGCACTGCCAACCTGGAGGCTAATCATCTCTCGCATGGCTCAGTGCTGAGCATACCCAAAGTTGATACCACTATCAAAACCAAGCACGGTGATGTTTCTATTGCTGCCGGTTCCATGGTTGTGGTGATGGCTTTGGAAAACGGCCTGGCTGTATATAACCTCGACGACACCCGCAATGATGCGGTTGTGGTGCGATCTGGTGGCGCGCAAATGACGGTGCGTCCCGGTACGAGTCTGGTCGTGAGTGATGAATCTACCCGGTCATTTGCTCACGTCAATCCGGCTCAGCTCGTTTGCTATCGTCGCATTACTGAGCATGCACTTGGCCAGGGGCTGAAAGCTTACCGCGCCGAGTTTGCACTTCACACAGCCATTGAAGCAGTGAAGCCACTCAAGTCAATGCTTCTATCCAATCACAAAGAGACCAGCCGCGTCGCCAATCACTTCCTTAAGACTTTGAGTATCATGATGCAATTGCAATCGGGTGGCGAAGGCTTTAAACAGGTCTTGCGCCCGCAACTTACGGCTTCGGCTCAGCTTTAGGAGTTGCCGTGGTTGTAGTCTTTGGTGAAGCTGTTACAGCAGCTGTTGCCGCGGCTTTCGGCGGAGCAACATAATTTGGGTCTTCTTCCAGACGTTGCGTTTGTGAGTTATACTTCGTCCCAACTGGTGGCGCCATCAGGCCGGATTTGTAGACTTCATTCAGCGTGCGCAAGTTGAGCTCGAAGCCGCGAGGTTTCAATTTCCAATCGCCTTCAAAAGGTCTACTCAGTAAATACACGAGGCTGATATTGCCTCCAAGTACTGTGGCAACGCAGGCTATGAGCAGCGCTTGCAGACCGGATACGTGCCTCACATATAAATAGGTGAAGAGCATTATTGTCACAGCGCAGATCAGAAGTAGCGGTAACAGAATTTGATTTTTTGTATTGCTCAGAGCCAGAATGCGAGTGCGGCGGCAGTCGCCCATGTTTTGTACGGATTGCAGCAGACTGGCTTGAATATTTGATTCACCGTCATCGTGTGGTTTGAATTTGACAATTGTTTCAGTTAGTTTGGCGTAAGTCATAAAGACGTCCATGTCGATCTTGCCTTTGGCCATTTCCGCCCATTCTTTGTCAACGACACCCTGGCAATATCTTTGGCAATAGTACATAACCGTGTCATGCGTTGGCTCGGGCAGTCCGCGCGACAGTCGGAAAATTTCTGAGGCATTGTTTGCTTCCTGATCAATCGTCTGTTCCAGAGCCTGATAGGTATCTAGTGCCGAAGCTACAAGGAGGCCGAGTAGAATCGACACCAGTGTGCCGACGATGTTGCACATGGCATCCAAAAAAGTCTGGTGTGCTTCCAGATTGATAGGCTTGCTCAGCTTGCGCACAGCGACGAAGCCAATCATTGCTAAAACGGCAGAGCCGAGGCTGAGAAGTAAGACTATAGGAATGCCTGTCGACTGCATGATTCTTTCCCCTCGGCAACCTTGTGATCTATTGAGTGGGGGCATTATACAATTAGCAGTGGATGACAGGGGGGACTTTGCGTGTACTGTGCTTTCGAACGGCGCCTGGCACATTTTGCAGCTGCAGCTGGGATCGTGGTGGCTTCTCTGGTTTTGGAACCGGGTGTGATGCTTGTCTTCGCCGCGGGTCCGCCCGGCGCGAGAGACTATGAGGCGGGGATTGCCGCCTACAAGGCGCGCACTTATGCCCCGGCTGCGCAGTGCTTTCAAAGAGCAATCGCGGCAGGAAACAAAAGTCTGATGACCGAGATCTACCTGGGGCATTCATATCAGGGGGCCGGTGATACCGCCCGTGCTACCGAGGCATATCGCGCCGTGGCCGACAAGTATCCTTCTACCGCGGAGGGGCAATTGGCAATTCAGTGCCTACTCAAGATGGACCCTGCGCTGTCGTCGAAATACCATCTGGCACCGTTCGTGCCAGGGCCAGGCAAACTCGCTCCAGACGCCAGAACTTTGCCGCTGATTGAACGCATTATCATTGTGCCGCCTCTGGAAGGCCATCCTGCTGTCAGTGCCTCAATGATCGCGGCTGTACGCGCTGCGATATTAAAGTACCCCAGACACATCTATAAGTACCTTGAAGATGGTGGTGCAACAATAAATTTGGCACCAAACATCGAAGACCGCTGGCCAGGTTCTGGCGATGGTAAAAAAGAGACAGTCAAAGACGGCACCATGGGTGAAGAACCTGGGCGCACCTATGGTCGCGACTGTTATGTCTATGAGCGTGAAAAAGTGCGCGGCAAAAACGTGCTCAAAGCGGCGCGCAGCACAGAGTCAATCATCTATTGCCTTGATCATGAAATTGGCCATGCGATAGACGATATCTCCGGGGCCCTGTCAAAGACACCGGAGTTTATGGTGGCTATGAAGCAAGATCTCAGTAGAATGCCCCAGGACGTGAAGGACCGCGGCGATTACTTTGTGGTGCCGGCCGAAGCCTTCGCCGAATCTACCGGCGTGCTGCTGAGTGGCGACACCAATAACGAGGTGGTGCAATATCTGCCTATGGTGCGTAGCTATTTGCGCAAAAAGTTTAGACTCTAGTCTGGCTTGAATTTCTAAAACTTGAGCACGATTTTGCCGAAGTGGCTGCCGCTTTCCATATGTTCGAGCGCCTGAACAATCTCTTTGGCGGGGAAGACTTTGTCAATGACCGGCTTGATTTGGTGCGCTGTGAGCGCTCTGGTCGTCGCTTCAAACATTGCGCGCGAGCCTACAAACACACCTTGCACCGTGACACTCTTCATCAGCACATTGATTACATTGAAAGGGGTCTCGGGCTGGGAGAGCACGCCGATAAGGGCCACATGGCCTCCGACTTTAGCAGCTTTGACAGAGCGGTCGATGGTTCCGGCTCCACCGACTTCCACTACCAGGTCAACGCCTTCGCCGCCTGTTAGTTCGAGCACTTTCTCGTCCCAGTTGGGTGTTGTTTTGTAGTTGATTGTGTGTGTGGCGCCCATTTCTTTCAGGCGGGCAATTTTTTGGTCGCTCGATGAAGTGGAAATCACTGTGGCACCAGCGGCGCGTGCAAGCTGCAAGGCAAATATAGAAACGCCGCCTGTGCCCAGTGTAAGCACTGTCTGGCCCGGCTTGAGTTTATATCCTTCAAACATTGCATTCCAGACTGTCACTGCCGCACACGGAAGTGTCGCCGCTTCTTCATAGCTGAGATAATCGGGTACACGCACCAGTGCCGATTCTGCAAAGGTGCAATATTCTTGCAAGACGCCGTCGGTGAAACCGCCTAGCGCCGACTTGCCGATATCAGCTGTGGGAGCGCCGCTGAGCCAGGCCGGCATAAATGTAGCCATGACCCGGTCGCCGACTTTAAACTTAGTCACTCTGTCGCCGATTTCTACGACTTCGCCGGAGCCATCGGAGAGCGGCACCAGAGGCAGTGGCACCTTGCCGTAGTGACCGCGGCAGACAAGCAAGTCTCGGAAATTGAGCGAAGCTGCTTTGATCTTAATCACTACTTGATGAGGATGTGGCCTCTCCAGCGATTTTTCTACGGGGCTATAGTCTTTGCCGCCGGTCTTCGTCAGCTTGTAGGCTGTGAAAGTTTTTGTCGCTGTTTCGGCCATTGTTTTTTCCCCTTCCGGTGTTTTGTCTCAACTCTTTAGATTGCGTATGACTAAATTGCGTAAGAATAATTTGGCGGCAGGACTGTTTTAGGATCAATACCCAACTCATCCTTCAAAGCTTGTGCGGCATGAAATGGCCACTGCGGGTCACGCATAAACTCTCTGGCGAGAAGGACGATATCGGCCTTGCCGCTGGTGATGATTTCGTTGGCTTGATGGGCCTCGGTAATGAGGCCGACAGCCGCGGTGGCGATTTTGGCCTCGGCGCGCACTTTCTCCGACAGGGGGACCTGATAGCCGGGGTCCATTTTGTAACGGTCACCGGAGCGAATGTTGCCGCTGGAACAATCGACAAGATCTACGCCCAGTTCTTTTAGCACTTTTGCCAGAGCCACAGAATCGTCGACTGTCCAGCCGCCTTCCACCCAATCGGTAGCGGAGATGCGCACTGCCAGCGGCAATTCTTGTGGCCAGACTGCGCGGACTTCTTTAACTACTTCTACGCAAAAGCGAATGCGGTTTTCAAAACTGCCGCCATACTCATCGGTGCGAGAATTGGCCAGTGGCGAATAGAACGAATGGATAAGGTAGCCGTGGGCGGCGTGTACTTCCAGCCATTTGAAGCCGGCTTTGTGCGCTCGTATGGCTGCGTCTCTAAACTTGAGCTGAATTTCTTTAATTTCAGCAACGCTAAGCTCGTGCGGTACTCGCGACGTGGCGTTGAATGGCACCGCTGACGGTGCTACGACTTCGTAGCCGCCTTCTGAATCTGGGACATCCTGTTTCTCGTGGCGATTGCCGCCGCGCCATGGGCTTTTGGTTGAGCCCTTACGACCGGCATGGGCGATTTGTATGGCAGGCACCGCTCCAAATGAGGAGATAAAGGAGGTGATTTTTTTGAGCATCTCGATGTGCTCGTCTTTGTAGATGCCCAGGTCATCCGGGCAGATGCGACCGCGCGGCTCTACTGCAGAAGCTTCAACACAGACCAGGCCGGCTCCGCCTATGGCGCGGGAGCCAAGATGAACAAGATGCCAATCTTCTGCGAAACCATCGACCGAATGATATTGGCACATAGGAGAGACGCCGATACGATTGCGCATGGTGACGCTTTTAATCGTCAGCGGACTAAACAAGTTGGCGTGTTCTTTTTTCACTGATTCAGCTTGATGTGCTGGTTCTGTTTTTTGGGTGCTTGGGGAGGTCATAGGTGCTTCCTGTTTACCGAACCGATAAGAATATGAATAATATTAGACCGGTCGTCTAACCGTGTCAATTTCCAAGTGGATAGGCCGTCGTCCTTCTTCACAAAGGCGATTCATACTTATTTCGCCCCAAATATATATGATCAGGCTTGCTTCCGTATCCATATATAAGGATTGTCATGCCACGTTTTTTGTCCCTGACCCTGAGAGTTGCAGCCGGCCTGGCCCTGTCCACCGGCCTCATGTCGGCTCGTGCCCAGGCGCAGGTAGGAGATACGGCCGTTGCCAAATCACCTGTGCTTGTTAGCGAAACGACAATCGACCCTATGCCCAGTCAGAGGGCCATTGGCCAACCGCAGTTGGTCGCTACTTTCAATGGACCGATGCCGACTGGTGTGACCGTTTCCAAGGATGGGCGGATTTTTGTGAATTTCCCTAGATGGGGTGACAAGGTCGACTTTACAGTGGGTGAGGTAGTTCAGGGCAAAAGCGTTGCTTATCCTGACGCTGAGATTAACAAGCTAGATCTTGATCACGTCAAAGAGCATCTGGTGTCGGTGCAGAGTGTGGTTGTAGATGCCAAAAACAGACTTTGGATTTTGGACACTGGTAGCATCAAAATGCAGCCCACCATAGATGGTGCACCCAAGCTAATTTGCGTAGACCTGGCGACTAACAAAGTCGTTGAAAAAATTGAATTCCCACGCGATGTGGCGCTACCCACCACATATTTAAACGATGTGCGTTTTGATCTTTCACGAGGCAAGGCCGGTATGGCTTTTATCACAGATTCTTCTTCGCCTGGGCCGAATGGCATCATCGTTGTCGATCTGCACAGCAAGAAGAGCTGGCGCCGATTAAACGATCATATTTCCACTCGCCCGGTACCAGGTTTCGTGCCTGTTGTAGAGGGGCAGCCCGTGGTATTTATCAATGCCAATGGTGAGCACCAATCGCTCAAGGTTGGTGCCGATGGTATCGCAATTGGTGCCGATGGACAACGTCTGTACTATTGTCCACTATCCAGTCGCAAACTTTTTAGTGTCAGCCTCGACGCACTGTGCAACCGCAAAGTGTCCGACGCCGACGTGGCCAAAACAGTCTGCGAAGTGGGCGAAAAAGGCGCCTCCGACGGATTGGAGAGTGATTCGCTGGGCCGCATCTACGCCACTGACTACGAGCATAATGCCGTGAGAAGAATCACTCTCAACGGTGGACAGGAAACCATTGTCTGCGACCCGCGGTTGCTCTGGCCGGACACGCTCTGCCTTGCCTCCGATGGATATTTGTATTTCACCAGCAACCAGCTACACAGGCAGGCCGTATTTCATGGCGGCAATGACGAGCGGCAAAAACCTTACGGACTTTTCCGCGTCAAAGTCGACGCACAGCCGGTTAATTTGCAATAACGCAGGACAGGTTTGTAGAGAGAGCTACTGGCCGAACCACTTATTTGTAGTCGCTTCCACGCCTGGATTTACGTTGGGGTTGTAAGCACCGTCGCGCTTGCGCACGCTCTCTGGTAGGTCGCTCGAGAGTGATGCGTCGATGCCGACATCGTCGTTGAGCCCGACGGGAAATCCGAGGAAATTAAGCGCGCTGGTCATCGGTTGAGTCAGCGTGCTGAAAAATGTATGGCTCTTTTGTTTTTTCTTCTTATGACTGGTCTGCGGCATCGGTTGACCGGAGGCGGCGGCTTGCGCCTGCGCTTGGGCTTCTCTCTGGGCACGGGCATCGGCTTTGTTGTCGACATAGGCAGGCATCTGCATCAAATTGTCGGCCGGTATGCTCGCCTCTTCCATTTGAGTGGCGTTGATTTGGGGGCCGGAATTGAGAAACTGTTTCATGCTGGAGCCGTCAATTGTGCCGTTAGCAGGCACATAGCGACCGTCGGTGGCTTCGACAGCGGCCTGGTTGGATATCTGCTGCTGCTGGGGGGCCGGGCTCTGAGCTTGGGCCGGGGCCGTGGCGGCGTCTTGCGCCGATACCTGGCAAAAGCTGGAAACGGCCAGGCTCAGCAGGCTGAGCGTTGCGGCGCTGGAAAGTCGACCGAAAATCACTGAACTACCTCTTATATTGATAGGTTGGTTTTACCATAAAAGGGCTGAATCTCCCAGGGGAAGCGGTTAACGTCCGCTTGGCAGGTCGTTGAAACCCGCCAAAATTGCCCTGTCTTAGCGGGAACATGTCCCGGTCCTCGTCGTCAACCAATCCATGCAGGATGAGGGTCAAGGAGCTTTCAATCAATGAATTCGATAGCTCTAGAAAGGTCAAACCTGCTCCTTACGACTCTTACCCTCGCCGCCGTAATTGGTGTTTCTATCCCTACTTTTGCCTTTGCGCAAACCTCTACCACCAATTACTACGGCCCCGCACCGGCGATATCCCGTTCCGCTACATTGAACGGCTCAGTCACTCAGAGCAAAGATAACGGAAGTAGCAACGGGATGCGCATGATGCGGGGTCAAGCGGCGGGTGGTTCGCTGTTTTCTAGCGATGCCATGTCCAGTTTTTCGCAGGCGCCGGCTAATACACCTGCTCCAGCCCAGTCCTTTCAGCAACCACCTCAAACGCCGCAGATTCAACAGTTTTCGCAGCCTGTGCAGCAGGCCGCGGCGAGACAAGATTCTGACTTCGACGTAAGCAAAGCAATCGGTATCGGCAGTACGGTGCTGCACGGCTTCAATCAATTTATGAATGCCACGCGGCCAGTAGCCAACACTTTATATGGTTCGAACCAGATGACGGATAGCCTGCTCAATCGACCTACATTTAGTGGTGCCACTACAGCCAGTGCATTCCCGCCGGTTAAAAGTCTACTTAATTTTTCCAGGCCGCTCAATCGCACCGAGTTGTCTATGCTTTCAAACTATGACGTGGCTGTGATCATAGACCGTTCCGGTTCGATGGAAGAGCATGATTGCCCTTCGGGATTGAGTCGCTGGGATTTCTGCCGCGAACAGATGCTCAATCTGACCAACCAGACCAGCTCCGCATTCCGCTCCGGTATTACGGTGGCCCTATTTTCTTCAGGCTATCGTATTTTTAATAACGTCAATTTTGGTGCTGTCTCCCAGATTTTTGCCGACAACGGTCCCGATGGTGGGACATATCTGTCCCGTCCCCTGAAAGAAATATTGAACTCTTATTTTGATCGTAGAGACAGCAATTCTGGTAATCGCGTTGCCGTTCGACCACTGCTCGTTGAAGTGATAACAGACGGTGACCCGAGTGACAAAGAAGGCGTGATTCAGGCTATCTGTGAGGCTACACAGAAAATGTCAAACCCCGGTGAAGTGACCATTCAATTTTTGCAAATCGGACAAGAAAATGAAGGTGATCGAATCTTGGAACATCTGGACAATCGGTTGGTCTCACAAGATGGGGCTCAATATGACATTGTTAGAGTTGAGCCCTTCAGTCAAATCGTAAATGAAGGTCTGGCACGCTCTTTGGTTAATGCTGCCACCAGAAGAAGTATATAAAAGTTTTCTCCCCGCTTGACGAAGACACGCACAAAGGCCCCCGCAAGGGGGTCTTTGTGTGCGAGGGCGGGGAAGGTGGTGTTTGGCCGCTTCTAATTTTTGCTTCCGGCCTCGGCGTGAGCGAACGCACCTTTGAGTGCCGATTGCCAACCACGATATTCTTCTTTGCGATCTGTAGTGGGAAATATTTTCAAATCGCACTGCCAGAGGTCAGCCATCTCTTTTTCTGATTTGATCAGACCGGCTTTCGTTGCCGCCATGGCCGCCACGCCCCAGGCCGTCGCCTCACTTTGCGACGCGCGCAGGACCGGCACACCCAGTACGTCGGCCTGGAATTGCAACATGAAGGCATTTTTTGTGGCACCACCATCGACACGCAATTCGCGCAAAACGATACCGTTCTTTTTCATGTCTTCCAGCACGTCTGTAATTTGATAAGCCATTGATTCCAGCGCAGCCCGCACAAAGTGTGCTCTGCCACTACCCCTGGTGAGGCCGACAATCGTGCCGCGCACATCGCTGTTCCACCAGGGCGAGCCCAGGCCGACAAGTGCCGGGACAAAATAGACACCTTCGTTGGAGCTTATGGAGTTTGCCAGGTCTTCTGTCTCTGCGCTGGATTCGATGATGCCCAGGCCATCGCGCAGCCACTGCACCGCGGCACCGGCGACAAAAATCGCTCCTTCAAATGCGTAGGTAGGCTTTTTCCCCTCCAGCTGCCAGGCCACTGTTGTGAGCAAGCCTGAAGTGAGCTTGGCTTTTTCTCCCATGTTTGCCAGCAAAAATCCGCCGGTACCATAGGTGCATTTTGCCATTCCTTCTTCCAGGCAGCATTGACCAAACAGCGCCGCCTGCTGGTCGCCGAGAACGGCCAGGATAGGTGCTTCGAAGCCAACAAGGTCTTTTTTAGTGGTGCCAAAATTGGCGTTAGATGGCAGTACTTTCGGCAGCATCGATGCCGGTACGCCAATGCGTCTCAGTAGCTCTTCATCGAAGTTCATGGTGTGAATGTTGAAGAGCATTGTGCGCGAGGCGTTGCTGCCTTCCGTTGCATGTGTGGCTTCTTTTGTGAGGTTCCAAATAAGCCAGGAGTCAATCGTGCCGAAGCAGAGCTTGCCGGCTTCGGCTTTGGCGCGGGCGCCTTCGACGTTATCGAGTATCCAGCGCACCTTGGGCCCCGAGAAGTAAGCGTCAGGCACAAGGCCTGTTTTGGAGCGAACCATGTCGGTCTCGTCGCGGAGCCCGTCGGTGAAAGCCTGCGTGCGCCTGCATTGCCAGACGATGGCGTTGTAGACCGGTTTGCCTGTCTCGCGGTCCCAGACTACGGTTGTCTCGCGCTGATTGGTGATGGAGACGCAGGCGATGTCTTCTGCCGCCACTTTGGCATTGGCCACGGCTTCTTTTATGCACTCTATCTGCGTTTTAAGGATTTCCTCGGCGTCATGCTCGACCCAGCTTGGCTTGGGGAAATATTGCTTGAATTCTTTCTGCCCCAGCCCCAGTGTCTTGCCGGTCTTGTCAAAGACGATGGCGCGGCAACTGGTCGTGCCCTGGTCGATGCTCAGGATGTACTGCTTCATCTTTGAAATCCTTTTATGCGTGCCGTGGGCACAGTTTGGGCCGAGAGGTTATGATCTTAATATGCGGCCGACTTAACACAGGCGTTTGCGAGGCAATTTTATGTTTCCTTCTGACATAGGCGGGATAATGCCCGACCAAACCATACAGGGCACCTGCGCCGTTTGCGGCGACCCTATCGACGGTCTGGTCTTCGGCGTCGGACTGCCCCTTCCACTTGGGAAGGTCGACAAGTGCAAACAATGCGGCAAGGCCGTGTGCAGCAAGCACTACAGTAAATCGCGCGAAAAATGCGTCACCTGTGAGACTGGGCGCGACTCCTGGTGTAAGACTCCTGACATTCCAAAGATTTAGGATGGCTATTTGAACCCGTATGAGTTCGGAAGAGCCTCGGTCAAACAAAATAAAAGAAGGCTGGCAGAAGGTCAAAGACACTGCCACGGACAAGCAGGTCTACGCAGGCTTCGCTATCCGCACCGCTGCCAGCGTGATCGATTGGTTCTGGCTCAATGCCATCATTTTGCTGGTGTTAATGCCGCCTATTATTCTGGTCTTTCTCTATGTCATGTACGGTTGGCTACCTGAATTTCTCGGACCGGACCCTGGTCCTGGGCTGGTGTGGATCGCTGGGCTGTGTGGTTTTGTTGGACCATTTATTTTAAATTGGCTCTATTACGCCGGTTTTGAATCGTCTAAGTTTGCCGCCACCCCCGGGAAAATAATTCTTGGACTGCGCGTCACTGACGTAGACGGCAAGCCCTTTTCTTTTTGGAACAGTACTGTCAAACAACTGCTGACGACCGCATTATTCGCAATTCCGCTTTTACTCAATGGTGCGGTCACTTATTTCGTTGCCAGAGCTGGTCTTGAAGGCATGGAAAAGTACCTCTATGTCTCTGCTGCCGCAATTTTCTTGATACCGGCATTCGGTTATTTGATGGCGATTTTTGACCAAAGGCGTCAGACCTTTTACGACAAAATGGTGGCACGAATCGTCTCAGTCGAGCCGCCACATACCGAGGAAGACGGTCCCGTAGGATTCTTTCATAGTCTGAAAGGCAAGATATTTCTGGCCGCTGTGCCAATATGCATTGTCGCTTTCGGGACAGTGGTGGGAACGATGGTGCACCGACCAGATGTAAATCCCGTTTATCGCGAGGCACTGGACACGCCAAAGAAATGGCAGGAACTGGACATTGCCCGAGTGCAGCGTAAGGTAATTGTTGAGCGCATTGTAAAAGCCGGTGATACCATTGGTCCGGACGATGTCAGTGAAGTGCGTGTGCCGTCTAAAGACGTCGGGCCGGAGCAGGTCGTGTGCAAGGATCTGGTCGTCGGCAAAAAGCCGATTGTCACGCTTAAGCCTGGCGATATCATGACTCTGCGGGATCTGCCTTATCGCAAAGCGCAGGAAGTGCGCAAGCAACTTTTTGCAGAAGCTGCGAAAAATGGTGCTACCGGTATTTGTCCTCACGCCAAAAATCGATCAACTCCTCTGCTTATAGAATACAGAATTTTGAAAGATATTGATGGTGGTGCTTTGCTGTCCACCAGTGAATTTGCACCCATTACACTGAGTGTTGATACCACTTCAAAACAAGTGGCCCTGCCGCGTTTGTTTTTTGAAAACAATAAAAGTAAGGTCAATTATCAGTGGGAGTTTGCCGGCAAATTGTGCGGCGACCGTTGCCGTAAGGATAAAATTTTGGAGCGCAGAAATATCTCGCAGTCGGGTAGAGTCTTCATGGTGCTGCACGATATTGCAGAAGGCAGCGAAATACACGCGGCGGATCTGCGGCCGGAGCAGATTTCTACCGGTGACTGTCCTTATTCCGCAGTCAGTGATTTGACCTTAATTGTAGGCAAGCGCTCGACAAAAGAGCTTAAGCCTGGCAAAGTGATACGAGCCAATGATCTAGTATGGCGATAGGTTGTTCTCAAGGGGTGCCTGGTGGCTGAAAAGATGGCGAAAAACATTGCTAAGAACATGGCATTACAGGCCAGTCTGGCAGCACTTGTCGGCTTGACTGCCAGTGCGGCCACAACGATCGTCCCCATGCTTCCGGCGTCGGCCCAACCGGCCCCCGCTGCCAAAGTCCCCGCTAAATTAACGCCAATTACCATCGCCCAATTTGGCCATGTCTTTTTGTACATGCCTCTGTATGTCGCTGTGCAAGGTGGATTCTTCAAGGAGCAGGGCCTTGATGTGAAACTTGTGAGCACAGGCGGTGACGAAAAAACTTTTACAGCTGTATCGACCGGCAATGCTCAGTTTGGTGTCTCCGACCCAACTTTTGCTGCCATCGCCAGAGAGCGCGGCCACGGCGGCAAGGTTGTCGCCGGCATAGTCAAAGGCACGCCTTTTTGGGTGATTACATTTAAAAACGACATCAAACCGATTGCCAATCCCGCAGGATTTGCCGGATTCAGAGTCGCCACGTACACTGCGCCTTCTACCAGTTATGCGGTGATGAAAAACATTCTGCAAAATGGCGGCAAGCCGGTCAAAGACGCAAAAATTGTGCAAGGCGCATTCGGCACCCTGCTGCCGATGATCAAGGCAAACCACGCGGATATGGCAC
>Ga0105248_10005602_pt1 | contig 13799 bp, 13 predicted proteins | sample KBSS34metaG_FD_81524 | JGI IMG/M metagenome (GOLD analysis project Ga0105248, IMG submission 81524) | Switchgrass rhizosphere microbial communities from Kellogg Biological Station, Michigan, USA - KBS S3-4 metaG | ecosystem: Host-associated > Plants > Roots > Rhizosphere > Soil | place...
CTCAATCCGCTCGATCACGGTATTTTTCAATCGGTATTCGGCGAAATTCTGACCCTGCTCATTGCACTGGAGTTTAATCACACCATGCAATTTGTCGTGAATCGGGAGCAAAGCATCATTCAAACGAAGATCGTGCTTCTTATCGCTCTGCTGGCAATCGCTCGAAAGTTCATCGTTCTTGATCTTGGCAGCGTTGACGCAGCGCACCTTCTTGGCTTGGCCGCGATCACGCTGGCCCTTGCTGTCGCCTATTGGCTGATGCGCGAGCGTGATGACCGCGTGGATGTTGGCTCCAGCAAGAACGTCGAATGATGGTCAAACCTCTCGGGTGGTCGCCGCCGCCTAACCACGCGCTCAACCGGACGCGCCGATACGTGACTTCTTGCTCGCTACGTCGGTGGCGGCGCGCCGGTTAGCTAGAACGTCGACGGCCGCGAAGGGCCGCTTTGCGACCTTGCGCTTGACCGCTTTGGGCCCAATAGCAGCCGTTCGCCTCATTTCACTCGATAGGATTGCTTGATTGGTGCTTGTCGCCCAGTCTTCGTACAGACTGCGGGTAGCTCGTTCGAAACGGCGGTTCGAGTCCGCTCCGATGCTAGGCGCTAAAATCGAACGAGTGGACGCGCGACAGCACTGGCAACAGGTCTACCGTACCAAGCAGCCGACCGAGGTTAGCTTGGTACGCGCCGCATTTAGAAACGCTCTCTGGGCTGATCGAGGATGCGGCTTCCGATCGGGACGCCGCGATTGTCGATGTAGCCGGTGGCGAGACAACGCTAGTCGATGACTTGCTCGACCGTTGGTTATCGCGTATCGGTTCTCGACGTGTCTGCCCCCGGCGCTCGATGCGGCTCAGGCGAGGCTTAGCGAACGCGCCCACGCCGTCGATTGACTATGCGGTGACGTCGCGGCGTTTCCGTTCCGCGCCACGACTATGACGTATGGCGTGACGGTGCGGTGTTCCACTTCAGGACTGAGCGGAAGGGTCGCGCCGCCTATGTACGACACGTAGCGCGAGCGGTCAAACCCGGCAAGCACGTTATCGTCGCCGCTTTCGGCCCCCGAAGGTCCGACCAAATGCAGCGGTCTAGACGTAGTGCGGTGTGGGCTGGACCCGAACTTTCCTACTGGACTTTAACCTCGCACGTGCTACGTGGTGGCCGGGCGCGAGTAGTTCAACGCGGAACACGTCCGCTATGGCTTAGGGACACCTCGGGTTCGATTGAGATTGAACATTGCTCGTGCGCGCCGACGACACCTCGGGAACGCGATAGCGACAACGGCCCTGGGTGTGCTGCGAGGAAGCCCATTTGAACCAATTGCGCCGGGCAGCTTGATACACAAAGGTCTTGCCTTCTCCGGGGACAGGGTAGGGGAGTCGCGGTGTTTCGCCAAGCATCGTGCTCAGCGTCGGCATGACTTGCACCCCAGGCCACGCGCGGATTCCGGACCGATATTATATTTTATAAATTGACGCATTTCCTGTATTGCATGGACACAATCTAGACCCGACGATATCTTGCCCTCCAGTCGGACTCTCGTTCCGTCACCACGTCCTTGGAGGAGCAAATGAGCAATATGTTTGTGCGCGCGATGTTGACGGCCACGGTCGCCACGCTGTCGACGATAGCAGTGGGTGAACCGGTCCCGGTAGTCGGCCTTGTCGAGCTTTCCGGAACCGGTGCCACTGCCGGTACGAACTTCAACAATGGGGTCAGGCTCGCCGTCAAGGAAATCAACGCGCAGGGCGGCATGGGCGGTCGTCCGATCGAATACTCCGCGAGCGACACCCAGACCAATCCGGGAACCGCGAAAGCCCTTGCCGTCAAGGCGATCGACCAGAAGGCCTACATCGTCATCGGGCCTGTGTTCTCGGGGTCGATCCTGGTCAGCATGACCGAGACGCGTCGTGCCGAGGTCCCCAACATCATCGGCGGGGAAGCGGCGTCGATCACGCAGCAAGGCAATCCCTACGTCTTCCGCTGCTCGTTCACCCAGGCAGCTGCGATGCCCAAGGTGGCGCGCTACCTCAAGGATTCGGTCAAGGCGAAGACGGTCGCGGTGGTCTACGTCAACAACGACTTTGGCAAGGGCGGGCGTGACGCCATCGTCAAGGACCTTGAGGCCATCGGCATCAAGGTCGTCGCGGACATATCGACCGATCCGGGTCAAATCGATTTCTCGGGACCGGTCCTGAAGGTCAAGCAATCCAATGCGGACGCGCTCTTCGTCTACACCAACGAAGAGGAATCGGCCCGGGCGTTGCGCGAGTTGCGCAAGCAGGGTTACGACAAGCCGATCGTTGGCGAATCGACGCTCACCAACGAGAAGGTGATCGAGCTTGCGGGCGACGCGGCCAATGGCATCGTGGCCCACGTAGGCCTTACTGCGGACGCGCCCAATCCCACGGTGCAAGCGTTCGCGAAGAGGTACGAAGCCGAATACAAGTCGCGCCCGGATCACAACGCGATGAAGGGCTACACGGGCATGTGGGCGGCGAAGGCGGTCCAGGACAAGCTCGGCAAGTTCGACCAGAAGGCGTTCGCCAAGGCGATGCACGGCGCCACGATCTCGGCGAAGGAGTATCCGGGCGTGCTGTTCGACGTGCGCTACGACGACAAGGGCGACCTCGACCGCGAGAGCTTCATCGTAAAGGTCGTCAACGGTCGCTCGCAGGTCGTCGAAACCCTCGAGCCCTCGAAGTAATCGGATCAAGCGGACCTAGGGGACACAATGAGCCGTCTCGAAGGCCAGGCCGCAATCGTCACCGGCGCAGTGCGCGGTATCGGAGTCGGTATCGCGCGCCGGTTGGCCGCGGAAGGCTGTTCGATCGTCGTGTGGGACCGTGACGTCACCGAGTTTGATCCTGTCAGCGCCGGATTCACGGCGCTGATCAGCCTCGCGGTGGATGTGGCGGATCGATTGCGGGTCGAGCAAGCGCTTGCTGCAACGATGGAAGCGGCGAAGCGAATTGACATTCTCGTCAACAATGCCGGCATCAACGGACCGGTGCATCCGTCCTGGGAATATCCGCCGGATGCGTGGGAAAGGGTCATCGCCGCCGACCTCACAGGCGTCTTCCACTGTTGTCGCGCCGTCGTTCCGACCATGCGCGCCGCCAATTCCGGCCGTATCGTCAATGTGGCTTCGATCGCCGGCAAGGAAGGCGGTCCTGGCATCGCCGCGTACGCCGCAGCAAAGGGAGGCGTCATCGCCTTCACCAAATCGCTCGCGAAGGAGCTAACGCCGTCCAACGTGCTGGTCAACGCCATCGCGCCGGTCATCACGGAGACCGACCTGTTCAAGGAAATGACGCCGGAGCACATCACGGCGATGAAGGCAAAGATACCCATGGGTCGCTTCCTGCGCGTCGAAGAGATTGCCGCGATGGTGGCCTGGATCGCGAGCCCCGAATGCACGTTCACCACCGGCGCGACGTTCGACCTGTCGGGCGGGCGCGCGACCTACTGACCGCTGCGCCTATGGAATACCAATACTGCAAGTTCGAACGCGCGGGTCACGTGGTCACCATCACGCTGAACCGCCCAGAGGTGCTCAACGCCCTGCACCCGGCGGCTCACCAAGAACTGGCGCTCGCGTTCGACGCTTACGCGGCTGAACCGGAGCTGCGGGTGGCCATTGTTACCGGCGCCGGTGACCGGGCGTTCTGCGTGGGAACCGACCTCAAGGCCTTGGCGCAGACCGGAAACCACGACAAGCCTCCCACAGGCTTCGGGGGGATCACGCATCGATTCGACCTTTGGAAGCCGGTCATCGCCGCAGTCAATGGGCTGTGCCTCGGCGGCGGCGTGGAGATCCTCGCGGCGTGCGACCTGGCTGTTGCGGCCGACAGTGCCCAGTTTGGACTCCCTGAGCCGCGCGTGGGTCTTGCGGCGCTGGGCGGTGGGGCCCTCCAACGTCTCGCGCGCGATCTTCCGCTCAAGCAAGCGATGTGGCTCGTGCTTCGTGCACAGCGCATCGACGCAACGGAAGCGCAGCGCATTGGATTGATCAACAAGGTGGTACCAGCCAACGAGCTCATGAACGCGGCGCATGCGATCGCGAACGAGCTCCTTGCCTGCGCACCCTTGGCGCTGCAGGCATCGAAGCAAGTCATGTTGCAAAGCCTCGACGAAAGTTTCGCACCGGGCATGACGCGTCGCTATGAAGCCGCCGAACGCATGCTCGCAAGCGAAGACGCCGTCGAGGGTCCGCGCGCATTCGCCGAGAAGCGCGCACCCAATTGGAAGGGGCGCTGACGCCCGTCGCGCGCTTTCACCTCATTCGGAGAAACGTAATGCCACAAGCACTGCCCTTGTCGGGTATCCGTGTCGTCGACTACACACACTTTCTCGCCGGACCGCATTGCGGCCGCAACCTCGCAGCGCTTGGCGCCGAAGTCATCAAGGTCGAGCGACCGAAGTCGGGCGACGCCGGCCGCCAGCATGCGGCGCTCATCGACGGGCAGAGCGGATACTTCATGCAGCAGAACATGGGCAAGCAGGGCCTTTGCATCAATCTCAAGGATCCACGCGGATTGGAGATGATGCACAAGCTCACCGACACCGCGGATGTCTTTATCGAGAACTATCGGCCGGGTGCGCTCGACAAGCTGGGCCTTGGTTACAAAGAACTCTCCTCACGCAACCCGCGTCTCGTCTACTGCTCGATCTCCGCTTACGGTCACACCGGCCCGGACTCGCACCGGGCAGGCTTCGGTCTGATTGCGGAGGCGAAGAGCGGCATCATGCAGATGGTGGGAATACCGGGGGAGGCGCCGCCGCTCCTCCGTATCGCGCTCGGTGACATGTACACGGGGACGTATGCGGTCGCTGCGATTTGCGCGGCGCTGCTCGGACGTGTAAACAGCGGCCGCGGCCAACACATTGACATGGCGTTGTATGACTGCCTCGTCTCCATGCACGAATATGCGGTCCAGGCGTATACGATATCCGGGGGGAAGGACGTGCCTGAGCAGACGGGCCACGACATGCCCCAATCGACGCTCTATGGGGTGTTTACCGCATCGGACGGGCATCTCGTCATTGCGGCGCAGGTCGACGACGCGTGGAAGCGTTTCGCCGCTCAGGTCGGCAAGGACGTCGGCCACGCAACGTTTGCCTCGGATACGCGATTCCACAGCGCGCAGGGACGCAACGAGCACCGGCTCGAGATCCTGCCTGTCGTGCGCGAATGGGTGTCGAAGCGTACCGTCGCGCAGTGCTTGAGCACGCTCGACGCGATCGACGTTCCCTGCGCCAAGGTGCAGCGGATCGATGAAGTGCTCGCCGATCCACAGATGAAGGCGCGCGGCGCGCTGGTCGAGCAGATGCATCCGGTGGTGGGCAAGGTACTTCTCTCTTCCCTTCCTCTCCACTTCTCGGATTGCGACACGACGCAACGTGACCCGGCGCCGCTGATGGGTCAGCACAATCGATCGATTGCCGAGAACCTGGGCTATTCCGAGGGCGAGATCGACGCCATGGTCAACGATGGCGTCTTGTACGCGGAGGCGGCCGTCGAAGAGCTGGCAGTCCTGTAAAGTCGTCCGAAGCTCAGGCCGCCCCTTTGGGTGTGTGCTGCAGGAATATCGCTGCGATTGTCTCGCGCAGCCACCGATTGCCCGGGTCGTGGTTATAGCGCGCATGCCAGTGCTGCTTCACCGTGAACCGCGGAATTGGCACCGGACAAGGAAACACCTTCAGCCGCTCGACTTTCGCCAGCGTTTCGCCGGTATGGCGAGGCAACGTTGCGATGAGATCGGTGGTCGACACGATTGCGTACAAGCCGAGGAAGCCCGGCAGTTCCAGCGCAATCCGTCGATGAACACGGCGTGCATGGAGCGCGGACTCCAGCACTTGTGCGCCGGTACCGCCGACGATATTGATGTGGGCCTCCCGGGTGTAAAGATCAAGCGAGAGCGACTTGGTGATCCGTGGGTGACGCGGATTGACGAGGCACACCCAATCCTGCGGAAACAACGTCTGTTGATAGATGCCGGATTCCAGCCAAGGGATAAAACCGAGGGCGAGATCCGCTTCGCCAGTTTCGAGCGCCTGCGCCGTGTGGGTGTCGATACGCGCCGCGTCTATGCGAACGCTTGGCGCCATTGCGCGCACGTGCGCAAGCAATTGAGGCAGCAACGTAATGTGGCTCGCGTCGGTCATGCAGATCCGGAAGCGACGCTGCGCGGTGGCCGGAACGAAGGTCGGCTCGAACGAAGAAAGTCTTCGGAGCGATTCCAGCACCTCGCGAACGTGCGCGATCAGTGCGTCGGACCGCGGCGTGGGCTGCATACCGGCGGGCGTGCGCACGAACAGCGGGTCGTGAAGCAACGCGCGTAGTTTACCCAACGCGATGCTGACGGTTGGCTGACTCTGGTCGAGAAGCTCGGCCGTCCGCGTGACACTTCCCGTCGTGTACAGGAGGTCGAACAGTTGAAGCTGCTTGACGTCCAGCAGATCCGGGGATTCGGCCTTTTTTGTCGCGACCATTGCAACTCGCAATATAGCAATTGTCCCCATTGCATGTACAGCATGACGCCGTAAACCTACCATTTAACCTATGCCCAGCGGTTGTGGGCTAAGGAGGCACGACCTTGAAGATATGCATGTTGGGCGCAGGCGCATTGGGGTCCGCGATCGGCGGAACGCTGGCCGCAGCCGGCTCGGAAATTACCCTGGTGGATGTTTTCAAGCCTCATGTTGATGCGATCAATGCGCAGGGACTGCGCATGCGCACGGGGGAAGGTGAACGTGTCGTTCGCGCCAAAGCTGCGATTGATGCCCGCCATGTCGGTGTGGTCGACCTCGTCATAGTGCTCGTGAAGTCGTTTCACACACGTGAAGCGATGCAAGGCGCTCTTTCCCTCATGGGGCCGAACACGGTGGTGATGTCGTTGCAAAACGGCTTGGGCCACGAGGACATTCTTGCCGACGTCGTGGGCAAGCAGCACGTCATCGCCGGCAAGACCTACGTGGGCGGAGTGTTTCTGGCACCGGGACAGGTCATTGCGGGCGTCGCCGGCAAGGAGACCCTGATCGGCGAGCTGGACGGCACGATCACACCGCGCGTCCAGACAATCGCCGACGAATTCGAGCGCGCCGGTCTGTCGACCGTCGTGAGCTCGAACATTTACGGGACGATGTGGGAAAAGCTGCTGGTCAACGTGGCGACCGGTGCGCTTGCCGGCATCACACACCTGACGTACGGCGACCTCTATGCCGTCAAGGAGATCGAAGCGTGCGCTATCGCGGCAGTCGAAGAAGCAATGGCCGTCGCCAATGCGAACGGCATCAAGCTGTCTACCCGCGACCCGCGCGACGCGTGGGTCAAGGCATCCGAGGGGCTTCCAGGCGACTTCAAGACCTCGATGCTTCAAAGCCTCGAAAACGGCTCCGTCACCGAGATCGACTTCATCAACGGCTCGGTCGTGCGGTGGGGCGCGCGCCGCAATGTGCCCACGCCAGTCAACCAGACGCTCGTGGCGTGCATCAAGGGCATAGAGCGCGATCTCGAGCGTCATAAGGAAAGGGCGGCGGCGTGAGCGATATGGTCAATCCGCGAAAGGCCTATCTCGAGCATGTCGCGATCTTCGTGCGCGATATCCGCTTCCACATTCGCTTCTTCGAGGAAGTGCTCGGCATGACGATGCGCGAGGTCGAGGGCACGCCGGAAGAGCCTCGCCAGTACTGGACGCTCGGCGGTATGCAGTTCATCGCGATGCCGGATTTCGAAGGGCCCGAAGGTCGCCTCGCGCACCTCGGCGTCATGTGCGAGGACCTCGATGCCGCGCTGGCGGCGGCCCGCAAGTTCGAGGTCGAACCAATGCCGCAGGGACCCAATTGGCTGCGCCTGCCCGACGGGCTCGCCATCGAATTCATTCAGGCCCGCAACGATGCGGTCCGACGTGCGCTCGCCATCGACCCGCGGTCTTGACGAAAGAGCATGCAATGACGACAGCTGAACGCTATTGGGATGATGCGAAGGAGGGCGACGAATGCGTGAGCCCGACCTTTACGGTCACCGAAGATCACATCAACACTTATGCAGATCTCACCGGAGATCACACACCAGTGCACGTGGATGAGGAGTACGCGAAGACGACGCCGTTCGGAACGCGCGTCGCTCACGGTCTGCTCGGCCTTTCAATTGCCGACGGCCTCAAGACGCAGAGCGACTATCGCTTCCTGCCGGGCATGTCGCTCGGATGGACGTGGGACTTCGTCGGCCCGATCAAGATCGGCGACACGGTGCACGTGAAGTTTCGCGTAGCCAGCATGCGGGCGTCCAAGAGCCGTCCGGGCTGGGGAATCGTCGTGCTGCCATCCGAGCTCATCAACCAGCGCGGCGAGGTCGTGCAGAAGGGCGAGCACCGGTTGATGATTCCACGCCGTCCGGCGGCGTCCGCAAAGAGAGCGTAGCAAGTGGATCGTTACGCGGTCATCGGCAATCCGATCGGCCACAGCAAGTCGCCGGGGATCCATACCAAATTCGCGGAGACGACGGGACAGTCGCTCGAATACATCGCAATCGAGGGTCACGAAGACACGTTCGAGGACACGGTACATGCGTTTCGAGCGAGCGGCGGGCGAGGCATGAACGTGACGGCGCCGTTCAAGCTGCAGGCCTTCGCACTAGCGACGGATCGCCTTGAAAGGGCGCGTCTTGCAGGCGCCGCGAACGCCCTCAAGTTCGAGGGCGACCGCATCTACGCCGACAATTTCGACGGCGTCGGCCTGGTGAACGACATCCAGCGCAATCTGGGTGTGGCGCTTGCGAGCAAGCGCGTATTGATGCTCGGGGCGGGCGGCGCGGCCCGCGGCGCGGTACTGCCGTTCCTTGCGCAATCTCCCGCGGAGCTCACGATCGTGAACCGCGATCTCGACAAGGCGCGGACGCTGGTGCGCGAGGCAGGCTCTCCGCAGAATCTGCGCGCCGTCGGTTATCGCGACGTCGCCGACGAGGTGTTCGACGTCGTAGTCAACGCGACGTCGGCAAGCTTGCGCGGCGAGCTGCCGCCTATCGCGCCGCGCGTCTTCGGCGACGATGCGCTGGCCTATGAGCTCGTGTACGGAAAGGGCCTGACCCCCTTTCTGCGCCTTGCCCAGAACGCGGGCGTCTCGCGCCTCGCGGATGGGGTGGGCATGTTGGTTGAGCAGGCTGCGGAAGCATTCGTCTGGTGGCGAGGCGTGCGACCGGAAACCCGCTCGATGATTGCTTCGCTGACGGTTCCGCTGCAGTGAGCCGCGTGGGCAGGTTTCGGTGAAGGAAACTGCGCTTGCGGTACGTTGCGTTCGGCTATGTCGCCCAGGATGCGTAATCAAGACGGTAAAGCGAGTGGGTCGTCGTGGTAGCGATCGAGGACAACACCCCTTGAATCGCGTCTCGTGCTCCGTGCATTTGCTTGAGGCGCAGAGCGATCGCGATGAAGACGTAGTCGAACTCGCCCGTGCCTTCGGTTCGCCGCAGCCTGCTTTCCTCGGTGTACTGCGCGCTGACCGCGGCATCGGTCACACCCATCTGCGCATGCGCGATCCGCATATCCACGTACAGCGATCGCAGGCAATTGCCGGGACACTTGCCACTTCCTCATGCGTTTCCATACACACTCGATCGTTCCGTCTGTGCTGCCGGTGCTGACGTCAATCCGAAATTCATTGCACGGCGCAACGACCCTTATCGAGCCCGGGTCGATGTGCGCGTCGGAACTTGAGCCCGCAGGTCCGACGAGAAAGCGGGTGCCCGTGCTCGAGAATGCCCGCACTTAGCTTAGGACGGTCACCGCGCTCTTTTGCATCGACGCCGCTTCCAGCGCGTGGGAGTTCTGCGGACATCCGTTATGCAGCGTACTGCACGGTGGTGCGGACCATTGCAACGGGCGTCCGCAATTGCGTTTAATATCCAGTCACTTACCATCCGCAGTACGAACTACGAACCAGGGGATCGTGGGTTCGAATCCTGCCGGGCGCGCCTCAAATTCAAGGGGTTAGCTTAACGCTAGCCCCCTTTCATTGCGGGGTGTGACCAAAACATGCCCATCAAGATTCGACCCTTGCGGAGATACAGACAGGCGATCCGCATATGGGGCGAGGTGTTCGGCTGAAAGGTGCGCGTACCGCCGTACCATTTCCGGGCTTTCCCACCGCGCAGTTCCTGCAGAGCATGAAGCGGTTTGCCCTTCTGTACGTGCCAGCTCGCCCAAGTGTGCCGCAATTCGTGCTAGCGAAAATCCTGAATTCCGGCACGCTCGAGTCGCCGGTAGCGAGCCGGTATTCGCCTTTGGCATCGCGAACGAGAAGTTCAGAGGATTGGGACTCTGAATTGACTTGCGACATGGTCGTGCTCCGGTCTTGTTCAGGCGGGATTGCCCGAGACCGGCGAAGCACGCCGCAGCGCAAGCAGTCAGGGGGTCACAGACGGCCGCCAGGACTCAAGCACACGTGGTGTTCGCACCCCTTGACAGCGAGAACGGCGTGGTACGGTGAGGAGAGAGCAAGCCGACCGACTACCGCCCGCTGCATAGGAGCCGGCCAGCGCGTGAGTTCGAATAACGTGTTCGTGACTTACGAAATCCACGGAGGAGAACATCGATTCACCTTCAACATTCGAAGATCCCGCGTGAGGTCGAAACCGGTTAAGTCATGCGAATCTTGGGCTGCACGAGCGCGTTGATTCGCTCGGCCACCCATAGCAGCACGGCTCGCGCTGTGCCGTGAAGCGCCAGCTGATACCGGCGATAGAGCAGGGCATGACTGAGCCGCGCGAAGTGCCCCTTGATGAAGCGTCCCGTGAAAAATCCAAAGCGACCGAGCGTGCCGAAGGCGTTGTAATCACTGAGCGCCACCAGTGCGCCGAGATCGCGGAAGCGGAATGGCGGTACCGGCTTGCCGTTCTGCAGCCATGCCGGTACATGACGTATCAGGTGCAGTGCCTGCTGATTCGCGACTTGCGCCGTCGGCGGCAAGGGCCGATCGGAGCCCTCGGGCACGAAACTCGCACAGTCGCCCAATGCGAAGATCGATGTGTCGCCTTCGGCGAGCAGGTTGGGCTGTACCACGACCTGGCCCGCGCGATTGAACTTCAATCCGCTCTTATCGAGCGTGGTGGACGCTCGGACGCCGGCCGCCCAGACCTTGAGCGTCGCCGGGATTCGCTCACCACCGTCGAGCAGAAAACCCTGCGCGTCTGCCGCTACGACACGTACGCCTGTACGCACGTCTACGCCAAGCGTGCCAAGCTGCGCGGCAGCTGAAGTTGCGACCGCGTCTGGAAATGCTCCCAGGATGCGCGACGCGCTTTCGAGCAGCGTTACCCGCAAGCGGCGACGGATGTCCACTTCGCCATAACCCGTCGCGAACTCGACCATGCGGCTCAACTCCGCCGCCAGCTCGACCCCGGTCGCACCGCCGCCGACGATCGCAATATCGATGGACCGATTCTGGAACACGCTGCGGGCTACCTGTGCACGCAGGTGAACATTGAATGTGTCGGCCTGGTCCTGGCTGTCGATGAAGTGACAATGCTCGGCGACGCCTGGCGTCCCGAAATCGTCCGCACGACTGCCAAACGCCAGGATGAGCACGTCGTATTCCAGCTCACGCGTGTCCGCGATCGCCGTATCGGCACCATACATGGGAGCGAGGCGTACGCGCTTGGCTGCGCGGTCGATCACCTCGAGCTGCCCGGGAACGTATTCGAAGTTATGGGTACGCGCATGGACCAGGTAGTGCAGTTGCTGCTGGTGGAAATCCCAGGTACCCGCCGCAAACGTGTGGAGCATCGGCTTCCACACATGAGTCCAGCTCCGATCGACCAATGTGAGCCGGCCTCGCATGCGAGCGAGCGGTGGTCCGAGGTGGGTGGCCAACAGCAGCCCGGCGACGCCGCCGCCGACAATGACGATCCGTGGGGGACTGCATGGAGACAGCTTCATGAGTGAGCTTTGGACGAAGGCGTTCTTTGTCGGATGTGCCTGGCGGTAACAAACCGGCCCGTTCAGCCGACGCCGAGCCAGACCAGCGTCAATATCGCCAGGCCGACCAACACGCCTTGAAAGAAATGAACCGAGTGTCGGTGAGGCTGACGGACCGGGTGTCGCACACTGCGACCTCGCGGGCGACGGAGAGCAAATAGCGCACGAACGGTGCTCGTCACGACGGGACTCCCTCAAACGGAGGACAAGCAAGGATCAGCGCTGCGGCGAACATATGCACATTCGGTCCGATTCACGTGCGATAGATGTGGCCGTCCTCGATTCGCACACGGTCACCCACCCTCAGGTTGAGGTCGCGTGCTTCTTCGACGATCAGCGAACTTCCAGAATCGAGTCGCACGGTAATGCGGTATCGCGTCGCCTGCGCTTGCTTTCTCTCGATTTCATTTCCGACGAGCGCGCCGCCGAGTGCGCCGGCGATGGTGGCCGCCGTGTTTCCGCGGCCGCTTCCAATCTGGTGCCCGATTACGCCACCCGCGATACCGCCGATGACTGTTCCACCGTTGAGCAGTTTGTTGTCGGATGTGCGATAGATCTCGATGGACTCCACTTTGCCCTCTTCGGCGCGCATGGACGCTTCAGCCATCACCGGTCCAGCGGTGGTTCCGGCGAGCAGGCACACGGACATCCAGAGACCCAACTGTCGGATGAATCGATTCGGCATGTAATCTTCCTTTGCGGGGCCCTTCAGCCGTACCGATCAGTCCGAGGATCGCCGCAGCGACTCAGGCGAACGAGGTGCCGGCGTGGCGTCGATGGGATCCTTTCTCAATCTCCGGACATTTGTCGCGACGCTCGGCTGATTTTTCCTTGATGCATGGCGTCGAAAGTTCGCGAACGTCTGACGGATGTCGGTGCTCGCGCTGTTCGTGTAATGGAACTGTTGCGCGTTCAGGATGCTGCTCGGTGGCGCCGAGCTTAGGAGAGGCTTGTACGGTTTCATGGCTAGTTCGGACCGCGTCTTGGGAGACGGAGCTGCTCGAGGGGTCATTGGTTGGCGTGGATGAAGACATGGTGGGAGCGTATTCGGTTGCGTGCCCCGAGTCGTCAGCGAAACGTCGTGAATCTGTCGGGCTTCGATCGTCTACCTGGGCGGTCGAAGACGGCCAGCAGCATCTGGGCGACGATGAGACGAAACACCGGTGCAGCCGGCGAAGCAAGCGAGGCGATAATCTTCATCGGAGGCTTGGCCGCATTGGCCTCGGCGGGCCTGTCCTCGGTACGGCCGTCCATCGGGCCGGGCGTCACCGAGGGAGACTGCGGTCATTGCGTTGGCGGCCTTCGTTACGGCAGCCGTTGAGGATGTAGGACTCGATGATTCAGTGAAATTCCTTCGCTTCGTCGCTCACGCCGAACTCCCCGATTGGCTCTTTTTTTTCGGTATCCCCGCCTCTGACTTCGGTCCTCGAGCGCACTTTAGCCGCCAGTTTTGCGGCCGCCCACCTGAATCGCCTTCCCTTGAGAACGTCCGTGGCATTCTTATCCCGGAACCTCAATCAATATGCGCTTCGCCAGCCTGTGAACTTTTACCGAAGCAGGATTGCTGAACAGCATCGTCGAAGCCCCCAGGGGGTCACGAGTCAAGTTCGAATACGATTCGGCAGGCGACCTGTTCAGGATCAATCGCCCTCTCCCCGTTGGGCTCGCGTATCCATTCGACTGGGGATTTGTTGTCGGCACCAAGGCCGACGATGGCGATCCGGTCGATGTCTTGATCTTGGCGATCACGTTTCGTATCCCGGGACGCTGATCCAAGGTCAGATCATCGCAGCGCTCGTTCACCACCTCGGCGATCGCGGACGGC
>Ga0105248_10005603_pt1 | contig 13798 bp, 11 predicted proteins | sample KBSS34metaG_FD_81524 | JGI IMG/M metagenome (GOLD analysis project Ga0105248, IMG submission 81524) | Switchgrass rhizosphere microbial communities from Kellogg Biological Station, Michigan, USA - KBS S3-4 metaG | ecosystem: Host-associated > Plants > Roots > Rhizosphere > Soil | place...
CGGTTGGCCGTTCAAACGCGCTTCGGTGCGCGGCTCCTCGGCGCCGTCCTCGGCGTAACCGATATCGCTGAGCTTTACTTCATAACCGCCGTTATTTCCGACCACGAGATCGTTGAACTGCGTCGGGTTAACGATGCGGCCCATCGTGCGTACCGTCAGCTCGCGCGTGCCTTCGGCAACGCGACCGCCGGGCAGCTCCATGTTTTGCGCGCGCACCGCTTCAGCGACCCGCGTCACGGGAATGTTGAAGGCGCGCATCTTGTCGGGGTCGACCCAGATCTGGATCTCACGCCGGCGGCCGCCGATGATCTGCACGTCACCGACGCCGTTGATCGATTCGATCTGCTGCTTGATCTGGTTGTCGGCAACGTCCGTCACCTCGCGCAGCGAACGCGGCGCAGACACCGCGATACGCACGACCGGCGCGGCGTCAGTATCGAGCTTCTGCACGATCGGCTGTTCCGCGGTGAGCGGAAGATCGTTGATGATCAGATCGACCTTGTTTCTGACTTCCTGGGCCGCGACGTCCGGATTCTTCTCCAGCAGGAACGTGATAAAGACCTGCGACACGCCTTCAACCGACGTCGAGCGCAGCTCGTCGATGCCGGAAATCGTATTGACCGCGCCTTCAACCTTGTCGGTGATTTCGGTCTCGATCTCCTGCGGCGACGCACCCGGATTAACGACTGTCACGGTGATCGTCGGCAAGTCGATCTTCGGAAAAAGATCGACGCCCAACGACTTGTAGGAAAACAAACCTACGACCGTCAGGCTCAGGATCAGCATCGTCGCAAACACGGGGCGACGGACACATATCTCAGCTAGTTTTTGCATAACGTTTGTGCTTCAGCTAACTACTGTTTCAATTACTGTTTTACGGGGACACCGTCGCTCAGCCGTTCCAGGCCGCTCGTCGCGACCTGTTCATCCGCCGCGACGCCGTTCTTCACTTCGATCAGGTCGCCTTCGGTTTGGCCCGTCTGAATCACACGCTGCTCGGCGTGTCCGTCTTTGATCACGAACAAGCGACTGACGCCTGCTTCAGTTACAACTGCGCGCGCCGGCACCAACACTGCAGGTTCAGGTCGCTCCTGCAAGATCCTCACAGTCGCAAACTGCCCGGGCTTCAGCGCGCCGCTGTTGTTTTCGATTTCCGCTTCAACGCTCAACGTGCGCGACTGGGCCGAGACGCTCGGCGCGATACGCGCCACGCGGCCGGAGAAATTCTTGTCAGGCCACGCGCTCGTCGTGACCGACACCGACTGGCCCACCTTCACTGCGGGAATCGCTTGCTCGGGAATGTCGATCTTGATCCGCAACGGATTCGTGCGGACGATCGTCGCCACCTTTTGCTGCGGCGAAACGTACTCGCCAAGATCCGCGGTGCGTTCCGCGACAAAGCCGTCGATCGGCGCGGGGATGACTGAGTAAGAAAGATTCTTGCGAGCGAGCGCGAGCTGCGACTCGGCGTTCGCGACGTTCGTTCTCGCCACGTCCACGCCGGCGTAGTTCTGACGCGCCTGCGCGAGAGCTACGTCGTACTGTTCCTTTGTCTGATCGCGCCGCGCGCGTTGCTCGTCATAAAACGATCGCGATACGTCGCCCGACTCGATCAGCTTCTCGGCGCGACGGAAATTTCTTTCCGCCAGATCAAACGCGACCTTCGCGGCGGCGACTTCCGCCACGCGGTTCGGGTCAAAAGCCTGACCGGATCGCAAACCGATCTTCTCTTCCGCCTGTCGGACCGCAGCCTTCGCTTGCTCGACCTGGGTCGCGGCCTGTGCGACGCGGAGTTTCAGCTCGGCGTCGTCGAGTTTCACGAGCATCTGCCCGCGCCGTACAAAACTGCCGATGTCCACGCCGACGGCGACGACTTTGCCCGCGGTTTGCGGCGCGACGTCAGTTTGCTGGTCGCCCGCGAGGCTGCCGGTGGCTTCGAAGAACCGGGGCAGATCGCGTCTGATAGCCGCGGCAGTCGTGACGTCAACGGGCGTGTTCGCGCCGGCTGTCGCCGAGGTCTCTTCTTTTCTTACGTTGGCGCGTGAGCCACCGCATGATGACAGGAAAACTCCCGCCGCGATCAGCAGCAGCGTTAGCGTTGCGAGTTTTAGGTGTCGTTGAAATTGCATCGTCTTAAGCATTCCTTGAACTGTCCTGCCGAACCCGTTTTCCATTTCGTTTTCCCGCCGGCGTTGCGATTCCATTTAACAGAATGTCAGTGAAGTACTTCGCGGCTGCTTCGTTGGAGATGTTGAGCAGACCGCGTTTCGGATCCCAGAGATTGTTGTTGAGCGAGTGGTGCATCACCATGCCGATGAAACAACGCACTACGATTGCCGGATCCATCTCCGTGAGCGCGCCTTCTCGTTGACGCTGGCGGATGTAGGTGCCGAGAAACTCGTAAACCTTGCGCACGAAGTTGTCGAAGAACATCTCCGCCAGCTTGTGTTTCTCGAGCGCCGAATAGAGCAGCAGGCGCTGAAACTCCGGATCCTCGTCGTGATGATTCAGAGCGCCGAGCGCGAGCGACTCAAACACGCCACGATCGTCCTTGTGCTTGATGGCCTCGGCGGCCATGACCTCGGGTTCAAACGAACCGCTGCCGGAGCAGGCCTTGTGATCGAGAATGGCGGCGTAGAGTTCTTCCTTGGTGGCGAAGTGGCGGAAGACCATGGCCTCGGAGACGCCCGCAGCGTGGGCGATTTCCTTGGTGGTAGTGCCGCGAAAGCCGCGATTCGAGAACAGACTGACGGCGACGCGAAGGATTTGGTCGCGCCGTTCTTCTCCGGCCATTCTGGTATTTGGAACAATCGAGGGGTTTGCGGGGCTGGCGATTTGCTTACTCACTGTGTTGTTGTTTTGCCTCTCCTAAACGGACAAAGTAAGTACTTACTTACCACTGGCTGAGAAGCGCTGTCAAGACCCGACGTTGCTTCAGCGTGAACGGATTGTATCGATCTCGATCTGCCCTCTAACTCTTCGTACACATTCGCAACGAGCAGGCGCTCATTTGTACTGAAAACACGTCGGCACAAATCTTGCTCATTTCATGCGCTACCCAATTTTGAATTCCAGCGTAAGGAGATACTCAAATGCCTGAGAACGGAAGCATCAACGAAAGTAAAACCGGAACAACTGGAGCCACTGGCGCCGGCACGCCCGGATCAACCGGCACGCGGTCAACCGGATCAACGGGAACTACCGGATCAATGGGATCGACGGGAACTACGGGAACAACCGGCGGCGGCACCGGCACCGGCACGGCCACTGCTCTATCACAAACAGCTCAAGATTACGGACAACGACTATCGGAAGTCGCCACCCAGGCGAAAGACTATGTCAGTGACAAAGTCTCTGTCGTCGGCGACAAAATCAAAGACTTGCAGAACGCCGATCTCGGCGAGCTCGCCGAAAACGCAAAAGACTATGCGCGCAAGAACCCGGGACAAGCGCTCTTGATCTCGGCGGGTGTCGGACTGTTGCTCGGAATGTTTCTGCGCGGCAGGCGCTAGTCGTGATTGTTGAGTAACAAACGGGGGGAAACCGACATGGCGGCAACAAACAGAAGTTTGGCGAAGGCCGACGACGACGCAATAATCACTCGTAACGACAACGAGAGTCTTCCGAATCTTCTCGGTCGCCTCGGCGACGACGTGATGCAGTTGATCAACTCGCAGCTCGCGTTGTTCAAGGTGGAGATCAAGGAAGAAGCGAGCCTCTACGCGCGCCACGCGACGTTTATCGCCGTGGGCGGCGCAGTGGCCGCAATTGGCTTCGCACTACTGAACGTGGCCATTGCTTTCGGGGTCTCGACCTTGTTTGCCAGGGCAAATTTCAGCCAGCCGGCGAGCTACGCGCTCGGTTTCGTCGTAACCGGTGTCTTTTACCTGCTCGTCGGCGGGATCGTGGTGCTGGCAATGAAGAACCGGTTGGCGAAGCAGCAACTGGTGCCTCCAATGACAGCGCAAGAGCTGAGAAAGGATAAGCAATGGCTGAAGAGCGAACTTTAGGACTCGCTCGAGCTTATGAGGAGACGGCAGAGGAGCCCTCAAAACAGGAACTTCAGCGCCGCCTCGACGAAGCTCGGGATTCAATTTCACACACGGTTACGGAGATAAAAGAATCAGTGGCAAGTCAGGTACAGGCAGTAAAAGAATCACTCGATTGGCGGGAGCAATTCAAGAAACGCCCGGTCGCCTGGAGCGCTGGAGCGATGGGGGTCGGCTTCCTTGTCGGGTACGGTCTCGCGGCAATGGTAAAGGGAGATGGCGAAAGCGACGCTTCCGACTATTCTTCGAGCATGGATCGCTACTACGCGGGCGAATACGCGGCCGAGTCGAAGAGCTACGCGTCTCAGCCGATTCTGCGCGCCGGCGCAGCCGCGACCGAATCGTACAAGCAGGGAAACGGCACGCACGACGAAGGACCAGGCTTTTTTGAAAAACTCACGTCAACACCGGCGTATCACAAGGTGAAAGAAGAGGCGGGCAACATCGGCGACGCCGTGATGCACGAGCTCACGAACACCGCGAAAACGGTCGTACTTCCCGCATTGATGACGTCGTTGCGCAACTTCATCGGCGGGTATTTACCAAAGGCGCAAACTGGTGACACGCAAACACAAGGCTCCGCGACCATGAGAGCTGAAACGGATCGAGCGCGCTCCGCGACGGGTTCGAGCTATCAACCCGCGTTGGAACGTAATCAGGGTTAGTGGCCAGGTTAATGGAACGTCAGGTTGGCAGGAACGTGTTAGAGGAAGTTAGTGGAACGCAATCCAGGTAGCTGGGGACGCAAACAAAGTTAGTTGACTTAAGCGAAACTCTTTAGGCGCGAGTTCTTTTCTCCGAGGCTCGCGCCTCTTTTTATCTTCACTTTTTCGTATCTCGCCATTGACTTGCCGGTGTTTCGTTCCCTAGACTCACCGCCTCGACTCCACCAGTCCACGCATACGAGGAAACATGCACGCTCCTATTCAGCGCCGCACGCTTACGCTAACTATTCTTTTGCTCTTTGTCCTGTCATTTTCCGCGGCGCTGGGAGCCCAGCAACAACAACCCGATCCGGAACGTGTCCGCGCGTTTCAACTCTACGACGACGCCAAGTACACCGAAGCGTTGCCGGCATTCGAAAAACTCGCCGCGAAGTATCCCGAAGATCGCGACGTCATCATGACTTACGGTTTTCTCGTGATCGGCCAGACCGCTTACGAGAAGGATGCGGCCGCGCGTAAAGAAGCACGTCGCCGTGGACGCGAGCTCCTCATGAAGGCGCAGACACTCGGCGCTAACGATCAGCTCTTGAAGTCGATGCTCGAATCCCTGCCACCCGACGGCGGCGACGACCCGAAACTCTCGAACAAGACAGAAGCCGAAGAAGCGATGCGCGAAGGCGAGGCGGCTTTTGCGAAAAAAGATTTTCCAAAGGCGATCGAGCTGTACCAGCGGGCGCTGCTACTCGATCCAAATCTCTACGAAGCGGCGCTTTTCACAGGCGATTCCTACTACGCGAGCGCGGACCAGAAGAAAGCCGCCGAGTGGTTCGGGCGCGCCGCCGCGATCAATCCCGATCGCGAAATGGCTTACCGTTACTGGGGCGACGCGTTGATGAAACAGGGTCACGTGACCGAAGCAGGCGACAAGTTCGTCGAGGCTTACCTGGCGGAGCCGTACAGTCGCATGGCGCGCTCCGCGTTTCTGAGCTGGGGCGAACGCGTCAATATCACGATCAATCATCCGCAGGTCGAGATCCCGACGAACGTCACGTCGCAAAAAGAAGGTGAAGTAACCATCAATCTCGATCCGAACACTTTGAAGAAAGATGATAAGAGTGGCGCGGGCGCCGCGTGGATCACTTATGGACTGATTCGTAGCACCTGGAGATCGACAGAGTTTGCGAAGCAGTATCCGGACGAGAAGCAGTATCGCCACAGTTTGAAAGAAGAAGCGGCCGCGTTACGCAGCGCGTTGAAGGCGTTCTCCGAAGATAAAACGAAGAAGACACCGAACGCTGATCCGTCGCTGACGTTGTTGGCGAAGCTGGACAAGGAAGGACTGCTCGAGTCGTTCATTCTGCTCGCGCTGCCTGACGCCGGCATCGCGCAGGACTATCCAGCCTATCGCCGCACAAACCTCGCGGACCTGCGTCGCTACGTGAAGCAATACGTCCTGAGCGGAAGCGGCGGCGGGCAATAAATGTTCTCAAAAACGCGATGATGGTGTAAGATGCGTCGCGTTATTCCTCCCTGTCGGATTCCCAGAACAATTTAAACGAGTGCGGTCCCCCAACGACTGTAGCTTGAGTTATCGCCCGCTTGAGCAATTGCGTCCGCCGAACTGTCAAAAGGTATGGACCAAACTGTGGACGATAGCAACCAGCCTGCTACTGGTCAGCGCGGCAGTGTGGCCGAGCTCAACTCCTCGGAATGCTTTGTAAAAGCATTTCACGCCAGTCCGTACGTTCAAACTGTCACTAACTTCGACACCGGCCGTTATCTCTACGTCAACGATCGTTTTGTAAAAGCCGTCGGCTACGCGCGCGAAGAGGTCATCGGCAAAACTTCGATCGAGCTCGGCCTGATGGTGGACAAACCCGATCGGACGTGGCTCACACAGTTACTAAGTCAGCGCGGTCGAGTAACTCACCAAAAGCTTCGCTTTCGTCTGCGCTCGGGCGACGTTCGCATCGGACTGCTGGACGCCGAAGTGATTCGTCTCGAGCGCGAAGACCTGATTCTCTCAACCGTTTCCGACATCACGGAACAGCTCGCGGCCGAACATCGCTATCGTTTGCAAAACAAACGCGTCGCGCTCGTGGAAGAGTTAGCCGCGGCGCTGGCTCACGAAGTACGAAACCCGCTCGCTGGAATCAAAGGCGTTGCCGATGCGTTTCTCAACCGGCGAAAGCTCACCGAGCAGGAACGCGAATGGATGGAAGCTGTGCGTGGTGAGGTGTTGAAGATCGATGCGCGGCTGCGGGAATTGTTAGACCTGACACAGCCGCGTGTGCTCAATATCAGAAAGTGTTCACTGAACAGGCTCATCAAAAGGGTCGTCCTGCTCGCGAAGCATCACGCCAATGCCCTTCCCGATCGAGACATCACCGTGGAGTTTGTGGACGACACGGACGGGCCATTCGAAATGCCGCTCGATCCGGCGCAGATTGAAGATGCAGTTCTCAACCTCGTGCTCAACGCCATCGAATCGATCGAGGATAGCGGGCGAGTCACCGTGCGACTCAGTCTTCGTAAAAATGCCGACGAAGCTGCGGCGGTGATCACGGTGTGCGACACCGGTTGTGGCATTGTCGAAACAGATCGTCAGCGCATCTTCGATCCGTTCTTCACCACCAAACCCGACGGCACCGGCATCGGCCTCGCCGCCGTGCGACGAACGGTCGAAGCTTTCAACGGCCGCGTCACTTTTGAGAGCTGTGCCTGGCGCGGTTCGAAGTTTGAACTATCGTTGCCGCTACCTGTGACTGAACCCGATGCACGTTAACCGATCGTTTCCCACTTCCACCTCGCTCTTCAGCAAGCGAAGCAGGCCGCCACGCCGGCGCAGGCCACTCAGGGATTTCGACGAAGCGTCTGCCTTACCGCTTGAAGTCGAAGAGACGAAGCTAATCGTCCTCGTGGTTGACGACGATCCGGTGATTCGCTCGACGCTTGCGGAAGCCGTGCGCGAGTGGGGTTACGAATCACGCCAGGCAGCAACGCTTTCCGAAAGTCTGGCGATTGTCAGTCACGACCGGCCCGCGGCGGTGCTGCTCGATGTAAAGATGCCGGATGGTTCGGGTCTCGCGATCGTTGAGGAGTTGAAGACGCGCTCGCCCAACTCGGTGATCATCATCATGACCGGCTACGTGAACCCGCGCAGCGCGTTTGAAGCGGGCTTGCGGCAGGCGCACGGTTTCCTCACGAAGCCGCTCGACGAAGCGGAACTCCGCAACCTGCTCGAACAAGCGCTTGCGGACCGGCGTGTGGGCCCGTCGCGACAAGACGATGGGAGTAGTGTTACAGACTCCAAACGCCGCAGCGGTGACACCAGGCGCGGCCGGCCGCAACATCACACGAGTGCGCCGCTCGGAAACATAATTCTCAAGGCGATGAACGTGCTCGGACTCACCTACAAAGAGATCGTGGCAGAAAGCGAACGCCTCGCGAGGCTTCATAACCACTCCGACATGCGGATTGGCAAATCGACGTTGGGCAACATCATCAGCGGAACTATTCGCCAGCCCGGCAGCGCAAAACTCGACGCGCTGCGAATCATCCTGAATCTCTCGCCGGAGCAAATGGACGAGGCGCTCGGTCTTCAACCCGAAAGGCGTTTCGCGGAACAACTCGAGCTGAGTCGCGGGCGTACGCATGAAGTGAGTCTCGAAACCGTTACCAGGCATCGAAAAGTGAAGATCCCGATCCCGCAGGATGACGCAAACCTCGACGAGTCGCAGCTCCTCGAAGCCGCGGTGAAGCAGTGGACCACGATCGACGTCGAATATCTCAGCTCGTTCTTTCCGCCGCACTATTGCTACGTGGTTGTGGGTGAAGACGACAACAACGCCGCGCCGGTAGCTCCGGCCGGCAGCCGTCTGTTAGTAAACAAACTCCTGAACCGGATCCGGCCTGCTGAAAACCTCAGTTTTCACGAACGCGAGCTCTACTACCTCGCAACGCCGCGCGGCTTCACCTGCGCGTATCTCGAACCCGCGCCCGGCGACAAGATCGTGCTGGTTCCGCATCCGCTGTCGGGCAACATGCGCGAGGAGTTTCGTCGCAGCGAAATCAAGATCATCGGGCAGGTGGTCGGCGTGCTTTATCCGCATTGAATTTTCCGTAATCCGGAACAAAGCCCTTTCGTCATTTCGGTTTTTATTAACGGCCAACGGCTGATAGCGTGCAGACTTCAACGACGACTGCGCTTCGTCACAGCGGCCCCACGCTTTATACCCGCGTAGGACAACTCCATAAATATGAGAATTTAACTCTCCGGGATACCGGACAAATAAAGTAGTGCTCGCCGTCAGCAACTGCGCGCACTAAGATGCGCGCCGCTAAACCTCCCTAAACTCAGCCCGAGCGACCGCGAGGACATTGTGGCGGCGGGACAGCAACTAAAACTCCTTCGCAACAAACGCAATATCACAGTTCGCGAAGTCGAACAGGCAAGCCGGAGAATCGCCGACGCCAAAACCGATCGGCGGTTTCAGATCTCCAACGGCTGGTTGGCCCAACTGGAGAATGGCGTCTCCGAGCCGAGCATCTTCAAGCTCTTCACACTTGCGGCAACGTATCGGGTGAAGCTCTGGGAGTTGCTGCGCGTTTACGGCGTTGACGTTAACGAGCAGGAAAAATACGAGGCGATAGCAAACCCTCATTTGACGCAATTGCTTTCGCAAAAGAGCATCAGTGACGCGGCGCCTGGATGCGCGACGTCGAGCGCCGCGACCGTGTTGGTCCCGGATCTCTCACCCGAGCAGTCGCCGCCTTCAAACGGCGCGCGTAGTAACGGCCATGCGAAAGTTACCTACGGCTATCTCGGTTCAACCGACCTGACGATGTATCCGCTGATCAGGCCCGGCTCGCTCCTGCAGATCGACACACATGAGAACCGGCTCCAAACCGCTTGCTGGCATAACGAGTTTGAGCGCCCGATCTATTTTGTCGAGCTGCGTGAAGGCTACGCCTGCGGTTGGTGCGAGCTGCAAGGTAATCAACTGCTCATCATTCCGCACCACTCGTCGCCGGCAAGCGTGCGCCGGTTCACGTTTCCGCGCGAGGCGGAGATCGTCGGCCGAGTGGTCAGCTACCACACACGCTGTGTAGATCACGAGCAGGCGAACTCAGCAAGGGTTTGACGATGGGTTTGTCTCAACACACCGAGTTGCGCTGGCTGGCAGTACGCGTCAAGCCGTTTCTCCGGCTTCATCTCGGCAGTTATTTCTGCATCGTGGTTTCCAGTTTTCTCGTGCTGCTCGATCCGTTGATCGTGCGATTTCTCATTGACGACGTGATTCCTCAGCGGCGCATGCGCTGGTTGCCGTTCGTGGCGATCGCGTTTTTAGTCACTTACATGGCGCGGCTCGGAGCCGACAGTCTCGCCGGCATGCTCAACTTTCGCGCCGTACAAAAGATGATTTTCCGTTCGCGGCTGAGCTTGCTGCGGCACCTGCAACGGCTCTCGGCCGAGTATCACGACAACCGGCCGCTGGGGGACACGTTGCACCGTCTGCAAAACGATGTAGACCAGGTCGCCACGCTCAGTGGTGACGTGATTCCGAGCGCGTTGCGCATGGTGACCGTGTTCACGCTCGTGATGACGACGATGCTGGTCTTGAATTACCAGCTCACGATCATCGTGCTGCCGCTTGTACCCGTTTTCATTTTCGCGCGACGGCGATTTCACCATCGTTTGCGACAGGCATCGGATTCGGTTCAGGAACAGTCCGGCAAAGTCATCGGTTTTCTCGAGGAACATCTCTCCTCGATCCTGCAGGTGCAACTGCTATCGTGCGAGCAGCGTGAGGCGCGCCGCTTTGCGCGACTGTCGGGTGGCGCGATGCGGGCGCAGGTAAAACGTCGCAGCACGGAGCTGTTTTTCAGTGCCCTGCTCTACTTGATCATCATCACCGGCATGGCGAGCGTGCTTTGCTATGGCGGATATCTCGTGATGTCGGATCGACTGACGCCCGGAGGACTCGTGGCCTTCTACGGCTACACGCTGCAACTGTTCATTCCGCTCTACGGCGTGGTCGATATCTATTCCAAGCTGCAACGCGCGGGCGCGAGCATTCGTCGCTTGATGGAGATCACCGAAGCCGACACGGTGCTGCGCGATCGTCCCGGCGCGCTGGCGCTGCACCCCGGTGCTGCGGGGGTGGTCGAGTTCAAAGACGTGTCATTTGGCTATCAGCGCGCTGAACGGCCGGTGCTGGATGCCGTGAGTCTGCGCGTGAATGCGGGCGAGCGCGTTGCGCTTAGCGGCCGCAGCGGAAACGGCAAGAGCACCATCGCGAGACTTCTCGCACGACTTTATGACGCACGCTCCGGCTCAGTGCTGATCGAAGGCGTGGACGTGCGCGACGTAAAACTCAAGAGCCTGCGCTCCTCGGTGATCTTCGTGCCGCAGGATCCCGTGTTGTTTGATCTCACGCTTCGTGAAAACCTGCTCTACGGAAATACGACCGCGAGCGACGATGAAGTAGTTCAGGTCGCGCGTCTTGCTCAACTCGAAAGCGTGATCAGTAAATTGCCGCGCGGTTGGGACGAACCGCTCGGCCCACGTGGTAACCGGCTGTCAGGCGGCGAACGCCAGCGAGTCGCGTTGGCCCGTGCACTGTTGCAACGTCCGCGTGTGCTGATTCTCGATGAATGCACTTCAGCACTCGACGCGCTTACCGAACGCCACTTGCTGGATGGGCTCGATAGTTTTTTGCGGAACGTCACGACGATCGTGATTTCTCATCGCCCTTTTCCGATGCGTTGGGCCGATCGCGTGATCCACCTCGATCGCGGGCGCATCCTGGAAGACGCAGAGTCTTCCTGCTCGGGATTACAAGCACGCTGAATGTCTTACTACTCAAACGACCATGCGAGATCTCCAACGAAAACACGGCTCGCTTCGAATACCAAGCAGAATCGAAATTTTTTCCGCGTGTGGTGGACCAAGGCGTAGAGTGGTCGACGAAAGCAACTAAACACACGCATACAGCACCGGGGTTTCCCCCAAGCTCCACTCAGTTATTGACGACGACAATTTTCGCTGTGCGCCTGCCGGCATACTCGCCTCGACGCTGTCGCGCGAGATAGAAGCAGGCGTGAAGGCCACCCGAACTGTGGTGAAGAAGTGGCATCACTGATCTGCCCGCCAACACGGGCAGTCGGGTGGCCTTCAAAGAGTGTCTACCGATCTGTCTTCAACCAAACGAGAACTTTTATGACGTCAACAGCAATCGCAACGAGCGTCGCCCACGCAGTCGAACCGCCTGTGCTTTCTGCAAAGCTCAATCCCTTTTCCGTCGTCGCGCGCAAGCACCGCGACGGCAGCGTGCTGCTCTCCGCGGCAAACGATCGGATCTTCAAGCTCAATGGCGCCGGCGCCCTGACCTGGCTCGTGCTCGAGCAAAGCCCGGAGCCGCTCGAACTCCACGAGATCGTGCAGGAGTTGTACGCGCAGTTTGAAAACATGAAAGCCGGGGGTGAAGCGCGATACGAGGTGTCGGAGGAACAACTGAAAAAGGACACCTCCCGGTTTCTCCGAAGCCTCGCCGATGCAGGACTCGTGCAATCGGTTAGTGATGCGAACGGCGGCGAGTCTTACCGGATCCGTGACGGCATCAGCGGCACGACGTCATCAACGCTCGCAGAGTTGAAGGGAGCTGCTTCCGAAGCTCAGCTTGTGTCGCTGATCACGCAGGCGGCATCGCTGCCGGCGATTCGTCCGAAGATGCGGGAAACATTGGCCGCGCTGTTCGGCTTGTCTGCTTTTGACTTGTTGCTGCGCGTGCGCGGCTTTGAGGCGTTGATCAGAAAGGTCGAGAGTTGGCCCACCGTTGAGCCGCGCCGAACCGATCGGGAAATCTGCCGGCGCGTGTGCGCGATGGTCACGCGCGCACAGGTTTATTACCCAAAGAAAGCGATGTGCCTGCAACACTCCGCGGTGGTTACCTGTCTGTTGCGCCGGCGCGGTGTGCCGGCAGAAATGGTCCTCGCCGCCCAGGAGTTTCCACCAAAAGCGCACGCGTGGACCGAAGTCGACGGCACGGTAGTGAACGACTACGCACAAGTGAAAACCCGTTATCGAGAGTTGCGACGAATCTGACGGAGGGCAAAGGGATGAGTGCCATCGGCGCCATATTCAACTTCCATAATCGATCTTTCAGTGAGGAGGATCTGCGCGACTTGATGGCGCTGTGGCAAGCGTTGCGCAAGTGGGGACCCGACGGTGGCCGGTTTGTCACGAGCGATACGCTGGGTATTTGTTACCAGGCTTTCAACACCACGCGCGAGGCAAATTTGGAAGAGCAACCGCTGGTCACACGCGACGGCCGGATACTCGCGGCAGATGTACGACTCGACAATCGCACGGAGTTATTCAGTGCGACGCATCATCTGCTCGCCGCCACACCCGAACGCGCGACGGACGTTGATTACCTCATGGCGGCCCACGCGCGCTGGGGAGCGGACTTTCCTCGTCACCTCGTTGGGGAGTACGCGATCGTTTTTTACGACGCGCACGCGCAGAAGCTGTTGTTGTATCGCGATCATGTAGGGGCGCGTCCGCTCTACTATCATCGCAACAACGATCGTTTGGTCGTCTCCTCACAGCTCGCGCCGCTCGTCGATCTGTTTGGCATACCGCGCGATATCGACGAAGAGTACGTCGCGGGCTGCATGTCGCGCGGGCCGGCGATCGGAGTCACGCCCTACAAACACATTCATGCGGTGAAGCCGGCGCACTCCGTTGTAGTTACGCAATCAGGAGAGTTGCAGGAACACCGCTACTGGCAGCTCGACACCGAACGCGAGACTCGTTTCGCAAGAGACGAGGAGTATGAAGAGGCGTTTCGTTTTCATCTGCGCAATGCAGTGCAGGCGCCCTTGCGCACGGATCGACCGGTGATGATCGAGCTCAGCGGCGGGCTCGACAGTTCAACGATCGCGTGCATTGCGGCCGACAGTATTCGCAAAGGCGAAACGCAAGCGAGCCGGTCCGATACCGTGTCGTACGTCTACGACGAGTCGCCGACATCAGACGAGAGCAAGTTTATTCAGGCCGTTGAAAATCACATCGGCCGC
>Ga0105248_10005604_pt1 | contig 13797 bp, 11 predicted proteins | sample KBSS34metaG_FD_81524 | JGI IMG/M metagenome (GOLD analysis project Ga0105248, IMG submission 81524) | Switchgrass rhizosphere microbial communities from Kellogg Biological Station, Michigan, USA - KBS S3-4 metaG | ecosystem: Host-associated > Plants > Roots > Rhizosphere > Soil | place...
CGGGGTGTTTCCCGAGGACCGCCACCGGATCGAGACCCGCGGCCGCTACCCAGCCCACGTCGAGCTCAAAACAGACCAGATGGGGGTCGGTGTAGCGCATCAGGATGTCGAACGGTGTCGTTCTGCCCAGGGTTCGGAATTCGACATTGTGGTTATGATAGAAAATCTGAATGCCCGCGGCGTGGAGTTGTTCGCCGCGACGATTGAGCACATCCGCAACGCGCTTCCAATCATCCTCCGCCATGCCCTCCGCGATACGGGCCAAGGCGACTTCCATCGGATCGCGATTGCCCTTCAACAGAGCGGGTGAAAAGGGAAAGATCGGCAAGCCTGCGTACCGAACGCCGATCGCGCGCGCGCCTTCGACGATTTTGGCGAAATCGCCGTCCTTTTCCGGCTGCAAGGCCAGTGGATTGAGGTGGACGCTGGTACAGGACAAGCCATGGCGCTGGGCTGCCGCCCTGAACTGCGGCTGTCCAACCCGGGCAAGATCGCCTTCGAAGCGACGGTAGCCCAAATTCGCCAGCGCCGCGAACAGAGCCTGGGGATCCGAAGCCAATTCGCCGCCCATCATGTAAAGCTGGATTCCCAGCGGCTGCTCGGCAACGTCAAACAACACGCGCTCGCGCGCAGCGACCGGCCCGGCAACCCCCAATGCCATCACACCCAGAGCCCCGGACAGAATGTCCCGCCGGCGCAAAATCCTATTGACCATCAGCTTCGCGCTCCTCCCCGGGGCATCGTTATCGGTCGATGCCGGTATAACGATTTCCACTCGAACAATATCGCCCCTCCGTAACGATGCAACCGTTATCATAAGGAATGATCGGCATTTCAACCAGCAGATACAGAGAAATCATTCAGGCCAAACGGACTGGCCCAAAAGGCAACCTTTGCCAGGCATATTCGCAATGTTATCGTTTACAAAAACATAGCCCACGATCTCTGGTTCGCGAATGCGCCGCGGCGTCCGCGATCGAGTCGGCCATATCCCCGCGATCGCAGTCGCGCGGCGAGCATCTTGACTACCGATCCGGCCCGACCACCATATGCCCATCGTGCCGGCCGATCCGCGTGGAGAACCCCAGCCGGACCGTGCGGGGCCGCAGCGGCGTATATTGCACCTCCCGCCCGAGGAGCAGCGGATTGCCGACCGCGAAGCGATTGCCCCCGTGATCAGTCAGATTGTCGATCCGCAAGGACAGCGTCGCGATCCGCAACTGCCATATCGATGCGACATCGATCTGGCCGTAGCCGCCCTGCCGCAATGACAATCGCGGCCCCACGCCCAGCACGGAATGGCCGACATAATGGGTGGCGAGTTCGAATTGCGGGCCGTGCTCGGCCGCTCCCATCGGTCGCCAGACAATATGGCCATTGGCGCTCAGACGCGGCGTATCGGGAAGCGGATCCCCTTCCGCGCGCACGAAAGCCGGCGCCGCATCATAGAGGCGGCTCCGGTTCAGGAACAAGGCGCCGCCAATCTCGAGCCCATCGGAGATACGCCAGCCGACCGCGCTTTCGAAGGCGGAGATGCGGCCATTGCCGACATTGGCGCTGAACGGAAAGCCGTTGGGCCCGACGAGATCAGCCTGGATATTCCGCCACCGCGCGTATGAAATGGAGGCATGGCCCGAAACGCCACGACGGCCTTGGTCGCCGAATCGCAGTCCGGTTTCGAAGACATTGATCCTGTCGGCGTCATAGGCGGCGGTTCGCCCGATCCGCGGCGTCACCGCGAGCCCTCCCGTGCGGAAACCCACGCCATAGCGGCCGAACCAGCTGACCGAAGATCCAAAGGGCCGCACGAAACCGAATGAGGGATCGAAGCGGGTCCGCCCCATCCCGCGATAGAAGGTCGGCGCGCCGCCGGCGTCCAGCGGCCGGCCATCCGTCCGCGCATAGGTCAGCCGCCCGCCCAGAGTAACCGTGAATTTGAACGGAAGCGGCGCCGTGCCTTCCCCGAACAGGGCGGCATCCTTCGTGCGGTTATCAACGCCGATCAGATCGCGCGGCGCGTCGATCGGGCCGAGGCTCCGATTCTCGGCATCATGGTTGAGGATGCCCGATACGCCGACGAGCCATGTGATCCCCGACGGTAAGGATCGCCACAGCCGGGCCTCCGCGCTGAACAACCGGTTTTCACCGCTATGATCATAAGCGGATGGACCAAAACCCGGCAGGGTGGCGTCATAACGACCGGCGGTGTTCCGGCTGGTGACGCTGAGCGTCAGCAACGCGTGCACGCTGGTGCCGCCGTCATAGCTGACGGTGCCGTAGCCGGAGTAGAAATCATCGTCGAAGGGCTGTGCGACCGCCGACCCGCGCGTATCCGCAAGCCCGCCACGCGTCGCATATTGCAGATCGCGCGCGCGCGTCGATTGCACGATCGCACCGAGATCGACCAGCCAGCCCGACATAGGCCGGGCCCGGATCGCGAAGCGGCCTCCATACGCCAGCACGCCGTTGACGTCGGTCTTCCCGCGGAGCGTATCGTCGATATAGCCGGCTTCGTAAGCCTGATAGCCCACCGCGCGCACCGCCAGCCAGTCGGTGATCGGCAAATTGATCATGCCACCGACATCATGGCCGATCCCGCCCTTGCGACTGGATGCCAGGCCGCCCTGAACCGAGGCCTGCGGCCCTTCCTGCGTGGGGAGATTGGGTGCGATCTTCACGATGCCTCCGATCGCGCCGGCGCCGTACAGAGTACCCTGCGGCCCCATCAACACCTCGACCCGATCGATATCGTAAAGCCGTAAATTGGGATCCGGGCCGTTATACAGCAGGCGGGTATCGCCAAAATAGCTGCCGATCGTCGACTGCGTCGGGCCGGCAAAGCTGCTGTCCGCAATTCCGCGCAGAAACAGTTTGTTGCGCCCGGGGCCCAGCGCGGTCGTCTGGACGATCGGCAGGCGACTATCGAGGTCGCCAAGGACGCTCAGCCCGCCCGGCGCACCACCGTCGCCATCCAGCCTGACAACGAGCGCCGAACCCGCAAAATGATTCAGGCCAGTGGCACGCTTGCTGGACGTAACGACGATATCATCGTTCTGCACCGGCACCGCATCGAGACGACGTGGCAAGCGCAGCGGAACCGGGGGCGTCCGACGATCGATGCGGAACGTGCCGGCGCGGATTTCCAAAGCGACCAGACCGGATCCCGCAAGCAGCCGGTCCAGAGCCTGCGACGTCGTCATCATCCCCGAAACGCCCGGCGTGGATCGATGCGCAAGATTGGCGTCACCGAACCCGATATTGGATTGGCCCTGTTCGCCGGCCGCCATCAAAGCGCGTTCCAGCGATCCGGCGGGAATGGCGAACCGATGCCGCACACCGGCCGAAGCCGGGGCGGCTGCGGTCACGGCTATCAGGCACGCTGCAATTCGCTGCTTAGCGCGCACCGCCGCCTTCGCCGGCGGTCAACACCCACCCTCCGGCGCTACGATTGGCCCTGGCTCCTGTCAGAGCGCCCAGGTTCGCGACGAGGTCGTCGGCGCCATGATCGCTTTGCAACGTCCCCCAGAAGCGCTGCTTCGCCAGCGTCTTGTCCACTGTGATGACCGCGCCCGTCATGCGGGCGGCATCCTGCGCCACCTCGGCCAGCGGAGCGCCCTGATATTCCAGGCGATCATGCTGCCATCCGCCGATGCTGTCCACCGCTGCACGACCGACAACCGCGGCACCGGCGGCGCGCACCGCCAGCGTCATGCCAGGCTTCAAGGCGATCGCCTCGTGATCCGGCTGGAAGATGACGCCGCCATTGGCCACCGCGACATCGAGACGGCCGTCTTCGCGGATCACATCGAACGCAGTGCCGACGTCCTGCAACTTCATGCCGCCGACATCAACTTTGAACGGTGCGGACGGATCATGGCGGATCGTGAAATAGGCCTGACCATGATCCAGCATCGCGAAGCGGGGGTCAGCGCGGTCGAGCACCAATCTGGTATCGCGATTGAGGTCGATCCGGCTGCCATCGGCCAGGACGACGCTGCGTTTCGCGGCTCCCGTTGTTTCGATCGCATAACGGCCCGCGGTCGTGGGGGCGCCAAATTGGTGCGACATCAGGAAGCCGGTCGTCACCGCCGACAAGGTCAGCGCCAGGCCCGCAATGCCAGCCCATGCCCGGCGGCGCGCGGGTGGCGGCGCATATTCGACATCATTGTCGGCGATCGTCAGCGGCCGCGTCAGGAGAGAATCGTCCAGCGCGACACGATCATATACCTCCGCATGCAGCTCGTCGGCCTCGAGCCAGGCGACGAAGTCGTGCCAGACCTTTCCATCGGCCTGGCCGAGGCGGATGTGCCAGTCTATCGCCTGGCGCATGGCGGCCTGACGATCAGCGATCATCGGTCATCGCCCTGGTTTCCCGATTGTTCGGCGCGGCGGCGTCGGCGTCGGCGTCATCCACGTCGTGAAGCGCCCGATAGGCCTTTTGCAAATGCTTTTCGACGGCGCTGACGCTGATGCCCACCGATTCGGCGATCACCTTCCGGGGAAGGCCGTCATATCGATAATCGCGGAAGATCCGCGCGGTGCGATCGGGCAAGGCCGACAGTACCGCGTCCACACGCGCGAGACGCTGGCTCTGGATCATTGTCCATTCCGCCGACGGGGCCGGCACCGAAGGCCCGTGAATCTCGCTCCAGTCGCTTTCGCGCTGCAATCGCGCCAGCGCCGAACGGCGACGATCGAGCGCCAGATTGCTTGCAATCCGGAATAGATAGGCGCCCGGTTCGGCGATCGGTCCAGACGCCGCGCGGTCAAGCCGCAGCCAGACGTCCTGCAACACTTCCTCAGCGTCATCGACACTGCCGAGACGCGCGCGGAGCAAACGCAGCAGCATCGGGCGTTCATTCAGAAAATGCGCCTTCAACCCGCCGATCGTGTTTTCCGCCTGCACTTCCCGCCGCCCCACCTGAAAGTCTCTGCCGCCGACCATATCATCAGCCAGGCTGTCAGAACATATGGCGATAAAGCAAGAAAGCCAATTTACGTATAATTATTTCACCACGACGCGAACCTGCTGTGCCTGTTGCACCGCTGTTCCGTCATGGTGACATGAACGACTTTCGGAAACCTGTCGGGCCACACGCCGCCGCCCCGGCGTCCGCAACGGCCGATGCCATTGGCGTTGGCGTCGCCGGCCAGGCGCCAGCCAGGGTCGCGTTGCGCCTGGTGGAAGGCGGGCGATCCGCACGCGCGATCCTGATCATATTGCATGATTTTGCCCTGGGCGGCACCGAACGCATTGCCGTGCGGCTGGCGAACGAATGGGCGCGCACGGGATCTGCGGTGCGGATTTTCACGGGCACAGCCACGGGCCCGTTGCTCGACCTGCTCGATCCGGCCGTTCGAGTAGTCCAGGCGGACACGCCGATCCTGCGGGCAAGGGGGTCGCAATGGCGACTGGCCCGCGCGGCCGCCGCGCATGTCGAACGGGAAGGCGCCGACGGCTGCTATATTCCCGGCAATTATCACTGGCCGGTCGCCGCGATACTGTCGCGGATGCCGGTCGAAAGGCGTCCGGTCATCATTTCGCAGGTCAGCGCCGCGCTCACCAAGCCGCAGCGCGGTCCGGTCCGGCAATATTTCTACAATGTCCGCATGCGGCGCCTGCTGGGGAAAGTGGACGCGATGGCGGCAATGTGCGATCCCGCGCGCGCCCAGACCGATCATATCCTCCGCCGGGTCAAAGCGACGACGATCGCTCTGCCGGCTCTGGACGGCAAGGTCCCGCCGCCGGTCGCGCCCCCGCCGTTCAACCAGACGATCCTCGCCGCCGGACGGCTGGTGCCGGAAAAGGGCTTCGACACGCTGATCGCCGCCTTTGCGCGACTGACGATGAACGGTCGCAACCGGACGGCACGGCTGATCATCGTCGGCGAAGGGCCGGATCGCGGCCGTCTGACCATGCTGGCCTCCCGGCTGGGCGTTGCCGATCGCCTCACCATGCCGGGCTATGTGCCGGATATCCGCCCCTGGCTCGACCGCAGCCGAATCTTTGTACTGTCGTCGCGCTTCGAAGGTTTCGGGGCGGTGATCGTCGAGGCGCTGGCCGCCGGCCGACCTGTCGTATCGACAGCGTGCACGCCGGCGGTGAACGAACTGCTGTCCGATTTCACATCGGGGCGGGTCGTGCCGATCGACAATCCCGGCGCCATGGCGAAGGCGATCGCCCTCATGCTCGGCGCGGCGCCCAGCGACCCCGTGCGGCTGGCGGCCAGCGTCGAACGTTACCGGATCGAGCCCGTCGCAAAGCAATATCTGGAATTGTTCGACTGGATCGGCGCCGCGCGCCGCGCCGAAAACATCAGGCTCCCAACGGCTGCACAATACACACCCCGCACGAAGATCGCCCCGTCGCCCCTATAGGGCGGTGCGCTGCGTTTACCGACGTATCCGTCGCATCAGCTTGCGCGCCTCACGGGCGATTTCGATCGACAGGCCGTGCGCAGACAGCTCCGTCCGCTTGACGTCGATCAGGGTGACGTCGCCGGCCGCCGACAAGGTGTGCAGCCCTTCGACAAAGGGTGTGAGCGCCGGCGGTGACAGCAATGGCGCGCCGGGGCGCGTGCGTACCTTTTCCGTCGTCAGTTCATCGAACCACAAGGGCCGGATCGCGCCGCCATAAGTCGCCGTGCAATCCTGCACCGGCAGCATGATCCGGCCGCCTATGACCATGGCCGTCCCCCCCGGCCGCGCATCGGCCAGCGAGAGCCGCACTGGATTGGCGGGATGGGCATGCCACGGCCCCGTCAGTTTCTCCGCAAAGGCGACATGGAGCGCGGACATCTTGTCGGCTTCGCGCGACGCGGAGGTATAAAATAGCCACCAATAGCCGTCGTGAAAGATCGGGGTCGCGTCGACAGGAACATGGTCGAGCACGATCGATCGGGCGGCCTCCCAGCGATAGGGAAATTCGACGGCGCGATAGAGCTTCAGGTCACGCGACCGGTGCGCTTCCGGCAGCATCCAGGTCTCGCCCTCCGCTTCGATCAGGATCGGATAAGACAGGTGCCAGGGTTCGCGGAGCACGATCCGGCGTGACAACAGGTGAAGGTCGCTCCCATAGACCAGCACCTCGATCGCGCCGATCCGCACACGATAATCATAGGTTTCGACAAACACATAGAGCAGGCCGTCGCGCCACAGGCCGAACGGGTCGGCCAGGAACTGGAACGACCCCATCGACGGCAGTCGATGCATGACCAGATCCGCCACCGAACCGCGGGCGACAATATCCTCTATCCGCGCTTCGACGATCAGCGGCGCCCATATGTCCTTGCGCAGTCCCATCTTATGTTCCCAGGGCCTTGTGATCCCGCCGGTCCATGACGGACCAGGTCTTCACGCCATAGAGGATGTTTCGGCAAAGCTGAACTGTGGGCTGGCGTCGTCGGAACAGCCGGCTATAGTTGAGCCATGAGCCAGGAAGGGGCGCGGAATCTCGCGATAATCGGCGGCGGACTGGCGGGCGGCCTTATCGCGCTCGCCGCATCGCGCGCCCATCCGGATCGCCGCATCCTGCTGATCGAGGCGCGCCCCACGCTCGGCGGCAACCATCTCTGGAATTTCCTGGGCAGCGACATCCTCGCCGCCGACCGGCCGATCCTCGAGCCGTTGATCAGCTATGGCTGGCGCAATTACGGTGTCGTCTTCCCATCCTATCAGCGCATGCTCGCAACCGGGCTCTACGGCATCCGGTCCGATCGTTTCGATCAGGTCCTGCGCCAGATATTGCCGCCCCACGCAGTGCTTTCGGGCCGCGCCGCCGTCGCGATCGGGCCGAACTGGGTGGATCTGGACGACGGCACGCACATCGATGCCGACGGCGTGATCGATGCGCGTGGCGCTGGCGATCTCGACCTGCTGGATCTCGCCTGGCGAAAGTTCGTCGGTTATGAATTGCAGTTGGCGGGTCCCCACAGCGTCCGCAACGCGCGGCTGATCGAAACCGGGGAGGATCAGGATGGCGGCCTGGGGTTTTTCACGCTGCTGCCAATCGAAAGCGACAAGCTGTTCGTCGAGGACGTGCGCTATGCGCTCGATCCCGCGCTCGACATCGCCGAATATGCGAAGCGCATCTTCAATCTCGCCGCGCGGTTTGGCTGGAAGATCATCGATTCCGCGCGCGGCCAGGCCGGCGCGCTGCCGATCGCGATGGGCGGCGATTTCGAACGCTATTGGCGGTCGGGAGAAGACGGCGTGGCGAAGGCCGGCATGCGTGCCGGCCTGTTCCATCCGGTCACCGGCGCATCCCTTGCCGACAATATGGCGGTGGCGCGGCTGGTGGCGCAACTGTCCGACTGGTCGGGTGAGGCCCTGCACAAGGCGCTCCAAGATCATGCACGGCGGGCATGGAAGGGCCGGGGTTTTTATCGGCGCTTCGCCAGGCAGATGGTGCGGGACACCCCGCCAGCCGGCCAGCTCGGAATGCTGGAAGCGCTCTACGCGATGGACCCCGCCATCATCAGCCGCTTCAACCGTGCGGACCTGTCGCTCGCCGACCGGATCGGTTTCGGCCTGAGCGGCGGCCCGATGAAACTGATCACCACCTTGAAGAGCTGATGCCTTGCGGAAAACCCTGAAAAGCCTGTGTGTCTTCTGCGGATCCAGCGCGGGCGTTGCCCCGCGCCACGCCGACGCTGCCCGCGATATGGGCGCCACCCTGGCTCGGGCCGGCGTGGGGCTGGTCTATGGCGGCGGCGCGGTCGGATTGATGGGGATCGTCGCCGACAGCGTGATGGCCGCCGGCGGCACGGTCATCGGCGTCATTCCCAAGGCGCTCGCCGATCTGGAGGTCGCGCATCATGGGCTCACCCGGCTGCACATCGTGGCGTCCATGCATGAACGCAAGGCGATGATGGCCGACCTGTCCGATGGCTTCATCGCGATGGCCGGCGGCATCGGCACGCTGGAGGAATTGTTCGAAATCTGGACCTGGGGCCAGCTTGGCGATCATCAAAAGCCTGTCGCCATGCTCAATGTCGGTGGTTTCTACGATCCGCTGATCGGCTTTCTCGACATGGTCGTCGAGGCCGGTTTCTTCCGCCCTCAACATCGCGCGATGCTGGTCGTCGATGACGAGCCCGCCCGACTGATCGATCGGATGCGGGATTATCGGCCACCGCATCTCGGCAAATGGATCGGGCCGGATAATCGTTGACGACAGCCTTATGATGTTCATCTAGGCGACAGTCGTTCGGGCGCACATGCGCCGCAGTCAAAGACCGTGGAGTCGTTCCAAGATGACCCGATATATGCGCCCCGCCCTGTTCGTCCTTGCCGGTGCGCTGGCCCTGTCGGCCTGCGCCACCGTCTCGCCCGAGGCGCGCGTGCGCGCCAACCTCATTGCGGCCGGGGTTCAGCCCAAGGTCGCCGGATGCATGGCCGATCGCATGGTTGCCAAGCTTTCGCTCGCGCAGCTGAAGCGGCTGCAGTCGCTGGCGGGCCTGAAGAGCAAGCCGGTTGCCGAGATGAGCATGGACGAGCTCCTGCATCGGCTGCGCGCGCTGAACGATCCGCAGATTGTTTCGGTCGTGCTGCGCGCGGGCATCGGCTGTTCGATCGCGGGCTGACTAACCCGCTTCTTTCGGCGGGCCAAGCGAAGTTGGGGTTCCCTTCGCGGGCTGGTTATGCTTTAGCCCGGCGGATTCTGATCGGACTCGGGAACCCTGCAGACCATGAATATCCATGAATATCAGGCCAAAGAACTGTTGGCCAAATTCGGCGCCGCCATTCCGGCGGGTTATGCCGCGATGACCGTCGACGAAGCCGTCGAGGCCGCAAAGAAATTGCCGGGGCCGATTTACGTCGTGAAGTCCCAAATTCATGCGGGCGGCCGCGGCAAGGGCAAGTTCAAGGAACTGGCGGCCGATGCCAAGGGCGGCGTGCGCCTCTCCAAGTCGATCGACGAAGTTCGCGCCAACGCCACGGACATGCTGGGCAACACGCTCGTCACGATCCAGACCGGCGAAGCGGGCAAGCAGGTGAACCGCCTGTACATCACCGATGGCGCTGATATCAAAGCAGAATATTATCTGTCGATGGTCGTCGATCGCGGCACGGGCCGCATCGCGCTGATCGTATCGACGGAAGGCGGCATGGACATCGAGGAGGTCGCTCATTCGACTCCCGAGAAGATCCAGACGATCATCATCGACCCTGTCGAAGGCTTCATGCCGCACCATGGCCGCGCGGTTGCCTTCGCGCTGAACCTTGACGGCGACCTCAACAAGCAGGCGGCCAAGCTCGCCGAACAGCTGTATAATGCGTTCATCGCGACCGACATGGCGATGCTCGAGGTCAATCCGCTGGTCGAAACGACCGACGGCAAGATTCTCGTGCTCGACGCCAAGGTGAGCTTCGATTCGAACGCGCTATATCGCCACCCTGATATCTTCGCGTTGCGCGATGAGAGCGAAGAGGATCCCAGCGAGATCGAGGCTTCGAAGCATGACCTCGCCTACATCAAGCTGGACGGCAATATCGGCTGCATGGTCAACGGCGCCGGTCTCGCCATGGCGACGATGGACATCATCAAGCTCAACGGTGAATTCCCCGCCAACTTCCTCGACGTCGGCGGCGGCGCCACCAAGGAGAAGGTGACGGCCGCTTTCAAACTGATCCTCAGCGATCCGGCGGTGAAGGGCATTCTCGTCAACATCTTCGGCGGCATTATGCGTTGCGACATCATCGCCGAGGGCATTGTCGCGGCCGCCAAGGAAGTGAATCTGTCGGTGCCGCTGGTCGTTCGGCTCGAAGGCACCAACGTCCAGCAGGGCAAGGACATTCTCGCCAATTCGGGCCTCCCGATCGTATCGGCCAACGACCTGGGCGATGCCGCGAAGAAGATCGTGGCGCAGGTTCAGAAAGCCGCTTGAACACCCTCCCGGGGAGCCGTTCAGTGTCAGGAGATTTGTGATGAAAGTGTTGGTACCCGTAAAACGGGTGATCGATTATAATGTGAAGCCGCGGGTGAAGATGGACGGCACGGGGGTCGATCTGGCCAACGTGAAGATGTCGATGAATCCGTTCGACGAAATCGCCGTCGAAGAAGCGATCCGCCTGAAGGAAAAGGGCGTCGTGACGGAAATCGTCGCGATTTCGATCGGCGAGCAGAAGGCCCAGGAAACGCTGCGCACCGCGCTGGCCATGGGCGCCGACCGCGCGATTCTGGTGGTTTCAGACACCGAGGTCGAGCCGCTGGGCGTCGCCAAGATCCTCGCCAAGATCGTCGAGGAAGAGGCTCCCGGTCTCGTCATCCTCGGCAAGCAGGCGATCGATGACGATTCGAACCAGACCGGCCAGATGCTGGCTGCGCTGACCGGCCGGCCGCAGGGCACGTTCGCGTCGAAGGTCGAAGTCGAGGGCGACACCGTCAAGGTGACGCGCGAAGTCGATGGCGGCCTGGAGACGGTCAGCCTGAAGACGCCGGCGATCGTGACGACCGATCTTCGCCTCAACGAGCCGCGCTACGCCTCGTTGCCGAACATCATGAAGGCGAAATCCAAGCCGATGGCGCAGAAGACGCCCGCCGATTACGGCGTTGACGTGACCCCGCGCCTCAAGACGCTGAAGGTTTCCGAGCCGCCGAAGCGCGTCGCCGGCATCAAGGTTGCCGACACCGATGAGCTGGTCGCCAAACTCAAGGCAATGGGAGTCGTCGCATGAAGACGCTCGTTCTCGTCGAACATGACAATGTATCCGTGAAGGATGCGACCCTGGCCGTCGTGACCGCCGCGTCGCAGCTGGGCGAAGTGCATCTGCTCGTTGTCGGATCGGGCTGCGCGGCCGTTGCCGATGCGGCCGCCAAGATCGCGGGCGTGGGCAAGGTCCACCTCGCCGATGACGCCGCGTTCGCCAACTTCCTTCCGGAAAATGTCGCTCCGCTCGTCGTCGATCTGATGGGTCACCATGACGCGTTCCTCGCGCCGGCCACCGCCAATGGCAAGAACATCGCCCCACGCGTTGCCGCCCTGCTCGATGTCATGCAGATCAGCGAAATCCTGACGGTCGAAAGCGAAGATACGTTCACGCGCCCGACCTATGCCGGCAATGCGATCGCCACCGTCCAGTCGTCCGACGCCAAGAAGGTGATCACTGTTCGCGGCACCGCCTTTGCCAAGGCCGAAACCTCGGGTGGTTCGGGCACGGTCGAAGCGATTGCTTCGACCGGCGACAAGGGCCTGTCCAGCTTCGTGGGCGCCGAAATCTCCAAGTCGGAGCGTCCGGAGCTGACCTCGGCCAAGATCATCGTCTCGGGCGGCCGCGCGCTGCAGAACAGCGAGAACTTCCATTCGATCATCGAGCCGCTGGCCGACAAGCTGGGTGCCGGCGTCGGCGCATCGCGCGCGGCCGTCGATGCGGGCTATGTGCCGAACGACTATCAGGTCGGCCAGACCGGCAAGATCGTCGCCCCGGAAGTCTATATTGCGATCGGCATTTCCGGCGCGATCCAGCATCTGGCGGGCATGAAGGACAGCAAGACCATCATCGCCATCAATAAGGACGAGGATGCGCCGATCTTCCAGGTCGCGGACATCGGCCTTGTCGGCGACCTGTTCAAGATCGTGCCGGAACTCACCGGCAAGATCTGATCGGGTTGGATTGGTTCAGGATAGGCGGGCGGCTGAGAGGCCGCCCGCCTTTTTTATCCTCCCCGGAACGGGGAGGGGGACCGCCGAAGGCGGTGGAGGGGCAGCTACGAACATCGCGCCACCTTCGAGGTCACCCCTCCACCATGCTGCGCATGGTCCCCCTCCCCGTTCCGGGGAGGATTAAACTCCTCCCGCCGCCCGCTTTAGATCCTCGACAAAGTGCCGATATTCCACCTTTGCTCGCGCCCGATCCGGCATCCGCAGCAGATAGCTCGGATGCACGGTCACCGCCGCCCATGTCCCGTCCGCCAAAATCAGATCGCGCCCGCGCTGCGAAACGATCGTCTGCGCCCGCCCCGTCACCGACTGGATCGCGGTCGCGCCCAGCATCACGATCCGCTGCGGCTTCACGATCAGCCGTTCCTGATCGATCCACCAGCGGCACGCGCTGATTTCCCCGCCATTGGGCTTCGCGTGGATCCGCCTCTTACCGCGCTGCTCGAACTTGAAATGCTTGACCGCGTTGGTGACATAGGTTTTCGCGCGATCGATCCCCGCTTCGTCCAGCGCCCGGTCCAGCAGCTGGCCCGCCGGCCCGACGAAGGGCTTGCCAGCCAAATCCTCCTGATCGCCCGGCTGCTCCCCCACCAGCATCAGCGGCGCGTCGACGGGCCCTTCGCCGAACACTGTCTGAGTCGCATGGCAATGCAGATCGCAGCGCGTGCAGCCCTTGGCCTCGTCGCGCAATTTCTGCCATGCCGTCGCATCGCCGCGTCCCATCCGCGCCTCCTCCACCATCGCCGCCTCGCGGGCCTGGGCGCCCGCGATCAGCGACGGTATCAACGCGGTTTCGGGCATATTGGCCCAATAGCGGCGCGGCATTTCCTTGATCATCATGTCGACCTTCAGCCGGGCCGGGTTGAAGATGGAAGCATAATAGCTCTTCCAAAGATCCTCGACGGGATCGCCATCGGGCGCGGTCGCCCTGGTCGTACCGGGGCTTTCGCGCAGCGTGTCGCCATCCCAGTGAATCGACAGCTCCGGCGTCAGGATCGACCAGCGCATATTGACGAAGCGGCGCATGAAGAAGCCGGCGTTTATGCGGACGATATGATGGTCGGGTTCGAACCAGGCGACGAAGGCGGGCCCGTCAGGCCCCTCGACTTCGCGAAAACGGACGAAGGCATGCATC
>Ga0105248_10005607_pt1 | contig 13792 bp, 17 predicted proteins | sample KBSS34metaG_FD_81524 | JGI IMG/M metagenome (GOLD analysis project Ga0105248, IMG submission 81524) | Switchgrass rhizosphere microbial communities from Kellogg Biological Station, Michigan, USA - KBS S3-4 metaG | ecosystem: Host-associated > Plants > Roots > Rhizosphere > Soil | place...
CAACAGATCGGCTCGCGCCAATGCGGACGACGAAGGCTTCAAAGGAGCTGCGATGCTCGCGATGCTGAACAGCAAGCAAATCGTCGATGAGATCGTGAAGGACACGGTCAAGGACAATGATCCGCACGACGCGGTTCAGATCTCGCCGGACATCGTGCTGGCCTCGCGCCCCATCAGCGTTGCCCCCGCGCTGGCGCCTGACGTCACGTCCCGTCCGGAGCCGAAATTCGCGCCGGGGCCCAGGAGCAATCCGGAGCCGAAGTTCAGTCCTGTCGTGGAGCCGCAGCCGGCGGCGCCCTCGGTCGACACCGCGGTGCGCGTAACTGCAGGCGATGGTCGCGGCCGGCGGAAGCGATCCTCCGTCGGCAAGTGGCTGCGCGGCGCGTTCCTCACGTTTCTGTTCGCGGGCGGCAGCGCCGCTGCCACCATCGCCTGGGAGAAACACGGCGACGTGGCGAGGCAGATGTTCGCCGACTGGAAACCCGTATTGGCATCGCTGATGCCTTCGTCGCTGACGCCTTCGACGTCACAACAGACGGCGCCGGTCGCGGCCGCGCAGGCCGCGCCGCCCGCGGCGGAAGCGGCAACCGATCAAACAGCCGACCCATCCCCGACGCCGGCTGCGGCTCAGTCTGCGGCCGTGCCCGCAGCAACGCCGCCCGAAGCAGTTCAGTCGGTGGAATCGATGACGCGCGATCTCGCCGCGATGGCGCAGCAGATCGAGCAGCTCAAGGCCAACATCGCCGAGTTGAAGGCCGGACAGGAACAGATGGCGCGCGAGATGGCGAGGCCGTCCGCCCCGAAGCCGATGGCTGAGACGCGGCCGATCGATCCGCGCCTCGATCCGCGCGCGCGCGTTTCCGCGCTACCGCCGCGGCCTCAAGCTCCGCCGGTTCGCAAGCCGAAGCCGGCCGTGTCGCAGACCTACATGCCGGCGTATTCGCCCGCACCGGTCGCATCACCGCCGCCGCCTTCGCAGGCTGCCGCGGTCCCGCCGCAGGTCGCGCCGGTCACCACGACACAAGCCGTTGCCGATGACGACGGACCTGTCGTGCGTCCGCCAATGCCGCTGCGCTAGACCAATGCAAGGCGATGCACGGCATCGCTCACGCAGCGTCACTGCAAGCTGTCCGACTCGATGTGATGCGTTGAGTCCGGGCGACTACGGAGATCGATGTTTCGATCGTCTTCCGCCAAGCGAATCCGCCAAGAGAAAAGGCCGTCGGGATCTATGCCGACGGCCTTCTGTTGCAACTGCCGGTTCCCGGAGCCCGGTTCTGTTGCAATTCCATGCCTCATGATCACGCTGACATATTTAATAAAATCTTAACGCGCTTGCACGCTGCACATGATTTCTGCGCCATACGCACAGAGATTGCGCGCTTCGCTCGTTCGATAAAGATCGACTCAGTGGTACTATCCGACATGTGTTGAGACTTCCGTTGCAGACTTGTTTTCCAGACTTGTCGTCGAGACTTGGGTCGTCACAGCGGGGAATTCGGATGCCTTACTACTACTTCGATCTCGTGGTTGGTGAAGAGTTCAAGAACCAGGGCGGAATCATCCTCGAAGACATCGAGGTCGCCTCGGATCGCGCCCACCAGCTGGCCACCGAGCTGTCGCAGGTGAAGCCGGAGCTTCAGCAAAAGGGCTGCGCGGTGCGCGTCACCGACCGCGATCACAACGAGCTCTATCGCACGCCGCTCGATCCCGTGCCGGCCTGGCAACGCTAAGCTACTCCAGCACCGGCGCGTCGAACCAGTTCGTCAGCGACAATCCGCCGTCGACGACGAAGGCTGCGCCGGTGACGTAAGCTGACAGCGTGTTCGACAATACGGTCAGCGCCATCGGCGCAAGGTCCTTGGCCTCGCCGAGACGCCCCAGCGGGATGTGTCGCGCCAGCGAGGCGTCCGCGACGAAACCGCCGGCCGCGATCGCACCGGGCACCAGCGCGTTGACGCGGATGCCGTGGCGCCCGAACGTCTTGGCGAGCTCCTTCACCAACATCGCCATCCCCGCCTTCGCCGTCGAGTAATGCGGCAGGTTGCGCGGCGTGCCCGCATGCAGCGAGGTGAGGAACAGGAACGAGCCGGGCCGCTTCGCCGCGATCAGCCGCTTGGCGATCTCGCGCGCCAGGTGAAAACCTGCATCGAGATTGACGGCGTGCATCTCCTGCCAGGTCCGTCGATCGACCGCGAGCGCGTGATCGGCCTCGCGCCGCGGCGGCGAGGCGCTGTGCACGAAGTGCGTCACCTGCCCCAGCGCGGCATGTGACGCGGCAAGCAGCGCATCGCAGGCGTCCAGCTCGGCGAGATCGCCGACCCAGGGCACCGCGCGCTCTGGCCGCTCGCTCGCGCCGATCGCGGCACTCACCCGTTCCGCGCTCACGTCGGCGAACACGGTCCGCACGCCCTCGCCGACCAGGGCCTGCGCGATCGCGCGACCGATGCCGTTGCCCGCGCCGGTGACGAGCGCCGTGTCGCGCTGGGGATCGAACGGCGTGCTGAACAGGCTCATGGCGTTCTCCGGGTCCGGGAGCAGCCAATTTAACGCACCGCACGCAGACGCGACAATTGCGTCCCGGCACCATTGCGGAGCGGCGCGCCGGACGCTAGCCTCCCAAAAAAATCGAGGAGGTACCAAGGATGCGCTATGGTTTTCTGATGGCAGGCCTGTTGCTGATCGCCGCGCCGGCCCGGGCGGAGGATCATCCACGCTCGGCCTATGTGACGATGGTCTTGCAGGCCTTCGCCGCCAGGGTCGAGTGCCCCAACACGGATCTCGTCTATCAGGACCTCGTGCAGAAGGCACAGCAGATGCAGCTGCCCGACGGCACCACCGAGAAGGTGCGCAAGGCGATCGCCTGGATGCATACCGGCGGCAAGATGGGCGAGAAGCAGGACGACGACCTGATGGCCGAGGTCGCGGTCGCGACGCAGGCGACCGATATGGACCAGCGCCGTCTCGGCATGCCCGGCTGGTGCGAGGCCCAGAAGACCAACCTTGCCGGCCTGATCCGCAGCAAGGGCGGCTAACCGGTTTTCCCAGGCGTTAAGCCCACAGCTGCGGAACCGCCGCCACGGCCAATATTCGTCACAATCCTCGCCAGCATGGGGCCTCTTCGAATTCGAACAGGCCCCCTCATGCGGATGATCCATTTCGTCTTCGCCGCCACGCTCGTGGCCGTCACGGCGCTGACCGCCCCCGTGCTGGCGAAGAATTCAGGCACCGAGAAAGCCGAGGGCAAATCGCCCTCCTCCACCTGCAGCGCGTATCAGCAAGCACCGGATGGTACCTGGGAACAGCTTCCCTGCAAGGAAACCGGCGATCGCAGTCAGCCGCAAACCCAACGGTCCCAGTCGCAGGGAACCGAGCACGAGGACCGCTGAGGCGTTTCCTGTCCGGCGATCAGCTGTGGTGCGGTCCACGCATGATCTTCATGGCATCCTCGATGTGACGCCACTCCCTGGCCTCATCGGCCTCGCCGCGGCCCTCGCAGGCCTGGGCCTGCTCGGCGGCCTTCGCAATCGCAGCGAAGCCGTGCCGTTCGAGCATCTGGCGTGCCATGGTGTGGATTTGGAGCTCCGATATCATGGGCGCTCTCCCGTTTGATGAAACCGCGGTGCACGCTGGGTGGGTCCGCGGATTTCCTACAACGATCAAGTCGCAGGTCTCGTTCCGATCACCCGCAGCGACGACAAAAGGCGGCCCGCCATGCCCGGCGGACCGCCTTCTCACCCACCCCAAAACCTGAAATCGTCGGCCGCGTCCCCTACGCGACCGCCACGCGCTTGCGCTCGAAATCGTTGGGCACCTCGATATCGACCTCCAGGGTCGACACCTCGTCGCCGCGCTCGAGCCGAACGATGACCTTGGTCGGATCCAGCGTGACGTGCCTGGACACGACAGCGAGGATTTCCTCACGCAGCACACCGAGCAGATCGGGCTGGCCGCGCATTCCGCGTTCATGGGCAAGCAGGATCTGCAACCGTTCGCGTGCGACGGGTGCCGAGGCCTTCTTGCCGCGGAGAAGTCGAAGCAGACCCATGCTCATGCAGCCCTCCGTCGCAGCAGACGATCCATCAGACCTCTGCGCTCGGCGGGAACGTGCATCGTGACGTTCTCGCCGCAGAGGCGCTTGGCGGCGTCCATATAGGCCCGCGCCGGCGCGCCGTCCGCGTTCGACAGAGTCACCGGCGTGCCGACGTTGGACGCCTTCAACACGTCCTGGCTCTCGGGAATGATGCCGAGCAAGGGCGTGGCAAGGATCTCGAGGATGTCGTCGATGGTCAGCATCTCGCCGCGCGCCGCGCGGGAGGCATCATAGCGGGTGATGAGAATGTGCTTCTCGACCCGCTCGCCCTTCTCGGCCCGCACCGTCTTGGAATCGAGCATGCCGATGATGCGGTCGGAATCGCGCACCGAGGAGACTTCCGGATTGGTGACGATCACGGCCTCGTCGGCAAAGCGCATCGCCATGGAGGCGCCGCGCTCGATGCCGGCCGGGCTGTCGCAGATCACCCAGTCGAAACGTCCCCGCAGATCGTCGATGACCTTGCCCACGCCCTCTTCCGTCAGCGCGTCCTTGTCGCGGGTTTGCGAGGCCGGCAGCAGCCACAGATTCTCCAGCCGCTTGTCGCGGATCAGCGCCTGCGGCAGCTTTGCCACGCCCTGCACCACGTTGATGAGGTCGAACACGACGCGGCGTTCGGCGCCCATGACGAGATCGAGGTTGCGCAGGCCGACGTCGAAATCGACGACGACGACCTTGTCGCCGCGTTGCGCCAGTGCGGCGCCCAGCGCGGCGGTCGTCGTGGTCTTGCCGGCCCCGCCCTTGCCTGATGTCACGACCAGTACCTTACTCATCTGAAATGTCTCCTTTGCTGGTCAGTTCAGCGCTGTAATTCGCATGGTATTCCCCTGCAGCCAGGCCTGCGCCGGCTTGCCGCGCAAGGCGGCGTCGATGTCGTCCGCAGTCTGGTAAAACCCGTCGATTGCAAGCAGTTCAGCCTCGATCTTCTGGCAGTAGATGCGCGCGCTCGTGTGACCGTTCACGCCCGCCATGGCGCGGCCGCGCAGCGCGCCATAGATGTGGATGGAGCCGCCGGCGACGACCTCGGCGCCGGAGCCGACCGAGCCGAGGATGGTGACGTCGCCTTCGGGGAAGATCACGGTCTGGCCCGAGCGCACGGGGGCCTCGAGCAGCAGCGAGGTTGGCTTGGCCTCGGCCTTCGCTTCGGCCTTTTTCGGCGCGCTCGGCTCGACCACGCAGCTGCGCCCGCCCGAGAGCAGCGGCGGCATCATGGGGGTCAGCCGGCCCTCCTCCACGCCCTCGATCCCGAGCACGCGAATGTTGCGATCCTGAAGGCTGGTGAGCAGATGATTGATGCCGGACTGGCTGAGATCGACCGAGGACAGGTCGATCACCACGGGCCGGCCGGCGAAGAAGCCCGGCGAACGCGCGATGGTGGTGTCGATCTCCTGGAGCCAGTCCTGGATCGGAACCGTCGGCACGAACACGAAGGCCACGTAGGAGCGCCCGCGCAGGCGCACCATTTGGCGTTGGACTTTTGCTGCAGCCTCCATGGCGGCCGACTCGTTCCCTGTTATTGAATGGTTAACGATGCGGCGGATATGGTTAACGGCCGGTTAATTTCTCCCTGGGCTACGTGAGTTGGGCTGGCGGTCGGCCCTTGAGCGGCCGGACCTTCGGCAGGCGCTCCCGCCCAGCACATAGCCGTCATCGCCCGCGCAGGCGGGCGATCCAGTACTCCGAGACGGGAGTGGGTCAGTCGATAGGCTGCGGCGTACTGGATGCCCCGCCGGAGCCTGTCATCGGGCTCGCCGAAGGCGAGACCCGGTGGCGGGGCATGACACCGGTATGGGACGCGAGCGCTTCCGCCTGTAGCCCCCTACTTCTTCACCTTGCTCGCATCCATCTTGATGGCGGGATCCAGCATCCTGGTCGTGAACGCCGTCGTCACGTCGAACGGCTTCTCCATGCCGAGATAGGTCTGGACCAGATCGTAGTCCTTCTTCATGCGCTCGCCGTCGATCCAGCCGAGGCTCTTCGTCGTCGTGAACTCGTCCGTCATCAGGAACTTGATGCGCTCCCACTGGCGCTCCTGGCTCTCCCTGTCGAGGCCGGAGACCTGGTCGAGCAGCGCCTTCAGGCACGGGGTGACGTCGGCGACGCAGGCCGCGAAGGCCTTCTGCGTGACGCGCACGAACTCCTCGACCAGCTTCGGGTTCTTCTGGAGATAGGCGCCATTGACGATCAGCGAATTGCCGTAAGGGTTGAGGCCGATGTCCTTCCAGTTGACGTAGCCGAGATCGGGTCCGAACTCGATCACCTTGCGGTCGTGCTCGTTGTAGAAGTCGCTGATGATGTCGACGGTATGGCTCTTCAGCGCTGCGATCTTCGCAGTCGGCCCGACATTGACGAAGCCGACCGCATCCGGCGCAAGCCCTGCGGCCTTGGCGAAGGCCGGCCACATCACGCGCGAGGCGTCCCCGGGTGGATTGCCGATCTTGTGGCCGGCGAAATCCTTGACGCCGTTCACGCCGTAGCTCTTCAGCCAGTAGAAGGTCTGGCCGGTGTTGGCGTAGACGCTCATCACCGCGACGGTGTCGGCGCCCTTGCTCTTGGCCACCAGCATGGTGGCGAGATCGGCGACGCCGAACGGCGAGCCGCCGGAGCCGACCTTGGCGGCGGAGACACCGGAGCCCTTGCCGGTCTCGATGGTGAGGTCGATGCCGGCCTTCTCGTACCAGCCTTGCGCCTTCGCGTAATAATAGGGCGAATGGTCGGCCGTCGGCGTCCAGTTCAGGATCATGTTGACCGCCTCGCCCGCGTTCGCGGGCACGCCCGGCAAACCGAGCATCAGGGTCACAACCGCCGCCTGCAAACGCTTCATCGCATGTCTCCTCAATGCCGCGACCCGGCTTGTCGCTCTCCCCTTGTGAGGATACCAATGCAACAAGTCCGCCTTCCACTTGTCAACTGTTTGGTTGGAAATGCCCGCAAAACGATCTGGCGACACCGTGCCGCAGCGGCGCGACCCCGTCGCCACCCGCAAGAAGCTGCTCACCGCGGCGCGCCTGGAGTTCGCCCGGCACGGCCTTGCGGGCGCCCGCGTCGACGAGATCGCCGAGCGCGCCGGCGTCAACAAGCAGCTCGTCTACCACTACTTCGGCGACAAGGACGCGCTCTATCTCGCCGTGCTCGAATGGGTCTACGCCGACATCCGCGAGCAGGAGCGCCAGCTCAACCTCGAAGGCCTGCCGCCGGAAAAGGCGATCCGCAAGCTGATCGAGGCCTCGTTCGATTACCTCGCGACAAACCCCGATTTCATCGTGCTTCTGAACGACGAGAACCGCGGCGGCGCCCGCCACGTCCGCGGCTCGACCCGGCTGGAGGCGATGCATTCGCCGCTGGTGAAGAGCGTCTCCCACATTCTCCAGGAGGGCGTGCGTAGCGGACTTTTCCGCAAAGGGATCGACCCCGTCCAGCTCTACATCTCCATTGCGGGCCTCAGCTATTTCTTCTTCTCCAACACGCCGACGCTGTCGGCGATCTTCGGCAAGGACCTGTCGAGCCGCGCCCAGCGCCGCGCCCGCCGCAGGCATGTCGTCGACCTCGTGCTCCAGTCGCTCCGCCCATAATCAACCAACTGGTTGAAACTTGCCCCGGGGACGGTTAGGCTTGCCGTCGCGGCGGAGAGGCCGCGAGCAACGGGGAGCAACAGGTGGCAGGTGACGGAGCAGGCCCGGCCCGCAACTTTGCGATCATCCTGATCGTGCACCTCGCCGTGCTCGTGCTGTGGCAGGTCGCGGTCGATGCCTTCCATGTGCCGAAATTCATCCTGCCCTCTCCACTTGCGACCGTGCAGACGCTGGGAACCGCGAGCTACGCCTGGGGCGCCAATACGCTGGTGACGGCGATCGAGATCCTCGGCGGCTTTGCGCTCGGCGCATTCGTCGGCGTCACCCTCGCGGTGATCTTCAGCTGGGCGCCGCTGCTGAGCCTCGTGCTGCTGCCGCTGTTCGTGACGCTGAACATGATCCCGAAGGTCGCGCTCGGCCCGCTTCTGATCGTCTGGTTCTCCTACGGCATCGTGCCGAATATCCTGATCGCCTTCAGCATCTGCTTCTTCCCGATCCTGCTCACCACCGCCCGCGGCCTGCGCGAGGTCGAGCCGGATCTGCTCGATCTCGTCAAATCGCTGCGCGGCTCGCGCTGGACGCTGTTCCGCAAGATCCAGCTGCCGGGATCGCTGCCTTACGTGTTCTCCGGCATGAAGGTCGGCGCCATCCTGGCGGTCGCCGGCGCCATCGTCGGCGAGTTCATCGCCTCCGAGCGCGGGCTCGGCTACCTCATGATCCAGGTGCAGTCGTCGCTCGACACGCCCGCGATGGTGATGGCCGTCGTGCTGCTGACGCTGCTCGGCGTCGCCCTCTACGGCCTCGTGCTCGCCCTCGAACGCATGTTCGTCGTGGGCGACGCCCGGCAGACTTAGCTAAAGGAACAATCCATGCTCCTCACCCGCCAGACGCTGCCGAAGACCATTCCGGATATCGCGGCGCTCGACGATCTCCTGTGCCGGCCGACCCAGGCACTGATCGACGACCTCGCCAAAGTCGAGGGCGACATCATGATCCTCGGCGTCGCCGGCAAGATGGGCCCGACGCTGGCGGGGCTCGCCAGAGCGGCCGCACCGGATCGCCGCGTCATCGGCGTGGCGCGCTTCAGCGAGGCGGGCGTCAAGGACTGGCTGCATGGGCGCGGTGTCGAGACGATCAATTGCGACCTGCTCGATGAGGCCGCGATCAAGGCGCTGCCGAAGGCGCCCAACATCGTCTTCATGGCCGGCCGCAAGTTCGGCGCCGAGGGCGATCTGTCGCTGACCTGGGCGATGAACGCGCATGTGCCGGCGCTGGTCGCGCAGGCCTTCCCGTCGTCGCGGATCGTCGCGTTCTCGACCGGCTGCGTCTATCCCTTCGTGCCGGTCGACGGCCAAGGCGCGACCGAGGCCATGGCGCCGAACCCGCCCGGCGAATACGCCCAATCCTGCGTCGGCCGCGAGCGCATGTTCGAATATTTCTCGCGCAAATCTGGAACGCCCGGCCGGCTGTTCCGGCTCAATTACGCGATCGACATGCGCTACGGCGTGCTGCACGACATCGCCACCAAGGTCCTCACCGGCACGCCGATCGACGTCAGCCTTGGCCATGTCAATTTCATCTGGCAGGGCGATGCGTCCGCGCAGGCGCTGCGCTGCCTCGCCCATTGCACGGCGCCGACCTCGCCGATCAATGTCAGCGGCCACGAGATCCTGGCGGTGCGCGATCTCGCCGCGAAATTCGGCGCCCGCTTCGGCCGCGCACCGGTGCTGACCGGCAAGGAGGAGCCGACGGCGTGGCTCACCGATACCTCGCAGGCGGTCGGGCTGTTCGGCCTGCCGGTCGTCGACACCGAGCAGCTGATCGCCTGGACCGCCGACTGGGTATCCCGCGCCATGCCAAGCCTCGGCAAGCCCACCAAATACGAGGTGCGCGATGGCCGCTACTGACGGTCCGCCCATCCTCAAGCTCGGCGCCGACGACGCGATCGCCGGGCTCGTTCTATCGGTCGAAGCGCACTGGAACCAGACCGAAGAGGACTGGCGCATCTTCCTGCGCGACGGCGTCGTGTTCGGCATCCGCGACGGCATGCGGCTGGTCGCAACCGCAGCGCTGCTGCCCTATTCCGGCAACAACGCCTGGATCAGCATGGTGCTGGTGACGGCGACGCATCGCCGCCGCGGCCTCGCAACGCGCCTCGTCGATGCCTGCCTGGAAACTGCGCGCAAGAACGGCCTGACGAGCTGGCTTGACGCAACGCCCGACGGTGCTGCCGTTTACGGGCCGCTCGGCTTCACGCCGACACTGCAATTGCGCCGGCTGAAGCTGGCGAAACCCGCGCGAGCCGAAGCGCCGCGGTCTTCTTCCGCGACCATCGAGGCGCTTCGCGCGAGGGACCGGCGGGCCACCGGTTTCGACCGGAGCGCCCTCCTCTCCGCCTTCGCACAACGCTCCGGCTCGCGCATCGTCTCCGCGAACGGCGCCATCGCGCTGGTTCGCGACGGCAGAACCACCCGCCATATCGGCCCGTTGTTTGCGAACCACGCCGTGGAAGCATTGGCTCTGGTTGGTGCGATCGCCCGATCCGAGACCGCCCCTCTGCTGATCGATGCCGTCGCGTCACACGGCGCGTTCCTGGAAGGATTGACCGCATCCGGCTGGACCGTCGAACGGCCGTTCCAGCGCATGCGCTTCGGCCCTGCCACCGCTACCAGCGAGGAAATGCCGTTCGCCGTCGCCGGCCCCGAATTTGGATAGGACATCATGCACCACAGCCAGATCAACAGCGACATCCGCAAGCTGATCGCCGACGGCACCGTGCTGCCGGCGCACCCTCTTGCGCTCACCGCCGAGCGAAAGCTCGACGAGAAGCATCAGCGCGCGCTGACGCGCTACTATATCGACGCCGGCGCCGGCGGCCTTGCGGTCGGCGTGCACACGACGCAATTCGCGATCCGCGACGTCGGCCTCTACCGTCCCGTGCTGGAGCTCGCCGCCGAGACCGCCGCGAGCTGGACCAGGCGTCCGCTGGCGATGGTCGCGGGACTTGCCGGTTCGACCCGGCAGGCAACCGCCGAGGCGCGCACGGCCCGTGACATCGGCTATCACGCTGGCCTGCTCAGCTTGGCCGCGATGAAGAGCGCCTCCGAGGACGAGATCATTGCGCATTGCACGGCGGTCGCCGCCGAGATCCCGCTGGTCGGCTTCTATCTCCAGCCGGCGGTGGGGGGCGTCATCCTGTCGAGCCGGTTCTGGCAGCGCTTTGCCTCGATCGACAACGTCATCGCGATCAAGATCGCGCCGTTCAACCGCTACCGCACGCTCGACGTCCTGCGCGGCGTGGCGGCGGCGGGTGCGCTCGACCGCGTCGCGCTCTACACCGGCAATGACGATCACATCCTGCTGGACTTGATGCTGCCCTTCGACCTCCGCGACAACGGCGTCACCACGCGAACCTACTTCAAGGGCGGCCTGCTCGGCCATTGGTCGGTGTGGACGGCGAGCGCGATCAAGCAGTTCGAGCGCTGCAAGGCAGCGCGACACAAGGACAGCGTGCCAGCGGATCTGCTCGCGCTCGATGCCCGCGTCACCGATTGCAACAGCGCCTTCTTCGACGTCGCCAACAACTTTCACGGCTGCATCGCCGGCTGCCACGAGATCTTGCGGCGTCAGGGCCTGATGCAGGGGCTGTGGTGCCTCGATCCGGCCGAGGGCCTGAGCCCCGGCCAGAAGGAAGAGATCGACCGCGTCTGCCGCGAGCACGCCGACCTCAGCGACGATGCCTTCGTGGCCGCCAACCTCGACAAATGGCTGGCATGACGGAAGAGCCCTTCATCAGCCTGCGCGGCGTCAGGAAAGTCTACCGCAGCGGCGGCGCGGAGTTTCTCGCCGTCTCCGACGTCACGATGGACGTGCAGGAAGGTGAGCTCGTTTCGCTGGTCGGCCCGTCCGGCTGCGGCAAGACCACGGTGATGAAGATTCTGGCCGGCCTGCACGGCGCCGACGGCGGCACCGTGAAGATCGGCAGTGCCACAAGCCCGTTCGACCCGACCCGCGACATCGGCATGGTGTTCCAGCAGGCGCTGCTGCTGAAATGGCGGACGATTCTGGACAACGTGCTGCTGCCGGCCGAGATCGTGGGCTTGCCGATGAAAGCTGCGCGCGAGCGGGCGCGCGACCTGCTCAATCTGGTCGGGCTTGCCGGCTACGAGCAGAAATATCCGCAGCAGCTCTCCGGCGGCATGCAGCAGCGCACCGCGATCGCGCGAGCCTTCATCCACGATCCAAAACTGATCCTGATGGACGAGCCGTTCGGCGCGCTGGACGCCTTGACGCGCGAGCAGATGAACCTGGAAATGCTGCGGATCTGGCGCGAGAGCGGCAAGACCATCATCTTCGTCACGCATTCGATTCAGGAAGCGGTGTTCCTGTCTTCGCATTGCGCCGTGCTGACCGCGGGCCCGGCGAAGATGGCCGACTACTTCGCCATCGACCTGCCCTTCCCGCGCGACCTTCCGCTCAAGACCACGGATGCGTTCGGCGCCTATGCACGGCGGATCTATGCAAAGCTCGGGCTGGGCGCGGCGTAATAGGGCCACGCCGTACCGACGCAATCAGTCTCGTAGCCCGGATGGAGCGAAGCGTAATCCGGGACGGTGCCGTTGACGTGCGGGATCCCGGATTGCGCTACGCTCCATCCGGGCTACGGAGCTGGGCGCGGCGTCAACACCGCGCCCTCTTCTTCCAATCAGGTCTTGTTGCGCATCTTGCTGAGCAAATAGTTGTCGTAGAAGTTCTCCGCGATCTGCGTGTAGAACAGCAGCTCCTTCATATACGCGTCGTGGCTCTCCTTGGTCCGCTTGAACAGGTCGCTCTTGGCGGCGAGCTCGTTCAGATGGTCCTGGGTCGCGTTGTAGCAGGCCTCCAGCACCGGCTGCGGGAACGCCTTCAGTTCGGCGCCGTTGGCGATCAGGCGCTTCAGCGCCGCCGGATTCACGCTGTCGTACTTCTCGAGCATCCAGGCGCCGGCCGCCGAGGCGGCCTGGTTGACGATGGCCTGATACTGTTTCGGCAAGCTTGCCCACTTCTCGTCATTGACGATCATGTGCAGCATGGCGCCGCCTTCCCACCAGCCCGGGAAGTAATAGTACTTTGCGACCTTCTGGAAGCCGAGCTTCTCGTCGTCATAGGGACCGACGAATTCGGCGGCGTCGATCGAGCCCTTCTCCAGTGCCGAATAGACGTCACCGCCGGCGAGCTGCTGCGGCACGATGCCGAGGCGCGCCAGCACATGGCCGCCCATGCCGGCAATGCGGAATTTGAGACCCTTGAGATCGTCGACGGTCTTGATCTCCTTGCGGAACCAGCCGCCCATCTGGGTGCCGGAATTGCCGCAGAGGATCGCATGCGCCTTGAACGGCTTCAGCGCCTCGTTGGCGAGATCGGCACCGCCGCCGAAATGCCACCAGGACTCCTGATGGCGATGGTTCATGCCGAACGGCGCGCCGGTGGCATAGGCCAGCGCCGGCTCCTTGCCGATGTAGAAATAGAGCGGCGTCTGCGCCATCTCGACGGAGGCCGCGCTGACGGCGTCGAGCGCCTGCAAACCGGGGACGAGCTCGCCGGCCGCAAAGGTCTGGATCTGGAATTTGTTGTCGGTGGCCTCGGCGACGTATTTCGCGAAGGTCTGCGCCGTGCCGTAGATGGTGTCGAGCGATTTCGGGAAGCTCGAGGTCAGGCGCCATTTGATCTCGGGCGCGCCTTGCGCAATCGCAGGTGCGGCAACCAGCGTCGTCGCGCCGGCGACCGCGCCGCCCTTGAGGAATGTACGGCGTTTCATGATGGGGTCTCTCCCTAAAGCACGGCTTCAAATGGACGATTTAGGCCACGGTCTTCGCGGACCGTTTGCCCGTTCCCGTCGCCGAGTTCAAGCTGGGAGCGGAAGGCCTGTAGCCCGGACGGAGCCCTGTAGCCCGGATAGAGCGCAGCGTAATCCGGGGTTCGTGCCACACGGAAGGTCGTGCGGCGTGGTTTGGTCTGTCCCGGATTTCGCTTCACTCCATCCGGGCTACGAAGTGCCGCCTTAAAGCAGCTTCGCGCTCACGAACAACGCCCGCACGGCGTTGGTCGCCTGCACCGCGAGCATGGCATTGCCGGCGGCGCCTTCCAG
>Ga0105248_10005608_pt1 | contig 13788 bp, 7 predicted proteins | sample KBSS34metaG_FD_81524 | JGI IMG/M metagenome (GOLD analysis project Ga0105248, IMG submission 81524) | Switchgrass rhizosphere microbial communities from Kellogg Biological Station, Michigan, USA - KBS S3-4 metaG | ecosystem: Host-associated > Plants > Roots > Rhizosphere > Soil | place...
TCACAATGTCGAGTTTGCCGTCGCGATTGAGATCGGCGATGAAGATCGAGTACGGCGGCGCGGGTTGTGAAGTGAGCGCAACGCCGTCCGCAAACGCCCGCTTGCCGGACCCGTAGTAAACAAAGACGGCCTGCTTCTTTTCGTCACCGACGACGAGATCGATCTTGCCATCTCCGTCGATATCGGCGGCCGCAGCGGCACGGGCGTTCGAAACCGGCGGTCCGACGGGCATGGGCTTCGCCTTGAATTTGCCGGAGCCGTCGTTCCAGAAGATCAGGCTCTGGCCGCCGTCGCGATGCGGGACGAACAGGTCGACGAAGCCATCGCCATCGAGGTCGGCCGCGACGATGATCGTCGCGGATTCGGTAGGCAGGGAATCGCAGGACGGAAACTCGCCCTTGCCGTTGTTCAGGCAGACGAAGCTCGGAAACGGCTTGCCCGGCTCGGGTTCCCGGTTGGCCACCAGGATGTCGGGCCGGTGGTCGCCGTTCACGTCGGCGAGCGTGATGTAGCGCGTCTCCCAATCCGGCTTGCCGAACGTTCCGGCGGCGCGGAAGTGTCCCTTGCCGTCGTTCAAATAGATCCGCTTGGTGTCGGGCTGGTCGTTGCTGACGACGATGTCGAGCGAGCCGTCTCCATTGAGGTCCGCGAGGGCGGCGGAATAGGTGCGGTCCGGCGAATTGCCCAGGACTTCGCGCGTGAAGTGGCCTTTGCCGTCGTTTCGAAAGATGAGGTTGTCGAGCGGCCAGTGGCGGCCCTTCGCCAGGACGATGTCGAGATCGCCATCGCCGTCGATATCGCCGAGGCTGACGCCGGCCGAAGTCTCTCCTTTCGCTTCGAGAAGCTGGACGCGATCGAACGTCCGCACGGCGAACGGCGTGCTCTCGGAAGTGGCCGCGAAGGTGATGAGTGAGAGGAGGATCAGCCGGTGCATGGATTGCTCCATGGATGAGTCTAGTCCAGCCGCGTCCCGGTGCGAGTGCGCCTCGAAAATAAATGAAGATCGGTGATCGAATCGGGATTCGATTTGCGCCTCTTCTGATAACCGGAAGTAAATCGGTGGTCAGTTGCTCGCACTGACCGGAGCCCGGCCCAAAGCAGGTCGTCGCCCGAAACCAAGCGTAGCTTCCGTCGATTGTCGGAGGAAATCGGGCTGTCCGTTCTGGGGGCTGCCCGTCGGCTTTATTTTTCTTTCGTCCGCTTGTAGAACGAGCATCCCCTCCCCGCACCTCGCCTGGCAACAGGCGAGGTTTTTCTTTTGGCTGGCTCGCACGCGTTCCAACGGAAGACGCTTACTGCGCTCGGCTACGCCTCGCTACGTGCGCGTCTCGAAACTGGCGGCTCGCTTCGTGCGCGACTCGAAACGCGAAGAGATCTCGGCGAATCGTCCGTGGCCGGATCGCTTCTTCCGGTTAAGGTGGAAAGATGTCAGCGAAGTCGCTGGTCGACGAATATTCGCAGCGGCGCGCCAATTCCTTCACCGCCAAGCTCCGGCGCTGGATCGCTCCGCCGCGGCTGTTCCTTTTGAACCCACGCGAGCCCAACGATTTTCCGATGGGGCGGTGGAATCTGTATCTCGGCGGCGGCGGCGCCAATCCGGACGGTTACGTCAATGTCGATCTGTTCGCGGTGCCCGATGTCGATGTCGCGGCGGACATCGAGATGTTGCCCTTTCGCGCGGACCTGTTCCAGCGCATCGAGTGCGACGCAGTGCTCGAACACGTCAAGCATCCCGAAATCGCAATGGACGAGATGATCCGCGTGCTGGCTCCCGGAGGCTACCTCCACCTGGTGACGCCGTTTTGCCATCCGTTCCACGCGTATCCCGACGACTACCGGCGCTTCACGCCGGCTGGCTTGCGCGAACTGTCGGGCGGACGCCTCGAAGTGATTGCGGAAGGTTGGCGAACGGGTCCGGCGGCGACCATGCTGATTCTCGGCATCGAATTTGTGAAGTCGTGGCTACCGGGAAAGATCTGGCGCGGCGGAGTCCACGTGATCCTCGGCTGGCTGCTCTTTCCACTGCGCTACCTGGACCTGATCTTCTTAAGAACGCCGCGGGCGGGGAATATCGGCAACCACTGTTATTTGTGGCTCCGGAAGCCGATATATTGAGAGCTTGCGCTGGGCTTTCCTCATTGTCGCCGGTTCGCTGTTCGCCGCGGATCCATGGGCTACGGATGTGGCTCCGTTTTTTCAGCGCTCTTGCGTGGCATGCCACAACGCGGCACTGCATCAGGGCGGAATCAACTTCTCAAGCTATACGGATTCCAAGTCTGCGCTCGGGGACCGTGACGTTTTCGAGAAGGCGCTGGCGAAAATCCGGACCGGCGAAATGCCTCCGAAAGGCATGCCGCGTCCCAAGTCTGAACAGGTGAAGCTGGTCGAGGTCTGGTTCGAAGAACAGTTCGCGAAACTGGACGCGAAGCAAACTCCCGATCCGGGGCGCGTCACGGCGCGCCGTCTGAATCGCGACGAATACAACAGGACGGTGCGCGATCTTCTGGGCGTCGATAGCAGGCCCGCGAATGCGTTTCCGCCGGACGATACGGGCTACGGCTTCGACAACATCGGCGATGTGCTGAGCGTGTCTCCGGTGTTGATGGAACGCTACCTAAAGGCGGCCGGCAAGCTGGCGGACGCCGCGATCGTGGCCGGTCCGCCGCCGAAACCGACCGTCCAGAAATACGGGCGCCCGCCGAAGTGGGCCGAGACGTTCCTCGAGATCAAGCACACGTTTCCTGCGGATGGCCGATATAAGCTGCGCTTCAACGTGGCGGGCGAGCGGAAAAAGGACAAGGACATCCGCGCGGAAATCTTGCTGGACGGTCGGTCCCTCGAGACCTTCGACATCAGTCTGGATGGGGACTCGACGCGTATCCGCGAAGTCGAGCTACCGATGACGGCGGGGGAACATGCGGTTCGCGCGGCGTTTGTGACGACGCCGCTGCCGAAGGAATCGATTTCGTTCATCGAGGTCCGCGGACCGTACGACGCGAAGATGCCGCTGACCGAAAGCCACAAGCGCATTTTCGTTTGCTCGGCGAAGACTCCGGAATGCGCGAAACAGATTGTGTCGACGTTGGGCCGGCGAGCCTGGCGGCGGCCGCTGACCTCGGCGGAGGTCAATCGGCTGGCGCGCTTCGTAACCGCGGCGCAGGAAGACGGCGCGTCGTTTGAGGAAGGCATGCGGGTCGCCTTGAAGGCGATTCTGGTGTCTCCGAATTTCCTGTTCCGAATCGAGCGCGACGCCAGGCCTGATGATCCGAAAGCGGCGCATCGCGTCAGCGATCTCGAACTCGCTTCGCGCCTCTCGTATTTCCTGTGGAGTTCGATGCCCGACGACGAACTGTTGCGGCTGGGCGAAGAGAACAAGCTGTCGCAGCCCACTATCCTGAAGGCGCAAGTCGCGCGCATGCTGCGCGATCCCAAATCGAACGCTCTTGCGGAAAACTTCGCCGGCCAGTGGCTGGAGCTTCGGAACCTGGACACGGTCCGGCCGGATCCGCAGCGCTTCCCCAATTTCGATGAGCCGCTGCGCAAGGCGATGAAGCAGGAAACCATTCGCTTTTTCGATTCGGTGCTCCGCGAAGACCACAGCATCTTCGATTTTCTGACCGCGAATTACACGTTTCTGAACGAGCGGCTGGCGAAGCATTATGGCATCGAAGGCGTCACCGGTCCGGAATTCCGCAGGGTGGAGCTGGGGGATTCGCATCGCCGCGGTGTGATGACGCAGGCCAGCGTGCTGACGGTGAGTTCGTATCCGACGCGGACGTCGCCGGTGCTGCGCGGGAAGTACGTGCTCGAGAATTTCCTGAACGCGGCGCCTCCGCCTCCGCCCGCGGACGTCCCGCCGCTCGACGATTCCGCCATCGGCGAATCGGCGACCATGCGCCAGCAATTGGACGCGCATCGGTCGAACGCGATCTGCGCTTCGTGCCACGTCCGCATGGATCCGATCGGATTCGGGCTTGAAAATTACGATGCCATCGGCGGCTGGCGCGTCAGCGACGGGAAGTTTGCAGTCGACGCCACGGGCGAACTTCCGGGCGGGCGCAAGTTCGAAGGCGCGGCGGAATTGATCAGCATTTTGATCGAACGGAAGCAGGATTTCCGTTCCGCGCTCACCGAAAAGCTGCTGACCTACGCGCTCGGCCGCGGCCTCGAGCGCTACGACCGGCCCGCGATACAATCGATTAGCCGGAAGATAGCGGCCGGCGGCGACAAGTTTTCAGATTTGGTGGCCGAAATCGTGGAGAGCGTGCCTTTCCGCCAGCGCCGCGGCGAGAGTCCGGTGGAAGCAGCCGGTAAGAAGACGAAATAAAGCCCATGTACGTATCGCGCAAACATCTATCGCGCCGGACGCTGCTACGCGGCATCGGAGCCGCATTCGCGCTGCCCGCGCTGGATGCCATGACGCCCGCCTTTGCGGCCACTTCGCAGGGCCAGGCGGCGACGCGCATGGCCTTCCTCTACGCGCCGAACGGCATCGACATGCGGAACTGGGCGCCGCCGAGCGAAGGCTTTATTCCGTTAAACGGTCCGTTGCCGAAATCGCTGCCGCGAATTTTACGGCCGCTCGAATCGCTGCGGAAAGATTTTTCGGTGCTGTCCGGTTTGACGCACAATGGCGGCCGGGCGCTCCAGGATGGCGCCGGCGATCACGCGCGTGCGGCGGCTTCGTTTCTGACCGGCGCGCATCCGCGCAAGACCGCCGGAGCGGACATCCACAATGGTCCGTCGGCGGACCAGATGGCCGCGAAGCAGCTCGGTTCGGCCACGAAATTTCCATCGCTCGAATTGACGCTCGAAGCGGGCGGCCAGGCGGGCAGCTGCGATTCCGGCTACAGCTGCGCGTACACCAACAATATTTCGTGGCGGACGGCGGAAACGCCGATGCCGCCCGAGGGCGATCCGCGGCAACTGTTCGAGAGGCTGTTCGCGGGCGTCGATACAAGCGAAACGGCGGTGGCCCGCGCGCGACGCTTGAAGTACGAGAAGAGCATCCTCGATCAGGTGATGGAGGATACCAAGCGGCTGCAGGGCGGGCTCGGACGCACGGACCGGCGCAAGCTGGACGAATATCTCGATGCCGTCCGCGCGATTGAGACGCGCATCGAAGGCGCGGAAAAAGCGGGAACGCAGAAGGCTCCCGAGATGGAGCGGCCGGATGGCGTTCCGGCGGAATTCCACGAATACGCGCGGTTGATGATGGATATGCTCTTCGTCGCATTCCAGACGGATACGACGCGCATCGCCACGTTGATGCTGGGTCGCGAAGGCTCCACGAGGCCGTATCGCGAAATCGATGTTCCGGACGCGCACCATCCGATCACGCATCACCAGAACAAGCCGGACCTGCTCGAAAAGATTTGCAAGATCAATACGTATCACGTGGAGCAGGTCGCGTATTTCCTGAACAAACTGCGACAAACGCCGGAGGGCGACAGCAATTTGCTGGACCGCTCCGTGATCGTGTACGGGTCCGGCATCAGCGATGGAAATTCGCACAAGCATCACGATCTGCCGGTGCTGCTGGCGGGCCGCGGGAACGGCACGTTTGCGAATCAAGGCCGGCACCTGGTGTATCCGCACGATACGCCGATGACGAACTTGTACCTCACGATGCTCGATCGAGTCGGCGTGAAGGTGGATCGCATCGGCGACAGCCGCGGTCCGTTGGCGCTGTAGATATCGCCGCGTTTCGAGACGCGCACGGAGCGGCACGAACGTGCCGCGCAGTAAGCGCTTTCCGGGGCGCGAAATGCGGTTTCTGTAGCGCTATAAACGCTTTCTTTGCGCTATAAACGCTTTCTTTGCGCTATAAACGCTTTCTTTGCGCTATAAACGCTTTCTTTGCGCTATAAGCGCTTACTACGCTCGGCTGCGCCTCGCTTCGTGCGCGCCTCGAAACGGGCGCCTCGAAACGGGCGGCTCGAAACGACTAATTCCCGCCGCCGGACTTTGCCGGATACTTCTTCGCGGCATCTTCCCACTTGAACGGCAGAACGTCCGGGACCACGATGACTTCGGTCGTGAACTTGAATGGAGCGCTGCTTGACGTCCCTGCCGGACCCGGATAGGTCAGCTCGACATAGAACGCAGTGAAGCCCTTTTCCGGCTTCGCCACTTGGGCCACGTAGACTCCCTTTTTCTCTTCCGTCAGCTTGGTCGGCTTGTACGCCTTCCCGATGACATCCAGACGGAAGTCGCGGGCTTCCGGATTGTTCGCCTGCCACAACGTGACGTCCGCCGGCTTGTCGTGGACGTTGACCACGATCGAGCCGTTCACAATCTTCCAGGTGAATTTCGGCCGCGGCGTATTCGTGAGGATGGCCTGATAAAACGCCAGCATGCTGTCCGTCGCATCGCCGCCTTCGAGGTTGTGCTTGACGTTCGGCACGTAGCGGATGTGCTTCTCCTCTTTCACCTTGTCGTAGTAAATGTGCGAATTGTCCGGCAGGAAGAACTGGTCGCCCGACGCGTTGATGAGGAACTTCGGCATCTTCATCTGCGGACGGTCGAGGTAGTTGTACGGATCTTCGATATCGAGGACGGCTTTGTATTCCGGCGTTCCGATCTTCGCCGGGAATAAGCCGTGGCGCACGTAGTCGCCCAGCGCGCTCGAAAAGAACCCGTACGCTTCAAAATGGTGCCTGGTGATCACTTCGCTGTTCAGGGCGTCGATGACCATCGGCATGATGGCGACCACGCGCTTGTCGACAGCTCCCACGAGCCAGGTGGTCCAGCCGCGTTTCGAGCCTCCCGCGACGACGAAATTGTCGATCTTGGTCTTGCCGCCGGCTTCCGTGGCGGAAAATTCCTGGATCGCGTCCATGGCGCGGACTCCGCTCTTCACCATCGCCAGGCGGATGAGCCAGGTGTCGTCCTTGGTCGTAAAGTGCTTCACGCGCGAGTAGGCGATGGCGTCGTCTTCCGAGCGGCCTTTTTCGGGCGAATCGGTGAAAAAGAGCGGCTGGTTCGGAACCATGCCGAGATCCGCAACGATGGATTTGGTTTCGGTCGCGATTCGCACCGAGCGGGCATTCGACTTCGCGGGCGCCGGATCGCCGTTCTTCCCGCCGCCGATGAACAGGAGTGCTTTGTTACTGGTGACTTTGTCGGGACGCGTGATCGAAAGCCAGTGCTTCCACACCGGGCGGTCCACGTCCTTTTCCGTGCGCCAGGTCTGCGAGGTCAGTTCGAGGACATCGGTGCGATAGCCTTCGCCGGGGATGGTCTTGACCAGCTTCCACGCGTAGACCGGATCTTTCGCGTTGACGTAGCGATCGAGCGCGGTTTCCTTTTGGGCGGAAAGAACCGCGCAAAAAAGGAGCGCGGACAGGGGTAGTGCGAATCGACGGAGGCGCATGAGAGTTCAGTATATAAGGCACGCCCGCCGCAACCGCGGTTACCCGCCGGCGACGGATATTTCGCCGGGTTCAGCCAAAGAAAAAGCGCGACCGCCTTGCGGCGAGTCGCGCTGTTGGGAATCCGTTTGGTAGTTAGACTACCAGGGATGTCAATCTAGAACTGGAAGCGGAGTTGCAGATCCACTTTCCGGTTATAGGTGCTGCTGTTTCCGCGGAACGCGCCGCCGAGCGTCAGCGACTGTCCGAAGAACGTCGAACCGAGATCGCCGACCGGCGAGCCGTAGTTGGCATGATTGAGCAGGTTCTGCGCCGAGGCGCTGAACGTCAGGTTGTAGCGCCTGCCGGTGCTGGCACCGCCGCCGCCACGTCCGCCGCCGCCTCCGCCGCGCATCATGCCGCCGGGCATACCGCCACCGCCGCCGCCGCGCGGACCGCCGCCGCCCCGACCGCCGCCTCCGGGGGGAGGACCACCCATTCCATCCGGACCACCGCCACCTTGCTGGCCGCCGGAACCTTCGCGCCGGGGTCCGAAGCCCCAGGTTTTCGAAACGCGCAGGTTAAGAGTCGCCGTCATCGGTCCACGGCCAAGGTTGCGCTCGATCGTCGCCGTTCCCGGCGCGGGCGTCAGGTTGAAGCAGCCAAACTGCGACGTGTACTTCAGGTTGGGTCCGACACAGGAAGCCGAAGGAAGATCGAGCAGCGCCGGGCGCTCCGCCGTTGTGCCGTCGAGGTTGGTGTCGCGGCCGGTCGTGATGTTATAGGGCGAGCCCGAGTTGATCGAGAGGAACGGGCTGAGGCTGATGGTCTTCGGCAGGTTGATGCTGGAGCCGATGATCAGGCGATGCCGCACGTCGGAGAAATTCGAGGGTCCGTATTCCGCGCGCAGATTGTAGGGATCGGCCGGCAGGCCTTCGGCGTCGGACTTGCCGAAGCCGAGCGAATAGAATCCGAACAGCGACAGGCGCTTGAAGTTCATGTTCGGGCTGAACACGATCTGGTTGCTGCGGCTGAAGCCGGTCGACTCGTAGATGTAGCGCAACTGGCGATCGCCGAAGGGATAGGCTCCGTTGATCGGCGCGTTGATGTTGCGTTGACGCATTACATGAACGCCGCGGGCTCCGATGTACTGGACGCTGAGGCGCGCCGACTTGCTGAGCTGGCGTTCGATTCCGGCGCTCAGCTGATAAATCCGCGGAGCGAGTAGCGTGCTGTCAACGATCTGCAGGCGCTGCGGGCTCGATGTGAGCGAGGCGAGCGAAGGAATCAGCGGGAACGTGAGCGGATTCTGCAGCAGGTACGACGGCTGATTGATCCCGTTGAAGCGCTCGGAGGCAAGTGTTGAGCTTTCGCTGAAGCGATCGTAGAAGACGCCGAAGCCGCTGCGGAAAATCGTTTTCGCGACTTTATTCGCGTTGCCATCGATGGCCCAGGCGACCGCCACACGAGGCGACCAGTCGTTCTTGTCACCGAGGTTGGTCTGCGCCTCGTAGCGGAGGCCGTAGCTGACCGTCAAATTCGGCCGGACTTTCCAATCGTCGTTTGCAAAGAAGCCGAAGTCGTACTGACCGACGATCGCTTCGGGCTGTCCGCCGGCAAGGCTCAACTGGCTGGCGCCGAGTCCGAAGGCGGCGATTTGCGTGGGCGTGTAGCCCTTCGCCTGGAGGATCAAAGTATTCCGATAGCGATCGAGCGCCGTAAGGTCGACCAGCGAACCGGCGATCGGGTTGTTGTTCGCATCGAGGGCCACGCCCTGGCCGCTGAAGAACGAATAGGTCCCGCTGAAGTTGTTGACCGAGACGTCGTCCAGGTTCACGTGGCGGACGCGTCCGCCGAATTTGTACGCGTGGCGTCCCCGGTTGATGCTGGTGACGTTGCTCCATTCGAGGTGCGTGGAGAGACTGCTCGAATTTCCGATCTGCGCTCCGCCGCCGTTGAAGGCGCTTTGCACGGAAAGAGCGGGGATCGAGGCGTCGCCGAATTCGGCGCGATCGCTGCGCAAATACTGGAAGCGCGTCTCGCTGATCGTGGTCGAGGACAGGATCGCCGTTTCGGTGAACTGAATCGAATTTTCGGTGTCCGTCGCTTTGTAGCCCTTGGAGGCGAGGTTAAAGCCGCCGATTCCCTGGCCTTCCTGATCGTTCTGCGAATGCATGTAGCGAAGGACCATCGTGTTCTTCGCATTGATCATGTAGTCGAAGCGGGGCGAAATCGAAGTCCGGGTCTGCGGAGTCACGATTCCCTGGTTCACCTGCACCGGATTGAAATTGCTGTCGAGTGTGGTGGCGATGATGAAGGCGTTCTCGGTGATCGCGCGGCGATCGAAGTTGAAACCGAACGAGGCCTTCTGCTTGATGATCGGGCCGGTCAGATTGAAATTGCCGAACCACGTTTTGTACGGAGGCCGGGTCGACTGGGCCAGCAGCGGGCTGCGGCTGTTCAGCGCTTCCTTGTTGAACTGCAGGAACGCGGAGCCGTGGAACTGGTCCGTGCCGGGTTTAGTGAAAATCTCGATGCGGCCGAAGCCAGGGCGATCGTATTCCGGCGAGAACGGATTCGAATTGACGCGAATTTCGCGAATCGAAGACTTCGGAGGCAGCTGGCCGCCGGTGAAGCCGTCGATGTAAACCTGTCCGCCGTTGGGGCCGGAACCAGGTCCGGCGAGCGCCTGCAACTGCTGCTGCAATTCATCAGGATCGTCAGAGAGCGCTTCGAGGTCTTTCTCTTTGAGCACCAGCGCGCTCGAGTTCGCCGCCGGATCGGTCGAGACCGTCTTCACTTCGTCGGTGACGTTGACGACTTGCGCGTCGGCGGTGATCGAAAGGGTCGCGTTCAGTTCCATGGACACGGGGATGTCGACGGCGTCCTGTTGAAACAACGCGAAGCCTTTCGCGTTGACGCGGACGGTGTACTTGCCGGGCTGCGGGATGGTGATGGTGTATTCGCCGAGCTTCCCGGTGCGCGTGCGAACTTCGCCGCGGGGTCCACGGAAGAAAACCTGCGCGTCCGGGACGGCGGCGCCGGACGGATCCAACACGGTGCCTTTGATCGTGAGCGCTGTCGATTGGGCCATCATGGCGAGGCAAAAAAGGGCCAGCGCTAGGCAGAGTTGTAGGGTTCGATTCATTCTTGTGACTAAGCCGTTCTTTGGTTTATTGGAAAATCGGTAATTCGAGGTTCATGCCGCCGCCCGCGCCGCCGGCGCCGAACGCCATGTCGCGCTGCTGCGCCTGCCGGGGAGGCGCTGCCATCGCAAGCAGCCGTTCCGCGTTCGAGATGAGCATAATCGCAGTGAGATTGTTCTTGGAGCCCTGCGCGGCCAGCGCGACGGAGCTCGAGAAGACGATCGTCTCCCCGACTTTGAGGTCGTCTTTCGTTCCGACCGGAAGCCTATCGACGATCTGCGAGACATCGAAGCGGCGTCCGCCCGCTCCCGGACCACCGGGACGACCGCCTTCGCCTGCGGGAGGACCGCCGCCCGCGCGAGGACCAGCACCCTCAGCCGGAGGCGTACGCATGCCGCCAGGACCACCAGGACCGCCCGGACCTCCGCCCATGCCAGGGCCGCCGCCCGCGCCGAATTTCTTGATCTGCGAATCCGCCGTCAGGTGGACCGTGAGAATTTCCTTGCCGCCGATATCTTTGGCGATGATCGCGCCGTTGGCGTCGATCGACTGAATCACGCCGGCTCGCGTCACAAAGGTTCCGAAAACAACTTCGTCCGCGGTGACGCTGTGGCCGTCGGCGGATTTTTCGCCGCGCGCACGCAGTTGATCGCCAACCTGCACTTCTTCGAGCTTGCTGACTTTTGCGTCGGCGAACTTCACCGACTCCGCCGGATAGCGCTTGAAACTGGCGTTCGGCTTCAGCGTCACCGTGTAGGTGTTCTCGCCGGCGCCCTTCAGCGTCAGTTCGTTGCCCTTCTTTTCCTTCACCACGCCTGCTACGCCGCGCTTCTGCCACTCGGCCTTGTCGGCTTCTTTCCACTGCTCGATGCTCTTCGCCTGCATCACGACGACGCGGCGCACCAGGTCTCCCTGAAGAGTCACGAGCACACGATCGCCCGGATGGACCGTATCGATGGTGGCGTCGGCCGCATTCGCGAGGCTGGTTTGCCCCGGGGGCACGCTCTTCATCGTCGTCTCGGGGGCGATCTTGAAGACCGTCACCACACCGGCGTCCGACTTGGTCTCGATTTCGTTGCTTTCGGCGCGTACGGCGGAGACCGTCCCGAGGACGTTCTTGCTGGGTGTCTGTGCGGCCGCGATCATGGCGGTGAAAAGCAACACTACTGGCAAATACAACTTGGATCTCATCTTTGTCGTTTCCTGGCGGTCGTTTTTCCGGGGGCGCGTTCCAATCGCCTGGCCCGTCCACTTGACGATTCGGCAGCTTGGCGCGTGTACCCGGAGCTGTGTAAATGTCTGTTAATGCGTGTGACCCGCCGGAGCCACAGTTACCTATAGCAATGACCACGCAAGATGCGGCAAAGTTACGGGCGCTGTAGCCGGGTAGGGCGAAATTCCAACCAGGCCGGTTGGAGGATATGTCTTTTAGAAGTTTAGCGGATTCTGCGCTCTAGGGATCCGGATTCCGGGATGCGGCGCGGGCGACAGGTGTTCCATCCGCCGCCTGGATGGCCTCATTTGGCCGCTGTGGCGCGTCTCACAGAGGTCTTCGTAGCGGCTCTCTGGAACTGGAACTGGATGATCCACTCGCGAGGCGCGTCGGCGCTTCCCGGCGCAAACTTCCACTTTTTGGCGGCATCTAGCGCCAAATCGGCGAAGTACCAGCTGGGTCCGCGGGAATCAACTGCCGCGCTGACGACATCTCCGCCCGCGTTGGCTTTAATCCGGATTCCGACCGTAAATTTCCCGTTGATCGTGCCTCGCGCCGCCGCAGGCACCTCAGGCAGAACCTGTTGTACGACGTCTTCAGTCGGTGCCGGCCGGGTGTCTTTCTCAGGAGTTCCCGCTTTGGGCTCTTCTTTTTTGGCTTCGACTTTGGGTGGATCGGCGGCCGGCTTTTCCTGTTTCTTCTCTGCTTTGGCCTTTTCGTCCAAGGCCTTCTTTTCCTGAGCCTTGGCTTCGCGATCCCGCGCCTGCTGCTGCTTGGCTTCCTGCGCCTTCTTGGCTTGGGCTTCGCGAGCTTCCTTGGCTTCGCGGACCTTGGCTTCCCGGGCGTCTTTCGCTTCCTTCGCGGCTTTGGCTTTGGCTTCCTTGGCTTCGCGGCGGAGACGGGCGCGCCGCTCGGTCGCGGTTTCGTTGGGGACTTCCGGCTTTTTCGCCACCGGTTCCGGTACCGGAAGTGTGGCCGGTCCGGACGGCACCGTCTGTTTCTGCGTGGTTTTGTTCGCTGGCGCGGAATCCCCGTCCGGCATCAGCCACGGACGTGCCACCACGCCGCCGACGACGATCAATCCCACCGCGACCAGCGCTCCGCGGACGACCTTGGCCGTGGACATCGGGCGCTTGGGCCGGATGTCCAGTTCTGGCTCGACCAGCGGGACGCCGTCGAGCGCCTTCGAAACCTTCTCGACATTCCATCGTTCCTGTGGATCCGCCGCCAGGCAATGTTTCGCAATGTCATTGAACGGAGCGGGCACAATCAGCGGCACGCGCATCCCGGCGGCTCCGGCTTGTGGCAGGCGCTGCGTCAGCACTTCGACCAGCGTCATGCCGAGGGACCAGAGGTCTCCCGCCGGCGTGGCCCCTTCAGTCGGCGTTTCCGGAGCCGTGTAGGGACCGGTAGCCATGCTGGTGCCAACCGCGCGAACGTCTTCCCGCGAAACCTTCAGCCGATCCTGAACCGCGAGTAAGTTCGACGGCTTGATGCTCGAGTGAGCAAACCCTTTGCCGTGAAGATATCCCAGCACATCCAGCGTGGGACGCAGGAATTCGCTGGTTTCGTCCTCGGTCAGCGCCCGTTCCGGAATCACTTCCGAAAGGCTCTCGTCGGGAAACTCGGTGACGACATACACCGCGTCAACGCCTTCAACCTGCGTCTCCCCCGTGCCGTAAACTTCGATCAGATTGGGATGCGAGAGATCCGCGGAACGCTTCCAGCGCGCCAGCGCCGCGCGGCGTCCTTCCTCGGACAGGCATAAGATCCGGATGGCGGCCTTTCGAGGTTGCTCGCCCTCGACCACGGTGAGAAATACGCCATGCGTTTCATCGCCCTCGATGAAGCGCTCCAAAGGGTATTTTCCGTCGATGACTTCAGCGAGACTGTGTTCCCAATCGATGGCCATTCTTCGTCTTTCCCGGCGATCTTCGATCCACCCGGAATCCAGGCGAATCTGTGTCTTTCTCTAGGCGGACGTTCGATCTCCGGCGCGGGTTGCCCCTGTTTCCTTAGGAGTCCTGAGAAGCCGGCAAAGTTGCATCCGCGGCAATCCAGTTTAGTTTACTTTCAA
>Ga0105248_10005610_pt1 | contig 13787 bp, 12 predicted proteins | sample KBSS34metaG_FD_81524 | JGI IMG/M metagenome (GOLD analysis project Ga0105248, IMG submission 81524) | Switchgrass rhizosphere microbial communities from Kellogg Biological Station, Michigan, USA - KBS S3-4 metaG | ecosystem: Host-associated > Plants > Roots > Rhizosphere > Soil | place...
ATCCACCAAGTCGGACTATTTCTGAAAGCCAACAGTTCGCTGGTTGGTCCTGGCGAGGGCATCGGACTGTGGCACCTGGAGCGCCGCAACGATCACGAAGTGGAACTGGCGGTGGTGATCGGCAAGCGCGCCAACAATGTGAGCCGCAAAGATGCGCTCCAATACGTGGCGGGCTACAGCATCGGCCTGGACATTTCGATTCGCGGGCAGGAGGATCGCAGCTTTCGCAAATCGCCGGATAGCTACACGGTGCTGGGTCCCTGGCTGGTGACGGCGGATGAGATCCCGGATCCGGGTCAACTGGATCTGTCTATTCATCTGAATGGCGAAGTAAAGCAAAACTCGAACACGAAGTACATGACGCTGGGCGTGGCGGAACTGATTGAGATGGCGTCGTCCTTCTACACGCTGCATCCAGGCGATATCATCAGCACTGGTACGCCGGAAGGCGTGAGCCCGATCGTGCCGGGCGATGTGATTGTGGCGACCATCGAGAAGATCGGCAGCATGGAAGTGAAAGTTCGCGCGGCGGAGGATCATCTTGACCACAACATTTCACGTCAAGCCGGAAACGTCCGCTGAACGGCGCGAATATTATCAGCGGCTGGAGCAGAAACATGCGGCTCCGCTGTGGGAGGTGCTGGGCGACCTGATCCCGGCGCAACCTCGTCCGACGGCGAGTCCGGCGCTATGGCGCTATCAGGACATGCGAGCGCTGCTGCTCGAAGCGGGCCGTTTGATTACTCCGCAGGAAGCCGAGCGGCGGGTGTTGGTTCTCGAAAACCCGTCGATGCGGGGAACGTCGCTGATCACGCAAAGCGTATACGCCGGGCTGCAATTGGTGGACCCCGGAGAGACCACGCCGACGCATCGCCACGTGACATCGGCGATACGGTTCGTGATCGAGAGCGAGAAGGGCTATACGGCGGTGGATGGCGTACGGACTACGATGCACCCCGGGGATTTGGTGCTGACGCCGTCGTGGACGTATCACGATCACGGAAATCCGGGAGATTCGCCCGTCATTTGGCTGGATGGTCTGGATGTTCCGATCGTGAATATGCTGGGCACGAGTTTCGCGGAGTCTTATCCCGGTGAATTCCAGCCGGTCAAGAAACCGGAAGGGAACGCGGAAGTGCTTTTCAATTTTTCGTACGCGAGCAGCCGCGAAACGTTGGATCGGCTGTATCGTAACGGGCCGCTGCATGAATGCCACGGGATCAAGATGCAGTACGCGAATCCGGCGTCGGGAGGCTACCCTATGCCGACCATAGGCGCGTTCCTGCAACTGCTGCCATCAGGATTCCGAGGCGGGGCTTACCGTTCGACGGATGCGGCTGTATGTTGCGTAGCGGAGGGGTCCGGCCGCAGCAATATTGGCGGCGTCGAATTCGATTGGGGGAAGAGCGACGTGTTCGTGGTGCCGTCGTGGTGTCCTGTGTCGCACCATTCGCAAGAAGAGGCGGTGCTGTTCAGCTTTTCGGATCGTCCGGTCCAGAAGGCTTTGGGTCTGTGGCGGGAACATGAAGATTAACGTTACGGATGTCATCGACGAAAGCCGGATTAGCGGTTTCCAATTTACCGTCTATATCCTGTGCGCTGCGTGCCTGATCCTGGACGGATTCGACGCGCAGGCCATCTCCTATGTCGGATCGGCCATTAGCCAGGAACTGCACATTTCCCGGCCCGCGCTCGGGGTGGTGTTCAGCGCGTTGCCCCTGGGCGTTCTGTTCGGATCGATTCTAAGCGGCATGCTGGCTGACAGGATCGGCCGCCGTCCCGTGCTGATTGGATCCACGATCTTCTTCGCGATCTTGACCCTGGTCACGGCGCGCGCGACTTCGCTGGAGGAACTTCGCATTCTGCGAGTGATCAGCGGCGTAGGGATCGGATCGATTATGCCCAACGCCATGGCGCTGGTGGGCGAGTACAGCCCTAAACGGCACCGTGTGACGATCATGATGATTGTCTCGAACGGATTCACCGCGGGAGCGGCCATCGCGGGCTTGGTGGCCGCGTGGATGCTACCTAGGTTCGGCTGGCGATCGGTGTTTTACACCGGGGGCGTGATGCCCCTGATTCTCGCGATCGCTATGCTGGCGCTGCTTCCCGAGTCCATGCAGTTTTTGGCCCTTCGCGGCAAGCAACTGGGAAAACTGGGAGAGTGGCTGCGGAGGATAGATCCATCGTTAGCCTTGAGCGAGCCGACCGAGTACATGGTGCCGGAGGAAAAGAAGATCGGATTCCCTGTGTTTCAACTTTTCAAAGAAGGCCGAGCCTGGGGAACGACCCTGCTGTGGATCATCAATTTCATGAATCTGCTGAACCTCTACACCTTGCAGAACTGGGTTCCAACATGGGCGACCGACGCCGGGTTGAAGGGCTCAACGCCGCAACTGCTGGGTTCCATGGTGCAGATCGGGGGCGCGATCGGCGCCTTCGGGTTGGGCTGGTTCGTTCAAAAATTCGGTTTCGTGCCGGTGCTGGCGACGTGCTCGATCCTGGCGTGCATCAACATCGCTGCCATTGGGCAGCCTGGGATCGCGCTCGCGCTCCTGTTTACGGTGGTGTTCGTAGCCGGGATCTGCGTCGTCGGTGGGCAAGCGGCGATCAATTCGCTATCGGCCACGTATTATCCGACTGATCTTCGCTCCACTGGAATCGGGGCAGGCTTGGGAGTCGGACGCATTGGGGCCATCGTCGGCCCGACGTTGGCGGGCGTCGCGCTCGGCAAGGGCTGGACAGGGCAGGAATTGTTCGTGGCCGCGGCAGTACCTCCGATGATCGCGGCCATGGCTTTGTTTGGGTGGCCGCGGCTGACGAAATCGCGCACGAACCTGGAAGCCAAGCCGCAGGTCGCGGCGCACTAGAGCAGGGAAGTCAGCAAGCCCCGGTCAAAGGGGCGGAGATCAGCCAGCGCGCCGGCTTTCGCTTTCGCCGCCCACTCGGGATTCGCGATCAGGGCGCGGCCCACGGCGACCAGATCAAACTCGCCGCGCTCCAGCCGGTCCACCAATTCATCGATATCGGTTACGGCAGCGCTTTCCGGCGATCCGAAGGACTTCACAAAATCCGCGCCGAGTGTTACGGAGCCAACGGTGATGGTGGGCTTGCCGGTCAACTTCTTGGTCCATCCAGCCAAGTTGAGAGCGCTGCCTTCGAATTCCGCGTCCCAGAAGCGACGCTGGGAGCAATGGAAGAGATCCACGCCGGCGTCGACCAGGGGCTTTAAGAATTGCTCCAGCTCGACTGGGGTTTTCGCGAGCTTCGCATCAAAGTCGCCGATCTTCCACTGCGAAATGCGTAGCGCGACCGGGTACTTGGGGCCGACGCGCCGCCGGACTTCGCGGATGGCTTCGGCGGCGAAACGCGTGCGTGCAACCAGGCTCCCGCCGTAACGGTCGGTACGCCGGTTGGTTTTCTCCCAGAAGAACTGATCGATCAGGTACCCATGCGCGCCGTGCAATTCGACGCCATCGAAGCCAACTTCCTGTGCCGCGTGAGCCGCTTGGCCGTAAGCCTCGACAGCGGCATCGATCTCGATTTGCGTCATGGCGAACTCGCCCGACGGGCCCACGGGATGCTGGCCATCGGGCGGCGGCGGTCCACTGGAAGCTTGCAGGCCGACGTGCCAGATCTGCGAAAAGATGTGTCCACCGGCGGCGTGAACCTGATCGACCACGCGACGCCAGCCATTGAGCGCGGCATCGCCATAGAGGTGCGGGACCCTTGGATCAAACCCGGCAGCAGGATGCGGCGGATAAGTCCCCTCGGTGATGATCAGTCCCACGCCTCCTTCGGCACGACGCCTGTAGTAAGCGGCCACATCCTCACCGGGAACACCGCCGGGCGAGAAGGATCGCGTCATGGGCGCCATGACGATGCGATTGGGGAGCGTGAGTCCTTTAAACGAAAAAGGCGTGAAGAGAGTTTGTGGGGAGTGAGTCATGTAGGGAAAGTTGCGCCGTCGCCGATCACGGTGTTCCACTTGCGGACGCGCCAGGATTTCACCAGACCGTTTCGAACGTACGGATCGGCGTGGGCAAACGACTCGGCGGGTTGCGGAGAAGTGCCCCGAAACACCAGCACGGCTCCGTCGGCGGGATCCGCCAGCGCGCCGGCCATTACCAGCTCGTCGCGATCATGGGCTTGCTGGATGAGCGAGAGATGCTCGGCGCGGAAAGGGCCTCGACGTTTTACGTAATCGTCCACCACGTCATAGAAGAGGAGGAAGTGACTCATCCGTGAAATTCCTGGATAGCCTCGACGACTCTCATCTGGTCATTCTCGCCGAGCTCTGTGTAGAAGGGCAACCGAACCAGACGTCCGCTGACGTCTTCGGTCACGGGACAGCGGGGCTCGCCGGCGGCACAGCGGCGGGCCATATCGGACAGGTGCAGAGGAAGGTAATGGAAGACGCTAAAGATGTTCCGCGATTTGAGAAACGAAATCAGCGCATCGCGTTGTTCGGTGGACGGCATCAGCAGGTAGAACATGTGAAACGGCTGTTCGCAATGACTGGGCACGAACGGCAATTTCACCTGGCGATCGGCAGCCCAGCCGGCCAGATTCTCGGCGTAGCATTCCCAAATCCGCTTACGGCTGCGCTGGATCGTCTCCCGCTCTTCGAGCTGCGCCCAGAGCATCGCGGCGAGAAGGTCCGACGGCAGAAAACTGGACCCGATATCCACCCATGAGTACTTGTCCACCTCACCGCGGAAGAAACGGGCGCGATCTGTCCCTTTTTCGCGAAGAATTTCCGCGCGGCGAACATCGTCAGGGTGGTTCATCAGCAATGCGCCGCCTTCTCCGCAACTAATGTTCTTAGTCTCGTGAAAACTGAGAGTCGCGAAACGGCCGAAGGAGCCGAGAAGCTGCCCGTTATACTTCCCAAACAGTCCGTGGGCGTTATCCTCGACCACAGACACGTCATGGCGGCGCGCGATATCGAGAATGGCGTTCATCTCGCAGCCTACGCCTGCATAGTGCACCGGGACGATGGCTTTGGTTCGCGGAGTAATCAGAGCATCGAGGGCAGAGTCGTCCATGTTCAGTGTATCGGGACGAATATCGCAAAATGCTACGCGGGCCCCCCGCAATACAAACGCGTTGACCGTCGAGACGAAGGTAAACGAGGGCACAATCACTTCGTCGCCGGGGCCGATGTCCAGCAGGAGCGCCGTCATTTCCAGGGCGTCGGTACAGGACGTGGTCAGCAGAGCCTTCGTATCCAGGAGGGTGCCGAGCATTTCTTCGCACTTGCGGGTGAATGGCCCATTTCCGGAAATATGGCCATTCTCAATAGCCTGCTGCATGTAGCCGAAAGCTCTGGCGGGAAAATGGGCGCGGTTGAATGGGATGGGGGACAAGGACGGGCCAGTGGTCGCTGCCATGAAGATCCCTCTCATCGTATCCCGGCGACGCCAGTCTGGTCGAATGTTCTGCCGGGACGGGTACGAAACCGCTCCGTATGATAATGGAAAAAGAACTGAGGACCTCTCGATGAAGGTAAAATTCCTGCTCCTCTGCGCGTTCCTGTTTGCCGCCACGATGGCCCTCGCACAGAAGGTCTGGACTGTCGCGCAGGTGGTCGACTTTGTGGATTCTCAGATCAAGCTGAAGGGCGACGATCGCGCCACGGCCGACTACTTGAAGGGAATTAAGCTTACCCAGAAGCTGGAGCCTCGCGACGTCGAGAATCTTCAGGCGCGGGGCGCCGGTGCTCGGACGCTGCAAGCACTCCGCAAGTTAAGTGATGATTCCGCCAGCCTGGCCGCCGCTCCTCCTCCGCCGGAGCCGCCGCCACCCACGCCTCCGCCGAGTCCCGCAGAGCTGAACGCGATCCTGGCGGCCATGAAAGATTACGCTCTCAACTACACGAAAAACTTGCCGAACTACGTATGCGTGCAAATCACGCGGCGGCGCATCGAACCCACGCAACGTGGCTACGTTCCCCAGGGAGACGAAGTTCAGGAGTTGCTGAGTTTTGTCGATGGCAAAGAAAGCTACAAGGTCGAGATGGTCAACGGCAAGTCGGAGCCGAATCTGAAGCACGAGCAACTCGGCGGCGTGGTGACCTCGGGTGAGTTCGGCAGGTTGATGTCCAGTATTTTCGATCCGGACTCGGGTGCCGAGTTCCACTGGGACCATTGGGCCACGCTCCGCGGACCCCTTATGTACGTGTTCGCTTACTCAGTGCCCAAAACGAACGGCTACAGCATGTATCATGGCGAATCCAAACGCGAGTATACGTCTGCCTACAAGGGCCTGATCTACTTTGATGTCCAAGCCAAGGTCATTTCGCAGATCCAGATGGAAACGGTGGGCATTCCCGCCGACTTTCCGATTCATGAAGTGAAGATCAAGCTGGATTACGCGCCCACCAAGATCTCCGGTCAGGAATACATTCTCCCCTACCGCTTCGAGCTGACGTCCAAGGAGATCAGGGCCGAGACGACCAACCGGGCCGACTACAGGCTTTATCAGAAGTTCGGAGCCGAGGCCAGCATCACCTTTGGCGACATTGAGCCCATCCCCGAGGATCAGCTCAAGGAGCAACCGGCGACATCCCCGCAGAAAACTCCGGCGACCGGGAAGAAGAAATAGGGGAGTGCTTGGTCCACGCCGGTAGGCGATTCGGCCTGGCATTCGCGGCCTTCGTATTTTCGGCAGGCACACTGCTGGCGCAGGATCCGCCGGCGCCATCGCGATTCTTATCGAATTTCTTCGTTGGTGTTCAGCTCGGCTACATCGACTATGCCTTTTCCGACGCGCAGGTGCAGCCGGGATTCCAGGCGCAAACCATTCACGTGCCGCATCTCGCCGCGCGAGTATTTCTGGTCGGGCATGAATTCAATAAATATTTTTCCGTCCAGATTAGCGATATGCGCCCGGTGGAGTGGGTGGAGTATCGAAACGTAAATGGGGACCAGGGCCGCCATTCCGTGTGGATGAATGTCGCAGGCCTGACGGCGAAAGCGCGCCTGCCGCTCACGAAGACGGTGTCGGCGTATGGAGAAGGCGGCCTCGGCCTGGTCACGCGAAAGGGATTCGCGATCAATCAAGCTCCGGTGGTGAAGGACGCCAGTTACGCGGCGCTTCTATTTGGAGGGGGACTGGAATATCACGTGAACCGTAACTGGAGCCTACTTGGAGGAGTCACCGCGGTGCCGGGGCGATCGGCCGACCAGCAGCCTCGCACGGTGTTCCTTTCCGGCGGGTTCGATTACACGGTGCGACATCTGCCAACGGGCCAGGCCGATACGGATTCCGCCAACGGTCCGGTCTGGACGAAGAACATTCTTCAGATCGGGTTTGTGACCGACGCGCTCGGCTATGGCGCGAACGATTTCGTTTCGAAAGGCGCGGTTCCGATTTTTTGGACTGGCTCAGTGGAGGTAGCGCATGGCTGGTCCATCGATTACCGGCGCAATCTGCTGCATACGCGGCGGTTTTTCGCGCTCGATTGGGGAGCCAGCATCTCCTCATGGACCAGCAGGAAGGCGGGCGAGAGATTTTATACCGCTGCCGTGTATCCCGCGGCTCGATTCATTGCGCTTCGTACGAATCCGGTGGAGTTCTATTTGAGTTATTCGCTCGCCGGGCCGGCGCTGATCACCAGGACGGCGATCGACGGTGAGGACACGGGGAAACGGTTCACGTTTCAGGATTTCATGAGCGGCGGAGTCTTGTTGGGGAAGAAAAGAAGAGTTACCGCTGAAGTCCGGATCGCGCATTATTCCAACGGCAATCTGTTTCCGCAAAACCCAGGGGTGACGATCCCACTTGGATTCTATCTGGGAACTTCGTTCTGAAGTCGAGGATTGATCCAGCTTTGGACGCCATCATCGAAGCGGATCGGCCCAAACTCTGTTTCCGCTTCGGATTGAACGGGGTAGTCGAAGTGACAAATCCAACCGTGGCGTCTTAGCGTCTTTCTCAGGCCTTTCTCGATGTGGTGGGTATGAGTGCCAATGTGCAGGCGGCACACTTTGCGATCCAGATCATCGATCGCGGATCGAACGATGTTCAATTCTTCGCCCTGAACGTCCATATCAATCAAGTCGACGCGATCCAGATCCTGGAGCAGGTCGCGGAGCGTGACGGCTTGAACCTCAATGGATTTCCACCCGCTCTTGTGCTCGATTACGGGGAAGCCCGCATAGAATTCCTGTGCCTTGGTCTGTAGCTCTTCATTGGACCTGGTGATGAATTGGCCATACCACTGGTCAGCCCGATCCTGTCTCCCCGGCATCTGGCAATAGAAGAGAATCTTGCCGGGCTGATCGCTTATGGCGCCGTGGATGAGCGTGTGCTGGGCAGGATCCAGACCGTTATCGCAAAAATGTTGCTGCAGCCATGTGAAGTGCACCGGATCCGCTTCCACGGCGATCAGATGACATTCGCGAATTCCACGCTGCGTGACCGCGGCCCCCGCCCGCACCGCCCAGCGCCCGTATCCAGCGCCCAATTCCAACATGGTGTAGCGATCCCGCGCCAAGGCAACCGACTCCAGAACGTCGATCCATTCGAAGTATTCTCCATCCACCGGTGGAGGGCCCATCTGGACCTCGGATGGGGATGGCGCAGTGTCCGCAACGAACTCGCAGCGAGTGCGCGTTCCCAAGTAATCTGTCTGGGAACTCTCGGGAACTTTGCCCGAGTAAGGAGAGAACTTCTCAAAAACCGGATGCTGTGCTATCCGGTATGGCGGCTGGGTCGTGACAGGGCGATGCGGTAGGAGAGAGCGAAAAAAGCGCATCGCAGAGATCTAAAGTGGTAGCGGGCGAGGGACTTGAACCCCCATGACCTTGCGGTCGGACGATTTTGAGCCGTCTGCGTCTGCCAGTTCCGCCAGCCCGCCACGTGGACTAATTTTAGCGCATGCACCCGGCTCAATGCCTTACCCGGCGAGCGATTTCCAGTTCTTCACCAGATGCTCGGCCGTCCGCCACGCGAGCGCTTGTAGCGTCAGCGTCGGATTGCGCGCGCCACTCGAGCCCATTACCGACGCCCCCAGGATGCCCAGGTTGGGAGCTTCGTGCGAAAAACCCCAGGGGTCGACAACATTGGTCTCAGGATTCGCACCCATACGAGTGCCGCCGTAGGCGTGCGTGCTGATGCCTGGTCCGTTGGCTGGAGGTTTGGTGACTTCGATCGCGCCGGCCGCGCGGAACCACTGCTCCATCTTGTTTTGGGCGTGTTGCAGCGCGCGCTGCTCGTTCTCCCGCACGCCGCCGGAGGTGATGCGGCACACGGGATCGCCGAGGGGATCGCGGACTTCCGTGTCCAGATCCAGGAAGGTTGTTTCGTACGGAAAGGTGTTGGTTTGCAGATAGGTGGACGCGACGCGTCCGGCGTTTTCATGCACAAACTTCTTCCAGGCCGACCCGAACAGCGGTGCACGGCCGTAGGTACTCATGGCCGCGGCGTCGATAGGATGCCGCTCGGTGTAGACGTGCAGGCTGGCACCGCCGATGAAGCCGAGCCCCGCATGGTCGAAGGAATCGTCGGCCCACTCGTCGACCGTCGCGCCCTGAGCGGGTAGTCCGTACCAGACGTTGATATCGGAAGGGAACAGCGCGCTGACGTTGCTGATCCAATGTCCGAAATAATGCCGGCCGACTTGGCCGTGATTGTTTGAAAGCCCGTTAGGATACGCCTTGGATTTCGAGAGCAGCAGCAGGCGCGAGTTTTCGTAGGTATAGCCCGCCAGCAGCACGATCTTGGCCGGCTGAAAATATTCCTTGCGATCGCGAATGTAGTTGACGCCGGTGGTGCGGCCGTTGGCATCCGTAATGATGCGCGTGACCTGAGCTCTATCGAAGATAGTCAGGTTCTTGGTGCGCACGCCTTCGGGAATCGTGGTTGTGGCCGTCGAGTTCTTGGCGCCCACATGGCATCCTCCGGCGCTGCAATAGCCATGAAATACGCACGGGTTTCGGCCTCGATACGGTTGTGAATTGACGGCCGCCGGCGGACGGAAGGGATTCCATCCCAACTGCCGGGCCGCGTCCATCATGTGATCGGTGAATCCTGCGCCGCGTAGCGGAGGCATGGGATACTCGCGCTGCCGGGGACCTTCGAACACATTTCCCGTGGAATCGATGTGGCCCTGAATATTGCCCGCCTTCCCGCTGACACCCACTTCCTGCTCGATGATGTCGTAGTACGGCTCCAGGTCGTCGTAGGTGACCGGCCAGTCTTCGAGTGTGGATCCGGCGGGAATCGAATTGGGACCGTAGCGGCGGATGGACTCCGAGCGTGTCCGGAAATCCCAGGGCTTCAGACGCCAGCTCTGCGCCCAGTAGTGAATCGACGTCCCACCGATCGCGTTCATCATCGGATGAACTCCGGCGGATCTCGCCTGCTGCGAAGGAGTCGCGCGGACCGTCGGGCATTCACGCTGGGCCTTGGGCGAGCTGCTCACCAGGCGGCGCACATTGTTGTAAACCTCGTCAGCGTGGAAATCGCGGTGCGGATCCATCCATGTGCCGGCTTCGATCCCCGCGACGTTGAGTCCCGCACGAGCCAGGGGAAGCACCGCGACGCCGCCGGCTGCTCCCAGACCGATCACCACGACGTCGACGGGCTTGAGATTAATGGCCATACTTGGATCCGTAAGCCGACACCCGATAGGGCTTGATGTCGACGTTCATGGCTTGATCCTCGGCGGCCACCGCGGGGCGCGGACCGGGATAACGAATTAGATCCCAGCCTGCGAAATTCTTGTTGCCGCCGTAGTAGGGATCGCTGAACATGCCTTCGAGCGTCAGGCGTCGGGCGCGATTGAAGAAGGGACTATCAATCATTTCGTTGAGCACCTGGTCGCGTTTCTCCGCCGACAGTTCGGCGAGCGGTGCGCCGTGCGCTCTTTTGGCGTAAGCGTCGACCGCTTCTAGGCCCTGGATGAAGGTGTCCTTCTCGCTTGCATTTGGCCCAGCCAGGACACGGTCGATGTAGATTTGCACGCCCGATGCAACGGCGCCCGGGCCCAGTTCGTCGGATGGGATCAAGCGGTCGATGAAGGCGACCAGGGTCTTCATCTGTGATGGCGTCAGAGCGGCCTGCGGAGTCTGTTGCGCTGACGACAAAAGCGCCGCTAATGGCACGAACGCGGCACTTTGAATGAGTTCCCGACGCGAGACATCGCTGGACTTCATGCGATCAATCATACTGCGGTTCGGATCGGAGTAAAATCATGCAATGGCAAATTACTTCTGCGGGGTAGTGCTGATTCTCGCTGCCGGGGCCGCGGCCGCCCAGTGCGTCGACTATTCGAAAGATCCCGCGGGCTGCCAGCCTTCGACTTTCGATACCCCCATCGGTCAGATGCCGTCTGTGAGGGTCAATCGTGATGGCAAGCTGGATCCAACCTCATCCGAGGAAGACGCGCGGGCGGGTGTCGCCAAGCTCGAAAAAGAGCTGCATTTGTTCAGGAATATCGAGCCGCTGCATTGGGTGATCACCGTGCCCTCGGTCAAGGATTCGGCCACAGGCGCGTGGAAAGGCGGCGATCTGGACGCCGGGGGAGACGGGCGAGGTCTGGGCATTGCGGGCAATTGCATCTTCACCGGTCATCAGAACGGCGCAGGCAAGAAGCATGCGATCAACATATTCAAGATTCAGCCCGATCCCATCAAGCAGCCTCCGGTGCAAGTGGGCGAGATTCCCGCCATGTTTGAAGGCAATCAGGGATTCGACGATCGTGAGCTTCGTTCGCTGGTTTACAAAAACTCGCGCGGCGAGGACCGCTACATCATGGTACGCAACGCCGGGACCAACACCATCGGGCGCATGGAGACGTATCGCATCGACATGAACACCTGTCTGCCGACCGCGAAAAGCGAGATCACGGATTTCGGCGGACAATCGCACGAATTCTTTTTGTGGCACGATCCGGCCAATTCGAATCGCGTGCTGGTCTACATGACCAATTGGACGTCGGGACTGCCGGATCCGGATCATCCTGGTTTGAAGACGCCCGACTTTACCGCGCTGGCAGTGACGGACGAAGACACCGGGGAGATGTTGCCCAAAGCCAAGGCGCTAGCGAGTTTTACCTTGCAGGAAGTGGGCGGGCCGCCGGTGAATGAGAAGCCCGACGCCACGGGATTGTTCTCCGACGGACGCTTTCTGGATTTCAGCGATTCTAAGAATCTCCTCGGACGCGGGGGGAACTTCCAGAACAACGAGCAGAACCGTTTTCACTCATCGTCGGTCACCGATGATGGCGAGCGGGTCTACGTTGCCGGCACCACGGCGGGATTCTACGTGCTCGATTCGGAGGCTGTGGCACATCATCGGAATGCCGAACTTGCCGCGGGCACGGCCGGATGCAACCAACGGTCGACCATCGTCACGGACGGCGGGTCGATAGACGCGGCGAAGCTGCCGGCACTGGCGAACGATTGCATCCATATGGTGGTGAATAACGATCCAGGGCTCAAGGCGTACCTGGCGTCCAGCGCACCCGCGCAGGCGAAAGCGGAACGTTATCTGGTGCTGCTGACACGCTCGCGTTTCGACGTCTATCCGCCCGTGAACGCCACGCCCACCGGAACGCACAGCGCCGTATTCGTTCCGAATCGGCCCGCTCAGGTGAAAGGGAATACTAAGGGTCGTCCGGCGTACGTGTGGGTGACCGATGAGAACGGCGGGTGTCCGCTGAATTACGCCCGAATGATTTCGGTGGAATCGGAGATCACGCCAATCATGGTGGGGGCGTTTTCGATTCCCGACAATCAACTCGACGAGTGCCTCAGCCAGGCCGTCACCGAGCCTGACGGTCAAACGCGCCGGCAGCAGGTGGCGCAGCAGAATCACAACCCGACGGTGTTCAAGAACCTGGTGTTCAACACCTGGTACGGTCACGGCCTGCGCGTGATCGATATCTCTATCCCGCAGACGCCGCGCGAGGTGGGTTACGCGCTGACGCTTCCGCACGGGATCGTCAGGACGTATCCGGTGTTCAAGGACGGATTGATTTACTGGGTGGATAACAAGACCGGGCTGCATGTCGCGAGGTACACCGGGCCTCGAGCCAGCGAATTGCCGGGTCCCGGTACAGGGACCTACGAAGGCAATGCGACGAGTCCACATCGCTGAGAATTACCGCGAAACCTTTCGGGCTCAGAGCGATCTACTTCATGTGATACGAGACTTCATCTTTTTGGTTTTGTTCTTCGTCCTGCTGGCCGTTTGGGTCACCGGCTGGCTTGCATTTCACCTGGCGGGCGGTCTCATTCACCTGCTTTTGATCGTGGCTGTCATTTCGCTGGTTTTGCACCTGTTCCGCGGGACGCGGTCCGTTTAGTAGATCCTACTCGGCAAGCCTATAGTTTGCGTACGTTTCCTCACTGGAAGAATCGCGGTTGAGGAAACCCAACGCAGTTGCATTCACCTGAATCCTGAAGGTCTTGGGCAACCAGAGAGTCGCGGAGACCACCTCTTGTTCCAGGACGAATCTGGTGCCAGGATGGACGGTTCCCACCAGATACATGGACACCGGTTTCTTGACTTCAGCTTCCACGCGCGGCCATTGCAGGGTTTCCTTATCGATCCAGAACCTGACATCCATGCCCGCGAGAACCTTTCCTTCGCGATTCTTGGGGACATAACCGGGCTTCAGTACACCGTGCAGAACCCACGTATCACGGCCATTCATACGTTGTTCGCCGCTCACCGTGTAGTCAAACGCGTTAGTCAGTTCGAGCAAGATCCGGTGGTCGTGATTTCGTTCCTCATTATATTTGCCGATCCGCGAGCGGCGTTGCCTGGGCGATTCA
>Ga0105248_10005612_pt1 | contig 13780 bp, 6 predicted proteins | sample KBSS34metaG_FD_81524 | JGI IMG/M metagenome (GOLD analysis project Ga0105248, IMG submission 81524) | Switchgrass rhizosphere microbial communities from Kellogg Biological Station, Michigan, USA - KBS S3-4 metaG | ecosystem: Host-associated > Plants > Roots > Rhizosphere > Soil | place...
GCCGATGCGATCTTCCGCGAAGTTCAGGTCGCGTTCGGCAACCAGAGCGGCAGCGGCAGCGGTGGTCAACGAGAGCAACAGGAACTCGCCGGTCTCTTCGAGCTCGAACTGGACAAGATGAAGAACCAGTACGAGACCGTGCAACGCGCGCAGCAACAACGTGCGGAGCAACAGAAGAGCGAAGCCGAGCGGCGTTTGGAAGAGCTCGCGCGGCGGCAACAGGCGGCGCTCGAAGAACAGCGTCGTCGCATGGCCCAGCAGTCTTCGGGTGGCGGCGGCGGCAATCAACGACAGCAGCAGGAGTTGATCGAGGAAACGCGCAAGGCCGCGCGCGAGCTGGAACGTTTGTCGCGCGAACGGCGTGATCCGCAGATGCAGGAGTTGAGCCGCAAACTCAATCAAACGGCCGATGAAATGCAAAAGGCGCAGGCTTCGTCGCGTAATAATTCCGGCGAGTCGATCGCGCAGAACGAACGCGCGCTGGAAAATCTGCGGCAGGCCCAGGAACGCTTGCAGCAGATGAACGGCGCGACCGGTCAAGGTGGCGGACAATCCGGATCCGCCGGACGGCAGCAACAGATTTCGGATTTGCGCCAGCGGGCTGCGCAGGCTGCATCGCGGCAACGCGAGATCGCGAAAGACATCGAAAGTCTCGCGCGTCGTGGTGGCCAGAACGCGCAGGATGAAAACTCGCGCAAGGCTCGCGAGCAGTTGGCCGAACGAAAGGACACGCTGGCCGACAGTGTCAACAATTTGCAGCAGGACATCGAACAGTCGGCGCGCGCGATGGGCCAGGGCCAAGGACAAGGACAACAGCGCGCCGCGCGACAGTTGAAGGACGCGGCGGATGGGCTCGCGCGCGATCGCGTGGCGGAGCGTATTCGCGAGGGTAAGCAAGCCCTCAACGGTCAGCAGCAGGGACAGCAGGGCGGGCAGGCCGGTCAACAAGGCAATCAACAGGGAAATCAGCAGGGCGCGGGTCGCACCGATGAACGCGCGATCGAGCGCAGTCTCAACCATCTTTCCGAACGGTTGCAGGCGGCGGAGCAAAGCGCGCGTGGCGCGAATGGATCGAGCGCTGAAGAGAACCTCGATCGCACGCGCCAGTTGGCCGACAATCTCGATTCGTTGCGGCGTCGTTTGGATGAAAACTCGCGCCGCGGCAACGGTCAACAACAGCAGCAAGGCAATCAACAAGGACAACAGCAGTCGCAGCAAGGTCAACAAGGCCAACGCGGCGAGCAGGGTCAACGCGGTCAGCAGGGACAACAAGGCCAGGAAGGCCAACGCGGTCAACAGGGACAACAGGGCCAGGAAGGTCAACAGGGTCAAGGCCAGCAGGGACAGCAAGGACGCGAAGGCAACCAGCAAGGAAGCCAGCAGGCCGGCGGGTCGCAAAACGGCGGACAGTCAGACGCTAACCGCCAGCGTGGCGGGATCGATCGCGGCGGCACGATGGGCGGCGACTGGGGCGACAATCGCCAGCTTCCCGCCGAGATTCGCGAGCGTCTGCGCGAAGCGCAGGATCTGCGACGTGAGTGGGGCGTCTCGGGAATCGGCGCGGGACGTCTCGACGAAGTGATCGAGGAGCTCAAGCGTCTCGCCGACGGCAAAATGGAAGGCGACGCGGCCACCGCGTCGCATCTCAAGGCCGAAGTCGTCGAGCCGCTGCGGCAGTTGGAACTCGATCTGAGCAGAGTGCTGCAACAACAGAGTGGCCGCACGAATTTGCGCTTGCGCGACGAGGGCGCCGCTCCCGAGAAGTATCGAAAGGCAGTCGAGGAGTATTACCGGAGACTATCCGGCGCCCGACAAAAGCAGTAACCACGGATCATGATCGCCAAGCTTTTCAAAATAGTTCTGCCGGTGATGCTGCTTGCGGCGTTGCTGGTTCCGTCTGTGGCCCAACGGCCGTTTGACCAGTTCGGCAATAACTTCCGTAACCGCCGCCCGACGTCTGATCCGGCGGAAGGCGGACCATCGTTTGGCGAGTACACGTTCGTCCGCACGATCTATCAATCGCCTTTCCGCGGTTATGGCCGGCGCAGCTACGGCGGCGGTACCTGGACCACTGACTATCCCGAGGCGGACAACAATTTCATCGTCGGTCTGCGCGAGTGGGCCGGCACGAATCTCAAGATCGCGCCGCGGCCCGAAGCGCTCGAGATTCTCGACGATCGCATCTTCGACTATCCGATTCTCTACATCGTCGAGCCGGGTTTTATGGATCTCTCAGCCGAGCAGGGCGCGCGTCTCCGCGAATACATCATGCGCGGCGGGTTTCTCTTTCTCGACGATTTCTGGGGCGAGTATGAGTGGCAAAACGTGCAGGAGCAGTTTCAAAAGATCGTGCCGGAGTATGAGATCAAGGACCTGCCGTTGAGCCACCCGATCTTCCACGCTTACCTCGACGTTGAAGAAGTGGTCCAGGTGCCGAACATTTACAACGCCCAGCGCGGCATCACTTCGGAAAAAGGTGGTATCGTGCCGCACTACATGGGCGTTGAAAACAAGAACGGCCGGCTGGTCGCGTTCATCGCGCGCAACTGCGATCTCGGCGACGCGTGGGAATGGATCAACGATCCTTCTTATCCGGTGAAGTACGGGCTGCCGGCGTATAAAGTCGGCATCAACGTTGTCATCTACGCGATGAGCCACTAATTCGTCTTCTTTTTATCGCCTTATTTCCCCTCCTTTCTGAGTAACGCTAGCGAATCGCAGTCATCTGCGCGCGCAGCGACTTCGCCTGCGCGAGCATCACCTCGTCCATCGAAGTCTTGCCTGACGTCGACATCCACTGGGCCATCGAAGCCACAAACAACTCCTTGAGATAAGCAAACGAGAAACCCGCGGTTTCGTTAACCACGCGGGAAATCGCTCGTTCGGAAACGCGGAGCTCCGGCTGCAATTCGCGGTTCCAGTGCTCGACATACGCGCTGCGCTCGGTCTCTGCCGGCAAGTCGAAATAGTACTTGCGATCGAACCGGCTGGGCCGATCGAGAATCGCCGTGTCCAGCTTCTCCGGGTGGTTCGTGGTAGCCAGCACCACGACACCCGTGTTCACGCGAAAGCCGTCGAGCTCGTTCAGAAAGAACGAACGTGCCTTGTCGTTGATCATCGAGTCGAGATCTTCCAGCACGACGACCGTCGGCGCCATGCGCGCGCGTTTGAAAACCTCCGCTATATTCTGGGCCAGGTCGTCTTCGTCGTCTCCATAACCCGCAAAATTGCGGACGTAGAGACACGGGCGTTCGAGCAAATTTATCAGCGCTTTCACCGTGTGGGTCTTGCCGTTTCCGGGTGGACCAATGAACAACGCGCCGCGGCGCCACGGAATTCCATACCTTTCGTAGGTCTCGCGCGAGTCGAAGAAGTTAATGAAGTCGCTCTGGATCTCCTGTTTTAAAGCGTCGCGCAGGATGAGATTGTCAAACGTGGCGCTCTTGATCGCGTTGAAGAGCTCCGTGTCTTTCTCGAAGTATCCGTGCTGGTACACGAGTATCTCCCCACGCACTTCGCAGGACCATTCGCAGACTGCGTTGACGAAGTCTGCGGCGAGCTTGCGGCTGTCGGCGACGATCCAGTAATGCCGCGTGCGCCGGCAGGAGTCGGACCACGTGATCAGAACGACGTCGAGCAGTTCTCCGCGCCAGAGCACGTTGAGCCACGCGTTTTCGATGAATTGCCGTGGCTTCTTCCCCGCCTCCCAATGATCGACCGCGTGATCGAAGACAGACTTCTGCGCGACTACGGAGCACTTCTCGGCGCGCACGAAGCCGTCCAGGTCAAACTCCCAGTTTCTTCCTTCCAGAATCGTCTTTCCGGGATGCAGCTCCGCCAACTCCCGCGACACGTGATAAGGCACGTAGTCGTTAGGCTGATGCAGCGCATCGCGGATGAAATTTTCTATGCCCATAACTTTAACGGCCAGCTTTCTACCTGGCTTACAGAGAGAGAGAGAGACACACTCCCGCGCTACACAAAGCCGTGCGCAGGAGACGACACTAGTCCTTCAGACTTTCCCAGACTCTCTTAACTACACTTGGAGCTCACGACCGGGGCGGTCGCAAAGGACTTACGAGAAGCTGTAACACATGCGGAGAAGCATAACGTTGAACCTACTTCCATGAAGTGGGACCGCACACCTTACCGCAGCCCACGAAGGTTCGTCAAGGTTTTTGGTCGAAAGATGCAGGGTGCTTTCAGGGCTGGTGGGGGAGCAGCCCGTGAAAACTGAAAGATGGTTTACGTTTTGCGAGGTCTGTGTGCTGCCGCTGCTTACCAGGGCGACGAGGTGTCCGCCACTGTTACCATCGAGCAGGTCTGGTCGTACGTCACGTAGATGGCCGGGTGCGAACTCTCCCACATCGAGATCTTTACGCCGGCGTTAGGGTCGGCGCTCCAATCGTAGTAAAGCCACGTCGGGCCCCACAGCCAGTGCTCGTAACAGATCGTGTTTCCGTAGAAGTTGTTCCCCGTGTTATTGGCCGGGTCACTGACCAGCCAGCGCCCGCAGTACGGGCCATACTCGACCGCGAAGTCGTTATGTTGGTGAGCCTTGGCCGTGCCGTACGTGACGCTCGTTGCCGGAGCGCAAGCGCTCGGGTTTGAGGAACAGGACTGAGCAGACGCTTCAGCCACAACCGCCAGCATCATTACGCCGGCGAGAACCAGCAAAAGGATAGACTTTCTCATTGCTTTTTCCCCTATGTGCTACTTATTAGTTTTCGTGATTACCGAGGAGGTCGGGAGCCCCGGTGAGGTCTCAACTGAGGCGGACATTTCTACATGGGCTTCGCAGGTTAGTCAAGCGCGAAAGTTTTCTTAAGGCGCTGACTTCGCGAAGTAGCCCGGGCGGTGGCGAAGTTCCAGTTTTTGTTGGCGCAGCTCGGGGTTGGTGATTTCGATCGTGATCTTGCGATAAGCGCCGTCGCGCTTTTTGTTGGTTGATGAGTAGGCGATCAGATACTGCGTGCGCAACTCCTGCTCGATCTCCGCAAACGCCGCGTTCAAATCAAACTTCTTGTCCGGAAAGAACGCGCGGCCTCCGGTGCGTTCCGCGAGACTCCTCAACGAACCACGATCCACGCCCTGAGCTTTACTATCGCCAATGCCAATCGCGTAAATCACAGTCTCTGCGGCCAGTGCGCGATTGACTGCTTCCTTTGACGACAGACGGCTCGTCGTGTCGTATCCGTCGCTCAACAAAATGATCGCGCGCCGCCGCACGCCCGGCGACCTGGCGAGAACGTTATTCGACGTTAACGCCACCGCGTCCCAGATCGCGGTCGTGCCTTCCGGCGGCGCGGTCGGCAAACGTGGACCAGTCGGTATGCCGCTCAACGGCCGCCCCGAACCGAGATACGCAGGCAACGCGATCTCCACGCGTTGCAGTGTTTGATAGACCTTCAAAACGTCGCGCGTCAGTTCCTGCTCGAGATACGCCGAGCCGGTGAACGGAACGATCGCCACCTGATCGCGGCTCGACTTGATCACGTTTTCGATAAACAATCGCGCTGCCGCTTTTTCATCCGGCAACGTCACTTCCTGCGATCCGCTCACGTCGATCAGAAACGCGATCGCGAGCGGCCGGTCCGTCTCGCGTTGAAACGTGAAGAGCGTTTGCGGCACGCCGTCCTCGAGCACACGCACGTCCTCCGCGCGCAACGTCGTGATGAAGCGCCGGTCTTTGTCGGTTACGGTAAGCGGAAGATTGGTGAGCTCTGACTCGACGCGGATCACGTCGTCCTGATCCACGTTTTGCGCGCGTACGCCCGCGACGCAGAACAGCAGGACGGCAACAATATAAAACACTCGTCTCATCTGGTTCTCTTACTCCGGCAGGCCCATCTTGCGCACGAGGCCGGCGAAACGCGGATTGGATCGGAAGCTGTCAAACTCGTAGTCAACACTCAGCAAGGTCATTCTAAAATCCCGATCCTCATAACCCTTCTGCAGCATCGCGAGCACGTCGTCCCACCGGCCGAGCCGCGCATAAAACCCGGCGATTACATACGGCGGAGTCTTGCTCTTCGGATCCTGCAGGATGCGATCCAGATTCGCCTGCACAAACCCTTTCCAGCCCGACTTCGCATAAGCCTCATTCAGCTTCGTCAACTCCGCGGGCGGAACACCACTCAGCCTCCCGGAGATCATGTATTCACGAACCGCGTCATCGTACCTCCCCTTCGCTTCGTACGCGCGTCCAAGAAAGAAATGCGCAGTCGGGAAGTTAGGATCGAGATCTATAGTTTTTTGATACTGGGCGATCGCTTCATCGAAACGCCGTTCGTCGACGAGAATATCCGCGTAGATGCGATTGATGATGAGCGAGAGCGGATCGAGTTCGAGCGCACGACGGATCTCCGCGAGCGCTTCGTCGAAACGCTTCATGGTCGAAAGGTGTTCGGCCAACCACTGGTGCGCGCTCGGGTAATTGGGGTTCAACTCGATCGCGCGTCGATACTCGCGTTCCGCAGTCGTGAAGTCAAAGTCGTAGTACGCGGAGATCTGTCCCAACGAAGCATGCGCTTCGGCAAGATTGTCGTCGAGCTCCAACGCCTTCAACGCCGCCTCTTTTGCTTTGGGCATCACCTCGCGCGGCACTGCCGAGCTGTACGCGGTCAGGAGCGTGTAAGTGTCGGCGAGTCCTGAATAAGCGAGCGCGTAATTCGGATCGCGGCCAATCGCCTGTTGAAAGAAGCCGACGGCCTTTTCAAAATCCCCCGGCGTGCGCTTGTTCCAGTAGAAACGTCCTTTCAGATAAAGCTGGTAAGCCTCGGCGCTGGCCGTGTACTGCTTGTCTGCACGCGATAGATCGACGCCGGCGAGCGTGGGTCGCAGGTTGTTCGTGATCTCGCGCGCGATCTCACGCTGCACCGCCAGCATGTCGGCGAGTTTGCGTTGATACTTCTCGCCCCAGAGTTGTTTGTTGTCGCGAATGTCGATCAACTCCGCGCTGATGAGCATCGTGTCGTCGCGTTGCAGCAGTCGCCCGGTCAACACCGCGCGTACGCCGAGCTCCCGGCCCACCGCGAGCGGATCCACTTCCTTTCCCTTGTAACGAAACACCGAGCTGCGCGCGATCACTTTCAGGTTTGGCAACTGCGTCAGGTTGTTGATGATGCTTTCGGTAAGACCGTCGGAGATCCACTCGGCGTTTGGATCGTTGCTTTGATTTGCAAACGGAATCACCGCGATCGACTCCACCGCCACCTCGGTCGAGCGCGCGTGCAAATACGACCAGATGCCCCACGCCGCGAGCGCGCCTACAACCAGCACGACTGCCGCAATCGCAATCGCCGACTTTCGCTGCTTGAGCGCGAGGGCGCCCGATGCGTGCGTCGATACCGAACCCGCCGGCGCGTGGCTGGTTACGGAACCACTGCGGGCCGTCGTCGTCTCCGGATGCCACAACGTCTTCGCGTCTTCACTCGCGTGGGTACTCGCCGACGACGCGCTGGATGATTCAACCGGCTCAGCTTCCACCTCGCGCCGTACGTCCTTCAACTCGATCGCAACGTCTTTAATATTCTGATAACGCTGATCCGGATCTTTTGCGAGACAACGGCGCACGATCCGTTGCAAATCCGCGGGCGTGTCGGCGTTGTAACTCGCAAGCGTCGGCGCGGGCTCGCGAATGATCTTGTTCAGAGTCTCGATCGTGTCGCTGCCGGTGAAAGCCTTGTGCCTGGTGATCGCTTCAAACAGGATGCAGCCGAACGAGAAGATGTCGGAGCGATGATCGAGATCGCGCGTCTTTCCCTGCGCCTGCTCAGGCGACATGTAACCCATCGTTCCGAGCACGAGGCCTGGCGTTGACTGCGGTTGGAGAATCGTGGGCTCTTCGCTACTGACACTCGAAACGCTCGACGGCGCTTCGATCAACTTCACGAGACCGAAGTCGAGAATCTTCGCGTGGCCGTCGGAGCTGATCATGATGTTGTCGGGTTTCAGATCCCGGTGGACGATCCCGGCCGCATGAGCCTTTGCCAAACCCTCGGCAACGTGTTGCAGGATGCGCAATAGTTTCGCGAGCTCTTCCTGCTCGTGATGAATCAGCTCGCGCAGCGTGTGTCCCTGCACGTACTCCATCGCGATGAAGTGAAAACCCTCCGCCTCGCCGACCTCGTAAATGTGCGCGATGTTTGGATGGTTGAGAGAGGCAGCGGCAGTCGCTTCCTGTTTGAAGCGGCGCATTCGATCCTGATTGGCGGCCACTTCGAGCGGCAGCACTTTCAACGCAACCTTGCGCTGCAGCGTTGTGTCCTGCGCGAGATAGACCTCTCCCATGCCGCCTGAGCCGATCAGAGAGACGATTCTATAGCGGCCGAGTTGTGTTTCCGGCGAGAGGGGCATCGGGAGCACATTCTAGCCGAGATGCGGCGAATGTGGTGAAGCGCGGTAAGAGTTACTTGCAGGGAGAATTCGGATCTTGCTCTTTATACGGCTCAACTTGTCCACCCTTCACGTAGACACAAAACGTCGGCACCGTCCCTCTGAGAAGAACGGCGTGAAAGTGGTAAACGTAGCCATCGAGCAAGGGCGGGGGAGATCCCGCTTGCGGGATCTCCTGTTTCCAGCCGTTGGGTAACTGCCCGTAGGTGACTGGCGGAATATCCTTCAACGGCACGAAGTCTCCGCCTGGTACGACTTTCCAGATGATGATCTTCTTCGGATCATCAGGGGCGGGAAGTTTGGGTGCCGGCTGACTCGCGTTCTGGTACGGTCCCTGCACCCAGATCCACTGCACCTTATCTGAGCCGTCGAGCTTAAACGTCGGAGGCAGAGCGTCTGACTGCAACGCGATCGTGTTTGAGCCGTAATCACACGAAACGAAAAGACACCCCAAAAGAATCGCGAGCAAAATGGATTTCGTTAACATGGGTTTCGCGGTCCTACGCTGCTTCGATGCCACGTATCAGGACGGTCAGGTTCGTAGTGCGCGCCATTTCCGCCGCGTCTAATTTCGACATTATCTCTACCCGGCAGGATTCCCACCTGCTTGAACTCTATGTGATACCAGTTGCCGTTAACATTTCCCATCCAGTGGTAACTCCCGTAACCGAGTCCATAAGTCGGGGAATGGTCCTTAGGATTCCAGTTGGTATATTCCTGGAAGCCCTGGCCACCCATTACTTCCCGCATCCTGTTCACCGTGATTGGTCCGGAGAAGTGGAACTGCCAGTCGTAGCCCATTGTGCCATCCGGGTTGGAGAATTCGTTGAACGTACCGCCAAATGAGCTGGCAATCGCATCCATCACGGCTTCCTCTTCGTCCGCGCAGGGGGGATGAACGCCGGACATACTTTCCAAGGGGACGCCCTCCACCTTCGCGATCGGGCGGCCAAAAACTCTTGGCGTGACTTTGGCCAGGGCAATCCCAAGCGCGCCGAGTCCGACAGGCAGATCGGCCGTCCTGGATATCGACCGGCTTCGCCTGCGCTTCTTGTCCTTACTGCCCTTGCCCTGCGGCGATATGAAATTCATCATGAACGCCTGTGACAGGCTGCCATATCCGATCTGATCGAACGTGATCTTCTCGGGCGCTCCACCGGTCCACCAGGAGTTGAGAATAATACCGTCGCCCACGTAGGTCGTACCGGCCAGCTCGAACCCGCTGTGACCATCAGAAAATGATCGGAAGGGATTCGTCAGAATGGTATCGATCACCCGGCCGTCGCGATCGCGCAGCACCACAGTTCGTGGGCCACAGTCGTTATCCGGACACGGCGTGGTGGCTTCTCTGCTAATCATCGAGCACGGCGTCGGTATGCCGTCCAACACACAACCGCCGAGCGAACTACTCATGTCAGGCACGGTGTAGAACGGCACGAGTTCGCCGCGATCGGTTGGCGGCGTAAAAGTGAACGGCTTAATGAGACCGGCGTTTGCGCCGAACGGATCTCGCTCTGCGCCGCCGGCCATAGCACCTGTGGAATTTGATTTTCGATTACTGGCGCCGCTCGCATCGTTATGCTCCCAGTTCACCGTTTGGGTAGTGCCCGACAAGGTCTGAACCGCCAATAAATTGCCACCGGCAAAAACATAGCTGTGTTCCTTGGCGCCGGTCGCACCCACTTCGCTAATCACCTGGTCCAGCACCGAGCTGCGAATGAAGTAGGTGGTCTTCTGCGTGGTCCATTGACCCGTGTCGAAATTAAATTTTCGCAGTACTGTTTTGATCCGCTCGCCGTCACCATCCAGTTGCTGGTCGGTGGTAAATGGATCGCCGTCGCCAAAGGACGAGATGAATCCCGCGGCATCATAAGTGAACATAGAGCTGCCGCTCAGCAAACGCCCGTCAGCGTCATAGCTCCAAAAATCGCGGCGATTGTTGGTGTAAGTGTCCGGTCCCTGGGCGTTGTCATTATCCCACTGGCGTAAGTCACGTAGCGTCATGTGGCCGAACGCGTCGTAGGTTATCGTTTCCTTGTACGGCCGATCGTCGGTCGGTCCCTGCCCTCTTGCTTCTGCGCCGCTGAGCGCGGTGATGGTTCGTCCCAAATGATCGTAGGCGTAGAAACGGTCATACTTGCTGTCCGTGACGAGCTGATCCTGGGTGAATTTGAGCTTGCCATCGTCGTAATACTGGTAAGCCTTCTTCAAGAGCCCGGGGACTTCGTAGGTCGACACGTTCAGGTTCGCGTCGTAACCAACCGCGAGCGAGGCTGTATTGCCGTAGGAAAGCGACTTGAGCGCTCCCCACGCGCGATACTGAAAGTTCGAGGCGTACGTAGAAATCGAAGCGAAGTTGGCGCCATTCACGGCGTTCAGCCTGCCGACTTTGTCATACGTATAACTCACCGAGGCGCCGAACGGATCGGTAATGCTGCTCAAGTCGCCGCCCGCGTTGTAGCTGTAATTCAAAGCGAAGCTGCCGACGCCCGTGATGGTCCGCGTTTCCGCGGTGACTTGTGACAACTGGTTGTGCGTGTAAGTCACCGAACCCGCGCCGTCGCTCATGTACGTGCGATTGCCCGCGGCGTCGTAATCAAAAGTGGCGCTCAGAGTCGGACTGCCGGTTAGGGTGTGTGTAAGCGTCTCTACGAGGTGCCGGTTGTTGCCGGTATAGCCAAACGTGGTCACTGCTCCACGAGCGTCCGTCACAGTGTTTACCGTATCGTCGTTGTTGTAGGTCCAGACGGTGGCTGTGTTCGGGCTTTGCTCGGGCACGTGCCGGCTCTGCAACCGGCCGTAACCATCGTAAGCCATCGTCGTGTCCTGAAAAGTGCCGCTGCCTTCTGCTCCGGCATACTGCCTGGTCAGCATCACTTGATCGCGCGCGTTGTAAGTCGTGACGACTGCGGAGTAGACGCTGCCGCCCTGCCAATTCAGCATCTCTTTCTTTACCGGCCGGCCGAGCACGTCGCTGTACATCTTCTGTTGTCTGCGCTTCGCGACACCACCATCGATAGTCCCCTCGTCGGTGGACGTGATCACGTCGCCGCCGGCACAGCCGCAACCTGAGTATGAGACTGTGCGGGTCGTCAGGTCGGCGTTCGTGGTGACGAGTGGGCGGCCTTTCCAATCGTAGGTCTGTTCCGTGTAAATCCAGGCGGACGCTGCATCGTCGCCCGCAGTGACCCAGCTCAACGGCACGCCACTCGCGCTGGTTTCCATCGGGTTCGAAGTCTTGATGACTCGGCCCATCGAGTTGTAGACAAAGCGCTGCCCGCTGTAACCCCCAACACTGCCCGGATGCTCTGCCGCCGTGCCGATAACACGGCCGGCGCCGTCCGTGTACTTGACTGCATACGCTTCGCCGACGCCGTTGTGCGGAGTCGTGTAGACCTCGACCTTGATCATGCTGGTCGAGTAGACGTAGCGCGTGTATGAGCCATTGGACTGGTTCGTATCCTGGAGCGGCCGGCCGATCGCGTCGAAGGTATGAGTCTCTTCCGGACCGGCGAGGTTCTGCGTAGTGTCAGGCTGCGGCGTGCGGCTGTAGGTCTCCGCGCCGAAGTCGAAGTTGTACTTCCTGATGGACGTATAACTGTCCGCGTCAGTTACGGTGGTCGCGTACGCGAGCGTGTTGCGCGAGTTGTTATTGTCAGAGAACGAGTCGCTGTAGCTGGTTTGCGTCTCGTGATTCAACGCGTCTTTCATCGAGACGACCCCACCCGCCGTGTTGTACTTCGTCGTGCTGGTCGTGAACTGCGCCAGGTTGTTTACGTTATATCGCCGCACACTCGAAACGTTACCGCGCCCTGCGATGAAGCTGGCGGTGTAGCTGGTATTGTCATGCTGCACGGGGGCGTCCGCGCCCAGGATCGAACCGCTTTCGTCGTACAGGTATTCGATCTGCGTCGCCAATGTGCCGCCATTGTTCACGTCTCCCTCATAAAGCCGTCGCTGGCTAATGAGACCGATGAGGCGGCGATCCGTGTAAGTCGTGCTGGTGTTGTAATCAGTACGCGTGCTGCGGATCATCGCGGTAGCGTTAGCCGCGTACTCGTAAACGTCACGTGGCAACTGGCAACTCGTGCCGTTCGCAAAAGTGAGCTGCTGGTAAGTCATTTGCACTCGCGCGCGGTTCCCGGCCGGGTCGTAAGTGTTTGTCTCGAGCACGCGTGGATTTAGTTGATAAGAAACCGACGTGTTGTCCTGCGTCCAGGTCTTCATTACCTGCCGCCGCAACGTCGCGCCTTCGTAGGTGTTGACTAATGCCGGCAGCCGGCGTTGCCAGCCGGAAGTGGTACCGGCCGCGCCCACGAAGTAGATCTTGTCGGAAGTGCCGTCAGGCGCGGTCACCTGCGCGCGCGTGCCGGTGCGCTGCGTGTTGTCCGGCATGGTCCAGGTGTCGCCCGTGGGCAGCGCAAAGGTCGTCAGCGCTTCTTCATTGGTCGCGGCGGTTCCATCCGTGTCGCCATTCCAGTACTGCGCCCAATCGTAACGCTCGGTGAAGCGCGGACAGTCGTTGAACGCGACTTGCGGATCCATCGTCTGCGGCAGATTGTAGGATCGATAGTTCAGCAGATGATTGTCGGCCGCAAAGCTGCTTACTTTCCATACCTGTCCCCAACTCGAATAGCTGAAGTCGTAATGCGAATCGTCAGCCAGCGTGACCTTTTGCAGCGTTTTGATAGTTGACTGGTTCGGCGGACCACTCTTCGGCACGGAGAAGTTGGTATTGATCGTCGTATCCGTGTAGGCGAAACGAGCCCAGTACTGAGTAGTTGTGCCCTGGTTCCAGAGCTGCGTGATCGACGTCAACCAGCCATTCGCGTCGTAGTTGAACTTGATGCTGCGCGCGAGGGTGTCGACGACCGTATCGATGCGGCCGAACGCGGTGTAGTTGATCGTCAGGTAATTACCGTTACGATCTTTGATCTGGGTGCAGTTGAACTCGCTGCCCATCGCCACGTAAGTAAGCTGCATGCCGTCGGTCGAGCGCAGCACCATCGTGCTCGCGTCGAGCAGGAGGTACGACGAATCCGCGGCTTCATAAAGCGACGATGTGCCCACCTGCCGCAGCTCAACCCGATGCCCGTCAGTGCCGATCAAGAGGTAAGCGTTTTTGCCGACTTCGGCGTTGTAGTAGAGCGGCTGGATGACCGGGAAGCCGAGACGAAAACCGGGGCCCGGGAAACCGTGGTCGTCATCAAAGGAGATGAAGCTGCTGTTGTTGGTCCAGACCAGCGAGTTGTAGGACAAGGAAAGCGACAGATCCAGTCCGGAACGTCCCGGCAAATTCACGAGCGGCAGCGTCCAGTTGAAGTTGCGCGATAAGGGGTTCTCGCCGCCGCCTCCCGTCTCGTTCAACGGGTCCAGACGCGCC
>Ga0105248_10005613_pt1 | contig 13780 bp, 12 predicted proteins | sample KBSS34metaG_FD_81524 | JGI IMG/M metagenome (GOLD analysis project Ga0105248, IMG submission 81524) | Switchgrass rhizosphere microbial communities from Kellogg Biological Station, Michigan, USA - KBS S3-4 metaG | ecosystem: Host-associated > Plants > Roots > Rhizosphere > Soil | place...
GTCTCCTACCTCTCTTCAAACGACAAGCGCGTTCACTTCGGCCTCGGCAGCGCCACCCAGGCGGCCACGATCGAGATTCACTGGCCAAGCGGTGCCGTGCAGCAGCTCAAAGATATTCAGGCCGACCAGCTTCTTAAAATCGACGAACCAGCCGCAGAGCCTGCCAGGGCCAAATAACCCGGCCCGTTCCAAATTTTCTGCTTGCAATTCAACCTGAAAGGCGCATACTACACTTCCACCCAAAGAGAATTGGGAGCGTAGAGCGAAATTCCATAAGAAATACCACCCCCTCCCCCCCTCCTATCATGCAATTGCATTACATCTCCGGGGAATGTGAAGCGTAAAGCTTTCCACTTCATGACGGCATGTTGGAAGACACGATTGACAATTGTCAAAAACAAAGAGCGCAGGCCGACCTCTGGATGAACAGATGCCCGAGCCAAAATCTTCAACGGATCATCGCCCGAGTTGATCTTGTACGAGTTTCTTGACCGTCAGGGCTAATGCGGGGCTAGTTCCAAAATCTTCGAACCAATGAACCTCCGGTTCGCGACGGAACCAGGTAAGTTGGCGTTTGGCGTAGTTGCGGTGGCCCTGCTGAGCAGCTGCCACTGCTTCGACTTTCGAGAGAGTACCGTTGAGGATTGCCTGCGCCTGGCGGTAGCCTAGCGAGTCCAGTGCGCGAGTAGCACCATATTTGGCCAGTAGCTGACGGGTCTCCTCAATGAGACCGTTTGAGAACATTTGGGCAGCACGCAGGTTAAGACGCTCATACAGAGCGGCGCGGGGTGGATTGAGGCCGATGCGAAGAAGACGGAAGCCGGTCAGCGGATCACGGCCTGCAAGTTCGGAGAGAGGCTGACGGGCAGTGAGGCAGACCTCGATGGCGCGGATCAGCTTAGGCGTATCGTTGGCGTGAATCCGGCTGGCTGACTCAGGATCGAACCGTGCGAGAATGCTGTGTAGCCAGCCCTGCCGATAACGCGTCGCGCTGTGTTTGAGGCGGGCACGCAGGTCTTCCTGACGAGAGGGACCGGCGAAGAGACCAAGAGTGAGAGCACGGAGATAAAGCCCCGTGCCGCCGGTGACGATAGGCAGGTTGCCACGCGCGGCAATCTCTCGCATGGCGACTCGGGCATGGCGAGAGTAGTCTCCCGCAGTGTATTCGTGGTCCGGGTCGGCTACATCGATGAGATGGTGAGGGACGAGTGCCTGCTCTTCGCGGGTAGGCTTGGCGGAGCCAATGTCGAGGCCGCGGTAGACGGCTACAGAATCGCAGCTGATGATTTCGCCGTGGAAGTGCTCAGCCAGAGCTAGAGAAAGCGCCGTCTTGCCGCTGCCGGTAGGGCCCAGGATGAGAATTGCCAACGGATCGAGCTTGGCTACCACAGGCGCCACCAGCCTGCAGGGAAAATCCAGCCTGTGGGGGCATGCAAGAGGCGGTAGGTGAGGACCGCACCGGCAATGAGGAGCAGCCCCAGGCCCTGATTGCGGCGGAAGTGGCGATGCTGAGCTTCGCGGCGGGCTCTACGCTCCTGTTGCGCCTGATAGCTCTCGAGTTGGTTTGCCATAGCTTGCCGCTGCTTCCCTTATCATCGGGAGTATAACGGAGATTGGAGCTACCGCCCGTACGGCATTCGGTTGAATGTCTCACGAGTGAGTTCTGGAATAGCTTTCGAATCGGTTCCTAGGATTGAGTAACGATGAAGATTTTGATTTTTGGCTCCGGCGGACGAGAACACGCGCTTGCCTGGGCGATTGCAAAGAGTGAGCGAGTAACAGAGATTGTGTGCGCGCCGGGGAATGGCGGTATGGCGGCAATTGCGCGGCTTGTGCCTGTTTCGCTTTCCGATCTCGACGCGATGGTGCAGGTTGCGATTCAGGAGCAAGCGGATTTAACGGTCGTAGGCCCTGAGCTGCCGCTTTCATTGGGCCTGGTCGATGCTCTGCAGCAGCGCGGGCTCAAGGTCTTTGGACCGACCAAGGCGGCGGCCATGCTGGAGTCGAGCAAGTCGTTTGCAAAGAGGTTCTTACAGCGGCACCAGATTCCAACAGCGAACTATGCGGTTTGCACTTCGGCTGAGGAAGTCGATAAGGCGATCGAGTTTTTCCATGCGCCGATTGTGGTGAAGGCCGACGGCCTTGCGGCGGGCAAAGGCGTGGTGATCTGCCAGTCAAAGCGGGCAGCGCTCGAGGCAGCGCATGGACTCTTCTCCGGAAAACTGATCGGTTCTGCGGAGCAGCAGCTCGTGATCGAGGAATTTCTGATCGGAGACGAGGTCAGCTTTCTCTGCCTGACAGATGGGAAACACGTAGCTCCGCTAACGCCCGCGCAAGATCATAAGCGCATTGGCGAAGGGGATACAGGGCCGAATACCGGCGGGATGGGCGTCTACTCAACGGACGCGATTCTGGAGCCCGAGATGCAGGAGTGGGTGCTGAAGCATATTGCCCGGCCCACGATCAAAGGAATGGCAGACGAGGATGCTCCGTTTGTGGGGGTGCTCTACATAGGGCTCATGATGACAGCGCGAGGACCGCAGGTGCTGGAGTACAACGCGCGGTTTGGCGATCCGGAAACACAGGCGATCGTGATGCGGCTGGACTCAGACCTGCTCGAAGCCCTGGAAGCATGCGTAGATGGGCGACTGTCTGAGACAGAATTCCGCTGGAAGCCGGGCGCCAGCGCGAGCGTCATTGCGAGTTCTGCCGGATATCCGGGTAGCTATAAGACGGGCTTTGAGATTACTGGGCTTGAGGCTGCCGAACAGGTGTACGGGGTGAAGGTCTTTCACTCGGGAACTTCAATGACCGGCGGAAAGGTGCTGACCAGCGGAGGCCGTGTGCTTGGGGTTACCGCGGCGGCTGCCACCTTGCCGGATGCGCTGAAGCTGGCGTATGAAGCAATGGGGAAGATCCACTTCGAGGGAATCTACTTCCGCCATGACATTGGGCACCGGGCATTGAAGAAGGCTGAGTAGTCAGAGTTCTGGGCAAAAAATGAGGGCCTTCCGTCCAACGGAAGGCCCTTCTCCTATCTGAGTGTCAGATGGCTTACATGTTGGCGTGACCGGCCCGCATCTCTTCGTTGAAGGTGGGCTTGGTGAGAGCCAGCGCTGCGTCCATACGTTGACGAAACTGGTCGGCGCGAGCGAGCAGGAGCGGGGTGGGAGCGGCGTATTCGCCCGTAAGCGCGAGCAGTCCCTGGCCGGCTTCATCGGCCGCCATCTTGAGTAGTTCCGCCTCGGTTGTGTTGAGGTACTGGGCATCCCGAGGGTCGGCAATCCAGACTGGCTGATTCTGGCCAAGCACGCCAGAGAGCCAGTAAGTCTTCAGAAGCAGGTATTCCAGGCGCGAGGCATCAGTCGTTTCCGTAAAGATGAACTTCTTCTGCCAGCGGCTGTAGTAACGAGTAGTGACGGGGACAGGCTGACGATTGCCGCTCTTGACCAGCTCAAGCTGTCCCATATCAATAGTCTTGCGCACCGCGTTGTAGAGGAAGGTCTCGGCGTACGGCTGTTCAGGGGCAGGAACGATCTCGGCAAAAGTGACCGTCATGGCCGCGCTGATTTTGGCGTGCAACGGAGAGTTTGTCCCGTCTTCAAGGTGAATTTCCCCATGGACGATATAGGTGTCGGCACCGGAAGTAGACCGGTGGAATGGCCACTGGAACTTGCGGAATGAGATGGGCAGGCCCTCAAGGGTGACGTAGGCGTCAGGGCGCGGGTTGCGCAGGCGCTTGGCCGCGTCGGCGAGGTGCTGGGTCATTGCCGGCAGTAGATCGGGCTTGTTGAAGTCGAAGTTTTCGCTAAGTTCGAGCTTCAAGGATCGGCCCGGAGTAGTCACCGGGGCGAGTTCGAAGACGGCAGTCGGGTTGCCGTGAAAATCTTTGCCTTCGGTGGTAGAGATCAACTGCAGGCCCGCCTGGGTAGCGGCGATCTGGATGGAATCGGTCAGAGCTGTTTTCAGGGTGGTCATGAAATTCCTGTCGGGACGGATGTCCTTGCAAAAGCTACTCCTTCATTCTAGCCGGATTGGAGCAAGTAGCTGGTTTTCACGCTAGGAGCAGGCTATTTAGCTCCTGGCGGAATGTGCTCTTCAAAGAAATGCATCATGAGGGTGAAGCGATGCTCGAGGGTGCCTTTGCCTTCACTGAGTGCGTGGGTACGGTTGGGGTAGTCCATGAACTCAAAGGGCTTACCCGCCGCGACGAGCTTGTCTACCAGCCGCTCCGTTCCCTGGAAGTGCACATTATCGTCTCCGGAGCCGTGGATGATGAGCAGTGGGTCGGCAAGAGAGTCAGAGAAGGTGATGGGGGAGCCATCTCGGTACCCCTTTACATTGTCTGCAGGCAGGCCCATATAGCGTTCCTGATAAATCGAGTCGTACAGGCGTTGGTCGGCGACAGGCGCGATGGCGACGGCGGCGGCGAGGCGGCCCGGGTTACGGAAGACTTCGTTCAGCGTGGCAGAGCCTCCGCCACTGTGCCCCCACATGCCGATGCGAGCGGTATCGATGAAAGAATGCTGGCGAGCGAATTCGACGATGGCCTGGTCCTGCTGGCGTGTGGAGAGAACTCCAATATTGCCGTAGATGCATTTCCGCCAGTCGCGGCCGCGCGGGGCAGGAGTGCCCTGATTGTCAAAGCTAACGACGACATAGCCTTCGCGGGCGATCAGCTTGTCCATGGTGTAGCCCCAGCTGTCGTGGACCGTGGTCGACGCGGGTTCGGAGTAGACAAAGACCAGCATGGGGTATTTCTTCGCTGGATCGAAGTCCGGCGGCTTTACGACGAAGGTACTAAGCTCGAGAGGCTTTGTGTCCGCACCGGTCACGGTGGTGGTTGTGATTTCAATCGGGGTTGGATCAATGGCATTCTCTTTGGCGACCAGCGGCTGGTTGTCAACGAGGCTCCGCACAGTCTTCTGGGTACGTAGGTCGATCAGGTCGATACTGGGCGGATGGGTTGCGCTGGACCACGTGTGGATAGCCCAATGCCCGTTCGGCGAAATGTCGTAGGAGTTGGAGCCTGGCTGATTCTGCGGGGTAACGCGCTCAGGGACACCAGTGCCGTCCAGTCGGCTGCGATACAGGTAGCGCTGAGTTGGGTCGGTCGGCGAGGCAGTGAAGTAGAACCACTTCCCGGCCTCGTCGATTGAGACAGAATCGATGACATCTGCGGCAAAATTGGTGATGAGGTGCGGTTCTCCTCCAAAGGCCGAGGCACGGTAGGCATGACGCCATCCGTCCCGTTCGCTGAGCCAGATGAAATCGGTTTTTGCGGGTGGGCCGTCGCATTCTGTGCATTTCGCATTGAGCCAGTCGAAGCTTTCGACGAAATCAACCCAGGCTGGATCTTTGTCTTCAAAGATCAGATGGACTTTCCCCGTTGTGGCGGAGGCCAGGTAAACCTGGTTGCTGTTTTGCAGTCGGTTGAGATACTGGAGGATGAGGTTGAATGATTCTTTTTGAAGGGCGTTGCTGCCCGGATCCGGGATCCACTCCATGCGCGGAATATAGTGGTTGCGTGGATCGCCCGGAAGACTGACCCAGCGCGTAGGCCCACCCTTAGCCGCAACAACGCCTACACGTACGGAAGCATTCTTACCGCCAGGCTGGGGATATTTGTAGTGGAAGACTTCTGGGTAGTCTCCGCGGGTATCGTTGATCAGGGAATACTCCTGCACGCCGGACTGATCGAATTGCCAGTAAGCGATAGAGCGCGAATCGGGGCTCCAACGGAAGGCATCCCGCAGTCCCAGTTCCTCTTCCGTGACCCAGTCGGTGGTGCCATTGATCGTTTCGTAAGACCCGTCGCCGGTCAGTTTCTTCGTCCCGCCATCTGCAAGGGATTGGACATAAATGTTGTTCTGGCTCACATAAGCTACGGAACGACCGTCCGGAGAGAACTTGGCAAACATCAGTGAAGTCGCCGGGGCAGATGCGCCAATGCGGGTGAGCTTTTTGTCGCTCAGCCGTAGAACCCAGTAGTCGCCACGGGTGTTGAGCCGCCAGACTTTCTGAGCATTGGTAAAAATGAGAATCTGGGAGTTATCTGCCGACCATGCGTAATCGTCGATGCCAAGAGACTCTTTCGCTCCGGAAGGAATGAGGTCCTTGGCGGATACAAGGATGCTGCGGTTTCCGGTCGAGGTTTCGTAGGCGATGAGATCCGTGGCGTGGGGATTGCTCGTGGATTCTTCGAGAACGGTGTAGCGGCTGCCGCCGTCGATCCAGCGGCTCTCTTTTGCGTATTTCGGGGTGTATTCGTAGCGGTCGAAGAGGGCTTTGAGGGAATCGGAGAAGGCTTGCGATGGCTGCTTCAGGGCAGACGATCTCGCTGTCTGCGCCTCAAGGACACAGCAAGACCACGAGAAAAATAGAACGCAGAAAGCTGGCGGGAGCAATCGAAGGTTGGAGAGGATGGGCAGAAACACTCGTTTCATGCGGTTTGTTATACCCCATGGAACCGGCACTTCTGAAATGGTTTGGTCACAAATCAGAAAAACAAAACCCCGGCTCTCAGAAATGAGACCCGGGGTTGGAGTTTCCAGATGATTTAAAGATTTAGTGCGCGAATTCTATCGCTGCCGGGCGGGTGGACTCGCTGCGAGGAGGAGCTTCGTCGAGGCGGCCAAAGATCATTTTGCCGCTGGCGGTCTGGAGGACTGAGGTGACGGTTATCTCTACGCTGCGGCCGATAACCCGGCGGGCGTGGTCGACTACCACCATGGTTCCGTCGTCGAGGTAGCCGACGCCCTGGTTATACTCCTTGCCCTCTTTGAGGATGAGGATGTTCATCTTTTCGCCGGGGAGGACCACGGGCTTGAGAGCGTTGGCGAGGTCGTTGACATTGAGCACGTCGACGCGGTGCAGGTGGGCGACCTTATTCAGGTTGAAGTCGTTGGTTACGACCTTGGCGTCCCACTTCTTGGCCAACTCGATGAGCTTGAGATCGACTTCCTTGATCGACGGAAAGTCGTCGGGGACGATCTGGATCTGCAGGTTGGTGTTCGACTGCATGCGCTGGAGCATGTCGAGGCCGCGGCGGCCGCGCTGGCGCTTGGAGCTGTCGGTTGAGTCGGCCACGACCTGGAGTTCGCGCAGGACGAACTCGGGGATGACATAGATGCCATCCATGAAACCGGTGTCCGCCACGTCGGCAATGCGCCCGTCGATGATGACGGAGGTATCGAGGACCTTGAAGCTCTTTTTGGCGACTTTTTCACCGGTGAAGATGGTGCCAAGTGCGGTGGGGCTCAGCAGGTCACCCTTGCTGGTGCCGACAAGCAGGCCTACATAGGTCATCAACATGAGAACGAAGACCTGAATGGCTGCCGAAGTAGGGCCAGCGGGTAAGGCGGAACGGAGGACAAGGCAGAACAGCGAGGCACCGAAAATGCCGAGGACACTGCCAGCGACAGCACCGATAAGACGACGCAGGTTAAGAGCCCGAACACGCAGCTCAAAGACGATGACCGCGCCAGAGGCGAGGGCACCACAACCGGCCGCGATGGGGCCGGAGACTCCGAATGGCTGTAGAAAATAGCAGACAGTCGCAATCAAAGTCACAAAGAGAACACGCAGCAAAATAAGGTCCATGTAGTGCAGCTCCTACCGGAAAGAGGGGAGAACTTTCCGGTAATTACAAAAGGGGAGTATGCCCACAGCAACGGAGACTCGTCAAGCACGGAAGTTGTAGGTTTTAAAAATAATTGTGTTGTGGTAACGGGCCTTTTGGCATGGGACAAAAGTTCGGATGCAGGGGGAATGACGGCGAGATGACCGGCACTCCCCCTTTGGAGTAAGTCGGGGGGCTACGCCTCGATGAGAACTTTGAGGGCCCGTGTGGCGGCGGCATTGGAAAAGGTTTCGTAAGCGTCGAGGATGTCGTCCAGTTTGAAGCGATGAGTGATGAGCAGGTTGGGGTCGACCTTTTTGCCAAGCACGGTTTTCAGCAGCATGGGCGTGCTGGAGGTGTCGACGAGGCGAGTGGTGATGGTGATGTTGCGGTCCCACAGCGTCTCGAGATGCAGGTCGGCCTTGACGCCGTGAACGCCGACGTTGGCGATGATGCCTCCGGGAGCGATGATCTGTTCGCAGAGCTCAAAGGTGGCAGGGATGCCTACGGCTTCGATAGCAGTGTCGACACCGAGACCGCCGGTCAGCGCTAGAACAGCTTCCGCGGCCTTGCCGTTGGAACTATTGACTACGTCAGTCGCTCCGAAGCGCCGGGCAACCTCGAGGCGGTTGTCGTCGAGGTCGATCAGAATGACTCTGGCCGGCGAATAGAACTGGGCGGTGAGCAAGGCTGCGAGGCCGATAGGGCCGGAGCCTACGATGGCGACAGTCGAGCCGGGGGCTACTTTGCCGTTGAGGACGCCGCACTCGAAGCCGGTGGGAAGAATGTCGGAGAGCATGACGAGAGCAACTTCGTCCGCGTCAGCAGGGATGGGATAAAGGCTGGTGTCGGCGTGCGGCGTGCGAACGTATTCGGCCTGGGTGCCGTCGATCTTGTTGCCAAGGATCCAGCCGCCGGTGGTGCAGTGGGAGTACATGCCGCGGCGGCAGAAGTCGCATTTGCTGCAGGAAGAGATGCAGGAGATAAGAACATGGTCGCCGGGCTTGAAGGTGGTGACAGCTGCTCCGACAGAGTGGACGATGCCGACGCCTTCATGACCGAGAATACGGCCCGGGGTGCAGGTAGCGACATCTCCCTTGAGGATGTGCAGGTCAGTGCCGCAGATGGTGGTGTGGGTGATCTGGACGATGGCGTCCGTCGGGGACTGGATCTGCGGCATGGGGTGTTCTTCGAGAGATTTCTGACCGGGACCATGGTAGACGAGGGCTTTCATTGGTGCTCCTGTGCCTGGGCGGGGGAAGAGAGATGAGCGTACCCGGGCTGATTCCAAGCATAGCCCTCCGGCAGATGCTGTGCGGTGATTTGGGTCACTGGCGAAGGGCAGGAGCGCTACTAGGGTTGCAATTAGAAGGAAGAATCGAGTGCTCTGCGAAGCGACTTCAAAATTGGGTAAATTCGCGTGCCGGAGCCTTGACGGCACATGGCGTGGGACGGAGGATGGCTGGTATGGATACCTTAAACCTTGAAGAACTCTATACGACTTACAAGCAGGCAGTGGATGCCTGGGTGGAAGCGATTCGCACGGAAGAGGCTCTGGCCTCGCCTGACCCGGCCCAAGAAACCCTGGGCGCCTGGGAGCTTTGGGATCAAGCCGATAACAAAGTACAGGATGCCGAGGATGTAGCAATGGCAGCCCGGGACGCTTACAAAGACGCTCTGCGGGAAATGCATTACGGATTTTGAAAAACTGGCGATTCTTATCTGTCATCCAACCCTTGCCGCAATATAACCGCGGCAAGGGGTTGAACACGGAGTAACTTATCTATTTTGATTAGTACTTTTGAATCGTAGGGTCGATCTCGTCGGACCAGGCGAGAATACCGCCTGCGAGATTGCTGACCTTCTGGAAGCCATTCTGCTTGAGCATCTCGGCAATGCGCTGGCTGCGGGCTCCACTGCGGCAGTGAACGATGATTTCCTGCTCGGGGTTCAGTTCGTTGAGGCGGTTGGCTACGTCATTCTGCGGAATGAGCTTGCCGCCAATCTGCGCGATCTGGAACTCATAGGGCTCGCGCACGTCGAGAAGAAGGAAGTTGTCGTTGCGGGCTTCCTTGCTATCGAGGCGCTGCTTGAGCTGCTGCACTGTAATCTGAGGGATGCCGTTCTTGATCGGCGCAGCCTGATCGGGCTCGGGAGCGATACCGCAAAACTGGTTGTAATCGATCAGCTCAGTCACCGTCGGGTTGGTGCCGCAGACGGGGCAGTCAGGGTTTTTGCGGAGCTTGAGCTCACGGAAGCGCATGGAGAGCGCGTCGACGAGCATCAGACGGCCGATGAGGGGTTCGCCCTTGCCGAGGATAAGCTTGATGACTTCAGTAGCCTGGATGACGCCGACAAGGCCAGGAAGAATGCCCAGTACGCCGCCCTCAGCGCAGCTGGGGACGAGGCCTGGCGGTGGCGGCTCAGGATAGAGGCAGCGGTAGCACGGACCCTCTTCAGTAGCGAAGACAGAGGCCTGGCCCTCAAAACGGAAGATGCTCCCGTAGGCGTTGGGCTTCTTGAGGATGACGCAGGCGTCGTTGACGAGATAGCGGGTCTGGAAGTTGTCCGTGCCATCGGCAACGATGTCGTACTGGGCAAAAATTTCCAGAGCATTGGCGCTGGTGAGCATGGTGTCGTGGGTGACGACGTTCATGTTTGGGTTGAGCGCGGTGAGCTTATCTTTGGCGGAGTCCACCTTTTTGCGGCCCACGTCTTTGGTCGAATGAATGATCTGACGCTGCAGGTTGCTGGCGTCTACAACATCGAAGTCAACCAGGCCGAGGGTGCCGATGCCGGCGGCAGCGAGGTAGAAAGCCAGTGGCGAGCCAAGGCCGCCGGTGCCAATACACAGAACCTTTGCCGCTTTGAGCCGCTGCTGGCCCTCCATACCCACTTCGGGCAGGATTAAATGTCTGGAATAGCGGCCCAATTCTTCATTGGAGAGACTGGGAAGGGTATCTGCATCGGCAAAAACGGTGGTCATCGTCTCAATTCCTTTACAAACTGCGGAGTCTTCAGGATAACTTACTCAGATTCCGAGGGCGTTCCCAGGGTTCAGAAATGAGGGTGATCTGCAACGGACGAGAAGAGAGGCCGGCCGGAACTCCCAGAGCGTTGCGACAAAAATTGCAGCAGACAAAGCGCTTGTGCGAGAGTTGAAGCAATCGGCTTTGCTGCCGATATCTATTGCAACACCTTGCGGAGAGTTTTTCCGGGCCTGAGCCTGCGAACCGGCGGCTGGGTTTCTGGAGATATTCTTCGCGAGGGACTGGATCGCACTCGATGGCACGAAAGACGACGGCTCCGACATTGGGGCAGATTCAAGACGCCCTGCAGGCACATTCTTTTGAAGTGACGACGGCCGGGGATACGCTGCGGGTGAGCAAGTTCGGCTGCGCAGCGGTGCTGGTAGAGAGCAACGAAGTCGGCCAGCGGCTGGGCTCGTCGACAGGCACGGAAACTGTAGTTGCGTACAAGGAGCGGCCAGGAGCTGTAGTGAAGGGTGAAATTGCCCGCCTGCTGGACCGGGGCTATCAGAAATTCTTAAAGACCAGTAAGTATGAGCTTCCCGCGACGGCCCTGCAATTGCAGGCAATTCATGCCTTCACGGAAGAGATTGCCCAGATTACCGGCGGGGTGAGCCTCTACAACGAGTCGTTGGGAACGACCAGCGACGTATATCAGTACGACCGGGTAAAGGGCCGGGAGGCTCCCCAACCCAAAGCGGCGCGGCCCTGGGAGTTGACGGAAGGTCACTAGGGGCTGAGTCGCTCCCGAGGAACGAGAGCGATGAATTCAGCCCTGGCAATAGACGATTCCAACGCGCCCGGTAACCCTGACGATCAACCGCAGAGCAGACCCGAGCGCCGAATCCATCCCCGCTACAGTGTCGATTGCGTCGCTCAGGTGCTGCTGGTTTCAGGAGCCACGCCTATTCCCGGCAAGATGCAGGACCTGAGCATGAGCGGCTGCCGGATCGAGGTAGAGCAGAAATTTCATGCGGGCATCCAATCGCGGGTTGAAGTGCAGTTTCAGTTGCGCGGTATCGCTTTTCGGCTGATGGGCGCCACTGCCGGAACTCGTTCGACAAAGAGCTTTGCTGTGCGGTTTCTCGATATGTCTGACCGGCGGCGGGATGAGCTGGCCGAGGTGATTGCTGAGGTCGCTGCCATTGAGGTGGCCAAATCTGCCAAGGCCGCCGCTCCCGAAGCGCCGCAAGAGGCCGTGAAGACCCCTGTGGCTACACCGCCGGCGGTCCCCTTGCCCATACCCGCCTCGGAAGCCACGCCAGCCACTGCACCTACACCTCAGGACAAGCGGGCGCACGGGCGGCATGTGGTCGATACCAGCGCTAAGCTGTTTCTGGTCAAAACGGGCATCTGCATGGAAGGGCGCATCCTCAACCTGAGCCAGGGCGGGTGCAAGTTGCGCACAGAGGAGCGATTCAATGTTGGTATCTACGTACGGGTCGAGGCAGAGTTTTATCTTCACGGACTTCCCTTCCGGCTTGCCGGGGTAAGCCAGGCGATCGTGGACCGGAACACCCTGGGAGTGCGCTTTCTCGATATGAGCGACCGCAAGCGGGAGCAACTTACGGAATTGATCGCCGAAATCGAAGAAGTCGCAGCAAACGCGCACCCTGAGACACTGGCAGCGGCTTCGGGGGACACTCCCACGCCTGCCTCTCCACAGGCTGGCGGGTAGCCTCAGCCGCGCTTTGTCTGGCCAGGGCCTTTTGCGCGCTCGCGTTGGAGCTCGCGGTACAGATCGCTCTTGGAGAGACCTCTTTCGCGTGCCAATTGCTTCAATCCATCTTTTTCGGAGATACCCTCAGCTTCGAGTTCGCGAAGGCGGGCAGCAACGCTGCGTGTATCCGGGCCGGATTCTGCGCCTGAGCCTCCATCACGCGAAACAGCTTCGACAAGGAGCGTAATCTCTCCACGAACCCTGTCTCTCGAAGCGAGAACACTTTTTACCTCCTGCACCGACCCGCGCAGGAATTCCTCGTGAAGCTTCGTGACCTCGCGTGCAACCACCACACGCAGGGCAGGCCCCCAAACCGACTCGAGATCGGCGAGAGTTTCGAGAATGCGATGCGGAGCTTCGTAAAAGACCAGCGTTTGCGGCGATTCCTTCAGAACGGGAGCATCGGCTAGAGCTTCGAGACGGGTCCGTCTCGCTCCAGCTTTCTCAGGAAGAAAACCGAGAAACTGAAACTCCGCGGTCGACAGGCCCGAGGCGACCAGGGCGCTGACGGCGGCATTGGCTCCCGGAATGGGGTAGACGGCTACGCCTCCGGCAATGGCCGCCTCCACAAGCCAGTCGCCGGGGTCGCTGATACCAGGCATTCCAGCGTCGGAGACAAGCGCGATGCGCTGGCCAGATTGCATCGCCGGGATGAATTCCGCGGCTCGTTCGCGCTCATTGTGCTGGTGGCAGCTTACGGTCGGGGTCTTGATTTCGAAGTGATTGAGCAGCTTTTGCGTCTGGCGGGTGTCTTCGCAGGCGATGCGGTCGGCCTGGCGCAGGACGCGGAGGGCGCGGAGGGTGACGTCTTCGAGATTGCCGATGGGAGTGCCCACGAGGTAGAGGCCGGGAGCTAGATCGGTGGTTACGGCGGGAGTTGAGTCAGGTTCGGACACTGGAAAGAGGATAGCGTAAGTTGTCTGTATTCGGTTTTGTCGCGAAAATGGTGCATTTTCGCGGTCAAAGGGAGGGGGTACCCTTGTTTTTGATGTATTCAATAGATTCTAAATGGCTTAACTGTGTCTCAGGTGGCCAATAGCCGGGCTTAACAGCCACTTATTGTGCGCTACTGTTGCGGGAGCACGGGCGCTTCAATCCGTTTGGATTTAGGTCTGCTTTCAGTATACGCGAACGTGAATTAATTCCCTGCGAGCAGGCTAAGGGCGGTGAGGGCAGCCATCAGGGAGGCTATATCGCCGATGCTGCTGCCGAGTGCCGAGGGCAACAGTTCGCAGGCGGCTGCGGCCTGGGGCAGGGCTTCCTGCTGGATGATCTTGCGGGCCGGGCCCAGGATACGCTCGCCAAGGACGACGCCGAGAGATCCGAATACGATGACCTGCGGATTCAGCGCGTCAATGAGCAGTGAAAGTCCACGACCCATATAGTGGCCGGCCTGGGCGGCGACTTCGA
>Ga0105248_10005614_pt1 | contig 13779 bp, 17 predicted proteins | sample KBSS34metaG_FD_81524 | JGI IMG/M metagenome (GOLD analysis project Ga0105248, IMG submission 81524) | Switchgrass rhizosphere microbial communities from Kellogg Biological Station, Michigan, USA - KBS S3-4 metaG | ecosystem: Host-associated > Plants > Roots > Rhizosphere > Soil | place...
CTGATAGACATGCCCGTACGGCGGTCCTGGCGGCGCTGGCGGCCTCCCGGCGGCCCTGGCCGCCGTCACCCACGCGGGCGGCGGCCTCGCGCGCTCCTAGGGCCTCTCCTGGGCCCGCAATGGCCATCCTGCGGGGTCCATTTTTGCCACCGGCGGCGCGTGTATCGGGCCGGGCGGCGGCCTGCGGCGGCCCAGATCCGGCCCAATTGGGGCTAATTGCCGCAGATTCAGTAGATTGGCGTACATTAAGCCTGGGTGAAAAGTGTACATAATCACGCTTATCGGAAGTCAACGCGGTTTCGGGGGCGATTCGCCCGTTTCCCTAGTGCGCGCGTCACGCGGGACTAGACGCGAGGCGTAGGCGTAGCCTAAGGCTCGGGGTACGGGCCGGTAGCCTTAGCCCTACCCCGTACCGAGGGCCCGCGTCGCGCGCGCGGCGCACGCGCGTAGCGGTGATATTATTCCCCCCTCATTCCTCCCGGTTCCATCCTATTAAACCCCCACCCGTCACCACATTACCTCCCCTAAAAGCGGTTTTATGCCCGCGATTGAGTATCGGGAAGATCCCCGAGCGGGGGAGTGGCGGGGGAGAGCGGGGGCAAAATGGGGGGCGTGGTTAACGTGTTTTGTTTTCTAGGGCGGGGGAGTGGGGGGAGTTATTCTTTTTAATATAGTGCATATACATATATAAAAGACTATAAAGCGCGCGCGCGCGACACAAGGGCGTAGGTGTACACTGTGCGCGTGACGCGCATGCGCACACATGTACGCGAGCGCTATGGCGGTTTCACTCCCCCCACTCCCCCCGCTCGCGATAAGTTGCTTTTTTTGTGCGAGAAGGGGAGAATAGCTAAAGGAGTTTCTAACTGCCCCGCGCCTCCCCCGGTATACCCCTTCACAGTGGGTTTTCGGGTCTGGCTGGATTTGGAGGTTTTTGGAATGCGACGTGCTGGCCTTGAGTCTGGCTTAAAACGCACAGTCTTGAAATACCTGGAAGGGCACTACCCTGCCGCCGTAGTTCGGAAGCGGCACGGCTCAGTGTACACCCTGGCGGGCGACCCCGATATTTATTTCTTGCTCGCGGGCACTCATGTCGAGTGCGAATTGAAACAACCCGGCCAGAACCCCACGCCGCTGCAGGAGCACCGCCTCGCCCAATGGGAGGCCGCCGGGGCCCGCGTGGCCGTAATTCACACGCTCGCGCAGTTCCAGGCCTTCATGGCCGTGGCGTTCCCGGCCATCCCGGCCACTCAGGCCAGTTCTCGATCTCGCCCACGTCCAGCTCGTCCAGATCGAGATCCGCCAGATCGGCCAGCGCGTCCGTCCGCTCCCGCGCCTGCCGCCCCATCATCGCCTCGATCACGCGGATCTCGTCGCGCGTGACCTGCAGGGCATAGATAAAGCGCCGGAAGACGAAGCAGGTGGCCGCCAGCACGAGGTTCTGCGCGCCCGCCACCCACGCCCCGGTCCAGGCGTGCCGGATCACCATCAGGCCGTTCAGCACGCAGGCCCACACCACGGCCCGCTGTAGCCACTTGAGGTCGCGGTCGAAGGTCATTAGGGATTCTCCTTAGGAGCCGAAGGGGGCATCGCAGCACCAGACAATATCATCCAGGCGGACCTCCAGGCCGCGCGGGGCGAGGATTGGCTGGCCCGCCCTGACGGCCAGACTGTGGTTTGCCGGGTGCAGGGTCAGCGTCACCCACCGGCCATTCAGCGCGGCCTCGCTGAACAGGATCGTCTCCCCGGTGCGCAGCTTCATCGCATACTCGAAGGGGTCCACGGTGGCCTTGAGCAGGCTATCGGGGAAGCGTTTTGCGCAGCTATTGCAGTAGCCGTGGATGCTCTCCCAGCCCCGCTCCGTTGCCGTGCCCGTGCCCGCCGCAATTGGGACGTCGCACCGCGCGCAGCACGTATATTGTTCGATTTCGCTCATCCTGTCACCTCATACAGATTGTGGCTGTTCAACCACACCTATTCTATGTAACTCCCCTGGAATCAGCCATCGCCGAAATTCCAGCAAACTTCCGCCGAAACTCCCGCAATCTCCCGCCGAAATTCCCGCCTAATTTCGGCACACTCCCTGGCTCACCGGCTGAGCCACCCCAAAGAATTTACCAGTCGCCGCCCCGCAGCTTCCGCAGTTCGACGCCGATGGCGTGCGCCACTTCCGGCGTGCAGTGCCTCTCGCCGTAAATAATCCGGTGGGTGGACGACACCGACATGCCCACCTCCCTGGCGATCAGCGTGATGGCCCCCCAGTTTTCCCGTATGAGCTGCTTGCGTTCCCCGGCGGTCATCCCGCTGGTCAGCGCGAGCGGGTCCGACTCCCGCCCTATCTCCTCTTCCGGCTCTTCCGACAGCCGCGCCAGGATCAGCCGCAGCAGGCCCGCCTGACAGGCCGCCCACTCTTTAGGCCCGCAGTGGTGCCCGTCGCCCAGGTTTTGGGGGCTGGGGTTGATTTCCATCCCGCATGCTTCGCACCGTGGCCATTCAGGCATCAGAGCCTCCCTCTCCCCGCGCTTTGTCGTGCGGCCTCCACGCCCGCACCCACACCACCTCGGAACCGTCCAGCTCGGTCCAGATGCCTTTTCGGGTATTGAACCACGCCAGCCGCTCCAGGCCGCTGGTGGTGCGGACCAGATAGGCCCCGTCGCTGCCGGGCGGCCTTCCCTCTACCCAGCCGTCGCGGCTTCCGTTTTTCTTGCGTTTCTTTTCCGGTTTGCTTCCGGCTTGCTTCCGGTGTTTGCGGTCGAGGCACGCGCAGCGGCATCCCGCCATCGTGCAGAGGTCATGCGCGCCCGCCGCGCAGTTGGGACAACTCAGGCCCGGCGGCGGGGCCGCCCACTCCCCCTTTCCCTCGGCCCGGTTGGCGGCCTCGATCAGGTCCGCCGCGTTGCTGCGCGCCTCCTCGGGCGTCATGGTCATCTGTAGCTGGCCGTCTCTCCAGAATTGGATCTGGCCGCCGTTGACCGTGAGGTAGGGCATGCCCTGCGGCGGCAGGTAGGTGTAGGGCATCTCACACCACCGCCGCCATGATCGAATCGAAGCGCGCCTTCTGCTGCATCAGCGCCTCTAGCGCCGCTGGCCGGTCGCGTTCTTTCTCCTTCTCCACCTCGGCCAGCAGGAAGGGCAGACCCGTCTCCACCGAGTGGTTCAGCTCGGCCCTGGTGGCCGCCCGCCCCATCGCGAACACTTCCACCCGCTCGGGCTCGCCCACTTCGATCAGCCAGCCGCCCTTGCCGTCCTTGAAGGGCGTGTAGCCGCGCGCCGTCCACACCAGGGTCACGCCGGGGTTGCGGTCGATGGCCTCGCCTGCGGGCCCCACCGCCCCTGCGGGCAGGTTGTCGTGCCGGTAGACCGCCTGCGGGCGCGAGAGGAAGGGGCAGTTGATCGCGCTCCAGACCGCGCAGTCGTGGTGGTTGGGCGGCTCGCTGGTGGTGCGGGTGATGCCGCACATCGGCCCCAACACAAACGAAAGGCGCGCGCCCAGTCGCTGGCCGCAGACCCAGCAGAGCTTCTCGCGCACCGCGCGCTGCCACTTGTGCCGGTCGGCGGTGCGGAACTCGGGCTCGCCCTTATAGGGCTCCTCCCTGGTGGCCTCGGGGTAGGCCACGAACCAGGGCACCGAGTAGCCCCGGTACACCGGCAGCTCGGCGATACGCGCGGGCATCGGGGTCAGCTCGGGCCGTAACATATTGGTTGAGATGTTTTGGGTGGTGCTCATAACTGATTCTCTGTATCCTATTCAGGTTTTGGTTTAAGTCAAGGTATATCCGTTGGTTTCGGTACGTTTGCCGGTTCTGCCTCATTATTTGGTTGAGGCGGCCACGGCACGCCCAGCAGTTTGGCCCCCTGCGCGGTCAGGGGTTTGCCGTTGTGGACGTGGACGACGCCCGCCCCCTGCAGGGCCTCGAATTCCTCGTGGCGCTCGATCCGGCGGCGCAGGATGTCACCGGCGGCGATGGCGCTCATGGGCGCGAGCGCGCCGGGCTGCGAGAAGCCGATGGTGTACTGGCGCTTGGTTTCCTCTTTGGAGAGCGTGAGGTGGGGGCGGCCCTTGGCCTTGCGGCGCAGCGCCAGCGCCCGCCGGTGCTCCTCGTTGTCCATCGCGCCGGTTCTCATTCGAGCGCCTCCTGATCCTCCTCACCGGCTTCGCCGCGCCAGTCCATCAGGAAGGCGGGCGTGTGGCTGCCCACGTAAGCGCCCATCACGTTGAAGGCAAGGTGCTCGTGCGCCTCCTCCTGGCTCAGGCCCTGCGCCGTCAGGATCTCCACGCAGGTGCCGTAGTCGTAGCAGGCGACGGGCGGCTGGCAGGCGCGCTCCACCATACCGATCAGGGCCCCCTCGAAGCCATCGGCCAGCAGGCACTCGGGGTACACATCGGCGATCAGCGCGCGCATCTCGGCGGGCGTCATGCCGTCAGCTCCCACCACACCGGGTCCACCCGCAGGGCGCGTGTGCGCTCGCCCGTCCGCCACAGTTTCCAGGCGCTGAAGAAGAGCGCCAGCAGCTCCTTGCGTGAGAGACGCCCGGCCACGCCGGTGCGCGCGTTGGCCTCCAGGCGGTGCGCCAGCCGGTAGGCCGCGTCGTGCCGCCGCGCCAGCTCGTGGATGGTGGGCGGCTCTTTGCTCTCCAGCTCGCGCGCCAGCGCGCTGAAGAAGGCGGTGGCGCGCGGCTCGTTCTGCTCGCTGAAGATCAGCCACGCGAAGGCGGCGATCACCGGCGGCACCACCGGCGGCCATCCGCTCGCCAGCTTCAGCGCCTTACGGATCTGCACGCGGTCTTGCAGGATGACGGTGCAGACCTGGGTATCGTGGGGCTGCATCACGTGGACATGGTGCAGCCGCCCCTGGCGGTAGAGCGCGATCAGCGCGGCCACCGCGCGCACGGGTTGGTTGGGGTTGGTCATCGTTCGTCCTCCTCGATGCCGCCGCAGAACTCGCACTTGGTGCCGCTCATCCAGCGCTGCTCCTGGCCGCCGTCAGGGTGGGTGACGCCGGTCGTAAAATAGCCCTCGATGTGCCGCAGGCGCGAGCTGCCGCAGCCGGAACAGCGCGGGCGCTTCTCGGGGTCGCCCAGCAGCGTGTTCTCGACTTGGTGGAGCATGGCGACCGCCTGCTCGACCTGCGAGCGTGCGAGCGTCAGCATGTAGATGGCGTGCTTCATGTCGAACTCTTCCAGCTTTCCCATCGCGTCTCCTTTCAGTCGTCCCGGTACTGCGCGTCCCGGCCCGAGCGCGCCGCCACCGCCACGGTCATGTCCACCTTGGGCGCAAGCCCGCGCAGCCACACCGGCCCCTTGCGCTTGCCCGTCTGGTCGATGCGCCGGATGCCGGGCCGCAGACATAGGCGCTTGCTCAACAGCACGCGCCCGTAGACCGGCGCGGCGCGGTGCTTCTCGCGGTAGATCTCCAGCGCCTGCTCGATCTCGGCGAGCGCGCAGGTGGACTCCTCGCTGAAGTGGAAGCAGTCCTCCAGGAACCCGCCCAGGCCGTCGTTGTCCAGGTTCTCCGTTTCCAGCGCGTCCACCGCGCCGCGCATCTCGACGGGACGCTCCAGGCCGCGCGCCACCACCTCGATGGCGCGCTCGGCGGCCCAGGTGAAAATCGCCGGGTACTCGCGGCGCAGTTTCGAGCGCAGGTGCCGGTCGATGCGCTCCTCGGGGATCTCGACCTGATGCTCGATCACGTGCATGCGCCGGGTGAAGGCCGGGTCGGCCACGTTCCAGCGCGGCATGGAGTTGGTTTCGAGCACCAGTTTCGCGGTCGGCAGGTAGTAAAACGTGTCTTTATGCTTGAAACTCGCGGCCACCGTACTGTCGCCCTGCGTCAGGCCCTTGACCACGCCCTGGTCGAATTTCTCGCCATCCGGCAGCTCGCTCATCAGCGCCACGCGCGCGCCCATCATCTGGGCGGTGTCGCTTTTGCGGTTACTGTCGCCGTAGTTTTTGCTCGCGGTCACCAGACGCGCGTCCACGCGCACCGCGTAGGGACCGGAGATCTCTTCGAGCGTGGCCACCATCAGGGTTTTGCCGTTGTTGCCGCTGGCCCCGAAGAAATTGAAGAAGGCCTTCTCGCTGGTGTCGCCGGTCAGGCAGTAGCCGAAGATCGAGCGCACGTAGTCGAGCTGGCGCTCGGCGCGGTCGAGGGTGCCGATATCGGCCTCGGGCGAGCCGCCGTACAGCTCAAAGGCGGTCTGCAGGAACAGCATCGGCGGGCCCAGCGCCGGGTTGTACTCGTACGGGTAGAGCCGCGTGATGAAGTCCTCGCGGCGGTGCTCGCGCATCAGGCCGGTCCTGAGGTCGAGCGTGCCGTTCACGCAGGGCACGAGAAAGCGGTGGGTGTCGAGCGCTTCGGCGCGTACCACGATGCGGGTCGAGGCGAGGTGGATCATGTTGTCGAGCGCGCCCCGGTTGCAGCAGCGGTAGGCCCACTTGGCGAGGGCCTCATCGTCCTGCTGGTTGGCCTGCTTGCGCAACAGTTGCATGGCGCGCACCGCGTAGCCGTAGACCGTTGTGTCGCGCGGGCCGCCCGCGTGGCTGCCGTCCATCTGCCACGAGGAGCCGGTCCACATCAGCCAGCATTTGCGCTCGGGGCAGAAGAGCAGGTTGCCGTCCGCGTAGGCGATCAGGCGCTCGCAGTTGCCGTGGTCGTTGTTGGGGTAGCCGGTCAGATCCGGCCCCTCGACAGGCGCGCCGTCGCCGGGCGGCGCGGCAGGGGGCCGCTCGCGCGGCGGGTGGCCGTTGCGCTGGTAGCTGGCATCGGCCAGGGGAGCGCTGCTTGCGATCTCGCGTGTCTCCTCCAGCGTGTGCCCGGCCTCCATCCAGTCCCAGAGGTCGCCCTTCTCAGGCAGGCCGGGCAGCGCCACGATGCGCGTCTCAATCGCGGCCTGGGTGAGCAGCGCGCCCACCATCAGGCCGTGTGCGCCGCCGGTGGGGTCGTTGTCGGTGACCAGATAGACGGTGCCCGCCGTGAGGAACCAGGAGAGATAGGCGTCCTTCCACTTGGCCTCGCCGTTGGGCAGGCAGGTGGCGGTCACGCCCCACTCGGCGACCGCGCGGTCCACCGCCTTCTCGCCGTTAAGCAGCCACACTTCGCTCGCGTTGGCCAGGGTGTGCGCGCGGTAGGGCGGCGGGTCGCGCTGCAGCTTGCGCGGCGTGCTCCAGCCGCCCTTGTCGGTCAACGCCAGCCAGACCAGATACTTTTTCCCCAGCGCGTCCTTGAGGCGCAGCTTCAGGCTCTTGATCTCGCCGTAGGGGTAGATGGCGTAGGCGCGCGCCTTGTGCTTTTCCTCGAAATACTGGATGCGCTTGGCCAATAGGCCCAGCGTCCAGTCGCGGTCGGTGATCGCTACCGGCTTGGGGAAGGGGTAGTTCCAGGGCGCGACCGCGCTCGTCTCGATCTCGCCGATGGCGGCGCGCACATACTCGCGCGCGCCCTGCGCGTCCATGCCGTAGCGCGCGCGGACGAAGTCCTGCATGCTCCAGGCCTCGCCGTCGCCGTGGCACTTGAAGCAGTGGGCGAAGCCGGTGTCGAGATGCACCAGCAGCGTCTCGGGACTGTCGCCGCCGTGGACCGGGCAGGCGCAGCGGATCTCGTGCGGCCCGGTTCTGCGCGCGCCCGGCAGCTCGCCCAGCCAGAACATCTCGTACTGGCTCTCGGTGTAGTGGCTCACGCGAGCCTCCTTAGCGCGGGCCGCCGTCGTACTCGGGTTCGGTCTGCTCGGTGCCGGGATGGCTTTCGGCCTCGCCCTCCACCTGCATGGGCCGCAAGAGCGCGCTCATGGTGGCCTGGAAGGGGCGCAGGATGGAGATCTCCTGGCTCGACAGGCGGGTGCTCGACACCGGCACCACGCGCGCATAATCGACGCCGTCCTGGTTCTGCGTGCGTTCTAGTGCGAGCCGCGTGACCGTGCCCCAGAAGGGGGTGCCGTAGCTGCTCAGGCGGAAGAAGTATTTCTCAAAGGCCTTGCGCGAGGTGGGCGGGATGTTGATCAGGTCGGGCAGATACTGGCCGTCGCGCAGGAAGAGCAACTGGCGCACCTCCTTGCAGGCCTGCCCGCGCCCGCCCTTGGGGTCGCTCTCCCACTGCGAGAAGGGGCAGCGCTCGCAGTCGCCGCCGGGATCGCCGGTGCCCCAGAAGCCGTCCTTGCTGCTGCAGTCGGGCGGGCCGCTCTTCTTGCCGCGCTGGTCGTAGGGCGTCTTGTAATAGACGCGCGTGTCGCGCCACGCGATGATGATGCCGGTCAATTCGCGCGCCGGTTCCTCGCCGTCGAGCGAGGGCACCATCCAGGCGAGCTGGCCGCCGCTCGGCACCTTGATGCGGCTCAGGTCGCGCTCGGTCAGGCCGCGCGGGCCCACGTTGGCGTCGATGGTCTGGCGCAGGTCGTCGTTGTTGGCGGCGTCGAGGATCGGGAACTGCTCGGCGAGCTTGCTGACTTCCACGTTGCGCGGGGGTACGGCTGGTAAATTTTCGCTCATTTGAAAAGCTCCTTTCAAAACACCTGCAAAACCTGCAAAACCCGCAAAACCCTTCAGGCCTTGCGGGAGGGGCGGCCCTGCACCCGCCAACTGGTTTCCACGTCGAAGACCTTGGCCATCGCCGGGGGCAACAGTGCGCCGATGGACTCGACCGCGCCGCTGCGCAGCTCTTCTGCGTGCTCGTCGCGGATCTCGCGGATGTATTTGCCCAGGCTCTGTTTGTTGAACGTCTCGAAGATGTAGTGGCTCAGGCCGCTCTCGCGCAGCGCGCGCAGGCCCTCAAACGCCATCAGGCCTTTCTTGAGCGCCGGGTGGATCGCGCCGTGCATGAAGATGGTGGCCCCGTTGATTTTGAAACTGCGCTGGCCCATCTGCTGGAAGTGGCTCATCAGGCGCGCCTCGCGGCGCTTCATGGCCTCCTCCACCGCCTTGAGGCGGGTCTTGAGCGCGGCGCGCTCCTTGGCCAGATCGGCGAACTCCCCGAAATCGGCAAAGGCGGGGTTGTCGCGCATCAGCTCGACCGCCTCCTCCTCGATGGCCGGATCGAATTCCGGCGCTAACTCTTCGTCATAGATTTCTCGCGGCATGTTTCTTCAACTCCTTGAGTACGGTTTCGGCAAACTCCCAGCGGTTCTCCACGGCGCGCAGGACGATCTCGTCCACCGTGCCGCGCGCCAGCAGGTGGTAGTAGGCGACCGGACGCGTCTGGCCGGGGCGGTGGAGGCGCGCCCGGCTCTGCACGTAGTCCTTGAGGGAAAAGCCCATCGAGTAATAGGCGGCGTAGCGCGCGCGGGTGAAGTCCTGGCCCTCGCTCGCCGTCTGGATCTGCGCCATCAGGACGCCATTGCGTTGTTCGGCCCACTGGCGGATGCCGTTGTGGTCGCGCCCGCTGATCTCGGCGTAGGGGCGCTCGATCTTCTGGCAGACGCGGCGCACGGCGTCGATATCGGGGTGGAACTTACAGAACACCACCACCGGCTCGGCGGGCGGCAGATCGAGCAGCCACTCTTCGAGCAGGCGCTCCTTGGCGGTATCCACCACGCGCTCGCGGCCCACGTCGTCTTTGAGTGAGCCGCCGGTCAACTGCTGCAGGCGCAGCAGGAGCACCATCGCGTTGGGCACGGTCAGCACCTCATCGGGCAGCGTGCCCAAGAGCGCGATCATCTCGGTTTCCAGTTGCCGGTAGAGGCGCATGCCGGAAGGCGTCAGGTCGCAGAACAGGGCCTCGTCCAGTTGCGGCGGCAGGTCGAGTTCCTCCGCACCCGCGTGGAAGGTGATCGAGGCCATGCGGCGCTCGAAGTCGTCCATGTCGCGCCAGCCCACCACGGCGCGCCTCTCGAAGCCCCCGAAGATGCCGTAGCGGGTGGCAAAGGAGTGGTAGATGTCGTCATAGACCGAGCGGTCGAGGAAGCGGAACTGGCCCCACACGTCGAGCGGGGAGTGCGGGATCGGCGTGCCGGTCAGCCCCAGGCGGCGCGGCGCGCGCAGGGCGAGCTTGCCCATGAAGCGCGACAGTTTGCCGGAAGGGCTCTTCAATCTGTGGCAGTTGTGGACTAGCAGGCCATTGACGAAGTAGTTGCCGGTGCCCGTTTCGAGATTATGGACCGGATGAGCTGCTCCACCCGGTCCAAGTCTTCCAGGATCTCCCAGTTCCAGAAGCGCAGTACCAGCCAGCCCTTCGAGGAGAGCCCCATGAAGGGCTCCTGGCAGCGGCGGCAAATTTTCGGATAAATTCTCTTTCTCTTGCGGGGCAAGCAGCACCTCGTCAAAATCGCGCACGAGGCGCGCGGGGATGTAACCCCGGTTAAAGGTCCAGACAGGGTGCTCTGGCGTAAGCCGCGCACCCAAAATGGGGAGCAGTGGGGTGGTGGTTTGGCGGTGGAAGGTTGCGGTGACGGTGGTTGCCACGACTGTGTTGGTGGTGTGGTCATAGCCGTGGACCGCATCGCCTTCGCGGAGATTTTCAATCGGCACCGGCCCTGCGGGGGTGTCGATCAACGAGCCGGGGGGCACGCACTCATCGGCGACCACCAGACTCCAGATGGTGTTGAGCGACCAGCTCGCAAAGGGCTCCAGCCACACCGACTCGTAGTTGACGACGATGATCGCCGGTTGGCGGCGCACGCGCGCTAGCGCCAGGGTATCGCGCGCGGCGCGCGCCTTCTGGGCCACGCTGCCCGCGCGTTCATCGAGCAGGGCGAGGGTGAAGGGGAAGCGCGCGTGCCGCTCCAGTTGGACGCGCCACACGTCCACCACCGGGCGCGGGCAGCAGACCAATACCGCGTTGGCGTGCAGGTGCTCGATCAGGTCGATGGCTACCTTGGTCTTGCCCAGGCCCATCCACATGGCGAGCAGCGCGCCCGGCCAGCCTGACTTCCATAACTCGATGACAAAGTCGAAGGCCGCCCGCTGATGCTTCCAGGCGCGTGTCGAGGCTAGTGGCGCAGGGGTACTCACATTCATGGGGTTAGTGCCGTTTGCGAGTTGGCCGTCCGAAGTCTCTGACGCGGCCCCATTCGGGACCGCCTTACCGGCTAACTTCGGTGTGGCCGGGAAGTACCCATATTAACCGAATTAACAGGCATTGCAAATACTAAGTTACCGGGTCAGGAACCAAACATACTTATGTTACTTAAAATAATGAAACCAAACGGGTTATTTTCGGTCTTTTCTGCCTGTTTTGGTAAATTACATGACTTACAGGAATGATATAAAAAGTTATAAGCGGATCAAGTAGATCAATTACTTAAACTAGATCAATTAAGTAAATCAGATAACTTGAGTCAAACAAGTTAGCGGCCCGATAACTACGGGCGAAGTCTCCACTTACGCGCGCGTGTATAATGCGAACCATGAACAAGCAGCGCCGCCAGAAGAAAGTCCAAAAGGTGATGGGCGAGTTCAAGGCCGGTAATCTGCATAGCGGCAGTAAGCAGGGGCCGCCGGTGAAGAACCCCAAACAAGCCGTGGCCATCGCGCTGAGCGAAGCGCGGAAGGCGGAATAGGGTGTTTCCGGTATTCGACGTCGCCGAGATCGCCGAGGAGGCCGCCGAGCGCGCGGGCGTGGAGTTCCGCGCGGGCTACCTGTTGCGCAGCGCGCGCCGCTCTATCGAGCTGCTGAGCATCGAGTGGGGCAACCGGGGCCTCAATCTGTGGACTATCGAAGAGCAGGTCATCGACCTAGTACCGGGCAAGGCCGAATACGTGCTGCCCGATGACACTATCGACCTGATCGAACACAGTATAAGGCGCATCAACGCTTCCGGCGAGCCCAGCGACTTTCCGCTGGCGCGCATGTCGATCTCCGATTACATGGCGTTGCCCAACAAGGCGGGCCAGGGCCGCCCCACCGTCATCCACATCAAGCGCCGCCTGCCCGCGAGCGTGCTTCTGTGGGAGGTGCCGGATGATAGCCAGCCGCCCTGGAAGCTGCTCTATTCGCGCCTGCGCCGCATGGCGAGCGTGGGCGCTGGCGGCACCGGCTCGCCGGAACTGCCCTTCCGGTTTGTCCCGGCGATGGTGTCCGGTCTGGCGTATTATCTGGCGCTCAAGAGCACCGATCCGAATGCGTTCGGGCGCGCCCAGTTTCTGAAGGCGGCCTATGAGGAGCAGTTCGCGCTGGCAAGCGACGAGGACCGCGACCGCGCCAGCGTCAAGTGGACACCGATGAATTACTCGATCTTGTAATGGCGACCGTCACTAAATTCGCGACCGGCAAGTATGCCTATGCGATCTGTGATGTGTGCGGCGTGAGCTACCGCTACAGCGAGCTGCGCACCACCACGATTCGCGGCAAGGACACGCACGTCAAGGCGTGTCCCGAATGCTGGGACGCCGATCATCCGCAGAACTTCCTGCCCGAGGCGATCCACGTCGATGGGCAGGCGCTGCGCGACCCGCGACCGGAAGACGACTATCGCAGCCGCATCCTGCCGCACTGGAGGCCGGTGGACGCATTCCTCCTGCCGGTACACGTTGGGGAAGTCGAGGTGATTACGTCATGATGAAGCGCGCCTTTGTCTCGGTCACGCCGCACCGGCGCGGCCTCCCGAAACGCAAATTCGCCGAGGGGCCCGCGAGCGAGCCCAAGGCCGCCGCGCCTGCGGAACCGCCGCCCGAAGCGCCCGGCCACCCGGTGCTGATGATCGCCATCCGCAGCGTGCCCAAGGGCGAGGAGAAGCCCGCCGAGAAGCCTGCGGAAAAACCTGCGGAAAAAGAGGAAAAGCCCAAAGGCTACGCCGAGGGCGGCAGGGTGGGCAACTCGCCCGATCCGCCGCCTCCGATTGTGTTCTCGCCGGTGGTGGTGATCGGCGGCGGCGGGGATGACCGGCAGCGCGGCGGCGGCCCCGGCAAGGTGGGAGGGCAGGCCACACCGGGCGGGCGCGGCTACGAGGGGGTGGACCTTTCGGGCGACGGCGAGGACGGCACGGGCGAGGGGCCCGAGGGCCCCGGTGACGCGATCAAGGGCCACCGCAGCGGCGGCGCGATCCGTATGGGCGCGGGCGGTAGCGCGGGCGGCAATTCCCCGCCGCTGCCCAAGCCTATCGACTGGCGCGAGATCGCCAAAGAGAGCGCGGCTGCGGCCAAGGGCAATCCGCTCGGCATGGGCGCGGCCTTCGCGGGCAACGCGCTGGGCCGCTACGTGGGCAACCGGATGGCGGCGCGCCGTCTGGCGCGCTTTCATGCGGGGCAGGAGCAGGCCGGGCCGGGCGCAACGGCAGGGGAAATCTCCAAGGACATCGTGGCTGACCCTGAGTGGAGCGGGCCAGCGGTGGAGCCCTATCCAGGCTACAACGACGAGGGCAACGAGGAGCGCTTTGCGCAAGGAGGCAATGTGAACCGTACCAGTTGGAGTGATCGTGCGCGCGCCGTCCCGCAGGGAGCGCTGGCCGCGCCCACCGCAGGCAATTTCAATCCCACCACGCCGGGGCCGCCCCCGGCGATGAACGGTGTGGCGGCGGGCGCGCAGGCCCCCGGCCCTCCGATTGCGCCGCCGCAAGGGCCGCCGCCCGGCGCAATGGGCCCGATGATGGGCCGGGCACCGATGGGCCCGCCGCCGGGACCGATGGGGCCGCCTCCCGGCGCGATACCTCCTGGACCGCCTCCCGGTGGCCCGCCCCCCGGCATGATGGGCCCGTCGCAGGGCGGTGGCCCCAACCCGCAACAGCTCCAGGCCATGATGGCCGCGATCCAGCAGCAGGGGCAGGGGCAGCCGGGCGGCGGCCCCGATCCGCGCATGCTGGCCGCCATGCAGGCGCGCCTGGGTCAGGCGGGCGGCGGGCCGCCGATGGCGTTCGC
>Ga0105248_10005615_pt1 | contig 13775 bp, 12 predicted proteins | sample KBSS34metaG_FD_81524 | JGI IMG/M metagenome (GOLD analysis project Ga0105248, IMG submission 81524) | Switchgrass rhizosphere microbial communities from Kellogg Biological Station, Michigan, USA - KBS S3-4 metaG | ecosystem: Host-associated > Plants > Roots > Rhizosphere > Soil | place...
TCAACACCCGCCGCGACCACGCCGGCAACGACACCGTCTCCGGCCACGACGACGAATACACCGTCAGCGGCACCGCCGTCTGCAGCGTCAAGTACAGCTGCGGCAGGCTCGGCGCGGGACACCTCCGCGAGCGCGGCGAACGCCGGCGCAGCAACCGCGCCTGGCGCGTCAGGCGCACGTGGAACGACGCCGGCGCGCGGAACCGCGGTCACGCCGAACGGCGGAGACGCTGCAGCGACCAGCGCGGCACGAGGGACGCCGGCCGCACCGCCTCCACCTGCGGCGCCGGCGGCGGCCAGTGCGCCGACTGAGAATTTCGGCGATGTGCGCGCGATGGTGGTTGAATCGGGTAAAGGACGCGAGGTGGACGCGCTCCTCAGCCTCGAGCCCGGCACGCTGGTCGTGCGCGCGAAAAACGACGGATCGCTGATGCGCTCGATGCCGTACTCGTCGATCCTCGCCGCGACCTACGCGCGAGCCAAGCGGCCCCGCAGCCAGCCGAATCCGGGAATGGCGGAAGTGCCCGAGAACCTCGGCGGAGGCGGCATGTTCGGGTCAGCGCGCCATTGGCTGACCCTTCAAGCACCGGCCGAGTTCCTGATTATCAGACTCGAAGACCGGAACGTCGTTCGCGTGCTCAACTCGATCGAAGCCCGGACCGGCAGCAAAGTGATCCGGCCGACCCCCGAGTAGCCGCCTCATTCGCTGGTGCGATTCCGTCCGCCTTCCTTCGCGCGATACATCGCCGAATCGGCCCGCTTCAGTAGATCCGGCAGTGTTTCGTAGGCCCGCCCCGTCGTCACACCAATGGATACGGTGATCGCCGGCAGCGGACCGTTGACGCCGTCGGATGGGATCGGCGGCACGCTCTCAACGGCCAGCCTCAGGCGTTCGGCCACGGCGGTCGCAGACGTGACATCGATGCCCGGCAACAGGACCGCGAATTCTTCTCCGCCGTATCGCGCCAGGAGATCCTGCGGCCTGAGGGTCGCCGACAATGTCTGGGACACGCGCGATAGCACGGCGTCTCCGACCAGGTGGCCGTGCTGGTCGTTGACCAGCTTGAAGTGATCCAGATCGATCATCAGCAGCGACACCGGCTGGTCCGTCCGGGCGGCGCGATCGAGCTGCCGCGCAAACGCATCGTCGAGCCACCGGCGGTTGCGGAGGCCGGTCAAGCCATCCACGGTCGCGATGCGCTCGAAATACCGTTGCAGCCGGCTCGACTCGCCGAGCACCTCATCGTCGTGCCGGACGCGCCCCGCGAGCAGGCGCAGAAGATTTCTCGCCACGTCCGCCGACGCATCGATCAACTCCCAAAGCTGCTGGCGGTCGAACGACAGCACGACGGTGGATTCCTCGGCGATGACATCTGCCGAAACCGGCTGGCCGTCGAGGATGGAAATCTCGCCGACACAGTCGCCCGGTTCGAGCAGTACGTGAGCGACATCGGTGCCAAGCACCCGCACGCTGACCGTCCCCGAGAGCACGACATACAGACGTTGATTCTGCGAACCCGCACTCAGCAGTTTTTCTCTCGGCGAGAGGAGCCGCGATTCGCTTCGTGCGGCGATCGAGGACACAAGTACGGGTGACACACCGCGAAACAAGGGGGAGCGAACCAGCGTATGCTGAACGTCTTCGTCGATCATCGGTTGGTTGGGATCCACGTGGCGCGCCGGGGACAAATTGTAGACTCAACGCGTCCAATGGAGGAGGAAGGGAGTCCACCGTGTCCATCAGGCCCGTCAAGCGGATCATCCATTCGAAGCCAACGATCGAAGGCGCCGGCGTCAAGTTGCAGCGCGCGTTCGGGTTCGGCGACACGCAGGACTACGACCCGTTCCTGCTGCTCGACGACTTCCGCAACGATCGTCCCTCGGACTACCTGGCGGGATTTCCCTGGCATCCCCACCGCGGGATCGAAACCATTACGTATGTCCTCGCCGGCACCGTCGAGCATGGCGACAGCCTCGGCAACCATGGAACCCTGGGCGCCGGCGACGTGCAGTGGATGACCGCGGGCAGCGGCATCCTCCATCAGGAGATGCCGAAAGGCGATCACCAGGGGCACATGCACGGCTTCCAGCTCTGGGCGAACCTCCCCTCGTCGCTGAAGATGACGACGCCGCGCTACCAGGATGTCGCGGGCAAGGACGTTCCCGAAGTCGTGGACGACGACGGCACGCGGGTGCGGGTGGTGTGCGGCGATTTCTGGGGCGCGAAGGGTCCGGTGGAAGGGGTCGCGGCGGATCCGCGATATCTCGACATCTCGGTGCCGCCCGGTGTGCGCAAGACGCTGCCGGTCGAAACGACCCGTCACGCGTTCGCCTACGTGTTCGCCGGCTCGGGTCAGTTTCGGGACGCCTCCGATCCGCGCGCGGTCCGTCGCGAGGACGAGAGCGACAGCGGCGGCTACGTGACCGATGAAGCGGGCAATCGATCGCTGGTGCTGTTCGATCGCGGCGACGAGATCACGGTGCAAGCCGGCGACGAGGGCATCCGGTTCCTGCTGGTGTCGGGCAAGCCGATTGAGGAACCGGTCGCGTGGTACGGGCCGATCGTCATGAACACCCAGGAGGAACTCCAGCAGGCGTTTGCCGAGTTCCGCAACGGCACGTTCATCAAGACGCGCGGCGCGCGGTAGCGTCGGGATCGTCTAGCGGTTGGCGCCCATCTGCGCGGTCAGGCGTTTGACCGCCCGGCTGACCGCCATGCGCGCCGCGTCGACGGTGCGCATGCCGAAGCGCTGCGCAATCTCCGCAACGCTCCACTGTGCTTCGACGCGGGCGACGATCAGCTCGCGATCCTTCGGCTCGAGATGCGAGAGCGCTTGGCAGTAGCGATCGTACGCTTCGGCCTTGATCGCGCTTTCGAGCGGCGACGTGTGATCGGACGGATGATCGTCGGGCAATTCGACCGGCGGCGCGTGACGGCCGATCTTCCTGACCTCGTCGCGAATCCGGTTGATTACCGACTGGCGGAGGTAGCCCTGCATCGCGCCGACGTGGCGCGGCTCAAACAGATCGATGCGCCGGAGCAGATTGAGCGCGGCGTCCTGCACAAGATCGTTGGTGTCGAGTGAGCCACGCGCGGCGATCGGCAGCTGGCCGTGCGCCCAGCGCTTGAGCGGCGGCAGGCAGCGCTCGAGGAGCGCCTCGGTTGCCATGCGGTCGCCGGCGCGCGCGCGCACGACGAGCTCGAGCGTCGGCACGTCGCTCAGCAGACACGACTCATCGCCGCGTCCGGCAGCGGCCGGCGTGTGTTGGGCGTCGTGGTCTTCACTTGGCTCGTCGGTTCGGTTTGCCACTGCGTAGTTCATGGCGATCATAACTTCTCCCGGCCCGTCACATAGGACAAACTCACGAATTTTGCAGTTGTGAAGGTATAACGTTGTTGACACGCGGCCCGAACATGGCGGCCGGGGAAACCGTGCAGGTGGTTGGCAAAACCGTTTCTCACTATCGCATCACGGGCCGGCTCGGCATCGGCGGCATGGGCGTCGTCTACGACGCGGAGGACCAGCGCCTCTCACGCCGCGTTGCGCTGAAATTCCTCTCCGATGAGCTGGCATCGAACCCTGATGCCACACGCCGGTTGCGGCGCGAGGCGAACATCCTCGCCCGGCTCAACCATACGAACATCTGCACCATCTACGAGATCGACGAGCATGACGGGAAACCGTTCATCGCGATGGAGCGCCTCGATGGCATGAATCTCAAGCTGCACATCGCGCGCACGCCGCTGCAGACGGCGGAAGTGCTCGACATCGCGTTGCAGATCAACGAGGCGCTGGACGTGGCGCACGGCACGGGCATCGTGCACCGCGACATCAAGCCGGGGAACATCTTTGTCGGCGCGAACGGGCAGGTGAAGGTGCTCGATTTCGGCATGGCGCGCTCGTTCTCGCGCGAAGATCCCGCCAGCACGGACGGCTCGACGATTCCCGGACGGCCGATCGGAACCGCCAACTACATGGCGCCCGAGCGGATCCTGCAGTTGCCGCTCGACGCGCGCTGCGATCTGTTCTCGCTGGGAGTGGTGATGTACGAGATGGCGACGGGCCGGTTGCCGTTTGCGGGCGCGACGCCGGGCGAAACGGTGACGAACATCCTCGAGAACGAACCGACGCCGCTCTGCAAGCTGTCGCCGCAGCATCCTGTGCAACTCGAGCAGCTGGTCTCGCGACTGACGGCAAAAAGCGCCGCCGATCGCTATGAATCGGCGGCGCGCGTTCGAGGTGAGCTGCTGGCCATCAGAGATCGATCGGCCGCATCCCGAGTGGGACGCGTCCTCGGCCGGCTCCGCGGCAAGCGTCAGTAGTTATTTCTTCTTCTTGCCGGCGGTGGTCCTGCCAGGAGGCCGCGACGGCCACTTGATCCGAATCTGATCCACCTGCCCGGTCTTGCAATCCATGTTGCCCGGCTCGATCGGCAGGGCGAAGACAATCTTGTCGCCTGCCGGAGCATTGGCTGCTCTCAGCACACCGGCGAGGAATCGTGCGCGCGCCTTCTCATCTTTGGGCAGCTTGATCGCGATGGTATACGCCTTGCCATCGGGCGTTTCCGCGATCCCTTCCTGGTGCACCACGGTGCCCTCCTGATCGCTCCGCACCGTGCGCGGCCGCGCGTTCCGCACATCGACGTTCCACCTCACGCTGGTGTCGCCGCCAACGCCAATCTCGTCCTCGCCGAAATTTGCCATCGCGCCCTCCTGCCGGCGATCAGGCCGGCGTGCGTTGCTTCGCTCTCGTGTCTCGGAAATTGATCTGGACCTTCCCGTTCATAACGAGGTTACTGCTGAATCCGAACAGGCCCCCGGAGAATATCGCCGATGTCAAGGCGCGCGCCGAAACCATCGCGCGAGGCGGCCGGCAACGCGCCCTGCAGCGTGGCGATCAGCGTGCGCGCATGTTCCTGCCGTTCCGCCCCGCCGGCGAGTCCCTGGCTCGACAGCGCGGCGCCGCGCCAGTATTCGGCCTGCGCGCGCAACTCGGGCCCGATGGTCATCTCCGCGCTGTCGTCCGGAATTTTCGACAACACGTCGAACGCGTCTTTCGCCATTCCCTCGAGGAGATCGAGCCGCGCGATCTGTGTGCGGCAGCGCGCTTCGATCGGCAGGTGCCCGCTCCGCGTCGCGATCCGCAGCCCCTCGTTGAGATCGCGGCGCGCCGCCGCGCGATTGCCGGCCTCGGCGTTCAGCAGGCCGCGCGTGCAGTAGGCCTCCGCGATCGCAATGTTGGGCAGCGGATCGCTCCACGCGGCGATCGCCGCATCGAAATGAGCGCGCGCGTCCGCGATGGCCTTCTGCTCGTACGCCAGCTGCCCGAACCCCGCGTGGACCGCGGGCAGCAAGCCGTCGCGCTGCCCGGCGTTGATCTGCTCGACCGCGGTGGCGAGCGCCTGGCGCGCGCCGTTGAAATCCGCCAGCGCCGTCAGCACGCGGCCGTAGGCAATGTGGCCGTCGGCCTGCTCCACCGTCGGCGACGCCTCGAACAGCCGCTCGAGCGTCTCGCGTGCCCGCGCGTACTCGCTCACCTGAAAATCCACCAGCGCCAGCGTGACGCTGAGGCTGTCGCGCTGGTCGCGCAGATCGTTCTTCGTCGCCACCTCGGAGGCGACCTGCAGGAGACGCCGGGCTTCGGCGACGCGGCCGGCGTGCCGATCGTTGTCCGCCTCGCTGTGCATCGCGATCAGCTGAAAGTCCACGTGACCGAGCCGCTCCAGATTCACGCGGGCATTGGCGAGCGTGCGCCGTGCCGCGTCGAGATCGTCGCCGTAATCGATCTTGAGACCGGCCTCGTTCACGTCGGCTTCGGCGACGCGGCGTTCGTCCTTGAGCTGGACGAACACGTCGCGGCTGCGGCGGAAGAACTCCATGCCGCGCGTCGGATGGCCGAGCCGTTCGCTCGTCGCGCCGAGATTCATGAGCGCCGTGCCTTCGGTCAGCCGGTTGCCGACCGCGCCGGCCGCGGTCGCGGCCGTTTCGAACAGCTCCGCCGCGTCGCGAATGCGGTTCGACGAGTAGGCGACCAGCGCCTGGTAGAACACCACGCGACTGAGGTTGTACGGCTGGCTCAGCACCTCGATGATTCCGCGGGCCGCGTCGATATTCTTCCGCGCGTCGGCGAGGTGCTCGCCGCCCTGCTCGCGCTCGGCCTCGCCGAGGCACTGCAGCGCCTGCGCCTCGCCGCTCTTCATACCCAGCGCGCGGTAGCGTTCGATGGCCAGCTGCGCCTCCTTCTCGGCGAGCGGATGATCGTCGACACGCGTATAGACCTGGCACAAATCGACGTGCGGCCGGATGTAGCTCGGATCGGCGTCGAGCACCTTGTGATACCTCTCGACCGCGGCGGGATTCTGGTCCTGCCGCCGCTTCATGAAATCTGCGAGTTCGGCGAGCGCCCACGGATCGTCCGGCTCGAGCTTCACGAGCTCGCGGTATCTCGCGTCAGCGGCGATCAGGTCGCCCTGGCTCTCCGCCAGGACCGCCAGCACGAAAGCCGTTTCCGACGCGGAGAGATTCCCGCCGACGAGCGCGCGCGCGCGCTGGCCAGCCGCCACGGCCTCATTCTGGCGATAGAGGATCAGCAGCACGCGGCTCAACCAGGCCTGCGTGAGCGCGTGCTGATCGTCGAGCGCCAGCGATCGGTTGAACGCATCGAGCGCCGCCGAATACTCGAGTTGTTCGTAGGCATTCAGCCCTTCTTCGAACCCTCGCGCCGCATCCGGCTCGCGGAAGCGGCTGGCGGTGGACCGCTGCTGGAACGAACGGCCGGGTCCGTTGACCTTGAAGTGCTGCTGGATGCTGTCGGCCGCGGACGCGACCAGCCGTAACGCCGTCTGTTTCGAGAGCGACGAGGTGATCGGCGTGGTCTCGTAACTCGCGACCGCGGTGCCGGTCGCCGCGTTGCGGATCTGGATCTCGACGAGCCACTTCGCGTCGCGGTCGCGATAGACGAGCGTCGGCACGGCGAGAAACGGCGCGCCGCTTTCGGTGGCGATCGCATGAATGGCGTCGTTGCTGGACGGGTCGCCGCGCGCGGCGAGGAACGGCCTGATCATTTCAACCAGCCGTAAGTACGGGACGACGCGGATGTTGGGCGACTCGCTGATCTCGTCGATCAGCGTTTGCGTCAGCGCCAGGCGATAGCGATCGAGGTCCGGATCGCCGGTGTGATTGGCCACCGGCACGATCGCGACGCGAATGCGTTGCACCGGCCGGGTGATCCAGAAATAGCCGCCCGCCGCGGCCGCAAGCAATATGAGGAGAGCGATCACCGCGCGCAGCGGCGTCACGGTGCGGCGGATCCACGAACGTCGCGGCACCGGCGGCGCGCGGCGCAGCACGCCAAGCACCGGCACTTCCTCGGTCCGTAGTTCGAGTGGCACGGTACGGCCAAGCAGTATGCGCAGATTGCGCGCCGGCTCGCGCGCGGGCTGAAATCGCTGCGCGGGATCCTTCTCGAGCGCCTTCAGGACGATGCGTTCGAGCCCGTCGGGAATGTCGGGGCGCGCGTTGCGCAGCGATGGCAGCGGCTCGTGCTTGATCGCGTGAAAGGTCGCCTCGGGATACGCACCGCGGAACGGCGGCGCGCCGGTCAGCATCTCGAACATCACGATGCCGAGGGCCCAGACGTCACTGCGCGCGTCCGCGTCTTCGCCGCGCGCCTGCTCGGGCGACATGTAGGCGACTGTCCCGATCGTCGTTCCCGGAATCGTCAACTGCAGGGCGTCCGCGAACTTCGCGAGGCCGAAATCCAGGATCTTGACGCCGTCATCGGTGACGATGAGATTCCCCGGTTTGACGTCGCGGTGCACGACGCCCTGGGCGTGCGCCTTGGCCAGCCCCTCCGCGATCTCGCAGCCGATTTCGATCGCCTCGTGAATGTCGAAGGCGCCCTGGTCGAGCCGCTGCTTCAGCGTCTCGCCTTCGTAATACGCCATGACGATGAACAGGCGGCCGTCGTCTGTTTCATCGATGTTGTGGATCACGCAGATGTTGCGATGGTTGGTCGCCGACGCGGCCTGCGCCTCGCGGATGAATCGCTGCTTGGCGCCATCGTCATGGCTCCACTGGGGCGGAAGGAATTTCAGCGCGACGGTACGTCCGAGCTTGATGTCGCGGGCCTTGTAGACGACACCCATGCCCCCGCCGCCAAGTTTCGCGACGATTTCATATTGGGAAACGGTCAGTCCGATCAGCGGATCGATCGGCGTCTGGTTCTGCACGCTTTGGCACCAAGGTGTCTGACACCCATCTGACACCTATCCGACACCCATCTGACACCCGTCTGACCCCGGGCGCTGTGCGACGCACGCGCCATGGGGCTGTGCGTCACTGGCACAGACGCACACGTGACCGTGGACCGGTCAGTAGCAGTAACTGACTGCAAAGCCACGACTTCTGACGCCCGAGCGATCCGGCATGGCACTGGCTCTTCCGAGCGGCATCGGTGCATGACGCACCCGCCACTTTCAGGAGAGCTCGCATGCGTCGGATCCTTACAGCCACGCTGGTCGGCCTGCTGCTGACCCCGACGGCGATCTTCGCCGCTGACGATGACGCGGCGATCACGCTGGTGCCCGCGGCCGCCATCGCCGCCGCGTCCACCATGGCGCAGCGCGCGGACCTCACCGCCGCCGACCTGGACCCGCGCGCGGCATCAACGCCGCGACGGCCGCGTGGACTGCCGGCGCTCTACGCCGGCTCGGCGCTCCTTCAGGGCTACGACGCGTACTCGACGCTGACCGTCCTGAAGCACGGCGGCGTCGAGGCCAATCCCGTCATGAGAGGCGTCACGACGCATCCGGCGGCATTCATCGGTCTCAAGGCCGGCGTGACGGCGATGTCTATTATGGCGGCCGAGCGCATGTGGAAAAACAACAACCGGCTGGGCGCCGTGCTCACGATGGCCGCCATGAACAGCATGATGGCCCTCGTCGCGGCGCACAACGCGCACGTGCTCGCAGCGGTTCGCTAAGGAATGCAGTAAGGAAGCGTCCTCGAACTGCCGCGCGGCCCGGGAGGCCGCGCGACAGCCGTCGGCTGCGTCTCGGTCCCGGACCGGTTTGATCGCGCGGTGCCGCCTCGAGTTGGGGAGGCGATGAAACGCGGGCGATATCCTGGGGGAAGACGCAGACCGCCGGTGGTCCGGCAGGCGCACCGGCGGGCTATCCGCCGGCGCGCCTGTTTTTACGCCAAACTCCGCAATTCGTCCCTGGATATCCGCTATCATCGAGTACTCGCGTGAGACACCACCAGAAGCTCATCCGTGCGGCCCTGACCGCTGTTATCGCGATCATGCTGGTCGTACGAAATTCGGGCGCGGAAGATCTGATCTACAACCGCCTGGGCGAGTACCTGGAACACCTGCGGCAGCAGTTCGGTGTCCCCGGTCTGCAGGCTGCCGTCATCGGCCGCAACGGCATTCTCTGGGAGCGCGCGTTCGGGTATCAGGACGTCGAGCACTCCGTCGCGATGCGCACCGATACGCCCATGCACTTCGACGGGCTGACCGAGTCGTTCACCGCGTCGCTCGTGCTCCGGTGCGTCGAAGAAGGACGGCTGTCGCTGAACGATCGGATCGGCCAGTTCAAGGCCAGCAGCCCCGACGCCACCGCGACGATCCTCCAGGTGCTGACGCACAACATCGGCACGCCGGAAAGCCCGACGTTCGCCTACCAGCCTGAACGACTCGAAAACCTGTCGACGGCCGTCCGCACCTGCACCGCCGATTCATATCGCGAAACGCTCGCCAACCTGTTGGATCAACAGGCGATGATCGACGCGGTGCCCGGTCCGGACGTCGTGACGCTCGCGCCGCCGGCCGAAGGGATCCTCACGGCCGCCGTGGACCGGTACCGCCGGATCCTCCAGCGCCTGGCGCTCCCGTACTCCGTCGACGCTCAGCGCCGCGCCAGCGTCACGCAATATGCGGCGACGACCTTGACCCCGACCGCCGGATTGATCGGCAGCGTGCGCGACTTCGCCCAGTTCGATACGGCGCTTCGCACCGGCGTGATCGTCCGCACCGACACGCTGAGTGCGGCGTGGCGGGCGCCGGCCGCGTATCCACACGGCATCGGCTGGTTCGTGCAGAGCTATAACGGCGAGAACGTGGTCTGGCAGTTTGGCGCCGGCGGCGGGTCCGCGAACGGTTCGTCGTCGATGTCCATCACGATCCCGAGCAAGGGAGTCACGTTGATCCTCGTGGCCAATAGCGGCGGCCTGGCAAAGGGATTCTCTCTGAACACAGGCGACCTGACGCTCTCGCCCTTCGCCCGAGTGTTTCTGGGCTTGTATCTCCCGTAAGGGATCGCCTGATGCGTCGCTTCGTCCTGTGTGCAGCGCTGGCCATGCTGGGCTGGCCTGCGTCCGCGCACGCGGAGTGGCAGATTCGACCATTTATTGGCCTGACGTTCGCGACCGATACGACGTTTGTGCTGTTCGACGGCGACGGAACCAAGCTGGTCTATGGCGCGTCCGCGGGTTTGATCGGTGACATCTTCGGCATCGAGGCGGACTTCGGGCGGCTGACGGGAAACAGCAGCGGGACGGTTCTGGGCAGCAGCGTCACGACCTTCACGGGCAACGTGACCGTCGCCCTGCCGCGAAAGATGACGGAATACACGCTTCGCCCTTACTTCGTGGGCGGCGCGGGTCTCCTCAGAATCGCGGTCGATCAATCGGTGGACACGCTGGACATCACCCGGAACGTCACGGGTATCGACCTGGGCGGCGGTGTCACCGGGTTTCTGACGAAGCGGATCGGGCTCAACTGGGATGTCCGGCATTTTCGGGGCAGCGGATTTCCGCCCGAGAGCGGCCTCAGTTCAGGACCTGAACAGCTGTCGTTCTGGAGGGCCAATATGGCTCTCGCAATTCGTTACTGACTTGTACTAGTATTCCGGGTCTGGTTCAGGACCCAAGCGGAGAGCGATGAATCGACGGACTGTCTTGTGTGGCGTGGTAGCGCTGATGATCGCAGTGGGCACCCTGGTGCGCGCCGCGGAGACCCTGCGCATCGTGCCGATTACCAGCGACGATACGCTGGTCGTGTCCTTCGAGCTCTCCGAGGCCTACAACGACGAAATCCGCCAGGCCATCGCCAGCGGCCTGCGTACCCAGTTCACCTACGACATCGAGTTGCGCATGGTTGTTCCGACCTGGGTCGATCGGTCGGTTGCCACGACTGTCGTCAACATCAGCGATCAGTACGACAACCTGACGCGCCGGCACAGCCTGACGCGGACCGTTGACGGGCGCATCCAGGACGCGGTGGTGACGGGAGACGACGCGATCGTGAGGCAGTGGCTGACGACGGTGACGCGGCTACCGCTGGTAGAGACCGCGAAGCTCGATGCGAGCCACGACTATTACGTGCGCATCAGCGCCCGGGCGCGGCCGCACGGCAGCTCGATGATCGGCTGGGCCAACGCCATCACCGGCCAGGCGAAGTTCACGTTCATCCCCAGGTAAGACGCGCGGCCTACCGCGCGATCCATCCCGCAGCCGCAATTCCCACCAAGCCGACCAGCAACGGAATCAGCACCGCAACCGCCGCGAAGCGAACCCAGCGTTCGTACGGCACCCGCGCCGCCAGGAGAACCGCCATCAGCGCGCCGTTGGTGGGCGTGAAGAGTTCTGCGAGCCCGCCCCCCGTCTGGTACGCAAGGACCGGCACCTGCCGCGACAGCCCGAGCAGGTCGGACAACGGCACCATGAGCGGCATTGTCAGCACCGCCTGACCGCTGACGCTGGGCACGGCAATGTGCACGAGGCCGTGAAACGGCACCATCAGAAACGCCGAGACGACGCCCGGGAGATGCGCGAGCGGCGACGCACAGGCATTGAGGATCGTGTCGACGATCCGGCCGTCCGATAGCACCAGCGAAATGCTGCGCGCCAGGCCGATCAGCACGGCCGCAGACACGAGCGCCTGCATCCCGTCGACATACGTCGCCATCGTGCCGCCAAGGCCAAGGCCGCCGATCAGCCCCGCCGCAATCGCGCCGATGAAGAACGCCGCGGACAGTTGATTGAGGCCCCAATCGAGCCGCACCGCGCCGTACACGTAGACCGCCATCGGCGTCAGCACACAGAGAAGAATCAGGAGGTGCCTCGCGTCGAGCGAGACGTCCTTGCTGCGCGGGTCGACGTCCGGCACCGTCCGCGTCCGCGCGGCATAGCGCATCGTCATCACCGTCCAGCCGGCGGCAGCCACGATCAACATTACGACTCGCAGCCACAGACCTTCGGCCTGCGGAAGCTGCGCCAGCTTCATCGCGATGCCGGCCTGAAACGGGTTGGTCGGCCCGAAGGCGCTGCCGACCATCGCCGCGCCTGCGCTCATCGCCACCACGGCGATGGGATCGATCCCAAGCCCCGCACCGAGCGCGAGCAGCACCGGGACCAGCGGGATGATTTCTTCTTCCATGTTCTCGAGCGCGCCCATCGACGCGAAGAACGCAACGATGAATGGGATTGCCACGAGGCCGCGATTCTTGAAGGTGCCGACCAGCGCGCCAACCACCGCTGTCAGCGTGCCCAGCTTGTCGACGAGCAGCCACGCCGCCCCGACGAACAAGACCACGGCAATCACGTCTGAACCTTCGATGAAGCCGCGCGGGATGGCGACGGCGGCGGCGAACGGCCCGACCGGCGTCGGGTCCACGCGGTGATAGGTACCCCCGACCGTGACGCGGCGGCCGGTCGCCGGATCCTCCCGCCGATCGAACTCGCCGGCAGGCAGGATCCACGTCAGCAGCGCGGCGATGACGATGCCGCCAAGCATGAGGACGGTTGGATGCGGGAGTCGCATTACGGGAGCGCGACGGCCCAGTCGCCGTGGCGCATCAGCGGCTCGATCGACCCGTCCTGGTGCACGCCGTCGATGTCAAGCGACTGCGAGCCGATCATGAAGTCTACGTGGGTCGCGCTGCGATTGCCGCCCGCGCGCTCGAAATCCTCGTGGCTCATCGCGTCACCGCCTTCGAGCGTGAACTTGTAGGCCGAGCCGACGGCTACGTGGCTGGCGGCGTTCTCGTCGAAGAGGGTGTTGTAGAAGAGGATGCCCGACTGTGCGACGGGCGAGTTGTGCGGCACGAGCGCCACCTCGCCGAGCCGGGCCGAGCCGGGATCGGTGTCCACCAGCTGCTGCAGGACCCGCTCGCCCTGCGCCGCGCTGACGTTGACGACCGCGCCGGCTTCGAACCGCATGGTGAAGCCGTCGATCAGCGTGCCGCCGTAACTCAGAGGCTTCGTGGCACGCACCACCCCGTCCACGCGATCCTTGTGCGGCATCGTGAAGACTTCTTCGGTCGGAATGTTGGGCGCAAACGGGATGTCGCGGCTTAAGCTGTTCGAGCGGCCGCTTACCCACAGGTGCCCCGTCGCCAGGCCGATCGTGAGGTCGGTGCCGGGGCCGCGATATTTGAGCGCGCTGTAGCGCCTCGCGTTGAGGAAATCGCGCCGCGCCGCCAGCGCCGCGAGATGTTCTTCCCAGGCCGCGACCGGATCCGGGCGATCGAGTCGGCACAGCCGCGCGATCGCTTCCCAGAGGCGCGGCACTCGCTGTTCGGCCGGCAGCGCGGGAAAGACGACATTGGCCCACGCCTGGCTCGGCGCGGCGATGACCGACCAATTTGTCTGATTTTTCGAGATCAGCTCGCGAAACGGCCGCACGTGACGGCCGACGCTCTGCTGGACCGTGCCGACCAGATCGGGAGGCTCGTTCTTGAGGAGATCGGGATCGTTGGCGTAGATCGACAGGA
>Ga0105248_10005616_pt1 | contig 13775 bp, 15 predicted proteins | sample KBSS34metaG_FD_81524 | JGI IMG/M metagenome (GOLD analysis project Ga0105248, IMG submission 81524) | Switchgrass rhizosphere microbial communities from Kellogg Biological Station, Michigan, USA - KBS S3-4 metaG | ecosystem: Host-associated > Plants > Roots > Rhizosphere > Soil | place...
ATCAACCCACCGACATCCAGATTCGACCGGACGGAACCTTCTATGTGTCCGACGGCTACGTCAACAGCCGCGTCGCGCTGTTCGGCCAGGACGGCAGGTGGCTGCGGGAGTGGGGGAAGAAAGGCGCCGGACCCGGCGAGTTCAGCAACCCGCACGGGCTCACACTCGTGCCCGGCGGCACCGATGTAGTGGTGGCGGATCGTGAGAACTCCCGCCTGCAGCTCTTCGATCGGATCGGCGCGTTCAAGAAGCAGTGGATCGGGGCAAAGGATGCCCAGACCACCGGACGGGTGTTCTGCGTGGCGGCCGATTCAGGCGGCAATTACTACGTCGGCATCCGGCGAGCCGACTACGATACACAGCACACGGGCGTGGTGAAACTCGATCGCGATTGGAGGGTCGTCACGACGATTGGTTTCGGCCGTGCGGGCGATCCGGTGTTCAACGCGGTGCACGACCTCGCCGTGGGAAAGGACGGGTCGATCTACGTGGCCGAGACACGAACGAAGCGCGTCGTGAAGCTCCGGGTGATGTCTTGAAGGGGCGACGCATACTCGCTGCCTGGCTGATGGCTGGTCCGGCACTCGCGGCGCAGCAGCCGCGTCCGCCGGATCCGTTGATCGACGGGGCCGCGATCACAAAAGTCTCGGGCCACGTCTACGTCATTCCCGATCGAAATGTCGGCCTCGTGCCCAACGTCGGCATCATCGTCGGGACAAGAGCCACGCTGGTCGTCGACACGGGCCTTGGCCCGCGGAACGGACGGACGGTCGTGGACGCCACCAATGGCGTCAGCAGGAATGGCGAGCTCTACGTCGTGAGCACGCACTTTCATCCGGAACACGCGCTCGGCGAGCCGGCGTTTCCGCCGGGCGCCACACTCATTCGCGCCCAGGCCCAGCAGAAGGACATCGACGAGTTCGGCCTGACGTTGGCACAGACATTCGCGAGCCGTTCGCCGCTGGTCGCGGAGCTGTTGAAGGATGTCCAGTTTCGCAAGGCCGACCTGTGGTTCGACCGGGAGCACACGCTCGATCTCGGCGGTGTGCGCGTGCGCTTGCTGTCGCTCGGACCGACGCACACGCGCGGCGACACGGTGGTGTGGGTCGAAGGAGACCGCGTGCTGTTTGCCGGCGACGTCGTGATGAACCAGACGTTTGTCGCGTTTGCGAGTCCCTACTCGAGCGTCAAGGCCTGGTTGAGCGATTTCGATCAGCTCGAATCGCTCCATCCGCTCAAGCTTGTGCCGAGCCACGGGATGATGGGTGACGCCGCGCTGATCGATCAGCAGCGTACGGTGATGAAGGGCATTCAGGCGCGCGCAGTGGAACTCAAGCGCGGCGGAAAAACGGTCGACGAAACCGCCAGCATCGTGCAGACGGAATTCCAGACGAAGTACGCCAACTGGACCGCGCCCGCGCGAGTCGCCGTCATCGCCCGCACCGCGTTTACCGAAGCGCCGTAGCCGCCTGCCAGCTGTCGCGGACCGAATCGGACTGACTCTATTGGCCCCCCCTCGACTGAACATCGTCGGCGAGGTACGCTTGCGACACTGCGATCGGTGAAGCCAGCGCCGCGCGCGTCAGGAAGCAGCATGTCATTCGATTCCGTTACACAGCGTCTCGTGACGCCTTGCCGAACTGCCCTCATCGCGCTGATGGCGGTGACCGCCGGTTCGTCACACGCGATGGCTCAAACGCATGGCGTCGAGGTCGGAGGACACGTCGACGTGCTTCGACTGTCGGAGCTCAGCACCACCGACACTGGTGTCGGCGCCAATGTGGCCTGGCGGTTCTCGCCTTCGGTGGCGATCGATGGCGCACTGACGTGGTTTCGCGGATCGGGCGCTTCCACCGGTGGCTCGAGCCAGCACCAGCAGCGCACGCTTGGCCTGGCCGGCGTTCGCGGCGGCGTCACCGCTGGCGGCGTGGATCTGTTTGCCCGAGCCCGCGGCGGGTTCCTTCGCTTCGGCTCGGAATCGGCGTCGGTGTGTATTCTCATTTTTCCGACACCGCTGTCCTGCCAGCTGGCGGGCGGCTACACGGCTTTCGCGGCCGATGTCGGTGGAGGCGCCAGCGTGGCCGTGATTCCGAGCGGACGCCTGCGCGCGTCCGTCAGCGCGGGCGACCTGATGGTCCGCTACGGCTTGCAGGCGCTGCGACCCAACGGCACCACGACGGAAGGCTTCATCAGCCACAATCTGCTGGTGACCATCGGTGCGGCCTGGCAGTTTTGACAGGCGTTTCTGAAAAGAGCCTCGCAAATCTGACAGGGTCCGTTCAGAAAATTTCAACTGATCGCGAACTGCGTTTCACACTTTCGCGAGAAGACGTTGGTTTCCGCTTGCTCGGATCGCGTGACGCTCCTAGATTCAGAATCCGTAGGGTCTGGAGCGTACATGTTGCCGCAAAGTAAACCCGCGTACTTCGAGTCACCGCTTCTGGGTCTTGTGGCGGACCCCGACGCCGGCAGTCGCGATCAGTGCCGGAGCATTCTCACACCGATCGTCCCGGACATCGTGTATGCGGAGGACGGCCGAGAGGCGCTCGCGCTGGCGATCGCTCACCGGCCGCGCTTCGTCATTACAGCGACCGGATTGCGTTTCATCGATGGGTACACGCTCTGTTCGTTGCTGCGAGCCGAGCCGCTCACAGCCGACGTGCCGATCGTCGTGCTGACGTGCGACCCGACGCCGGCCGCCGTCACGCTGGCCCGTTCATCCGGCGCCGACCGCGTCGTCGGTACGCCGTACTCACCCGGAGCGCTTCTGCAGGCCGTACGTCTCGGACGCGATCGGGCGTGGACGGCCGGCGACAGCGCTGCGTCGATACCGTCCGGTTCGCCGGCGTCGCATCTCGAGCTCGGGGCCTCTGTCGAGCCACCCGCGGCGCCTCGGAGGCGATTCATGGTTGACGCTCATCGCCGTTTCGAGACGAGTACGCCGCCCATCGTGCCGCCGCGGTTGGTCTGTCCGAACTGCGATCGAGCGCTGCAGTACGTCCGCAGCCATGTCGGGGGCGTCAGTGCCCGTTTGTCCGAGCAGTGGGACTACTACACGTGCCATGGCGCGTGCGGCACATTCCAGTATCGCCAGCGAACGCGCCGTCTGCGTCAAGTCGCCTAGACCAGCTTTCTCCCACCGTTTTCCCCCCCGCACGCCAGCTCGGCCGGTAGAGAAGCTGTGACGTGGTCGCGCGGCCCGAGAGGATGTACCCTCCGCAACGTTCTTTAGTACCAGTCAGAGATGGCCGTCGACGCCGCCACCCTCTTCGCCACCCACCAGCATCGCCTGTTCAAGTACTTCTGCCGGGCCGTCGGACCGGAGACCGCGCGCGATCTCACGCAGGACGTCTTCCTGCGGGTGAGCCGCGCGACGATTCCGGTCGCGGCGGAGGAAGAGGTGCGGGCCTGGCTGTTTCAGATCGCCAGGAACCTCGCGCTCGATCACCATCGTGTACGGCTGCGGCGCCCCGAGCCATCGCCGCTGGCGGAAGAAGGATCGCGGCTCGCGACACAGGATGTCGACCTCGCCGTCAACGAGGCGCTGGCGGCGCTGCCCGATCTCGATCGCGATGTCTTTCTGATGCGGGAAGTCGTGGGCCTTGGCTATCACGAAATCGGACGGGCCTGCGGTTTGACGCCAGACGCCGTCCGCTCCCGCATCCACCGCGCGCGGCTGCAACTCCGCCAGCGATTGGCGTCTCCCATCGCCACGCGACGAACGATTCCGATGCGGCACTCCGGCCGCCAGACGTGAGAGTGAGAGCCATGAGTGACAGCCAGGAAGTGATCTCGGCGTTTCTCGACGACGAACCATTCGATGCGAAGGCGCTCGCGCTGGCGCTCGGCGAGCCGGACGGCCGCGATGTGCTGCTCGACCTGGTGGCGTTGCGGCATCTCGTGCGGATGGAGGGCAAAGACATCGCCGCGCCGAGCGATCGGAAGCCGTGGCGCACTTCGGTGCGCGCGGTCGTGGCGGCTGCCGCGGTGCTCGTGGCGCTCGTCGGAGGATTTCTGATTGGGCAGCGTCGAAGTGAATCGGCGAGGTCTGCGGCGCCACCGGCAACCCGTGTGGTGCAGGCGCCCGCGGCGTGGAAGGATGTGCCGTCCGGGAGGATGCCATGAGGATCCTTCCATGCTCTGCGCTGATCATCCACCTCGCGGCGGGTGCGGCGTACTCGCAGACGTTCACCGATCTTCAGATCAAGCTGGGGGTTTCGTACGCGACCGACAATGGCGAGACACCGGGCAATATCTGGCGCAGTTCAGGGTCCGTCATCGTCGGGAAGCCGGTGGCCACCACATTCTCCCGTGGAGAAAACTGTGCGGCATGGAGTGTCAGCTCGGCCGTCGGAGATGTCAGAGAGGACGCGACGACCGGATGGAACATCGAGACGACGGCGATCCGCGTTGTTCGCGATGCCATCACCTTCCGGTTGCGGTGGGTCCGGTACGCAGCACTCCGGCAGCAGTTCGATCAGATTCCGTTGGAAAGCGGCAAGGCGTTTCGGATGCCGAACGAGGACATCGAGCTGACGATGCGTCCCGGCGAGTCGGCAGTGGTAGACACCGTGCGCGTGCCAGCAGGGCTGAAGACCATGGAGGGACGGACGTGCCGAGGCAGCGCGTCGATCCGAGTGTCAGTCGACCATTACCCGGAGGAGGAGGACGATCGGCGGCTGGTTGCGGCCGATCTCTGGCTCATCGAGCGGCTCTCCAATGGCAGCGAGGCGCAACGCAGCCAGGTTCTGTCGGTGCGCGGCTTGCCGAACCACCCGTTCCGCTTCTATTTCGACAGGGTCGTCGACGCCAACTTCCCACTCGATATCTTCGGGTTCCTTACCGCGCGCCTCGAGAGCGGCGCCACGGCGGTCACCATTGAGACGCGCTGCCGATGGGGGCATGCCAATTCGCCCGGTTTCTACGGCCCGCAGCAATTCGTGGAGTCGGCGGTCGTCGTGAAGCCCGATGAAATCGTCGAGGTCCGGTTACCAAAGCTGGACGCCGACGCAGGTCCGTTCGCCCGTCGCGAGTTTTCGATCAGAATCCGCGCGCGCCAACTGCGCTGACCAGCGAACGGCCCGTCAGCGGCCGTCGGTCAGCGACGCATCGATTGCTTCAACGCGTCGAGCTCCGCTTGCAGTTGCGCGAGCCTCGTGAATTGCAGGTCGAGGTCACGACGGTGCTCCGCGATCTCACCGCGAAGGCCGTCGATCACCTCCCGAAGGCGGCGATTTTTTCGTCGTTCGCGCCTGAGCATCTCCTTGACCTTTGCCAGCGGAAGCCGGACGCGTCTGGAGCCTGCCATCGCTGTTCAAAACCACTCTAGCTCAGCTGGACAGGTGGCTTGCACGCTGAGGGAGGTCTCAGCGCAGATTGTTGGCAATGTCAGCGCCCGGGCAGACAACAGCGCTAGACACCGCAGTTTCTCCGGCGAAATCCGCTTCCCGGCGCCAGCCGGCGGCAAATGGTGTCTAACCGTTGATTCACTGTCGACATGGACTTCACACACTTCGTTCAGTTGATCGCGATCGGCCTGCAGGCGCGCATCCCGATGCACATGATCGGGTTTCCCGGCGTTGGCAAGACCGAGTTCACCAAGAGCCTCGAGGCGGGATTCGCACGCGCCGGCCTCAAGTGCAAGGTGTTCATTCTCGTCGGGTCGATTCGCGAGCCGCAGGACTTCGGCGGGTTTCCGGTCTCCACGCCGGATGGAGTACGGCTGCTGCCGATGGCCTGGGCGCGCGATGCGCAGCGGCTGGCCGAAGAGGGCTGCATGGTGGTGGTCTTTCTCGATGAGCTCACGACCGTTCCGCCGACGACTCAGGCCGCCATGCTGCGGCTGCTGACGGAGAACGTGTGCGGCGAGCTCAAGCTGCCGGATTACGAGCCGGGGAAGGGGGGCGTCGTCTATCTGTGCGCCAGCAACACCGTCGAATGGGCCGCGGGTGGACAGGAGATCCAGCCGCCGATGGCGAACCGGTTGTGGCATGGCGACTTCCCGATGGACCATGAAACCTGGTGCGACATGATGGTGAGCGACTTTCCCGCGCCGAGCGACCTGCCGATCGTTCCGGCCGACTACCTCCACACACACCATCATCGACAACGGGCGACGATCGCGGCGTACGTGAAGGCCGCGGGGCGCGACGCGTGGATGGCGCCGCCAGACGATCCAGTCCGGCGCAGTGGTCCCTGGCCGTCGGGACGTACCTGGTACCTGGCGTCGCGGCTCCTGGCCGCTATCGAAGCCGTGTCGCCGGGCCATCGCGTGCTCCAGGGCGCGGCGCTCGCGGGGCTGGTGGGCGACCAGGCGTTGCCGTTCCTCGAGTACCGTGAAACCTTGAACCTGCCGGATCCGGAGGACATCCTCAAGGACCCTCGGCGCTTCGTCCTACCGGATCGTGTCGACCGCGCGTATGCCGTCTGTTACGCGCTGGCAGGGGCGGTCCTCAACAACAAGACGCCGCAGCGCTGGGAAGCGGCGATGATTGCCCTTGGCGTCGCGAGCAGGAAAAACGCGGACATCCCCGCGGCGGCCGCGCGGACACTGTGCGCGAAGGCGAATCGCCCCGAGGGTGTGCTGAAGTTGCCTGAAGAGTGCCGTCCGTTCTACGAGCTGATGCAATTGGCGAAGCTCGTGCCGAGAGAGTGATGGAAGCTCGTTCCGAAGGAATGACGTGGGCGTCCGGTTCGTCGACCTGATTCGCCGGTCTGTGCCGCCGAAGCTCCAGATGCTCCGGAGCGAAGGCGGACCCGATCAAAAACCTGCCGGTTATTCGCGGATGCTTCAGGCCGCGCGCGTACGCGCGGCGCACCAGCGCAGCTACTTCGCGCCCGCGCTCTTCAACCTCGTTCCCGTCGAGACCACACTGATCGGCAGCATGGCTGTCGATTCGCAATGGCGGCTGTACTACAACGAAGCCTGGCTCGCCGCGCATAGCGTCGAGCAGAACGCGAGCCTGCTGGTTCACGAGGTCAGCCACCTCCTGCGCGACCACGAGGGTCGCAAAAAGGCCGCGGGAATCAGAGACCACAGACGCTGGAATACGGCCGGCGACTGCGAAATCAACGACGATCTCCAGGAGGAAGGGCTGCCGCTGCCGGGCGATCCGGCCCTGCCTGCCCGGTATGGATTGCGGAATGGCGAGAGGGCCGAGACCTATTTTCACCAGTTGCCGGCTCAGTCGCATGCCGGCGACCCCGCATCCATCGGCGAAGGGCAGGACTGCGGATCGGGCGCACACGGCGAGCGCCGATTCTGGGAGTTGCCGGCCGACGATGGCAGTGAGGGCGGCGTCCCTGGTGTCGACCGGATCAAGGCCGAGCTCGTCCGGCGCGACGTGGCGCAACGGATCGAAGCCACCTCTATCTACGATACTGACGTTCCGCTCGCGTGGCGGCGCTGGGCCCGCGCGACGCTCGCTCCGAAGGTGGACTACATGGCCGCCCTCCGCTACACGGTCCGCCGAGCCTTGCGGTACAGCACGATCGGCCGATGCGACCGCACCTACCGGCGGCCGCATCGCCGTCAGGCCTGCTACGGCGAGTTCATCATGGCGAGTTTCGAGCAGCCGCGGCCGCGTGCCGGGTTCCTGATCGACACGTCCGGCTCGATGGGAGACTCGCAGCTGGCGAGAGCCGTCTCCGAACTGGGAGGACTGACGCGGCAGATTGGCTACGGCGCGGACGTCATCGTCGCCTGCTGCGACGCCGCCGTGCACGATGTGCGGAAGGCGTTCACGGGAACGCCGATTGAGCTGTTCGGGGGTGGCGGCACCGACCTGGGCGTTGGCCTGCGCGCCTTCATTGAGAGGCGGCATTCGCCCATCGACCTGCTGGTCATCGTCAGCGACTGCCACACGCCGTGGCCGGCGGATGTGCCGCCGTTTCCGGTGATCACCGTCCGCGTTGGCGACGGTGCGCCTCCGCCGTGGGGAAGCCGCGGGGCGAACCGCGTGATCACTATCGACGATGCGCCCACGGCGATGGAACCCGTCACCCGAAAGCGACGGACCTAGGAATGGCGCGGCCGAGACTTCCGGATATCAGCCCCTGGAGGCGCCATCAGCTGACGATTCCGCCGGATTCGTTGCACGCCTGGGTTGCTCTCGCCGCGTGGGAATTCTGGATGGGCGTACTCGTGTGCGCGGCGCTCGGTTTCGGCACGCAGCTCATTGTCACGGCGCCGGACAGCATCGTCACCGTGTTCGACTTGACCGGCTGCTACGCCGCGGCACCGGTCGCGCAGCCGTGCGAACGCGTGGCCTTCAAGGCGGGCGCGTTGAGCGTCGCGTTCAACGTGTGGTGCGGCGTCCTGCTGAATGCCGTCGCGGCCTGGCTGCTGTGGGAGTTGTGGAGCGCGGTTGCGCCGAAACCCATCACCGACGACTTTCTCAAGCTCCTCGATGACTCGTTCGGACGTCGCTGGCGCGATCCGCGCACCTGGCCATGGACGCGACTCGCGTGGGCCTACGGCTTTACGGCCCTGGGCGCCACCGTGGCCCTCTGCGTCGTGCTGCTGTTCTCCTCTGTCGTCTCGTCGTCGAGACTCGCCAAGGCGCCGACGCCGCACGTCGAAACGTCACAGCACTTCAGGCTGAACAAGTAGTCCGTGGCGTGCGCCGCGCAGACTGGGCGCAGCCGATGCCGTAGAATCACGGTAGATGGGAGACCCCGCTGTTCCATCGCCAGACGCACCGCCGGCGACTATTCTGATCATCGAGCACGATGAGCCGACGGCGGAGATGTACGCGAGGATCCTCCAAATCGCCGGATTCACGGTTCGGAGGGCTGTGAGTGCGCCGGATGCCTTGCGCGACGCCGTGGCGCATCCCCCGGACGCCATCCTGGTGGACTTCCGGATGCCGGTCATGGATGGTCTCGAGTTCCTCCGCGCGCTGCGATCGAAACCGCGGCATCGCGAGACGCCGGTGGCCATCGTGACCGGTGACTATCAGCTCGATGAGCGACTGGTGAGTCAGATACGGGATCTCGGGGCGGTGATTCGATTCAAGCCGCTCTGGGTAGACGAGCTCACGTCGCTCGCGAAGCAGCTGGTTGCCGGCACCGCGCGAGACAATTGAGACCTGTTGTCAGCGCGTGTCCTGTTCAAAGCGCCGCTGGCAATCCCGGCAGATCCCATGGGTCCAGGAGAGCGGGTGGTCCGGCTGCGCAAACCCGACCGGCCGGCGCATGATCAAGCCACACCAGGCGCACCTCAAACCGAGGATCCGCTCGTCGCGCGGCGGTGGGTCGCTCATCGATCCGGGAAGTCTAACCGTCGTGTGGAGGACGTTGGGCTCCGCTGAACGTCCGTTACTGGCTAGATATGCCGGCCTGATGTCGTGAGCTTTGCCCGGCGGGCGTCGAGGCAAGAAGGGTCCGCGCGATTTCCTGAAGGTCCTCGAGCGAGACGGGCTTGTGCCAGACCTGCGCTCGGAGCGCGGTCAAGTCGTCCGCTGTCGCGTCGTCCACTTCGACCTCGCCCGTAATCACACCCACCGGGATGGCCTGATTCGCCGGATCCGCTCGTAGTCGGTAGAGGAATCCGACGCCGTTGACGAGGGGCATCTTGAGATCGACGAGGATGGCATCGGGCCGCTCGCGGGCGATCTGATACAGCGCCTCGCGAGCGGAGCCCGCCGCCCGAACGCTGTATCCCTGCAGCGCCAGCGCCTTGGCGAAGGTCAGACGGACGCCCTCGTCGTCGTCGAGGATTAACAAACGAACCGCTCCAGTCACCGGGGCACGTATCGGTCCCAACGGCGCAAAACTTGAACGGTGTCGATCGCAGGCGGGCAGAGAAGCCGGGCCCTGCCGTCCAGCGATGCGGGTCGGGAGACCCTCATGGTGTGGTTCTATAAGCGCGATCAGGCGTCTCTCAGCGTGGAAACGCGTTACGACAACCAGACCGCCGAGTATCTGGCCATCGTCGTCCGTCCCGATGGCCTGAAGCAGAGCGAGCGGTTTCGTACCCGAGAGGCATTTCGCGAGTGGCTGATGGCGCTGGAGCAGCAACTCCAATACGATCAATGGGTTGCTGATGGCCCAGTCCACATGCTGCCGGATGGCTGGCCGCATAAACCGCCGCTGATCTGAGATCGGATGGTGGGAAGCGGTCAGGGCCGTGAAGACTGCCGAGCGGTCACGGCATTTCGTCAATCACGGCATTTCGTAGCTCTTGTCCGTTCGCATCGGCCCGGCCAGCCAACCAGCCTCCCGGAGTCGGGACACCAACCAACAGACCACAGGCCACTTCGTTGACCGTTCACCCGGCACGACATCAACGCTTCCCTTGGCCCTGCAATTGCCAATCTGCTCGTGCGTCAGCGCTTCGAACGCTCCGACAGTAAGCGTGCGTGGTAGGCGCACACCGCAACGAAGGTTCGTAGTTCGCGCACGACGCCGACGACCTGGACGGCGATATTGGGACAATCGGGCGAGTCGCAGATGTATTCGCTGACCGTGTCTTCCTTGCCGTCCGCCGATTCAGGCGCTCGAAGGGTCACACGAGGCATAGAGATCCTGGAGTTACCTCACGAGTCTCTAGTGGGAGTCAACTCATCCTAACGTGGCGATGACTGCCTGACAAGCCGCATCGGCCAACCACTGGAGGCGAATCATGGATGCTCGGTTGCGCTGATGCCAGGGAAGAATACCGAAATGCCCGCACGCGGGCACTTGGAAACGCTCGTCATTGTGGGCTTCGCAGTCCTGATCGCGCTTCTGGCATTCGGCATGGCGTTTTCGATCCGGCGACTCCAAGCGGTCGCAAACGCGCAGATCGACCGCATGCACGCGGAGGAAGACGAAATCACGCTGGTCGAGCAACTGCGGTGGAAAAGCGAAGTGATCGTCTCGGACGGACGCGCCTACCTCATCTCAGGCGACCCCGCTCTGCTCTCCAAGATCCAGGATGCCACGCGTCGATTCAGCGAGATTATCAGCGCCCTTCGCCAGCAACCCCTCAGCGCCCATGACCCCGACCTGGAAGCTCAGGCTGAGCGTGCGGCGCGTAACTTCGTCCAGGCCCAACAACGCATTCTCGACATCAGGCTTGGAGTCGGTGATCGGAGCCAGCTCGTGCGCCGGTACGAGGCTGATCTCCTGCCGCTACAACGTGACTTCGACGGATCGGTCGCACGTCTCGTCAACAACAAGGACGCCGCCATCACGGCACGCTACAGCGAGGCACGACAGGAGCGTGCGCGGCTCGCGGCGAGGCTCTACGGCCTCCTCGTCGTCCTGCTGTTCGGAAGCGCCGCGATCGCTTGGTACTTCACCACGTTGCTCGGCCGGTCGTTTCGCAAGGAGCAGGACGCGCTTGGCGCGGCACGCCACGCGCTGGCAACCCGTGAAGAACTCATGGGCGTCGTCGCGCACGACCTCCGGAACCCGCTGAGCGCCATTACCATGAAGGCCTCGCTGATGCGAAAGGGCGCCGATTCTTCGTCAATCCGACAGCAGGCCCAGTCGATTGAGAACGTCGCGTGGCGAATGGAGCACCTGATCAAGTCCATGCTCGACGTGGCGACGATTGAGGCACGAACGTTCTCCGTGGTCCCCGTGCCGTGCACCATCGAGGATCTGTTGCGCGAGACGATGGAGATGTTCGCAAACCTTGCAACCTCCAAGCAGGTACGACTCGAGCAGATGGTCAAGACGCCCGGGCTTGCCGTTGAGGCCGATCACGAGCGCGTGCTGCAGGTGTTCTCGAACCTTGTCGGGAATGCCCTGAAGTTCACGCCGCAGGGCGGTTGCGTCACCATCGCCGCGGAACCGCAAGGCGCGATGGTCCGGTTCGCCGTGCTGGACACCGGTCCCGGAATCGCTCCCGAGCACTTGCCGCGCATCTTCGACCGCTTCTGGAAGAAGGACACATCCGGCACGAAGGGGACTGGGTTGGGGCTCTTCATCGCCAAGGGTATCGTCGATGCGCACGGAGGCCGTATCTGGGTGGAAAGCCGCATCGGCGAGGGCACCGCCTTCTACTTCACGCTTCCGATCGCCGAACGTGCGGCATCGCAAGTGCCCACCGAACCGCACCGCCCTCGAGCACACACCGCGTGACTACCGTTCGTCCTACTCATCGTCGTAACTTGCTCAGTTCCCGGCTTCACGGCGGAAACTGTGTCCTGCGGGCACGCGAGTCGACGCACAGCCTCAGAAAGCGACGTTGAGACCCGCCGACGCACGCTGCGGGTGCCGATAGACTCCGAACCACGCGCTGAGTCTGGCGGGTCGCCGAGCAGAAAGACACGATAGTCAATTCGCAGTTTCAGCCGGCCGGCGATCCGGATCTTTGCACCCGCCGACATCCCACAGCCAAGCGTCCACCGATACGCCAAACGCCCACCGTTGACAGCTTCTCCCCAAAGGAGGACACTTGCCACTTCCATAGGCAGTCTATGTAAAGAGCAGCTGATGAAAGAATCGAAGACGAAGAGCAAGAACGAGCTGCTTCCGGGCACGCTCGAGATGTTGATTCTGAAGACGCTCTCGATCGAGTCGATGCACGGCTACGGCATCGCGCAGCACATTCAGATGCTGTCGGCGAATGTGCTGACGATCGAAGAGGGATCGCTGTATCCGGCGCTGCAGCGCATGCTCGTCAAGGGATGGGTGTCGGCCGAGTGGAAGACTTCGGCGAACAACCGGCAAGCGCGCTTCTACACGCTCACGACCGCCGGCAAGAAGCAGCTCGGCGTCGAGGAATCGCGATTCTCCCAGATGTTCGGCGCGATCAGGCGCGTGATGAAGACGACGTAGTGTCCTGACTCCCAGGAGGGTGCCGTGGGTTCCGTGCTCCGACGTCTGCTGTTCTTCTTCCAGCGGAATCAGTTCGATCGGGATCTGGACGAGGAGCTGCGCTTTCACGAGGACATGAAGGCGCGCGCCCTCGCCGACGCGGAGGGCATCAGCGGCGACGAGGCGCGGACGGCGGCGCGGCGGCGGATTGGCAATCCGCTGCGGCTGCACGAACAGTCCCGCGAACCGTGGCTGTTCGCGACGGTCGAAGCGTTCGCGCAGGACGCGCGTCACGCGCTGCGAATGATGCGGCGCGCCCCCGAGTTCACCTTTACCGCCCTCGCCACGCTCGCGCTCGGCATCGGCCTCAACACCACGATGTTCTCCGTCGCCTATGGCGTGCTTTGGCGCCCGCTGCCGTATCCCAATCCCGATCGCCTCGTGATCGTCTCGTCAGCGCAGCAGACCGCGACGGGTCCCAGGACGTTCTCGACCTGGCCGCCCCTGACGTACGAGGCGCTCTGCGCGCGCGTCACCACGCTCGATCATCTCGCGGCCTACTCCTCGATCGAGGTGCCGCTCACCGGACGCGGCGAGCCGATGCAGTTGCGCGCACTCGACGTGAGTCCGAATTTCTTCGCCACGCTGGGCGTCAGTCCCACCCGCGGCCGTGCGTTCCTCACCGGCGCGGGGGCGTCAGACGACGACCGCAGCGCGATCGTCAGCGATCGGCTGTGGCGCACGTCGCTCAACGCCGATCCGGCGATCGTCGGACAGTCCATCAGCATCGACGGCCTGCCCCGCACCGTCATCGGCGTGCTGCCGCCGGACTTCAGCTTCAGACCAGTCGTGGCCCGGCTCGGCGCGCTGCCGGAAGCCGACATCTTTCTGCCCAATCGCTGGTCCGGCGACACCGGCAGGAACGCGTTTCTCTTCCTGCTCGGCCGCATGAAGTCAAGCGTGACGCAGGAACACGCGGAAGCGGAATTGACGGCGCTGGTGAACGATCCGTCGATCGCACCCGC